>Ga0210123_1000266_pt1 | contig 34667 bp, 30 predicted proteins | sample Muzzi_PWB_D2_FD_185535 | JGI IMG/M metagenome (GOLD analysis project Ga0210123, IMG submission 185535) | Wetland microbial communities from San Francisco Bay, California, USA, that impact long-term carbon sequestration - Muzzi_PWB_D2 (SPAdes) | ecosystem: Environmental > Aquatic > Marine >... | reverse complement strand
GGGTCGATGGCGAAGCGCCCGCCGGCGTCGTCGGACAGGCTGTAGGTGACGCTGTCGCTGGCGTCGCCGTCGGAGGCGAAGGCGGTGATGCCGACGGCGGCGCCGTTGGCGGCGGCCTCGGAGACGCCATCGGCGGTCCCGTCGCCGTCGGCGACCGGCGAGACCGAGAACTCCGAAGCGGCGCTGCCGGCCGATGCGGACGTGCCGGACGCAGCAGGCCCGGCGCCTTGAGATGCTGCCTGCCCAGGAGCCGGGGGCAGGGCCGGAGGCGGGGCCGTATCCGTGCCCGCCTCGCCGGCACCCGGCGCATGGATGGCCGACAGGCCAGAGGTATTCTGAGCCGTGAAACCGAGACCGCCCTGCGCCGACAGATTGACCGGGCGCGCGTCGTTGAAGTCATCATTGTAAGTACTGGTTCCGCCGTCCGCGGCGGTGGCGCCGGACGGGTGAGGCGCGCTGCCGTCAGCGAGAGGGGGTCTGTCAGTTTCACTGCCGACCGAGTCGTTCTCGCCGCCCTGGCCGATCGCGGTCAGGAACAGATCGCCGGATGCACTTCGGCCGTCCGGGGTAACGATTTGCAGCGGGTTGGCGGACTGCGCGGCCAATGCGAAGCCCTCGAGACGCAGGACCCCGCCGCCGGCAAAGGCGAAGACAAGGTCGTGCCCCAAGAGGCGGATATGGGCCGTCTCGAAACCTGGCGCCAGCGTCAGAACGTCGCCCGGTGAAACCTCGAGCGAAACGACTTCGCCGAAGTCCGGCACCTGCAGCGCCGTCTCGGAGCCGCCCACCGGCGTCGGTTCTTCGGCCCCGGTGACAAGCGGCACGTCGTCCGCCGCGCCCGGGACGCTCGAGGCGTCCGCATGCTGCTGCAGCGCGCTCAACAGCAGATCGGCGGAGATGACCTGCCCATCCGGGAATATCAGTTCGGGCGGCGCATCCGATTCTCCGGCCGTCACGAAGCCGTCGAGCTCCAGAATGCCCCCGTTCGGGAACCGGAAGAACAGGTCGCTCTCCGAACCGGTGAGCGTCACGGCGCCAAGGTCGAAATTCACAACGAAGACGTCCCCCGGCTCGACCGCAACCGTGACGGTCTGGCCCGCCTCGGGAGCCCCCAGAGTGGCGTGATCCGGCGGCGAGACGTTCGCGTCCGTGGGCGCGTCCGTGGGCGCGCCCGAGGTCTGCGTCTCCGCCGGCGGGGAAGCCGGGGCTTCGGTGCCGATCTCCGTTGCCTGAGTGTCCATGCTCATTGCTCGACCGGGGGGCTCTCTTTACGCCTGAATGTCCAGATCGAACATTCTATGTATTATCACTTAATATTCTCTTAATAATCAAATAAAAGCGAGATTTATTATTCAAAAAACTCGATAAAATTTTATTCAATTTCTGTTTTTATTTCGCTCTGCTTCCCCGCAGGCATGTTGTTAATGTACCGCCCAAGGTCTCGCGCGGCGGGGAGCGCTTCGGTCCCGAGGGAGGATTGCGGGCGGGCAATACGGCCCACGCGGGCTGGGGCCTTGAATTTCGTACCGCAGCGTGCCGGGATCGGGAGCGACGGCGTCGCGCCGATCCGAAAGTCTTGAATGCGGCAACGAAGAGGAGAGACAGCATGACGGCCGGAAGCAATCTCCCGCGGGTAACCTACTCCAACATCGGCGCCGATTTCGGGCCGTTGCACGACTGGCTCGACCAGCGCATCCCGGTGTTCCGCGCCGAGCTCGGGCGGCGCTGGCCGAACGTGATCGGCGGCGCGGCGGACGAGGACGGGCGCGAATATGCCGTCCACAGCCCGATCGACCGCGGGCTGCAGATCGGCCGCTTCGTCGACGCCGGCGAGGCCGCGGTCGGCCGCGCCGTGGCGGCGGCCCGGGCGGCCTATCCGGGATGGTCGGGCCTGCCCTGGGCGGAGCGCGTCGCGCACCTGCGGCGTTTCGCGGCGGCGATCGACCGACGCAAGTACGACCTCGGCATGGCGGCCCTCTACGAGGTCGGCAAGTCGCGGCTCGAGGCGATCGGCGAGGCCGAGGAGGCGGTCGACCTGGTCAGCTTCTATTGCGATGAGATGGAGCGCAACGCGGGCTACACGCGGCAGATGGCGCGCGCCGTGCCGCAGGAGGAGACGGTCTGCACCCTGCGGCCGTACGGCGTGTTCGCGGTGATCGCGCCGTTCAACTTCCCGGTCGCCCTGCCGTGCAACATGCTGGGCGCCTGTCTGGTCGCCGGCAACACGGCTGTGTTCAAGCCGAGCCCCGGCGCCGGCCTGACCGGCGCGCTGTTGATGGCCTGCGCCGAAGAGGCCGGCCTGCCGCCCGGCGTGCTCAACCTGATCTGCGGGGAGGAGGCCGGGCCGCGCCTGGCGGCGGCCGAGGGAATCGACGGCTTCGCCTTCACCGGCAGCCACGCGGTCGGCATGGCGCTGGCCGAGCGAGCGCGCTCCGGCCCCTATGCCCGGCCGGTGATCGCCGAGATGGGCGGCAAAAACCCGACGCTGGTCGCCGCCTCGGCCGACCTCGATGTGGCGGCGGAGGGCGTGCTGCGGTCCGCCTTCGGGCTGCAGGGCGAAAAGTGCAGCGCCTGCTCCGTCACCTATGTCGCGGCCGAGGTCTACCCGCAGTTCCTCGACCTGCTGTTGACCAAGAGCCGCGCGCTCACCGTCGGCACGCCGGAATCGCGCGACGCCTTCGTCGGCCCGGTGATCGACGAGGCGGCCGTCGGGCGCTTCGAGAAGGCGGTCGAGGCGGCGGCGCGCGAGGGCCGGATCGCCCTGGGCGGAGAGCGCCTGACCGAGGGCGATCTCGGCAAGGGTTTCTTTGTGGCGCCGACCGTGGTGACCGACCTGCCGCCGGACCACTGGATCAACCGCGAGGAGCTCTTCCTGCCTCTCCTCTCGGTGCAGAGCTGCGCCTCGCTCGCCGAGGGGCTCGCGCGCGCCAACGCGGTGCGCTACGGCCTGACCGCCGGGATCTACGCGACGCGCGCGGCCGAGCTCGACCTCTTCCTGACCAGCGCCCAGGCCGGCGTGCTCTACGCCAACCGGCGCAGCGGCGCGACCACCGGTGCCTGGCCGGGGTTCCAGACGTTCTGCGGCTGGAAAGGCTCCGGCGTCGACGGCAAGGGCGGTCTCGGCCCCTATCAGATTCCGCGCTTCCTGCGTGAACAGAGCCACACCATCATGCACGGCGGCGCCTGATCCGGGCGTCGGGTCGGATGGCGCCCTCCGGCACTTGTCAGATGGCGCCCTCGGGCACCCGGGCCGCCTGATCGCGCAGCGCCCCGAGCGCGCGCTGCTCGAGCTGTCGCACGCGCTCCTTGCTGATGCCGAGGCGCCGGCCGAGTTCGTCGAGCGTCGCACCGTCCTCGCGCAGATGGCGCTCGCGCAGGATCATGGCCTCGCGCCGCGGCAGGCATTCCAGCGCGCGACGCAGCCAGCGCGCGCGGCGCGTCGAATCGTGCCGCTCCATGACGATGGTCTCCGGCGACGGGCGGTCATCGACTAGGCGCTCCTGCCGGCTCGACGAATCGTCTTTGGCAGCGGGAGCGTCGAGCGATGGGTCGACACGAGCCAGGCGCATCTCCATCCGCTCGAGGCTGGCGACGTCGGTCCCGAGCGCGTCCGCCATTTCGCGCCGCGCGTCGTAGTCCAGCCCGCCCTGCGCCAGTTCCGCCCGGGCGCGCAGCCCGCGAAGCTTGAAGAACAGGGTCTTGTCGGCCGAGGTCGTGCCGAGCCGCACGATCGACCAGTTGCGCAGGACATAATCGCTGAGTGCGGCGCGGATCCACCACACGGCATAGGTCGCCAGGCGAAAGCCCCGGTCCGGATCGAAACGGCTGGCCGCCTCCATAAGGCCGAGGTTGCCTTCCTGCAGCAGATCGCCGAACGACAGCCCGTAGCCGCGATACTTGCGGGCCTGGCTGACCACGAGGCGCAGGTGGCTGGAGACCAGCTCCTGCAGCGCCGCCTGGTCGCGCCGGTCGCGCCAGCGCCGTGCCAGCTCGATTTCGCGCTCGCGCGTCAGCATGGGTGCGGCCATGGCGCCGCGAACGAGGCCCCGCAGCCGGGGATCCTCCGTAGGTATCGCCGTCGAGGCCATGCCCGTTCTCCCGCGTCTCGCCGGACGGCCGGAGGGCCGTCCTCACCAACACGATACGCGGCGAGACGCGGCGCGGATCACCGCCGCCGGAGGCCGGGCGTCAGAAGCGCGCGAGCAGGTTGAGAAAGCGGCCCATCGGCCCGGTGAAGCGCAGCGGCGCGTCGGTGACGGCGAGGCAGATGCATTCCTCGCCCTCGTCCGCGACCGGGCGGTGCTCGACCGAGGCATCCGCTTCGGCCACGTCGCCGCGCAGGAAATGCCCCTGCGCATCGCTGAACCCGCCGGCCAGGACGAGTGTGAACTCGCTGCCTTCGTGGGTGTGCTGCGGAATGGCCGTGCCGCCGCGAATGCGCAGCACCCGCGTCTTGAACCCGGGAAACGCTTCCAGCACGGCGGCCTCGGAAACCGCGCCGCGCCGGCGCCAAGCCGCTTTTTCGAACTCGCCGAGGTAGTCCCTTAGCGGGCACGGCACGCGCAGGTCGGGAGCGGTTTCGGGGCCCGGCGCGGCTCTCGGCGTCGATTCGCCGGCCGAACCGGACGCCGCGTCGAGATTGGACAGCGCCCGCGCCAGCGCTGCGTCGCTCAGCGGCTCGGGCGCGGCCTCTTCCAATAGCGCTCCGCCGAGCGCCTCGAGGCGCGCGACTTCCGCCCGACAGGCCGGGCAGAGCGCAAGGTGGGTGGCGACCAGGACCGCCACGGGCTCGCGCGCCGTGCCGGCGGCATAGTCCATGAGCAGCGGTTGGCTGGGATGATGGGTCGGCATCACTGCAAGTCCTTAAGCATGTCGCGCAGCTTGGCCATCGCCAGCCGGATGCGCGACTTGACCGTGCCCAACGGCAGGTCGAGCGCCTCGGCGATGGCGCTGTGCGATTTATCGTCGAAGTAGGCGAGACGCAGAAGCTCCGCCTGCTCCCGCGGAAGACGGGCGACGGCCTGGCGCAGTCTCGCCTCGCTCTGGGAGGATTCTACGCTGTGATCGGCTGCCGGATCACGCTCCGGCACGACGGCCGGATCGTTCGGGTCCATTTCCGGCCGCCGCTCGCGGCGCAGCATGTCGATGCGGCGGTTTCGCGCGATGGTGAAGATCCAGGTGCTGGCGCTCGCCTTGCGACGGTCGAACAGCCCGGCCCGGCGCCACACCGTCAGCATGACCTCCTGGGCCAGGTCCTCCGCGACGGCGCCATCGGCTCCCCTGCGGCGCGCGTAGCCTTTGATGCGCGGCGCGAAGTCCGCGAACAGGCGGGCGAAGGCGGCGCGGTCCCGGCGGCCGGAGATCGCCTCGATCAGGCCGGCGGCCTCTGCCGCCGCCGCGCCGCGGCCCTGGTCCACGAAGGCGCCACTCGCGGGACGGTTGTCCGATCCATTGCTCATGCCCCCATCTAACGGGTAAACCGGGAGGGCCACAAGATGCGCCGGCGGCCGTCTGCTGCGGGTCCCCGATGACGCCGCGTGAAGCTGCCTCGTCATGGTGCTCCCTTGCGTTTTTCCCGGATCGCGGGCATGTCGCGCCGCGATACAGGAAATACGCCGGCGGCCCCGGATCGGATCACCCGGCGCCGCTGTGCGGTGATCCGGTCGGCCGTCCCCTGCGTAGCACGGCTGTCTTCGATTCGTTTCGGTCGCGCCGGTCACGGAGACCGCGCGGCACAGGCCAGCGCAACTGGGGCCCGGCGCAAAAAGGGGAAGGACGGCAGAGTCGTGAAAATTGCCATCGTCGGGGCCGGGATCACCGGCCTGGGTGCCGCCTGGCGGCTCTGCCGGGACAACGAGGTCGTCGTCTACGAGGCCGCCGACTACGTGGGCGGGCACGCCAACACCCGCGATATCGAGGTCGACGGCCGCCGTTTGCCGGTCGATACCGGCTTCATCGTCTACAACGAGACGAACTACCCCTACCTGACCCGCTTGTTCGCCGCGCTGGGGGTCCCGACCGAGGCGAGCGACATGTCCTTCGCCGTCTCGCTCGACCGCGGCCGCATCGAGTACGAAGGCTCCCTCAAAGGGCTGTTCGCCCAGCCGGCCAATGCGCTTCGCCCGTCGCAATGGCGGATGCTGCACGACCTGCTGCGCTTCTACCGCAGTGCCCCCGACCTGCTGCACGACACCGCAGGGCCGGAGCCGACGCTCAACGAGGTGCTGGCGGCGGGCGGTTACTCCCGCGTCTTTGCCGAACGCCACATCCTGCCCATGGCGGCGGCCATCTGGTCCTCGCCGCTGGCCGCCATCGGCGAATTCCCGGCCCGCAGCTTCGCCCGCTTCTTCGTCAATCACGGCCTCTTCGATCTGTCCCGGCGCCCGCAGTGGCGGACCGTGACCGGCGGCAGCCGCGAATACCTGAGCCGGCTGACGCGGCCGCTCGCCGGGCGCATCCGGCTGAGCACGCCGGTCGTCGCGGTCCGGCGGACGCCGGCCGGCGTATGGCTGCGTGACGCCCGGGGCCAGGAGGAGCGATTCGATCAGCTCGTCCTGGCAACCCACGCCGATCAGGCCCTGAAGATTCTCGGCGCCGAGGCGAGCGGTCAGGAACGCAGCGTCCTCGGGGCCTTCCGCTATCAGGCCAACCCGGCGGTGGTGCATTGCGATCCGCGGCTCATGCCGAAACGGCGCGCGCTCTGGGCCAGTTGGAACTACCTCTCGGCGGCAGAGGCCGACGGCGGACGGTCGCTCTGCGTCAGCTACTGGATGAACCGCCTGCAAAATCTCGCGACGGCAAAGCCGATCGTCGTGACCTTGAACCCGGTCGTCGAGCCGGCGCCGGAGACGGTGTTCCTGCGCACTGTCTACGACCATCCGCAATTCGACCACGCGGCCCTGCAGGCACAGCGCGCGCTGCCGGACCTGCAGGGACTTCGCCGCACCTGGTTCGGCGGCAGCTACTGCGGCTACGGCTTCCATGAGGATGGGCTCGAGGCCGGCTTCGCCATCGCCGCGGCGCTCGGTGCGCCGGTTCCCTGGCAAGGCCGCGTCCCGCCGGCCAGCCCGGCCGCGCAGGCGGTCCGCCCGGCGACGTTCGGCGCGGCGGCGGAATAGGCCGATGGAACCGAGGGCAGCGGCCGCGCAGGCGGCGGCATCAGGGCCGGTCCAGGCGTCGTGCCTCTACCGCGGATCGGTGACGCACAAGCGGCTGCGGCCCTTCGCGCAGGCGTTCCGCTACCGCGTGTTCTCGCTCTACGTCGACCTCGACGAGTTGCCGGCGCTCGATCGGTTGCTGCGGCTGTTCTCGCACAACCGGCCCAACCTCTTCGCCTTCTTCGACCGCGACTACGGCCCGCGCGACGGCACGCCGTTGCGCCCTTGGATCGAACGGCATCTGCGGCAGGCCGGACTCGATCTCGCGGGCGGCCGCGTACGCCTGCTCTGTTTTCCGCGGGTGCTGGGCTACGTCTTCAACCCGCTGTCGATCTGGTTCTGCCACCATGCCGACGGGCGGCTGCTCGCCGTGCTCTACGAGGTCCACAACACCTTCGGACAGAGTCACGGCTATCTCATTTCGGCCGCGGCGGCCGCCCCGGGCGATCCCATCGTCCAGCAGGCCGACAAAGGGTTCTACGTCTCGCCCTTCATCGCGATGCGCGCGCGCTACCGCTTCCGCCTCAAGGTACCGGGCGCACGCCTTTCCGTCGTGATCCGCCAGCAGGTGCCGGAGGGCGACCTGCTCGTCGCCCGGCACGGCGGCCGGCGGGCCGAGCTGAGCGACCGCGGCCTGCTGCGCGTGTTCGCCGCCTATCCCCTGATGACGCTCAAGGTGATCGCCGCGATTCACTGGCAGGCGCTGCGGCTCTGGCTCCGCGGCGCCAAGCTGGAGCCCCGCCCGACGCCGCCGGCGCACGAGGTCACGCTGGTGCGGGCCAAGCTTGCGAGCGCGGCCGAATGATCCGGCGCTGCGCGTTCGCCACGTCCCCCAGCAACCCCTGACGAGAGTCTTCCGATGCCTGCAGACATCCTGCTCGATCGCCGTTCCGAAATTTCAAGCCCGGCGCAGCGCGTCCTGTCGCATCTTGCGTCGCGGATCACGCTTGGGCGCCTGACCGTCCGCTGGCCGGACGGCGCCGCGCAGTGCTTTTCCGGCGCCGCGCCGGGACCCGACGCGGAGCTTCGGATTCGCGACCCGCGCACCCTGCGGCGCCTGCTGCTCGGCGGCCACATGGGTCTGGCCGAGTCCTACATGGACGGCGACTGGGACTCCCCCGATCTTGCCGGCTTGATCGAGCTCGGCGCGCGGAACGAGTCGAAAATGGGCCGCGCCCTGCAAGAGCGCCCCTGGGCCAAGCTGCTTCATCGCATCGTTCACAACCTGCATCGCAACTCGCGGCGCGGCGCACGGCGCAACATCGCGGCGCACTACGATCTGGGCAACGATTTCTACGGCGCTTGGCTCGACCCCGCGCTCAACTACTCCGCCGGAATCTTCCGCGACCGCGACGACGACCTCGCCGCGTCGCAGGTCAACAAGTACCGTGCCATCGCCGAGCGGGCGGGAATCCAGGCGGGCGACCGGGTGCTCGAGATCGGCTGCGGCTGGGGCGGCTTCGCCGTCTGGGCCGCCCGGGCGCTCGACTGCCACGTCACCGCGATCACCATATCGCGCCGGCAGTACGACCACGCCGCACGGCGAATCCAGGCGGAAGGGCTCGGCGACCGCATTGCCTTACGTCTGCAGGATTATCGCGACGTATCGGGCGTCTTCGACCGCATCGTGTCGATCGAAATGCTGGAGGCCGTCGGCGAGCGGTACTGGCCAACCTACTTCGCGCAACTGCGCCGCCTGCTGCGGCCCGGCGGGCGGGCCGCGATCCAGGTCATCACCATCGCGGATGAGCACTTCGCCGCCTATCGTCGCAACGTCGATTTCATCCAGCGCTACATCTTCCCCGGCGGCATGCTGCCTGCGCCGGCCAAGCTGCGAGGCCTCGCCGCCGCCACCGGACTGGCCTGGGAGGATGGCGCCCCCTACGGCCTCCACTACGCTCGCACGCTGGCCGTCTGGCATCGCCGTTTCGAGGCGGCCTGGCCGTGGATTCGCGGCCAGGGCTTCGACGAACGCTTCCGCCGCATGTGGCGCTACTACCTGGCGTACTGCGAGGCCGGCTTCCGGGCCGGGCGCGTCGACGTGCTGCAGATCGCCCTGTCGCACGAGGCCCAATCCCGGTGACCGACACGGCGGCACCGGCGCCCGCGCCGCTGGCGCGCGGGACGCTTCTGGCCTACGGCCTGCCCGGCCTGCCGCTGGCGGCGGTGATGCTGCCGCTTTACGTCTACCTGCCGGCCTTCTACGCCGAGGACCTCGGCCTCGGCTTCGCGACGGTCGGTGCGGTGCTGCTGGCGGCACGGCTGAGCGACATCGTCACCGATCCGCTGGTCGGCTCGCTGTCGGACCGCCTGCGGTTCCGCCACGGCCGGCGGCGCCTGTGGCTGCTGGCCGGCGTGCCGGTGGTCCTGCTCGGCACCGAGATGCTGTTCCGCCCCGCTGGCGCTGCGAGCGGCGGCTATCTGCTGCTCTGGACCATGGTGATCTATCTCGGCGCCACCATGATCCAGCTTCCCTACAGCGCCTGGGGCGCGGAACTCTCGCCCGACTACGACGAACGCAGCCGCATCGCCGGCGCGCGCGAAGGCTTTCTCGTCGTGGGAACGCTGCTCGCCGCCGGCCTGCCCAGCCTGCTCGGCGCCGGGCGCGGCGAGGCGCTCGAAGTGATCGGATGGGCGCTCTGGTGCGTGTTGCCCCTGTGTGTGCTGCTCGCCGTTGCGATGGTGCCGGAGGGAGCGCCGTTGCGGCGCGGCCGGCTGGGATGGCGCCGGGGCTGGCGCGTGATTTGGCGGAACAGGCCGTTCCGCCGACTCATCGCCGCCTACTTTCTGAACAGCGTCGCGAACGGTCTGCCGGCCACCCTGTTCCTGTTGTTCGTCGCCCATGTACTGCGGAGTCCCGAATGGTCCGGCCCTCTGCTGTTCGCTTATTTCGCCTGCGGCGTGGCCTCGATTCCCGTTTGGTTGCAGCTCAGCCGGCGTCACGGCAAGCACCGCGTGTGGATGGCGGCCATGCTCGGCGCGACCGCGGTCTTCGCCTGCGTGCCGCTGCTCGGCCCGGGCGACCAGTGGTGGTTCCTGGCGATTTGCGTGCTGACCGGCCTGGCGCTCGGCGCCGACCTCACGCTGCCGGCCGCCATGCAGGCCGACGTCGTCGACCTCGACACCCTGCGCAGCGGCCGGGAGCGCACCGGCCTCTACTTCGCCGCCTGGGGCATGGTGACGAAGCTGGCCCTGGCGCTGGCGGTCGGCCTCGCCTTTCCGCTGCTCGACTTGGCCGGATTCGATCCCGCGGCAGAAACCCCGCCGGACTTCGCCCTCCTGGTGCTGGCAGCGCTCTACAGCGTGGTGCCGGCGCTGTTCAAGCTGGGCGCCGTCGCCTTGTTCCGCGGGTATCCGATCACGCCGGCGCGCCAGAAAAGAATCCGCCGCCTGATTCACGCCCGGCACGGCCGGGCCTAAACGGGATGGCCCTGCCATGAGCCGTTCAAGTCTGCTCTGCCTCGCCCTGATCGTTTTCGCTACGGGATGCACAACAATGAAGCCAGAAGACTTCGCGGGGCGCGAGCCCCGCCTCGCGATCGAGGACTACTTCGCCGGCCGCGCCAAGGCCTGGGGTATCTTCCAGGACCGCTTCGGCAATCTGCGCCGGCAATTCGAGGTCGAGATCAACGGCACCTGGGACGGCAAGGTCCTCACCCTGGTCGAGGACTTCGTTTATGACGACGGCGAAACCGAGCGGCGCGTCTGGCGGATCGAAAAACGCGGCGCGCACGATTACGTCGGCCACGCGGACGGCGTAATCGGAACGGCCGAGGGCCAGGCCTACGGCAACGCGTTCAACTGGCGCTACCGCTTCGCGCTGAAGGTCGGCGACGATCGCTGGGCGGTGGCCTTCGACGACTGGCTGTTCCTGCAGCGCGATGATGTGCTGATCAACCGGGCCGAGGTGAGCAAGCTGGGTCTGACGATCGGCGAAGTGACCCTGGTCTTCCGCAAGCAGCCGGAGGCGCCGACAGGAATCTCACGCGGTTCGGCGGCGGCCGATGAGGCGATCGCCGCGCAGGCGGCTCAATAGGAAGCTTTCAAGCGACGGCGCAGCCATGCGAGAAGGCCGCGCAGCAGAGGCACCATCGCGTAAACCGGGCTGGGGTCCCAGTAGTCGAAGTGGCGGGTCGCCCGACCGCTCTCGTTGAAATGAACCTCGCTCATGCCGACGATCCTGCGCCGCCGTCGGCGCGCTTCGAATGTGAAGGTCCAGCGCAGGTAGCACACTGCGCCCGAAAGCGCCCGGTCGTGCACGACGAACCGCGGTGCGGTCACGTCGCGGAACATCTTCTCCAGTACGGCGCGATAGGCGGCGATCCCGGTCACGTCGTTGAAGGGGTCGCGAAAGCATACGTCCGGCGCACAAAGCGCTTCCAGGCCATCGAGCGACGTCGGCGTCAGGGTTTCGTAGAACGCGGCGTAGCGCCTGGCCGCCTGCTCGGGCGTCATGACGTCGGGAGCAGGCGGCGGGTCACCGCGAAGGCGAGCGGCGCCGGCAGGCACCGCAGGATCTTCATCAGGACGACGAAGCGGCGCGGGAAGGCGATCTCGAAGCGGTTCGATCGTAGACCGTGGAACAACGAGTCGGCCGCCGCCTCGGGCTCCATCAGGAAGGGCATCGGAAAGGGGTTGCGCGCGGTCAACGGCGTGCGGACGAAGCCTGGGTTGACGACCTGGACCGTGACGCCCTTGGGCGCCAGCTCGACGCGCAGGGCTTCCGCCATGTTGATGAGTCCGGCCTTGGTCATGCCGTAGGCCGCCGCGGTCGGCAGCCCGCGATAGCCGGCGACCGAGGCGACCACGGCGATGCGCCCGGCGCGGCGGTCGATCAGGCGCGGTAAAAGAGGCGCCAGACAATGCACCGTGCCGAGCAGGTTGAGCTCGACGAGCATCCGGAAATCCGCGACGCGCAGCGCCTCGGCGCGCACCGGAACGTGCGTGCCGGCATTGAGCACGGCCTGCGCGATCGGCCCGATCTCATGTTCGATGCGCGCCACGGCGTCCTCGACCGCCTGCGGCTCGGTCACGTCGAGCGGCACCGGCACGATGCGCCCCGCATCGGCGGCGGCCTCGTCCGCCAGTCTGACGAGACGATCCTCGCTGCGTGCGGAGGCGGCGACCTGCCAGCCCGCGCGCGCCATGCGCCGCGCCAGCGCGGCGCCGATGCCCGAGCTCGCGCCGGTGATCCAGGCAACCCGGTTCACGCGGGGGCTCCTGCGGCGCCCGGCGGACCGAGCGGCCCCAACGGCCGGTAATTGACACGGCCGCCGCGGGCCTCGAAAGCGACCTTGAGCCAACGGCCGCGCGGCGTGTACCAGAGATCGAGCGCCAGATCGCCGGACATGGCGAAGCGCCGCGCCGCGACCTCCTCGCCGGCGAGCGTCACGGTCTCCCGGCCGGCCGGCGCGACGGACACCTGCAGCAGGCGGCCGTGCTGGGTATCGAGCAGGCGCGTCTGCGCGGGCGTCGCCGGGTTCCAGTAGCTGGTCGGCAGGATATCGGCCGGCGCGGCGAAGGCGCCCTCGCCGCCCTCGACCCAGAGGTCATCGGCACGCCGTCGCGCCCTCACCTCGTGGTAATCGCCGTTGTCGTCGGTCGTGGTCTCCAGCGCGACCAGCCGGCCGCCCTGCCACAGCTCGCGATTGCGGTGCCGGTAGCGGAACAGCGTGAGGAACGCCAGGCCGACCTCGATATCGATGGCGATCTCGACCTGCAGGCTTGCCCCGACGTGCCGGAAGGCCACCGTGTGGCGCCCGATCGGCGCGCCGTCGCGCAGAATGTCGAACGCCAGGCCGCCCGCCGGGGGCACCGCCGCGCGCAGCGGTCCGGCCAGCGCGAGCCCGCCCAGCGCGCCGCAGCCCGCCAGGAAGGCCCGGCGGCTGCAAGAGCGGCGCCGGCTTGGGCGGCGCCGGGCCGTTGACCTGCATCAACGCCGCCGGGGCGCGGCGCCCCTAGACTGCCGCGACTGATGCCGGGACGCGCGCCCGCGCGGCGGCGTTCCCGTGCGCAGCGAGTCGAGAGGAGCCGTCATGGAAGAAAAGATCCGCCATCTCATCGAGCGCTTCCCCGAGCGGGCGGACGTCATCCGGGCGCTGAGCGCGAGCCACACGAAATTCCAGGATTTGATCGGGGACCACCACGACGTGAGCGAAGAGCTCGCGACGCTGGAGGGAGGGGGCGAGGAAACCGACCCGGCCCGGCTCGAGGCGCTGCAGCGCCGCCGGGCCGACCTCGAGGACGAGCTCATGCTGCTGATGGAGAACCATCAGCGCATCTGACGGCCATCGCCACCGAGCGACACCCCGGCCGGTCGGTGCGCAGGCCGGACCCGTCAAGCCGCCGCGACGCGGCGCGCGAGGACGGAGCGCCTGCTCACACCGGCACGATCCGCGCGTAGATCACCTTGGCGTCGCCCTCGCCGTAGAAGTCGGCGACCGCCGCGGCCTTGCGGTAGCCGACGGCGCGGTAGAACGCGCGCGTCGGCGCATAGAGCTCGCGCCCCGAAGTCTCGATGTAGATCCGCTTGGCGCCCATCGCCGCCATCGCCCGCTCGGCGCGCTCGACCAACGCGCGGCCCAGGCCGGCGCGGCGGCGCTGCGAATCGACGACGATCCAATAGAGGTCGAAGCCGCCGTCGGTCCCCGCGATCGGGCCGTAGCAGGCGTACCCCGCGATGCGCCCGTTCGTTTCGGCCAGAATGAAGTGATAGCCGCTCGCCGGACCCTGCGTCACGCGCGCCTCGACCAGCTCGGCGGCGACCGCCGTTTCCGCGGTCGAGAAGAAGCCGGTCGCGGCAACCAGCGAGCGGATCGCCTCGATGTCGCTTTCGCGCACCGCGTCGCGCCAGGTGACCTCGGCGTCCGGCACCGTGGCCGCCGCGACCGGCCGCCGGCGGGCGCCCGCAGCCGGCGCGCCCTGCACGGCCTGGGCCAGTCCCTGGAAGAAGCGCCGGGCGTTGCTGCCCAGCGTGCGGATGCGATAGCCGCCTTCCTGCACCACCAGGATCGGGTAGCCGGCCTCGCCGAGCATGCGGCCGAGCCGCTCGAAGTCCTGAGCCTGGTTGGCCCAGGTGCCGGTCGGATCGTTCTTCGCGGTATCGAAGCCGGCGGCGAGCACCAGATAGGCCGGCGCGAAGCGGCCGATGCGGCGCAGCGCCCGGGCCAGCGCGACGCGATGCTGCTCGGGCGTGATCGTCTCCGGCAGGGGATAGTTGACGTTGAAGCCGGCGCCCGGCCCTATGCCTGTCTCGTCGGCGAAGCCGCTGAAGTAGGGATAGGCGAACTGCGGATGGCCGTGGATCGACACGGTCAGCACGTCGCTGCGTGCGTAGAAGATATCCTGCGTCCCGTTGCCGTGATGGTAGTCGATATCGAGCACCGCCACCTTGCCGTAGTGGCTGAGGTAGTGCGCCGCGATCGCCGCGTTGTTGAAATAGCAGAAGCCGCCGAAGGCGCCGCGCTCGGCGTGGTGCCCGGGCGGGCGGACCAGGGCATAGGCGACGCGGTCGCCGGCGAGCACGCGTTCGGCGGCGGTCAGCGTGCAGTCGACCGCTGCGCGCGCAGCGTGATAGGCGTTGGCGTTGATCGGCGTGAAGGTGTCGATGCAGAAGTAGCCGGCCCGCACGCTTCGCTCCCGGGGCGGGCGCGCCTTGTTGCGCACCGGGAAGACATAGGGGTAGAGCGACTTGCCGGCCTCGAGCGACTGAGACGTGCGGCGCAGATAGTCGATCAGCGCGCCGTCGTGCACGGCCCGGATATGCCGCTCGCCGAAGTGCTTGGGCGGTATGCGTTCGAACAGGTTGCTCGGAAGAATCTCGGCCAGGATCGATCGGACGCGGACCGGCGCCTCGACATAGCCGCGCTCGCGCACGTGGTGGATCTCGTGCTTGTCGTTGACGACCAGCGGGATGTGTCCGGCGACGCTCGGCGTGATCGCCGCCGCCGGCGGCGCTTCGGCCTCGACCAGGTAGCGCGGCGGCCGCAGGCGGATCGGATCGTCGCGAAAAGACTCGACTACTTTGGCAATGTAGCCCGGCGGGCAGAGATTGCCGTATTTGCGCTCGAGGATGGCGCGCACGATCCTGCGCGCCCGGTCGCGGCTTGGCAGACCGGCCCGGCCGAGCGAGTCGAACAAGAGATAAGGCGGATTGGTGTCGCCCGGATCGAGCGGCGTTTCGTAGGCGGTGCCGGCGATCGGCCGGGCGCCGAAGCGCTCGTAGAACTTGAGGCGGGCGGCGTTCTGCCGGCGCACGGCGGGATCGGGACTGAGTGCGGGATCGTCGGGCAGCGCCTCGAAAAAGATGCCGATGACGCCGAGCCCCGCGGCCTCCTCCCGCACGCGCTCGTAGAGCACGCTGCCGAGCCCGGCGCCGGACCCGCGCGGCTCGGTCGAGATCACGTCGAGCAGGCAGAAGTTCAGGTCCGGTGCATGCAGCAGCAAGGCGCAGGCGCGGACCCGCTCGCGCGCGTTCTCGGCAACGAAAAGGATGGCGCGGAAGCGGAACTTCACGGGATCGCGCAGCCGCTCCGGCAGCTTGTCGATCTCCTCGGCCCGCATGCCCGCGAACTGCGCGCGCAGGATCGCCTGGACCTGTTCGACGGCGCGGCGGTTGGCGGGAGTCAGATCGTCCGGGACCGTGCGGATCCTGAACATGGCTGCACTGCTGCGCCGACCGGCAACGACGCCCGCGCCGACCAGGCGGCGGCGACGATCCGTTCGATCAGGGCGTCGTAGGATAGGCCGGCGCGGGCGGCGGCCGCGGCGTAGCCGGCGTCCGGGCTGAGGCAGGGGTTGCCGTTGACCTCGAGCACCCAAATCTGCCCGGCGGCGTCGACGCGGAAATCGACCCGCGCGTAACCCTTGAGCCCGAACAGGTGCCAGGCCGCCAAGGCGATGCGGTTCAGCTCCTGCACCAGCCGACGGTCGCGTGCCGGCAGATCGAAGCGCCGCGGCGTGTTGTGATAGACCGGACTCGTCGGGTCCCACTTCGCTTCGTAGTCGACGATGTGCGGCCGGCCGGGCGGGAAGTCGACGAAGAGGATCTCCGCGGCCGGCAGCACGACGGGCCCGTCGGCGGTTTCCAGCAGCGAGAGATTGAACTCGCGCCCCTCGACGTAGCGCTCGGCGAACCACTGCCCGCCGAAGTTCCGCTGGCGCTCGAAGGCGGTCGCTGCGACGGCCGCAGCGGCGACGACCGAGGTCTCCGATATGCCGATCGAAGCGTCCTCCCAGACCGACTTCACGATGTAGCGCGCCGCCGGGTCGCGCGGCGGCGCGGCGATCGCCTCGGGCTCGATCCAGTCCGGCGTCGGCAAGCCGACCGCTGCCATCATGCGTTTCGCCAGCACCTTGCTCGAGGTGGTCAGCAGCGCCTCGGCCGGGCAGCCGGTATAGGCTACGCCGAAGGCCTCGAGCGCCAGCGGCACCGCGGGGTGGAGCTGGCCCTTGCCGACCAGCGCCTCGACCAGGTTAAAGACCAGGGCCGGGCGCTCGGCGGCCAACGCCTCGAGCCGGCCGAGATCGAGGCCGAGGGCGACGACCCGCACCGAATGCCCCAGGTCCGCGAGGGCCGCCGCGACGGCGGCGGCCTGGACCCGGGTGTCCGCCTCGTCGGCCCGCACCTCGTCGGCCCGCGCCTCGTCAGTCAGCGCCTCGTCAGTCAGCGCGCCCTCACCCGCGCCGTGCAGGATCACCACTTCGGGTCTTGCGTGGGCGTTGCGCCGCAGCCGTGCCACCGCGCGCCTCCTCAGGCCGCAACGCGGCGGCGGCGGCCGCGCGCCGCCGGAACGCGGGTCAGGCAGGACGCGACGATGCGGCCGATCAGCGTCGGGTAGGACAAGCCGGCCAGCGCCGCGAGAATCGGCAGATCGGAATGCGTCGGGTGCAGCCCCGGCAGCGGGTTGACCTCGAGGAACTGGGGTCGCCCGGCGTCGTCCGAGCGCAGGTCGACGCGGCCGACGTCGCGGCAGCCGAGCGCGCGATAGGCGCCGAGCGCGACCTCGCCGGCGGCCCGCGCCTCCGCGTCGTCGGCGAGCCGGTAGCGCACGCGGTCGTCACAGAGCTCCTTGTTGCTCAGCGAATAGACCCCGGCCTCGGCGTTGGTCAGCAGCTCGATCTCCAGCACGGCGACGATCTCCGCCGCCGCGCCGCTGCCGACGATGCCGACGGTGAACTCGCGGCCGGGCAGGTAGGGCTCGACCAGCACCGGCTGGGCATAGCCGCGCCGTAACTGGGCGGCGACCTTGGCGAGACGCGCCCGGTCGCCGACCCGCGAGGTGCGGCCGCAGCCCTTGCCGGTGCCCTCGGCGATCGGCTTGGCGAACACTGGGAACGGCAGGTCGACGGCCAGCGCGTCGGCCTCGCTCTCGATCACTGCGAAAGGCGCGGTCGGCAGGCCGGCGTCGCGCACCAGGCGCTTGGCCACCGCCTTGTCGAGCGTCACCGCCATGGTGAGCGGATCGGAGAAGGCGTAGGGCACGTCGTAGGCCTCGAGCAGGGCGGGCACCTGCGCCTCGCGCGAGCGGCCGCGCAGGCCCTCGGCGATGCTGACCACGAAGTCCCAGCGCTCGCCGGCGACGAGCCGGGCGGCCAGCGCGCGGATGTGGCCGATGCGTTCGACGGCGAAACCCTGGCCGGCGAGCGCCTCGTCCAGGGCGTCGATCGTCTCCGGCGAATCGAACTCGGCGATCGCCTCTTCGGAGAAACCGAGGCTGCGATAGTCGTCGCGCAGGTCGTAGACGAGGCCGACACGCATCATCGCGTCTCCCCCGTCTGGCGGTTCGCCCCGAGAGTGCCCTCGGGATCCGGATAGCGGAACAGCCCGCCCGCGTAGTTGGTCAGCAGCAGGTCGCCGCCGTCGCGTCCGACCACGTAGTCGGGCAGCAGCGGGATCTTGCCACCGCCTTCCGGCGCGTCGATCACGTAAGTCGGCACCGCGTAGCCGGTGGTGAAGCCGCGCAGCTGACGCATGATCTCGACGCCGCGGTCGACCGTGGTGCGGAAGTGACCGGAGCCCGTGATCGGGTCGCACTGATAGAGATAGTACGGCCGCACGCGGCGCACGAGCAGGCCGTGGAACAGCTTTTTCAGCACCGCGGCGTCGTCGTTGATGCCCTTGAGCAGCACCGTCTGGCTGCCCAGGGGAATCCCCGCATCGGCCAGCCGGTCACAGCCCGTCATGGTCTCGGGCGTCAGTTCCGCCGGATGGGTGAAGTGGACGCTGAGCCAGACGCGGTGACGGCGCAGCACGCGGACCAGGGAGCGCGTGAGGCGCATCGGCAAAACCGCCGGAATCTTGGACCCGATGCGCAGGAACTCGACGTGCGGGATCGCCCGTAGCCGGCCGAGCAGGTCGTCGAGCCGGTCGTCGGCCAAGGTCAGCGGGTCGCCGCCCGAGATCAGCACGTCGCGGATCTCGGGATGCGCCGCGATATAGGCGATGGCGCGCTCCCACTGCGGCTTGCTGAAGCTGTACTCGCCGCCCGGCTCGCCGACCATGCGCGAGCGCGTGCAATAGCGGCAGTAGGTCGAGCAGAAACCGGTCGCCAGGAACAGCGCCCGGTCGGGATAGCGGTGCACCAGGCCCGGGACCTGCGTGTCGTCGTCCTCGTGCAAGGGATCATCGGCCTCGCCGGGCGCCCGGAGGTATTCGTCGCCCACCGGGATGTGCGTCCGGCGCAGCGCCTCCAGCGGGTCGCTCGGGCTCATCAGGCTCGCGTAATAGGGCGTGATGCCGACCGGCAGCGCGCCGTGGTGCCGGGCGACCGCCGAGCGCTCGTCCTCGGACAGCGCGAAGACGCTTTCGAGCTGCGCCAGCGTACGGATGCGGTGGCGGATCTGCCAGCGCCAGTCGGCCCAGTCGGCGGCGCTCGCCGCGGGAAAGTGCTTGCGCCGGAAGGCCCGGCTGGCCGCGCCCTCCGGAAAACGTTCGACCGTCCGTCCCGCCGGCCGCGGCACGCGCGCGCGGCGCTTCGCCGGGTCCGTGCGGCCGGGCGTGAAGAGGTCGAGATCTGCGAAGGCTTGGGAGTTGAAGGCGTCGAGTGCGTGCAAACTGGGAGGCTCGGAAAGTTCCGCCTCGGTGTCAGCTGTCATCGTCACTACGGTCCCATTCGGCGGGCTGCGCCCCGGTACGCCTATCGCCCGGTCCGAATCCTGCAGCCCAAGGCCGATTACTTAGCCCATCGTCCGGCGAATACAAGTGTTTTTTTCGAAATTCTCAAATGATCTACAAGTTAATATTGTATAAACCAAATGGTCATTTAGCCATGATTTGGAATAATTCAATAATCATAATGCGGCAAGTGAAAGCAATAGTGAGCGGCGTGGTAGTTTTACGATGCGCGGAGAAAATATCGCGCGGCATCCGTGGTCCCGGAGCGGCCCGGGCAGCGCACAAATTTTTTCGCTTTTCTACCGGCTGGGGGCCCGGTGCGCGCCTCGGCCGGACCGGCGCCGGGCGGAAAGTACCCGCGGCCCGACGGTAACTTTTCGGACCGGAGCCAAGACTGCCGCCGCGCGCGCCATGTCTTGCGTTTGTTTTTTCAAGCGGCCGGGCAACGGCATCCTGGCGCCCCGCAGGGTCACGGCAGCGCCGTGCGTCCGCCGTCGACGATCAATTCGGTGCCGGTGACGAACGAGGCCTCGTCGGACAGCAGAAAGAGCACGGCGTTCGCCATGTCCTGCGTCGTGCCGACGCGGCCGAGCGGCACGCTTTCGGCCGCCGCCTGCTTCATCGCCGGGTCGCGGTCCCAGCGTTCCTGCATCGGCGAGTAGGTGCCGCCCGGCAGCACCGCGTTGGAGCGAATGTTGTCACGCGCGAACTGGATGGCGACCGACTTCGACAGCGAGATCATCGCCGCCTTGGAGGCCTGATAGGCGTCCTGCGCCTTGTCGTCGCCGCGCAGCGCCTGAATCGAGGCGATGTGCACCATGGCGCCGCCGCCGCCGCGCCGCATCAGCGGGACCGCGTGGCGCACGCTGTGGACCATGGACTTCAGGTTGATCTGCAGCACCCTGTCCCAGAGGTCGAGGTCGGTCTCGGCGAGCGACACGTCGCGCCCGAACCACAGGACGCCGGCCGCGTTGACCAGGTAGTCGAGGCGCCCGAAGCGCTCGAAGGTCTCCGCGCAGGCGCGCGCCACGTCGGCGTCGTCGGCCACGTCGCCCTGCAGGTAGTGCGCCCGCCCGGCTTCCGGCCCGGCGTCGAGGTCCGTGGGCTCGTCCTTGAGGTCGAGCAGCGTGACGTTGCAGCCCCCGGCCAGCAGGTCGCGGGCGATGTTCAGTCCCATGCCGCCGCCTGCGCCGGTGACCAGCGCCGCCTTGCCCGCGAAGCTCATGCCGCGAGTTTCCCTCTTCGTTCACCGCGTTGTTCGGCCGGCGCGAGCATAGCAGCGAACCGACCGGCAGCGAAGATCGTTCGGCTGAGCTGTCAGGGTTTCGCGGCGCGTCCCGCGCCGCGTTCGGCGCCCTCGTCCCCGGCCGCCAAGTGCAGCGTGATCCCGGCCCGCTTGAGCGCCCGGCCGAGCGCCGCCGGCGGCCGCGCGTCGGTGACCACGTCGTCGAGATCGTCGAGCGGGCAGACCACTTCGAGCGAGGGCCGGTTGAACTTCGTGCGGTCGACCAGCAACAATCCGCGCGCGCTGCGCTCCAGCATGACGCGCTTGATCCAGCTCGCGTCCGTGCGCACGTCGACCGGCCCCTCCTCGGTCAGGCCGCTGGCGCCGATAATCGCCTTGCCGGCACTGAAGCGCCGCAGGAAGGCGCAGGTCTCGGCGCCGAAGGTGCCGCCCTCGCGCGCCTCGTAGTCGCCGGGACAGAGCAGGACGCGGACCCCGGGCGCCGTCCCCAGGGCCAGCGCGACCGCCAGGCTGTTGGTGATCACGGTCACGTCCTCGGCGACCGCCGCCAGGCGCTTGGCGAAGTGCGTCGTGGTCGAGCCGGAGTCGATCATCACCGTGTCGCCCGGCTCGATCAGCGCGGCGGCACAGGCACCGATCCCGCCGCGCACCGCGACGTGCAGGCGGAAGCGGTCGTCGATCGCCGGCTCGCGCACCAGCGCGTGCGCCGCGGCGCCGCCGTAGGTGCGGTCGACCAGGCCGCGCCGGGTGAGCTCGTCGATGTCGCGCCGCACCGTCTCGCTGGACACGCCGAAGTCGCTCGCCAGGCGCGAGATGCGCACGCTGGGCCGGGCGCGCAGCTCGGCGATGATGCGCTCGAAGCGTTCGCTGCGCGACAGTCGCTTGCCGGCCACGGTCACGCGCCCGTCGGAGCGGCCGTGACCAGGCCGGTCACGTCCTCGAGGACACCGCTGTCGGCGGCCAGGTCGAGGAAGGTGTAGCGGTTGCGGATCTCGCGCGCGTGGCGCACCGCGGTGGCGTAGAAGTCGAGTGTCCAACCGAGATCGCCGGGTCCGGTCGGCGCGCCGGCCCGCGCCAGCACGGCCTCAAGCTCCGCCGCCGGGCGTGCGACGGCCGCAATCTCTTCGCGCATCTCGTCCCATCGCGCGGCGAGGCGCGCGTTGAGGGTCTCGGCTGCGGCGGCATCGAGGCGCTTGCCGGCGAACTCCGCCCAACAGGCGGCGCCCAGCTGGTCGCCGAAGTGGGCTTTGAGGGCCGCCGCGTCGGGTGCGCTCGGCACGAGCTGCGGCGGGCCGCCGCCGAGCAGCCGTTCCTGCAGGCGCGCCATGGTCAGCGTGGTGACGGCGATCTGCTCGCCGTGGAAGCTTTCCGGCCACTCGGGCGGCGCCAGCATCTCGACGTAATGGCTGATCAGGTGCTCGCCTTGGCTCGCCGGATAGCTGCCGCCGCAGATCGTCATGCCGAAGCCGGAGAGGACGAGCGTGCGCGCCAGGCGGCGCATCGCGCCGGTATCGCCGCGCAGCAGGACGCCCGAGTCGGCGAACAGCGCGGCCTCGTCCTCGGCCAGCAGTGCAAAGGGGGCGCGGCGGTAGGGCCGGTCGAGCAGCCGGTGGGCAAGCAGCCAGTCGGCCTGCGCGGTCGGGCGGCAGACACTGTCGCCGAGCCCCGAGCGAATCATGCGCGCAGGCGCCTGGGCGCAGACCTCGAGGTCGACGAAGACGCCGGCCGCGGCGACCGCGGGCAGCGACTTCTTGAGACCGTCCACGGTGATCGCCGCGTTGACCGAGGTGTAGCCGTTCATCGACGGCGCGGTGGCGAAGACGGCATAGGGTTTGCCGTCGCAGGCCGCGGCGTACTTGCAGAGATCGTTGATGGTGCCGGAGCCGACGGCGATCAGCGCGTCGCAGTCGGCGCTGTCGCGGCGGAGCCGCTCGACGGTCGCCACGTCGGCGTGCGGCCGCCCGGGCAGGCGAATCTCCTGCACGCCGGTGCCGAGGGCCGCCGCGACGCGTTCGCCCAGCACGCGGTAGGTGTTGTCGTCGTCGACCAGCGCGAGGCGCGGGCCGAGCCCGAGCGCCGCGACCAGTGCCGACTCGCGCCCCGCCAGGGTCTCGGCGATCGCGACGCTGCGCGTCGGCGCTGCAAGCGGTGCGCCGCCGTCGGGATCCGGGAAGGCCCCGGCGAGCAGCGCATCGAGCGTGGTGTCCCGCGTCGGCGCCATCACGCGGTCCCCAGCGGGTCGGCGCCGCGCGCGAACATCGGGCGCAGGCTGTCGAACAGCGCGCGATAGCGGCCGTAGGCGGCATCGTAGGCCGCCCGCCGCCCGGGATCGGGCGCCAGCGTTTCGGCCACGGCCCCGACGCGCCCGGCGCAGGCGGCGATATCCGGCTGCAGCCCGCCGGCGACGGCGGCGCAGATCGCAGCGCCCATCGGCGAGGTGTCGCGCAGCTCGGGAATCTCCGCCGGCAGGCCGGTGCAGTCGGCGCGGATCTGCGCCCAGATGCGGCTCCGCGCGCCGCCGCCCAACAGCAGGAGACGTTCGGCCGCGACACCGAGCTCGGCCAAACGCTCGACCACGTCGCGCAGCGCGAAGGCGCAGCCCTCCAGCACCGCGCGGGTGAGCTCCGCCGCGCCGTGCCCCGGCGTCAGGCCGTAGAAGCAGCCGCGCGCCGCAGCAACCCACTCCGGCGCCATGGCGCCGCTGAGCGTCGGCAGGAAGGTTACGCCGTTGGCGCCGGCCGGCACGCCGTCCGCCAGGCGGTCGAAGGTGGTGAAGTCGGCCAGCCCGAGCAGCCCGCGCAGCCATTCCAGTGCGCCGCCCGACAGCCAGCCGGGATTCTCGATGTAGAAGCCGCCGGCCGGGTAGCTGTGCGTCTCGACCAGGCCGGCCGGATCGATTTTGGCCTCGGGATCGAGGGCGCCGACGACCTCGGCGGTGCCGAGCACGCAGGAGACCCGGCCGGGCGCGACCATTCCGGCGCCGAGCGGCGTCGAGAAGTCGTCGCCGGTCCCGACGGCCACGGGGATCCCGGCCGGCAGCCCTGCCAGGCGCGCGCCCGACGGGCTCAGGACGCCGGCGCAATCCGTCGCCGCGGCGACCGCCGGGAGCTCCGCGGGTTCAACCTCGTAGGCCGACAGCAGCTCGGCGTCGAAGGCCCGCGCGGCGAGCGCGTAGAGCATGGTGGTCGAGGCCAGCCCGTGATCGAAGACGCGGGCCCCGGTCAGGTGCTCGACCATGTAGGAGACCGGCTGATGGAAGCAGGCCGCGTCGCGCGTCTCCGGCGCATGGCGCTTGAGCCAGCGGATCTTCGCCGCCATGTGCGTCGCATCGCGCGTCATCCCGGTGCGCGCGCGCAGCTCGTCGGCGGCGAAGCACGCCGCCTCGGACTCGGCCCGGCGGTCCATCCAGATCAGGCAGGTCGAAAGCGCTTCCCCCTCGGCGTCCACCGCGAGGCAGCCGTCGAGCTGCCCGGCGACGCCCAGCGCCCGCACGTCCTCGGCCGCCATGCCGGCATCGTCCAACGCCGCGGCGACGGTAGCAGCCAGCGCCCGGTCCCACAGAGCGGGCGCCTGCTCGGCCCATCCGGGCCGCGGGAATGCGGGGGCATAGGACGTGGCGGCACTCCCGCAGGGGCCGAGGTCGTCGTCGGTCACCACCACCTTGAGGCTCTGCGTGCCGATATCGACGCCGACGATTGCGATCGTTCCTCTCCCTGCCAGCGCCACTCGGTTCACGCGGCCGCGGCAAGAATATCGCGCAGTTGCCCGGCCAGCGAGCCCTTGCGCGGCGAAAACGCCCCCTCGAGCGCCGCCGTGCCGATGGTGAAGGCGTCGACCCCGGCCGCGGCCAGGGCGCGGATCCGCGGCGGGCTGTCGATGCTGCCGGCGATGATGAGCTCGCCCGAGAGCGCAGCGCGCGCCGCCCGGATCAGGTCGAGCGGATCGGCGTCGACGGCGCGATAGGCCAACAGGTCGACGCCGGCACAGCCCAGCGACTCGACCCGCCGGCAGTCGCGCGCGATATCCTCCGGCCCGCCGCGCAGACGCGTCGGGTGGCCCTCCGGCCGGCCCGGGAAGGGATAGTAGGCGATGCCGGAGCCCTTCAGGATGGCGAGGGTCGGCTCGACCTCGGTGCCGCCGAGCAACCGGGTGACGCCGATCTCAACCGCGGCACGCGCCGAGGCGAGGCAATCCTCGGGCCGCGTGCTGACGACTTCCATGTAACTGGTCGCGCCGGCGTCGCGAATCCGCCGGTTGAGCTCCTCGAGCGTCGCGCGATCGACGCCGACGTCCTTGAAGCCGATGTGACGGACGCCGGTGTCGATCACCGTATCGACCACTTCGAGGCAGTCCTCGACGGTCTGGTCCTGCCGCGTCAGCATGAAGATGAAGTTCACTCGACACCCCTCCGGCAAAGAGCCTCCGATCCCGCGATTCGCAGCAACGATAGGACAAAAAATTTGCTACTTACAACAAAATTATTGGAAACTACCAAATCCAGGTGCTAAGGTTGTGCCAATGCCGGGGCGTTCCCGGCATTTGGTGCCTTGTGGGCCAGGGCCTTGATGCGATTGGTGTGACGATGAATTTCGGCAACCGCAACGCGGTTTTGGTTCGGGAGAGGGGGCACGGGAGAAGATCCCGAATAGAAGATACAGATTTATCTGAGGGATGAGTCCCGACGGCTGGCAGAACCTGGCCGGTTGAGCGGCGATCGAAGTGCGGCCAACGATACGCGGCCAATAGCTAAGGAGGCCATTGGTAACAACAGCCCGCAAGTCTCGGCCGTTCCGGAGCATGACGCCGATCGGAACTGCGAGTGCGAACCGACGGTCGGACTTTGTCAATTCACTGGGGACGCAACAAAAATAGGGAGGACTGCAATGAAACGCTCGTTGAGAAGCCTGTCAATTGCGGCGGTGACCGCGGTGCTGAGCCTTTCCGGCAAAGCCTACGCCGGAGACATAACCGCCTATACGTCTCTCGAGGAAGACGACGTCAAGGTCTATCTCGAAGCTTTCGCCAAGGCCGAGCCCGACATCCACGTTCACGTGCTCCGGCTGTCCACTGGCGACCTCGGCGCGCGGATTCTTGCCGAGAAGAGCAACCCGCAACATGACATCATATGGGGCTGGGCCGTCACCCAGATGGCCGATCCACGAATCCTGGAGATGGTCGAGCCGTACAAGCCGAAGGGCATCGATAAGGTGAACACGGCATTTAAGGATCCGCAGAACCGGTGGTTTGCGACGACCGGCTATCTAGCCGGGTTCTGCGTCAACACCGAGGTCCTCAAACAGCACAACCTGCCGATGCCCACGTCCTGGCAGGACCTGCTGAATCCAGTCTACAAAGGGCAACTCGTCATGCCGAACCCCGCGAGCTCCGGGACCGGCTACCTGCAGATTGCCAGCATTCTCCAGATGAAAGGCGAGGAAGAAGGCTGGAAGTTCCTCAAGGAGCTCGACAAGAATATGGCTCAATACATCAAGTCTGGCTCCAAGCCGTGCAAAATGGCCAGCGCGGGCGAGTACGCAATCGGCGCGTCGTTCGCCTTCAGTGGCGTGAAGCAGATCCTGCAGGGTTATCCGATCAAGCTCGTTATTCCGTCCGAAGGGGCCGGCTACGAGATCGAAGTCAGCGCACTGATGAAGACCTCGCAGAACAAGGGAGACGCCAAGAAATTTCTGGATTGGCTGCTAACTCTCGATGCGGCCAAGCTGTACGGCGAACGGGCGGCCATGTCCGCCGTGCCGGGAGCCGAGCCTACAAAGGCAGTCCTCGACGCCGGCTTGCCGGCCGATATATCCACGGTCCTCTACAAGATGGACTTCAACTGGTCTGCCGCCAACAAGGCCCGGGTCATCGACAAATGGCAGGCCGAAATCGAGCGTTAATGCGCTACACTGTCATGCTGTCCGCCGATCCCGCGGCGACGTAGGCCGCGGGATCGGCGGACGGAAACGTTCGGCCAAGGACTGCGCCCGTTGCTTAGTTTACGCAGCATCACCAAGCGTTTCGGCTCTGTCGTCGCAGTCCAGAACGTCGATCTCGAAATTGCGGAAGCGGAGTTCATCTGCTTCCTCGGCCCGTCTGGCTGCGGCAAGACCACCCTGCTTCGAATCATTGCCGGCTTGGAAAATTCGGACGAGGGCAGCGTCCTGCTCAGGGGCGAGACTCTGGCTGGCGTCCCTGCCAGACTGAGAAACTTCGGCGTGGTTTTTCAATCGTATTCGTTGTTCCCAAACATGACGGTGGCGAAGAACATCGCATATGGGCTCGAATGCCATAAATGGCGTCGCGAAGCCATCGAGCGGCGGGTCCGGGAAATGCTGGAGCTCGTGCACCTGCAGGACCAGGCGGGAAAGTACCCCCACCAGCTTTCCGGCGGCCAGCAGCAACGGGTCGCCGTGGCCCGGGCCCTGGCTCCTCAGCCCAACGTCTTGCTCCTCGACGAACCGCTTTCGGCTCTTGATGCCAAGGTACGCGAGGATCTGCGCGGCGAGATCCGAGATCTGCAGAGCGCATTGGGTATTACCACCGTCATGGTGACCCACGACCAGGACGAGGCCATGGAAATGGCCGACCGGATCGTCGTCATGAACAAAGGGGTCATAGAGCAGGTTGGGGGGCCCGCCGACCTGTATGACCGGCCGGCCGGCCGATTCGTCGCCGAGTTCATCGGTCGCATGAATGTGCTCCACCTGGGCAGGGGTCCTGACGGGAATCCGGCTTTGGCTGGATCGTCGCTACAGGCCGAGAGTTTCGGCAAATCGGGACCTTGGATCGTGGGCATACGACCCGAGCACGTCGAGTTGGCCCCGGATCGCGCGGGCGAGAATGTCGTGACGGGGTTGGTCGAAAGGGCCGTGTTCCTTGGCAACATGACGCGGATCACACTCGATTTCGAAGGACAGACTCTGGTCGTCGAGATCCGTGGCAGGCCGCAGGCACTTGCGCGCGGCATGCCGTTGACCGTGAGGCTGCCGTCGAACGCGCTCATGCCGCTGGGCAATGCCGTGACATGATTGGAACGATAAGCGGCATTCGCCTCCGCAAATTGCGGCTTGATGCCGATCGCGCGATAGCCGCAGGGTTCGCAATTGTCATAGCGGTGCCGCTCGTACTCTTCGTTCTCGTGCCGCTCATAAGTATCCTGCAGAGAAGCTTCATCACGCCCGAAGGCTTCGGCCTGGGAAACTATGGCCGCTATTTCGCCGAGCCGCGGTTTCTCGAGATCGTGGGCAATAGCTTCAGGGTCTCGTTGAGCACGACCGTCATAACGATCGTCCTGGCGTACGGCTTCGCATACGCCACGCATCGCTCAATGCTGCCCTACAAGAACGTCTTTCGGATCATCGTATTGATTCCTTTGTTCGCTCCGTCGCTCGTCCAGGCGCTCGGGCTGCTCTTCCTGCTGGGAAGAAACGGTTTAATCAATAGAGTGTTCGGCCTCGGAATCGACATTTATGGATTTTGGGGCATCGCATTATCGGATCTGCTATACAGCTTCCCCCATGCTTACCTGATCCTGTCCGCCGCGCTCGCCGTGGCCGATGCCAGACATTACGAATCGGCTCGCATGCTGGGAGCGACGCCGGCGCGCATATTCCGTACCGTCACCCTTCCCTCCACCAAATACGGATTGATGTCGGCAATCTTCGTCGTGTTTACGATCATCATTACCGACTTCGGCAACCCCATGGTCATAGGCGGCGACTACAACGTTCTGGCCACGGAGATTTACAATCAGGTTTCGGGTCAGGCCAACTTCCAGATGGGTGCCGTTATCGGCATGGTCCTGCTGGTCCCGGCAGCCCTTTCGGTGGCGGTCGAGAAGCTCGTTTCGCGGCGACACTACTCGGTGATCACCGAGCAGTCGCAGCCGCTGACACTGCACCGCAACACACGGTTCGACACGCTCATGTTCGTTTACGCTACGTGTATCTGTGGCGTGATTCTATTGGTCATTGGTTTGGTTGTATTCGCCAGCTTCGTGCGGCTCTGGCCATACAACATGAGCCTCAGCCTGCGTCATTATTATTTCGACGTGCAAAATGGCATCAGGCCGCTCTGGACCAGTATCTGGGTATCGTTTATGGCTGCAGCGATCGGAATCGTCTTCGTGATCGGCGGCGCTTACGTGATTCACAAATTCAACAATCGGGTCACGCGAATTCTCTATTTCCTTTCGATCCTGCCAGCGGCAATACCCGGAATGGTTCTGGGCCTGGGGTACATTCTTGCCTTCAACGACCCTGATAATCCGGTCTACCTGATTTACGGAAGCGTGCTGATCATCGCAATCTGCAACGTCTATCACTACCACGCGCAGGGATTCCTTATCGCCATGACGAGCGTGAAGCAGATCAGCGATACGTTCGACGAGGCCTCGGCCTCGCTTGGCGGCGGGTTCCTGCGTACCATGTGGAACATCACCCTGCCGATCATTTGGCCGTCCGTCGTCAGTGTCGGCGTTTTCTTTTTCATGCGGAGCATGGTGACGCTCTCGGCCGTGATTTTCTTGATCACGCCGGCGACGCAGATGGCCGCAGTCTCCGTCTTGATGCTCGACGACTCCGGCAACCAGAACCAGGCCGCCGCTTTTTCGGTTTGTATTATGGCGGTGGTGATTCTCGCTCTGGTTTCATTCCACATCGTGCTGCGCCTTTGCGGCGTCAAGAACGTGTCGCTGATTCGCTGAGCTTCTGCCACGGCGAGAATGCCGCGACGCGGGGACGAGTTCGACGGGACATGGGCGGGCGGTCCCCCGACGTGCGCGGCACTGCGCGCGGGTGCCCGCGAAACCGCCGCAGCGAAACGCGGATCGGGCGCCCCAGCCGGTCGTCGCCCCGGGGCGCGGGACGCGCGGCCCCTGCCGTCGCGTGCGCATGATGGCGAGGGCGAAGTCCACGCGGCACCGCGCCGGCCAAAGCCCGGTCCCCGCGATCCGCGGCGACGATGGGACAAATAATTTGCTACTTACAACAAAATTCTTGGAAACTACCAAATCGCGGTGCTAAGGTCCCGCAAATGCCGGGGCGTGTCCGGCCCGCACTGGGCCGGTCTAACGCGGAAGGCAACCGCGGGCGCCCGATACCGAATCGTCCAGTCGGCCCGGTCCCGGCCGGCCGCTGGTCCGCGCAATGCGGCTTTCGCCAAGAAGCCTGCAAGGGAGGCAGGGAAATGACATCAACAAAGCCAAACACCTTTCGATTCATAGCGAGTTTCGGCTCCGCGTTCGCCGTTGCCGCGCTGGCGCTGACCGTCAGCGGCACCGCGCGGGCCTGGAGTCTGAAGGAGGCGGCAGCGCCTTATTCGGGGATCACCATCCGGACCATCGGCGAGGCGCTGCCGCCCCTCGAGGCCATGAACAAGATGAAGGGCGAGTTCGAGAAGGAGACCGGCATCGAGGTCGTCATCGAGATGTACGAGCACTCGGAGGCGGTCAACAAGGTGATGCTCGACCTCAACTCGCACCGCGGCCGCTACGACTTCATCCTGCAGCCGCACCGCGAGCTCGGCCGCTTCGTGACCAACGGGCACCTGACGCCGATCGACACCTTCATGAACGACCCGAAGCTGCGCAACCCCGACTTCAAGCCGGAGAACGTGCTGTACCAGGGCCTGTGGAAGGAGATCTCGTGGTACGACGGCAAGGCCTACGGCTTTCCCTTCACCGCGCTGACCATGTTCCTCTGGTACCGCAAGGACCTACTGGACGATCCGAAGGAGCAGGCCGGGTTCAAGGCCAAGTACGGCTATGACATGCAGGTGCCGAGCAACTGGGACCAGTATCGCGACTTGGCCGAATGGTTCACCCGGCCGGAGCAAGGCTTCTACGGCACGGCGATCCAGGGCAAGCGCCACGAGGCGCTGTGGTACGAGTGGATCAACTTCCTGTACAGCTTCGGCGGCGACATGATGGAGGTTAAGACGGGCTCCGAATGCGGCCCGATCATCGTCAACTCGCCCGAGGCGGTGCAATCGCTGGAGTACTACAAGAGCCTGATCAAGTACTCGCCATCGGACACCCTGAACTATTTCTGGGATGACGTCATGGTCGCCATGCAGGAGGCCAAGGTGTTCGAGCTCATCATGTGGGACGACGCGACCTATGCCGTCGAGGACCCGTCGCAGAGCAAGGTTGCCGGCAAGATGGGCTTCGACCTCATCCCGCAGGGCAAGGGCGGCAAGGTCGGGCAGGTCGAAGGCTGGACCTACCTCATCCCGGCGGACGCCAAGCACAAGGAGGCCGCCTTCCTGTTCATCCAGTGGATGATGGGCTACGACCAGCAGCTCAAGCAGCACCTGAACGGCGGCGCCTCGGCGCGGCCGGACGTCTACGCGACTCCGGAGGTGCAGAAGATCACCTATTCGAAGGCGGCGATGGAGACCAACGCGGTCGCCATTCCCAAGCCGACGATCCCGGAATCGCCGCAGATCACCGAGATCCTGGTGCTCCAGCTCAGCAACGCGCTGACCGGCGACAAGACGCCCAAGCAGGCCCTGGACGACGCCGCGGTCGAAATGCACAAGCTGTTGGGGGACTGCGCACCGCTCAAGTTCCCGGTAAACTGACCCGGGCCGCTCGGACGTATCGGACTTGAAGGCGCGAACGGTCGTACAGGGGGGATTTTTCGACCGTGCAACGCCTCGCCAGCAGCTTATTCGACAGGGGTGTCGGGGCTCTGTTCCTGACACCCTCTGTCGCGCTGCTGGTGGTCCTTCTGCTCGGCCCTTTTCTCTATATGGTCGGCGTCAGCTTCACCGACCTTAATTTCGCGCTGCCGGGGCGTGACGGCAGCTTTCTCGGCCTCGACAACTATCGCCACCTGGTGCGCGACGACCCGGTGTTCTGGGAGAGCTTCCGCACCACCCTCCTCTTCGTCTTCGGCGTCGTCAGCACGGAATTCCTGCTCGGATTCGCCGTCGCGCTGCTCCTGTTCCATCAATTGCAGCGGCGCCGCCTCGTCCTCACGCTGTTGCTCATCCCCATGATGCTGGCGCCGGTGGCCGTCGGCCTGATGTGGAAGCTCATGCTGCAGGGCGAGTTCGGAATGCTGACGCATTACATGCGCGTGGTGGGCCTGCTCGGGCCGCAGACCGCCCCGCTCGGAAATCAGCACCTCGTGCTGTGGACGGTCATGGCGACCGACGTCTGGGAATGGACCCCCTTCGTGACGCTGGTCATCCTTGCGGGCCTGCTCAGCCTGCCGCGCGAACCCTTCGAGGCCGCCGTCATGGACGGGGCCGGCCCCTGGCAGGTGTTCCGCGACATCACCGTCCCCCTGCTACGCCCGATCATCGCGCTCGTCCTGCTACTGCGCGGCATCGACGCCTTCAAGGAATTCGACAAGGTCTTCATCCTGACCGGCGGCGGTCCCGGCAACACGACCGAGCTGCTCAGCATCTACACTTGGCGAGTCAACTTCAAGAACTGGGACCTCGGCTACGGCGCGACCTGCGCCTTCATGGTCTATCTCGTCGTCCTCATCCTCTGCGCCGTGTTCTACAAGGCGGTCTATTGGACCGAAGGGAAGGTGCAGAAGTGAGACGGGCCTGGCGCATGGTAGCGTTCGCGGTGTTGATCGCGGTCCTGGTGATCGCGCTGACGCCCTACCTCTGGCTGTTCATGACCTCGATCAAGACGCGGATCGACGCCCTGGCGGATTCGCCCGTCTGGATCTTCACGCCGACCTTTGAGCACTACCCGAAGATCTTCATCGACAAAAATTACCTGCCCCTGGTGTTCAACAGTCTGATCGTCGCCGGCACGACCACGACCCTGTCGCTGCTGATCGGCGTCCCGGCGGCCTACGCCTTCGCGCGCTATGAGTTCGTCGGCAAGGAGGACCTGTTCTTCTTCTTCCTGACGACGCGCATGGCGCCGCCGATCTCCGTCGTCGTGCCCATGTTCCTGCTGTTCGGCTACGTCGGGCTGATCGACACGCGCCTGTCGCTGATACTGGCGCACACCACCTTCAACTTGTCGCTGGTCGTCTGGATGATGCGCGGCTTCTTCGACGACATCCCGCGCGAGATCGACGAAGCCGGGCAGATGGACGGCCACACCCGTGCCGGCGTCTTCTTCAACATCCTCCTGCCGCTCGCCGCGCCGGGCATCGCGGCCACCGCGGTGCTCTGCTTCATGCTGAGCTGGAACGAGTTTCTGTACGCCTTCATCCTGGTCGCCTTCGAGGGGCGCACGCTGACCGTCGGTATTCCCGGCCTGGTGACGCCGCACGGCACCCTCTGGGGCCAGGTGGCGGCGGTCGCGGTGGTCGCCACCCTGCCGATCATCGTGTTCACCTTCCTGGTCCAGCGTCATCTCGTGCGCGGCCTGACATTCGGCGCGGTAAAAGGGTAGCTCGGCATGACGGTCGCGTTCCGTGACGTGCGCAAGGTCTTCGGCGACGGCACCGTCGCGCTCGACGACTTCAGCCTGGAATTCGAAAGCGGCGAATTCGTCGTGCTGCTCGGCCCCTCGGGCAGCGGCAAGACGACGGCCTGCCGCATCCTCGCCGGGCTGGAGCAGGGGAGCGGCGGACGCGTCGAGGTCGACGGCCGCGACGTGACCGGCCTGCCGCCGCGCGAGCGCAACATGAGCATGGTGTTCCAGAACTATGCGCTCTATGGGCACAAGAGCGTCTACGAGAACATCGCCTATCCTTTGCGCGTGCGCGGCACGGCGCGCGCGGAAATCGAGCGGAAGGTGCATGAGGTCGCCCGCCTGCTGCAGATAGAGGAGCTTCTCAAGCGCCGGCCGCGCCAGCTCTCGGGCGGGCAGGCGCAGCGGGTGGCCGTGGCGCGCGCCCTGGTCTGGCAGCCGGCGATCTGCCTGATGGACGAACCGCTCAGCAACCTCGACGCCATCCTGCGCCTGCAGACCCGCACCGAGCTCAAGCGCCTGCACGCGGAGCTCGGGACGACCTTCGTCTTCGTCACGCACGACCAGGAGGAGGCGATGACGCTCGGCACCCGGATCGCCGTGCTGAACGAGGGCCGCCTGGTGCAGTTCACGACGCCGAAGGAGATCTATCATCATCCGGCCACGCGCTTCGTCGCCGAGTTCATCGGCCGGCCGGCGATGAACACGCTCGACGGGCGGGTGGAGAACGGGACGTTCCTGTGCGACGACCTGTCGCTGCCGGCGCCCGGACAGGCCGACGGCCCGAGCGTCCTCGGCATCCGCCCCGAGCATATCGTGCTGGCGGCGGGCACGGGTACCGAGACGCACCCCTTCCGGCTCGACGTGCTGGAGCTGATCGAGCCCGACATGCTGCTTTTCGTCACGCGCAACGGGCTGGCGCTCACCGTGCGCGGCAAGGCGGACGCGGCCGACCTCGAGCGCGGCGCCGAGCTCCATCTGGAATTCCCGCCGGAGCGCCTGCATTTCTTCGATCCCGAGAGCGGCATGCGGCGGCCATGACCGCGTTTCTCCACGTGATTCCGATCGGCGTCGCGGCGCTCGGCTGGTACGGGCTCTACCGCCTCAACCGCGGCACCCGATGGTTCCGCCTCGGCGAGCTGATCTTCTGGGACGTCGTCCTGCTCATCCTGATCTTCCTGGTCTGGCTGCGCTGGTACTGAGCCCGGCGGCCGGCTACTCTCACCGGCCATGATCCCGCTGCACGACGACAACCCGACGACGCTGACGCCGGTCGTCACCATCGGCTTGATCGTGGTCTGCACCCTGGTGTTCCTCTGGCAGGTATCGCTGCCGCCGGCGTCGGCCGAGCGCGCGGTCTACGCGTTCGGGCTGATCCCCGCGGTGCTGTTGGGCAAGGCGCAGTTGCCGCCCGAGGTCGCGGCGATCCCGGCGCAGCTCTCGGTCTTCACCTCGATGTTCCTGCACGGCGGGCTGCTGCACCTCGGCGGCAACATGCTTTACCTCTGGATCTTCGGGAACAACGTCGAGGATGCCATGGGGCACGGCCGCTTCATCGTGTTCTACCTGCTGTGCGGCCTGGCGGCAGCCCTGGCGCAGACCTTCCAGGCGCCGGATTCGACGGTGCCGATGATCGGCGCCAGCGGCGCGATCGGCGGCGTGCTCGGCGGCTACATCATGCTGTTCCCGCGCGCGCGCATCCTGGTCCTGCTGCCGATCATCGTCTTCATCACCGTGATCCGGATCCCCGCGGTGATC
>Ga0210123_1000265_pt1 | contig 34771 bp, 32 predicted proteins | sample Muzzi_PWB_D2_FD_185535 | JGI IMG/M metagenome (GOLD analysis project Ga0210123, IMG submission 185535) | Wetland microbial communities from San Francisco Bay, California, USA, that impact long-term carbon sequestration - Muzzi_PWB_D2 (SPAdes) | ecosystem: Environmental > Aquatic > Marine >... | reverse complement strand
GACAATTTGCCCGATAGACATTGGCTTTTTGGCTGAACCGTTCGCTCTCTTGCACAGATTACCCTTTAGCAATAGCGAACGGCTTGCTCTCTTCCCGCTCCAGATTATCTGCGGGACAATTTCGGCCGTCGCACCATAGAATCTACCCAGCCACAATCTCTACATCCGAGTGTAAAATCCACTCCATAAAGATCGTTCATATCCGGTCGCTTGGTAGATACAGAATGATGGGTTGCCCATTCCGAATGCGGCACCGCTAAACCCATCGGGCTTGCTGCTGTAGTGCAAACTATTCTGCCCGGGTTTGCCTCCCCCTAGAGGCCGCTGCCTCATCCATGTTGACGACGGCTGGAGTGTCGTTATTCATTTTCTTCCTTTTTGGTTGCGCCGCTCTAAGGCGGTAGGGATTTCGCGCCCAACTTTTGGATGCGCGAATCTCGTAAGAGATTGGACGGTAATGGAAGGAACGGTTCGAAAACTGCTGGCCCTCCCCCACACCAACCGCCCCTCCTTCTTAACGAAGGCTTAAGCACGACGCTGCCGCGCCGCGCTGCCGGGGCCGCGTTGCTGCGCCAGCCCGACGGCGCGCACCCTTAAGGCTTTCTGAAGTTTTCGTTAGCCATACTCGCGACCCGACCGGCCGGCCCCGACCCGACAACAGACGAAGACGCCCGCTGCCCAAAAGACGATGAAGCGGACCGCAGCGAAAACACCCCTGAACCGCGAGGCGGCGCTGCTCGACTACGTCGAGCGCCTGCGCAAGTTCACGCCCGGCCGGCGCGCGGTGCACGTCCGCCTGTCCGGCCTGCGGCCGTACAACCGGCGGGAGCACCACCTGCGCATCGCCGCGAACACCTTCGACCGGCTGATCCGCGAATACGAGACCGCGTTCTTCCGCCTGTTCAACGACGACCTCGTGGTGATCTGCTCCGGCGCCACGGTGGCCGACATCGACCGCTCGGTCCTCAACCTGCGCTACCTGTTCAGCGACGACCCGCTCCTGAAGGACGACGAGACCGGCCGCGAGCCGTTCTGCACCTGGTTCGACCTCGAGGAGGACTACGGCGAGCTGCTCGCGCTCGCCCGCCGGATGAACGACGCGCGCGCCCGGCACGACCGCGCCGCGACCGAGGAGGCCGCCGCGACCGGGCCGCGCGAAGCGCCGCGCCGGCCGCTCGAGCCGGCGCAGCTCGCCATCGTCGAGGCGGCCATCGCCCAGGCCGACCTCTCGACCATGATCCGCCGGCAGCCGATCTGCGCCGTGGTGCCGGGCAAGCGCCCCGAGCCGGTCTACAACGAGATCTTCACCTCCATCGAATCGCTGCGCCAGACGCTGATCCCGGACACCGACCTCTATTCCGACCGCTGGCTGTTCCAGCACCTGACGCTGCACCTCGACCGGCGCATGATCGCCTACCTCAGCCGGGCCGACGACACCGCGCTGCGCCGCTCGTTCTCGATCAACCTGAACGTCTCGACGCTGCTCTCGCCCGGCTTCCTCGAGTTCGACGAGGCGCTCAACGGCGAGACCCGGCGCAGCATCGTCATCGAGCTGCAGATGATGGACATCCTCTCCGACCTCGGGAACTTCCTCTTCGCGCGCGACTTCCTGCGCGAGCGCGGCTACCGGTTCTGCCTCGACTGCATGAGCCACCTGCACCTGCCGCTGGTCGACCGCGCGGGGCTCGGCATCGACCTCGTCAAGCTGCTGTGGAGCGGCGACCTGCTGGACCAGCTCGGCGGCCCGCGCGGCACCGCCCTGCAGGAGGCGATCGGGCGCGCCGGGCCGGAGCGCCTCATCCTGGCGCGCTGCGACTCGGAGCACGCCCTCGACGTCGGGCATTCGCTCGGCATCGCGCTCTACCAGGGCTATCTGCTCGACCGCATGGTCGCCGAGGACATCAGCCGCAGCGAGCAGATCCAGAGCCTGACCGAGGCCATGGCGCGCCACCGCGCGGCCCAGCGCGCCTGACCCCCCCCCCGCCCGGGGCCGCGCCTCGGGCCCGCCCGGGGCCGCGCCTGATTCGCCCGCCCGGGGGCCGCGCCCGGCAGGGCACCCGGGGCGCGCACGCGCCCCCTGGCCGCGGCGGCCGATCGGTGCGATACCTTGCCCCGTGTCCGATGCGCTCATAGAAGTCTGCGGCGCGAGCAAGACCTTCGACGGCATCGACGCGGTCCGCGACGTCAGCTTCTCCGTCGCGCGCGGCGAGACCGTCGGCCTGCTCGGCGCCAACGGGGCCGGCAAGACCACAACGGTCTCCATGCTGCTCGGCCTGCTGCTGCCCAGCGCCGGCAGCGTCCGGATGCTGGGCGAGGACATGGCGCGGCACCGCCACCGCGTGCTCGGCCGGGTCAACTTCTCCTCGCCCTACGTCGACCTGCCGCGCCGCCTGACGGTGATTCAGAACCTGACCTTCTTCGCCCGCCTCTATGGCGTGCCCGACCCGCGCGGCCGGGTCCGGCGCCTGGCGGAGCAGCTCGAGCTCGGCGAGTTCCTGCGGCGGCGCAGCGGCCACCTCTCGGCCGGCCAGAAGACCCGCGTGTCGCTGGCCAAGGCCCTGATCAACGACCCCGAGGTGCTGCTGCTCGACGAGCCGACCGCCTCGCTCGACCCCGACAGCGCCGACTGGATGCGCGGCTACCTGATGCGCTATCAGGCGCGCCGCGGCTGCGCCATCCTGCTCGCCTCGCACAACATGGCCGAGGTCGAGCGGCTGTGCGACACCGTGCTGATCATGCAGCGCGGCCGCATCGTCGCCCGCGGCGCGCCGCCGGAGCTCGTCGCGCGCTACGGGCGCGAGACGCTCGAGCAGGTCTTCCTCGACATCGCCCGCCGGCGCCCGACCGACGCGCGGCCCGCGGCCGCCGAGGCGGCGGCGCAGTGACCGCCGCGGCCGAGACCCCGGCCGGCGGCGGCAGCCCGGCCATGCGGGTCGGCGCCATGGTGCTGCGCCACGTCTTCCTGATGCGCAGCTCCTGGCCGCGCATCTTCGAGCTGATGTACTGGCCGACCATCCAGATGATCCTCTGGGGCTTCATCACCACCTTCCTGATGACCAACAGCAGCTACGTCGCGCAGGCGACCGGCATCCTGATCTCCGCCGTGCTGCTGTGGGACGTGCTGTTCCGCGGCCAGCTCGGCTTCAGCCTGTCGTTCCTGGAGGAGATCTTCTCGCGCAACCTGGCGAACCTGGCGGTCAGCCCGCTGCGCCCGGCCGAGTTCCTGCTGTCGCTGACGACGATGAGCCTGATCCGCACCGTGATCGGCGTGCTGCCGGCCGCCGGGCTGGCGATCGTGTTCTATCACGTCTCGATCTTCGACCTCGGGCTGCCGCTGGTCGCCTTCTTCTCCATCCTGCTGGTCATGGGCTGGGCCATCGGCATGATGGTCTGCGCGCTCATCCTGCGCGTCGGGCTGGGCGCCGAGAACGTCGCCTGGCTGGCCATCTTCCTGATCGCGCCGGTGAGCGCGATCTACTACCCGGTCGCGACCCTGCCGCCCTGGCTGCAGCCGCTCTCCTGGGCGCTGCCGACCGCGCCGGTCTTCGAGGGGATGCGCGCGATCCTGCACGACGGCGTGGTGCGCACCGACCTGATGCTGGACGCCATCGCGCTCGACGCGGTCTACCTGGCGGTCGGCGCGACGCTGTTCCTCTATTCCTTCCACGTCGCGCGGCGCCGCGGCCTGCTGCTCCAGGTCGGCGAGTAGCGGCCGGCGCGGCGCGGCCCCGGCGTCAGCGCGCGCCGGGCTCGGCGCCGAAGCCCATGGGGCCGGGCGCCAGGTCGAGGATGTGCTGGAACAGGCGCTCGAACTGCGCGCGCCGCTCGGTGCCGAACAGCGGGTCTTCGTTGTCCGCGAAGGCGGCGTCGATCGACTGCCAGTCCTCGCGCTTCAGGCTGCGCATCGCCAGCGGCAGAAGCTCGCGCTCCTCGAGCGCCATGTGGCGCCGCTCGAAGGCGACGTAGGCGTGCGCCGCCTGCACGAAGGCCTCGGCGTTTCCCTGCGGGTCGTCCTCGTAGGCGTGCAGCTTGGTGCGCAGCTCGGCCAGCATGCGCGCGCCCTCGACGTGCTCCTCGTGCACCTTCTCCAGCATGCCCTCGCTCTCCGGCCGGCGCGCGCGCAGCGCCTTCAGGAGGTACTGCTCCTCCTTCGGGTGATGCATCTGGTCCGGGAACTCCGCCATGTAGTCGAGGATGTCGGAGAGCAGCTGGAAGTCCGGCTGCCAGCGCCCGGCGGCGATCTCGTCGCTCAGGTAGCGCAGGCAGGCGAGCACGCTGCTGATGTTCACGTGCTCCAGCCAGATCGTCTGTACCGCCTTGCTCATGCCCCGCACCCCGCAGTCTGTCGGCCGCATGCCGTTTCGGTCGCCAGCCCCCGATCGCCAGCCGACCGTCAGTCTAGGAAGGCGGGCCGGCCGGGCCATTGACGCAGGTCAAGCACGCGCCGCGTGTTCAGGCCGGGCCGCTGACGCCCGCCTCGGCGAAGGTCGCCATGCCGGCGTGGCACAGGCAGGCGGCGCGCACCACCTGGATCGCCAGCACCGCGCCCGAGCCCTCGCCGAGGCGCATGTCGAGGTCGAGGATCGGCCGCTTGCCGAGCCGCTGCAGCAGGCGCGCGTGGCCCGGCTCGACCGAGCGGTGCGCCACCTGGCAGTGGTCGAGCGCGCGCGGGTCGAGCGCCTGCAGCACGGCCGCGGCGGCGGTGCAGGCGAAGCCGTCGAGCAGCACCGGGGTGCGCGCCAGGCGCGCCGCCAGGACCGCCCCGGCGATCGCGGCGAGCTCGAGGCCGCCCAGGCAGCGCAGCGCCTCGAGCGGGTCGGACAGGACCGCGCGGTGCCGCGCGACCGCCGCGCCGACGACGGCGGTCTTGTGCGCCAGGCGCGCATCGTCGATGCCGGTGCCGCGCCCGACCCAGTCGGCCGCCGCGCCGCCGAACAGCGCCAGGCAGAGCGCCGCCGCGCTGGTCGTGTTGGCGATGCCCATCTCGCCCAGCGCCAGAAGGTCCGTCGCCTCGTCGACCGCCATCATGCCGTAGGCCATGGCGCGGGCGCAGTCGTCCTCGTCCATCGCCGGCGCCTCGGAGAAGTCGCGCGTCGGCGCGTCGAGCGCCATCTCGTAGACCTTGAGGTCGCTGTCGGCGAAGGCGCAGAGCTGATTGACCGCCGCGCCGCCGTCGAGAAAGTTCTTCACCATCTGCTTGGTGACTTCGGCGGGATAGGCCGAGACGCCCTTCTCGGCGATGCCGTGGTTGCCGGCGAAGACCGCCGTCGCCGCGCGCTCCACCGCGGGCGGATGGCGGCCCTGCCAGGTCGCCACCCAGGCCGCCAGCTCCTCCAGGCGGCCGAGCGAGCCGGCCGGCTTGGTGAGCTGCGCCTCGCGCGTCGCGGCGGCGCTGCCGGCCTGCAGGTCGGGGCCGGGCAGGTCGCGCAGCAACGCGCGAATCTCGTCGAAGCTGGCCACCGCGGCCGGCGCGTCGTGCATTCCTCGCTCGTCCTTTCAGATCCCCTGCGCCCGCGGTTTCCGCGGGGCCGCAACTGTCCTATAACCGCCTCGGCGAGGCCAGGAGAAACGCCGGCCCGCCTCCCGACCGCGAGGAATAGTCCGCGCCATGCCCGACGGCTATAGAGGGTCCGACCGCATCGCCGCTCTCAGCGACGACTTCCGCCTCTGCCTGGCGGTGCTGACGCGCCTGCCGGTCCGCCCGCCGGCGCCGCCGCCGCCCGGCACGCTGGGCCGGGCGCTGCGCCTCGCGCCCCTGGCGGGCGCCGTGATCGGCCTGATCGTCGCGGCCGGCTTCTGGCTCGCCGGGACGCTCGGCCTGCCGCCGCTGGCCGCCGGCCTGCTCGCGGTCGGCCTCGGCATCGTCGTGACCGGCGCCTTCCACGAGGACGGCCTGGCCGACACCGCCGACGGCTTCGGCGGCGGGGCCGGGCCCGCACACAAGCTGGAGATCATGCGCGACAGCCGGCTCGGCAGCTACGGCGCCCTGGCCCTCGTTCTGTCGGTCGGGCTGCGCGCCGCGGCGCTCGGCGCGCTGGCCGGGCCGGGCGCGGCGCTGGCCGCGCTGGTCGCCGCCCACGCCCTGTCGCGCGCCGTCTTTCCGCTGCTGCTGAGCGCGCTGCCGCCGGCGCGCGGCGACGGGCTCGGGGCCGGCGCCGGCCAGCCGCCGGCCGACGCCGTCGTGCTGGCGCTGGCGCTGGGCGGCGCGCTGGCGCTCGTCGCCCTCGGCATCGGGCCGGGCCTCGTCGCCCTCCTGGTCGCGGCGCTCGCCGGCCTGGCGGTGGCGGCGCTCGCCCGGGCGCAGATCGGCGGCCACACCGGCGACGTGCTGGGCGCCGCGCAGCAGACCCTGGAGGTCGCCGTGCTGCTGAGCGCGGCGGCGCTGCCATGACGACGACGCGCTGGTGGTGGATCCGGCACGCCCCGGTGGTCGGCCACGGCGGGCGCATCTACGGCCAGGACGATTTCGCCTGCGACTGCTCCGACGCGGCGACCTTCGCCGCCCTGGCGGCGCGCCTGCCGCAGGATCCGGTCTGGGTCGTCACCCACCTGCAGCGCACCCGCCTGACGGCGGAGGCCATCCTGGCGCATCGCCCGCCGCCGGCGCCGCGCTTTCATGTCGAGGACGCGCTCGCCGAGCAGCATTTCGGCGCCTGGCAGGGCCTGACCAACGAGGAGGTCGCGGCGCGCGATTCCGGCGCCTGGCACCGCTTCTGGCTGGCCCCGGCCGAGCACGCCGCGCCCGGCGGCGAGAGCTTCGTCGCGGTCGTCGAGCGCGTCTCCGACGCGGTGCTGCGGCTCAGCGAAAGCCACGCCGGGCGCGACATCGTCGCCATCGCGCACGGCGGTACGATCCGCGCCGCGCTGGCCTTGGCGCTGGGGCTCGCGCCCGACCAGGCGCTGTCGTTCTCGATCAACAACTGCGCCGTCACGCGCATCGACCACATCCGCGGGCCGGCCGGCAGCCACGACCCCGAGGGCGAGGCCGCCTGGCGCGTCGCCTTCGTCAACCACCTGGTCGCCGGCCGCCAGGAAGACGACATGAAGTGGTAGCCGCGGCGGCGTGCCAGAGCCTTACCCGACCGGACTGGAGCAATTCTGTTTCTTGCCTGGCCCCGACGATCCATTGGGGCGATCCGTTGGGGAAAGGCGCGCCGGGCGATGTGGGGCATCGGCCAGGCGCCTTGCGCCGGCGGGCGCCCGCCGGGCGGAAACCCCCGGACACGCCCTATCGGGGGACGGGCGCCTTTGCGCCGATCCCGGCGCGCAGCCGCTCGGCCGTATTCCCGATACGCCCGTCGCGTCTGCACTTGGTCTCCCCGCAAAATCGCTCCGTCAGAATGCTTCAGTCCGGTCGGGTAAGGCTCTAGACTAGCCCTCAAATACCGCGTCGCGGCCGCCGGCCGCCGGTTCGGCCTGTCGAGGCTACCTGTCGACGCTACCTGCCGACACCACCTGCCGACACGAGCGGAGGACTTGCCATGCTGAGAAGACTTCGTTGCAGCCCGCGACCGGGCGCGGCGCTGGCCGCGCTCTACGCCATCGTCCTGGCCCTGGCGCTGATCCAGCCGGCCGCCGCGGCCACCAAGGGCGAGGAGCTCGTCACCGACTCCCGCTTCACCGTCGAGCGCATGCTCGCCGACAAGGACATGCCGCAGATGCGCCGCTACATCGAGAACGCCAAGGGCGTCTTCATCGTGCCCTCGCTGATCAAGGGCGGCTTCATCCTCGGCGCCGAGGGCGGCGACGGCGTCTTCCTGGTGCGCGGCGCCGACGGCAGCTGGAGCTCGCCCGCCTTCTACAGGCTGTTGGCCGGCAGCATCGGCCTGCAGATCGGCGGCCAGGTCTCCGAGGTCATCTTCACGGTGATGAACGACGGGGCGGTCCAGGCCTTCCTCGGCAACGAGTTCAAGCTGGGCGGCGACATCAGCGTGGCGGTCGGCCCGATCGGCGCCGGACTGGAGGCCTCGACGACCACCAACATGGCGGACGACGTCTACGCCTTCTCGAAGAGCGTCGGGCTGTTCGGCGGCGGCGCGCTGGAGGGCGCCAAGATCAGCCCCCTCGGCAAGGTCAACGACGAATACTACAACGCCTACGCCCCCATTCAGGACATCCTGATCAACCGCAAGTTCTTCAACCCGCAGGCCGACGCCTTGCGGAAGGCGCTGCCGTAGCGGGCCGCGCAGCCTCCGGCCGGCGGTCGGGCTAGCGCAGCCCGAGGCGCAGCAGTGCCAGCCCGGCGACCAGGCCGGCGACGATCAGGCAGCCGACCGCGAAGAGCGCCAGCGCGCGGCCGAGGCGCGCGACGCCGTCCTCGGCCGGCAGCGCGGCGGCGATCGCCGCCTCCGGCCGGCGCGCCGCGCGCAGCGCCCCGCCGGGTTGGCCGGCCGGCACGAAGGCGGCGGCGGCGGCGAGCAGGACCCCCGCCAGGAGCGCGCCCGGGGCGGCCACGATCCGCCCGGCCGCCCCCGCGGCGCGGCCGAACGGCCCGCGCCCGGCGAGCTGCCGGCGCAGCACCTGGGCGGTCTGCTGCAGGAACAGCCCCGGCAGGCCGAGCGCGACGTACCACAGGACCGGGCTCACGAGATCGCCGGCGAAGCGCCGGCCGAGCGCCGCAACGCCGGCCGGCGCCAGCAGGGCACGGTCGAGCGCTTCGACCGCGGACGGCGCCAGGGCGTCGGCGGCGAGCGGCATGAGCGCGCGGCGCGCCCGCTGCTGGCTGCCGTCGCCGAGCGCGCCGCGCAGATCGGCCGCCAGCCGCCAGGTGCCGCGCTGCGACACCAGGGAGGCGAGCAGCAGCAGCTCCAGCGTCCAGGCGAAGGGGTAGTTGCGGGTCAGCAGCATGGCGACCCAGCCGACGGCCACGGCGAGCGGCAGCAGCACGGCGGCGACGATGGCGCCGCGCGTGCGCCGGGCGGCGGCGGAGCGCTCCGGCCGGTTGAGCCGCCCTTCCAGGGCGGCGACGAAGCGGACCAGGGCGCGGCGCGGATGGGGCAGCCAGGGCAGGCGCGGCAGGCGGCCGCCGAGGTAGGCCTCGATCGCCATGGCGGCCAACAGCAGGAACAGCGGATCGGCCGAGCCGTAGGCGCCCGGCGGGGCGGAAAACGACATGGCGCATCCTGCGGCCGGCTGGGGAGGGGGTCAATCGCAGGGCCGGCCGCGCCGATTCGCCCGCCCCTTTGTGCGCCCCGATTCGCCCGACTTGACTCGGCCCGGCCGCTCTGCTGCGTTGCCGGATCGGAGGATCCATGTCCCGCCGACTGTCGTCGTCGTCCCGCGCGCTTCTGTTCGCCACCTTCGCCCTGCTGGCCCTCGGGACCGGCAGCCTGCTGTGGGCGTGGTTCGGCCCGCCCGACCCGCGGCTGGTGCACGAGGTTCCGCAGACGCCCGCCATCGGCGGCCCGTTCCAGCTGACCGACCAGCACGGCCGGGCGCGCAGCGACGCCGACTTTCGCGGCCGCTACATGCTGGTGCAGTTCGGCTACAGCCATTGCACCGACGTCTGCCCGATCGCGCTGCAGACCATGTCGCTGGCGATCGACGACCTGGCCAAGCGGGACGCCGCGGCGGCCAAGCGGGTCGTGCCGATCTTCATCACCGTCGACCCGGCGCGCGACACGGTCGACGCGCTGCGCGCCTACGCGGCCAACTTTCACCCGCGCCTGGTCGCGCTGACCGGCAGCCGCGAGGCGATCGCGAAGGTGGCGAAGGCCTACTTCGTGTACTACGGCAAGGCCGCGCCGGCGGCGGAGACGGCCGCCGCGGGAGGCACGCAGACGGCCGACGCGGGCGCCTCGGACCACGCGGCGCTCGGCCAGGGAAACGGCCAGGGAAACGGCCAGGGGGACGGCGGCGGGGACGACCATGGGGACGGCCACGGGGATGACTACGTCGTGAACCACTCGAGCTCGATCTACCTCATGGGGCCGGACGGCGGCTACGTCACGCGCTTTCCCTACACCATCGAGCACGCCGCACTGGCCGCCGCCATCGCCGAGCGCATGAAGGGCTGAGCGGCGCGCCCGCAGGGCCGGCGGCCGCGGCCGCGTTGGCGAGGGCGGCGAAGAGACGGAGGAGGGCCACCATGCCGAGCGAAACCCCGGGCCGCCCGCAGGGCGTCTTCGCCGCCGCGCTGACGCCGCTCGACGAGACGCTGGCGCCGGACCATGGCGCCCTGATCGACCACTATCGCTGGCTGCTCGCGCAGGGCTGCGACGGCATCGTCTGCCTCGGCACCACCGGCGAGGCCAACTCCTTCTCGCTCGACGAGCGCCTCGCGCTGCTCGACGCGCTGGGCGAGACCGAGCTGCCGCCGCGCCTGATCGTCGGCACCGGTTGCTGCGCCGTGCCCGACACCGCCCGCCTGACCGAGAAGGCGCTCGCCATCGGCGCCGCGGGCGTGCTCGTCCTGCCGCCGTTCTACTACAAGGGCGTCTCGGACGACGGCCTGTTCGCCGCCTTCGCCGCGGTGATCGAGCGGGTCGCCGACCCGCGGCTGCGCCTTTACCTCTATCACTTCCCGAAGATGACCGGGCTCGACCTGGGGCTCGACCTGATCGGCCGGCTGATCGCCGCCTATCCGCGCACCGTGACCGGCCTGAAGAACAGCTCGGGCGACTGGGACAACATCCGCGCCATGCTCGAGGCCTTCCCCGGCTTCGACGTCTTCGCCGGCTCGGAGGAGTTCCTGCTGCCCAGCCTGCGCCTCGGCGGGCCCGGCTGCATGTCGGCCACCGTCAACCTCCTGGCGCCGCAGACCGCCGCGCTCTACGCCGGCTGGCGGGGGCCCGAGGCCGACGCCGCGCAGGACCGGCTGACCGCGCTGCGCCGCGCCTTGAGCCGCTACCCGGCGATCCCGGCGATGAAGGCGATCCTGGCGCGCGACCGCGGCGCGCGCTGGGCCAACCTGCGTCCGCCGCTCGCCCCGCTCGGCGCCGCCCAGCGCGACGAAGTGCTGGCCGCGCTGCGCGGGCTCGGCCTCGAGCTCTCCACCGCGGCCTAGGGGCACTCGCGCCCGCGCCAGCCGGTCCAGCGCACCCAGCGGCCGTGAAAGTCGGCACGGGCGATGAGCCGCTCGGCGCCGCCGGGCCAAAGGGTCAGCCGCAGGCCGGCGCCGGGATGGGTCCCGTCGTGCTCCAGGCGCAGCCACGCCAGCGGCGCCTCCGCCGTTGCCCGCCCGCCGGCGCGGGATAGCAGGTCTCGTCCCGCTCGTCGGCGCTCGGCGGGGAAATACTGCCAGGCGATGCTGTGGAACACCGTGTGGACCGCGCCGGCGAAGGGCCGGGCCAGCCGCTCGCCCAGCCAGTCGACGGCCTCGCGCGCCGCGACTCGCTCGGGCCGTGCCGCGGCAAGATCGAGCGCCGCGCGGGTCAGCGCCAGGCGCTCGCTCTGGTCGGCCCAGACGTAGGACAGCAGCCGCAGCCGCTCGGCCTCGTCGCACGGATCGATCGGCCGCAGGTCGCAGCCGGCCCGCGCGGCGACCGCGACGGGCGCGCGCGGCGGCGGCGCGCCGTGCCAGTCCGGAGCGATGCGGACGGGCGACGCGTGATCGCCGAGCGCCACGCCGCCGAGGTCGTAGCGGTAGCGGTCGAGCTGCAGGTTGAGCCCGGCCGAGGCGCCGAGCTCGGAAAGCACGAGCGGCCGGCCCAACAGTTGGGCAAGGGTCGCGAGGCCCGGGTAGAGCGCCCCCGAGCGGCGCACCTCGTTGGTCTGCGGCGCCGAGTCCAGGCGCTCCAGGATGAACGCCGCACGCGAACGGCAGGCCGTGCGGACGGCGCCCCACAGCGCCGCATCATCGGCCGCCGCGTGATGCGGCGGATAGACCGCCGCGAGCTCGGCGCAGGCGCCGATCAGCACCAGCGCATGCAACGCGCCGGCGAAGCGCAGCGGCACCGAGTCCCCGGCCGGGCCGGGCGGTCCCGGCCAGGCCAGGATGCGGGCGGCCACGGCGCCCCCGGACGCGGACAGACGGCGCGCCGCGAGATCGCAGAGCCGGGCGGTGAACGGCGAGCCGAGCTTGCGGCAGGCGTCGGCCTGCGCGCGGAAGGCGTCGCGCACGCGCGATTCAAGAGAGTCGGGCATCGCCTCGTCGTCCATCTTCCGCCCGACCTGAGACGGGCGCGGCCTCTTCGGACAAGAATCGCCGCGCGCCTGACCGCCCCTCGGGCTATGCGACGGCCTTGAGCAGCTGCCAGTCGTCCGGCACGCCTTTGAGCCGGTGCGTGCCGAGGTCCGCGAAGCGCAGCCCCGAGCCGGCCACGAGGTCCTTGACGGTCCGCGAGACCAGCGTCTCGCCGGGCCCCGCCCGCCCGGCGACGCGCGACGCGATGTGCACGGCGATCCCGCGCACGTCGCGGTCGCTGAGCGCGACCTCGCCGGTGTGCAGGCCGGCGCGGATCTCGATGCCGAGCGGGCGCGTCGCCGCCTGGATCGCGAGCGCGCAGCGGATGGCGCGCGCCGGCCCGTCGAAGGTGGCGAGGAACCCGTCGCCCAGAGGTTTGACCTCGTTGCCGCGGAAGCGCTGCAGCTCGCGGCGGACGGGCGCATGGTGCCATCACCGCGCAGGCTTCGACAACCGTCGCCCGGCGCCGAACCCGGGCGTCCCTCGTGGGTCGGACCGCCGACAGGCCGCCCCAGCGTTGCCGGCGCAAGCATCGGATAGCGCGCCCCGCGGCGAGGCGCTACAAAGGTGCCCATGAGCATGACCCCGCACGAAGCGGCCGCCCCGGCGGCACAGTCCCTTGAGCCCCGCGGCAAGCCCGCGGCCGCCGGCCTGACGGCACGGCAGCTCGCCGCGGTCGAGCGGGCCTGCGCTCTGATCGACGCCGGCGAGGGCCAAAGCATCACCCTGGCCGAGCTGGCCGACCACGTCGGCCTGAGCCCCTGGCACCTGCAGCGCCTGTTCACCCGGGCGATGGGAGTCAGCCCGCGCGACTACGCCGAGGCGCGCCGCTCGCGCCGCTTCCGCGACGCCCTGCGCAACGGCGAGTCCGTGGCCGAGGCAACGTACGGAGCCGGGTACGGCTCGTCCAGCCGGGTCTACGAACGTACGGGCGAGAAGCTCGGCATGACCCCGGCGTCCTATGCCAAGGGCGGCAAGGGTGCGCGCATCGCCTATGCCATCGTCGACTCGCCGCTCGGCCGCCTGCTGGTGGCGGCGACCTCCCGCGGCGTCTGCTTTGTCTCTCTGGGCGAGAGCGACGCGGCGCTCGAGGCGGCGCTCGCCGAGGAGTTCCCGCTGGCCGAGGAGCGGCGCCGCGACGAGGCCGCCATCGCCCCTGCGGTCGAGGCCCTGCTCGACCACCTGGCCGGGCGTACGCCCCACGTCGACCTGCCGCTGGACGTACGGGCGACGGCCTTCCAGCGCCGGGTGTGGCAGGAGCTCATGGCGATTCCCCCGGGCGAGACGCGCAGCTACTCGGAGATCGCCGCCGCGCTCGGCCTGCCCAAGGGCCAGCGCGCCGTCGGCCGGGCCTGCGCCACCAACCCGGTCGCCATCGTCATCCCCTGCCACCGGGCGCTGCGCGTCGACGGCGACCTGGCCGGCTATCGCTGGGGCGTCGCCGTCAAGGACAAGCTGCTGCGCCGCGAGGCGGCCCGCCGGGCGTGAGCCTTGCCGCGGCGCCGGGCGCCGGGCTATACCATATTTATGGCGGGGGAAAATAAGGACCCCAGGATCTTGCGAGTCGACGATCGCGAGATTCCGCTGGTGGTCTCGCGGCATCCGCGCGCACGGCACATGACGCTGCGCCTCGACGGCGCGACCGGCGACGTTCAGCTCGTCCTGCCGCAGCGCACGGCGCTCGCCGAGGGACTCGATTTCGCCGAGGAGCGCGCCGACTGGCTGCTCGACCAGATCGAGGCCCTGCCCGAGCGCGTGCCGTTCGAGGCGGGCGCCGTGATTCCCGTGCTCGGCTCGGACCACGTCATCGCCCATCACCCGCAGGCCCGGCGCGGCGTGTGGCAGGCGGACGGCACGCTGTGGGTCAGCGGCCAGGCGGAGCACATCGCGCGGCGCGTCAACGATTACCTGCGCGCCGTGGCCAGGCGCGAGATCGCGGCGCGCGCCTGCGCCAAGGCCGCGCGCATCGAAAGCCGCGTGCGGCGGATCGCCCTGCGCGACATGAAGAGCCGCTGGGGCAGCTGCAGCACCGACGGCCGGCTGTGCTTCTCGTGGCGGCTCGTGCTGGCGCCCGAGTTCGTGCTCGACTACGTCGTGGCGCACGAGGTCGCGCACCTGCGCGAGATGAACCACGGGCGGCGCTTCTGGCGGCTGACGGCGCAGCTGACCTGCGAGATCGAGCGGGCGCGCGCCTGGCTCGGCGACAACGGCGACGGCCTGCTGCGCTACGGCTGAGGCGCCCCGGCGTCGTCCGCCGCGGCGGGCCGGGCCGGCCGGCCCGGCACCCAGACATAGCCCGCCGGATCGACCAGATAGCATTCGCGCAGCCCGTGCGGCTTGTCGCGCGACGGCGCCAGCACCGTGTCGCCGCGGGCCCGCGCGCGCGCCTCGGCGGCGTCCGGATCGACTCCGTAGAGGCGCAGCTCGACCCCGACCCCGCGCAGCGCCCCGTCGCCGGTGAGCGCCAGCAGCGGGTGCGCCGCGTAGCTGTGGTCGGCGTGCAGGATGACGTCCTGCCCGGCATGGCGCAGGGCGGCGAAGTCGCGGTCGCGGTACAGCAGCTCGAGCCGCAGCACCTCGGTCAGGAAATCGACGGAGCGCGCCACGTCGCGCACCAGCAGGTTGACGCCGAAGCCGGCGAGGCCGCGCCCGTAAGCATCGGCCGACATCCAGGGCTCGCCCTCGCGCTGCTTCATGGCGAACGGTTTCCTTCGGAGCGGGCCATCATCGGTGGTCTCGCGGCGGCTCAGTGCCGGGTCGGCGCCGCCGCCGGGCCCGCGTCGTCCGGATCGTCGAGCCCGAGCGCCGCCAGCAGGTCGCGCACCTCCTGGCGGGCGTGACGGTGGCTGGCGCTCTGCCAGCCGGCCGCGCTCTCGTCCGGCAGGTCGAGCAGGGTGAGCCCGCGGTAGAACAGCTCGCGGAACACGACGCGCTCGCTCAAGCCGGCCTGCAGGCGGAACTTCATGCGGTCCGCCAGCTGGCTGAGCAGGGCGGCCATCTCGCGCGTGTTGCGCGCGTCGATCTGGGCCAGGCGGTTGCGCATCACGACCCAGTCGATCGGCGCGTCGCCGGCCGCCTCGCGGCGCTCGTTCTGCTGCCAGACCATGCGGCTGTAGGGGCTCGGCTCGAGCACCTCGCGGCGGTCGCGGTCGATCTGGGCGATCACGTCGATGTCGACGAAGCTGTCGTTGAGCGGCGTGACCAGCACATCGGCCTCGCCGTGGCCGAGGCGCGACAGGTAGGAGTTGTTGCCCGGCGTGTCGATGACGATGAAGTCGCAGTCCTTCATGCGGGCGAAGGAGTCCTTGAGCCGGCCGCGCTCGATCTCCTTGGCCTCGTCCCGGTCGCGCGCCTCCGAGCCCTCGATGCGCTCGTGAATCGGCAGGGGCACGTCGGCGCCCTTGCTTCGGACCAGGGCCTCGCGGTTGGCGACGTAGCGCGACAGGGTGCCCTGGCGGCCGTCGAGGTCGATGCTGCCGACCGGACGGCCGCGGCGCAGCAGGGCGACGATCAGGTGCATCGCCGTGGTCGACTTGCCGGTGCCGCCCTTCTCGTTGCCGAGCACCACGACGAAGGGCCGCCGGCCGGCCTCCTCGCTCAGCAGGCGCAGGTCGGCGCGCAGGCCCGGCGCCGGCAGGCCGAGGGCGCGGGCCAGCTCGGCCACGGCGCCGGCGGTGGCCTCGTCCACGGCGCCGTCGGCCCGCGCCAGGGCGGCGCCGATGCGCAGCAGCATGCGCGCCTGGTCGCGCTCGCCGGCATAGGCGGCGACCGCCGCCAGCGCGCGGGCGCGCTCGGCGTCCGGCGTCTCGCGGAGACTTTCGACGCGCTCGCGGAAGAGGTCGAGCGCGGCGTTCGGCGCCACCTCCTGCAGCCCCGGCACGCTCTCCAGCACCTGATCGAGAATATGACGGCGCGCCAGGCTGACCGCGGGCGCCGGCGCCGACACCAAGGCGGCGGCCGACATGGCGGCTTCGACGAACTGGCGGTTTCGCCCGCGCGCGGCCGTCCCCAGCAGCGGTTCGCGCAATCGGCCAAGCAGGCTCACGTTGCCTCCCCCGGACAACTCCCTCGAGATCCTGCGCGAGACTCTGGCCGGTGCGGGTTTCTTCGTGTCCGTTCTGCGACGGATGACACCGCCCCGCGCCGCGCCGGAGTCGGCACCGCAGGAGTCTACCCCAGCGGGCGGCAAAGGAACACCGTTTCGGCGGGGCGCGCCCCCGCCGGGCGGATCCGCGCAAGGGCTAGCGGGCCTGCCGCCCCTGCGGCTCCCAGGGCTCGCCATCGCTTCGCCCACCGGCCTCGCCCGAGACGGCGCGCCCCAGCGAGCGCAGGATGCGGCCGATGAAGTCGCCGCCGTCCTCGGAGGATGCGCCGTAGCCGGCATCGGCCGCGGCGTCGGCCACCGCCGTCGATTCGCCGCCGGGCAACGGCTTCGGGCCGACCCCCTCGAGCGTGCGGGCCATGATGCGGCCCCAGAGCCGCGCCGGCAGGGAGCCGCCGGTGACGTGCTTCATCGGTGTGCCGTCGTCGTTGCCGAGCCACACCCCGGCGACAAGGTCGGCGGTGAAGCCGATGAACCAGGCGTCGCGGAAGTCCTGGCTGGTGCCGGTCTTGCCCGCGGCGGGACGGCCGGGATCGGCGCCCTTGCCGCTGCCCCAGGCGACGGTCGCGCGCATCAGGTCGGTCATGGCGTCGACCGTGCGCGGCGCGACCAGGCGGCCCGGCCCGCCGCCCGAACGGCGGTAGAGCAGCTTGCCGTCGCCGTCGCGGATCTCCTCGATGGCGTGCGGCCAGACGCCGTAGCCGCCGTTGGCGAAAACGGCGTAGGCCCCGGTCATCTCCAGGAGCGTCACCTCGGAGGCGCCGAGCGCCAAGCTCGGGCTGACGTCGAGGTCGGAGGTGATGCCGAGGCGCCGCGCCGCCGCCGCCACGCGGTCGACGCCGACCTGCTGGCTCAAGCGCACCGCGACCGAGTTGAGCGAGCGGGCGAAGCCTTCGCGCAGCGTGACCTCGCCGTGGTACTTGTCGTTGAAGTTGCCGGGCGACCACTTGCCGACCGTCACCGGCGCGTCGAGCACCTGGTCGTCGGGCCGGCGCCCGGCCTCGAGCGCGGCGAGGTAGACGAAGGGCTTGAAGGCCGAGCCGGGCTGGCGCAAGGCCTGGGTCGCCCGGTTGAACTGGCTCGCGTCGTAGTCGCGCCCGCCGACCATGGCGCGGACCGCGCCGTCCGGCGAGAGCACCACCACCGCGCCCTGGCCGACCCCGCGCTTCTGCCCGTCGCCCGCCAGCAGCCCGGCCAGCTCCTCCTCGGCGATGCGCTGATGCAGCGGGTTGAGCGTCGTGATCACCGTCAGGTCGCGCGTGATCGGCCCGACGAAGCTCGGCACCTGGGCCAGGACCCAGTCGGCGAAGTAGCGCGCCTGGTCGCCCGCCCGGGCCCGTCCGACGGACTTCTCCTTTTCGGCGCGCTTCGCCTCGGCCTCGGTGATGAAGCCGGCGTCGACCATGGCGGCGAGCACGGTCCGCGTGCGGCGCGCGCTGAGGTCGCGGTCGGTGACCGGGTTGTAGCGCGACGGCGCCTTGAGCAGCCCGGCGAGCTGCGCCGCCTCGTAGAGCGTGACGGCGCGCGCCGGCTTGCCGAAGTAGTGCCGCGCCGCGGCGTCGATGCCCCAGGTCCCGGCGCCGAGGTAGACCCGGTTGAGATAGAGCGAGAGGATCTCGTCCTTGGTGAACTTCCGCTCGAGCCAGAACGCCAGCATCATCTCCTGCACCTTGCGCTTGATCGTGCGCTCCGGCGTCAGGAACAGGTTCTTGGCGAGCTGCTGGGTGATGGTGGAGCCGCCCTGGACGATATGGCCGGCCCGCAGGTTGGCCAGCATGGCCCGGGCCAGGCCCCAGGGGTCGACACCGAAGTGGTCGTAGAAGCGGCGGTCCTCGACCGCGATCACGGCCTGCGGCAGGTAGCGCGGCAGCTCGGCGACGGACACGGTCTCGCCGAACAGGTCGCCGTAGGTCGCCAGCAGGGTCCCGTCGGCGGCGACCAGCGTCACGCTGGGCCGGCGCGCGGCCGGCGAGAGGTCGCCGACGTCCGGCAGGTCGTAGGCGTACCAGCCGAGCAGCAGCGCGAGGGCGACGCCGGCCCAGATCGCCGCCGAGCCGCCCCAGACCGCCAGGCGCAGCGGCCAGCGGCGCCGCGCCTGCGCGGTCCTGCGGGCGGGCTTGCCCTTGCGCGACGGCGGCCGGCCGGCCGAGGTACGCCGGCGCCCGGCGCCGGCCTTGCCTCTATCGCTTCGCTTCTTGCGCGGCGGATCGAACACGGGCGGGTCTGCGGTTCCTGAGCTGTGCGGCCAAGCCTGAGGTCTACCAGATTCGCGGCGCGGCGCCGGTGAGATATGCGCGAGAAATGTGGCGCTTTTTGGCGCCGGCGGCGCGGCCGGCGGCGCCTCCCTCGGGCCGGGAGCGGCGCCCCGTCGGATCGGGCCGCTAGATGTCCAGGTTGCTGACCTCGAGCGCGTGGCTCTGGATGAACTCGCGGCGCGGGTCGACGCTGTCGCCCATCAGCGTGGCGAAAACGCCGTCGGCCTCGTCGGCGTGGGCAACCTTGACCTGCAGCAGGGCCCGCACCTCGGGGTCGAGCGTGGTCTCCCAGAGCTGCTCCGGGTTCATCTCGCCCAGGCCCTTGTAGCGCGCGATGGCGACGCCCTTGCGGCCCAGGGCGAAGATCGCCTCGGCCAGCGCCGTCGGCCCGGTGATGGTGAAGTCGCGGTCCTTGGCGTGCAGCGTCGAATGCCGCAGATAGAGCTCCTGCAGGTTGTCGCCCATCTCGTCGAGGCGGCGCGCCTCGCTGGAGCGCAGCAGGGTCGCGTCGACGTAGCGGCGCTCGGTCAGCCCGCGCAGGGTGCGCGAGAACACCAGGCCGCCGTCCTCGGCCGCCTCGCCGAGCCAGCCCTGCCGGGTCTCGGGCTCGAGCGCATCGAGCCGCCGGGCGATGTAGGCCGCCGCCTCGCCCGCGTGGTCGGGGTCGGAGAGGATGCCGGGCTTGAGCGCGCCGGCGATCAGGGTCTGCTCGACGACCGGGACGCTCGCGACCTTGCGCACCAGCGGCTCCATCAGGTGTTTGGCCTGGACCGCCTGGCGGACCAGCGCACGCAGGTCGTCGCCGGCGCGCTGCTCGCCCTCGGCGAGCTCGAGGACGCTGTCGCGCACGCCGCTTTCGATCAGGTAGGTCTCCAGCTCGCGCTCGCCCTTGAGATAGGTCAGCGACTCGCCGCGCTTGGCGCGGAACAGCGGCGGCTGCGCGATGTAGAGGTAGCCCTGCTCGATGATCTGCGGCATTTGCCGGAAGAAGAAGGTGAGCAGAAGGGTGCGGATGTGGCTGCCGTCCACGTCGGCGTCGGTCATGATGATGATCTTGTGGTAGCGCAGCTTGGCGATGTTGAACTCGTCCTTGCCGACCCCCGTGCCCAGCGCCGTGATCAGCGTGCCGATTTCCGCCGAGCTCAACATCTTGTCGAAGCGGGCGCGCTCCACGTTCAGGATCTTGCCCTTGAGCGGCAGGATCGCCTGAAAGCGGCGGTCGCGGCCCTGCTTGGCGGAGCCGCCGGCGGAATCGCCCTCGACGATGAACAGCTCCGACTTGCCCGGGTCGCGCTCCTGGCAGTCGGCCAGCTTGCCCGGCAGCGAGGAGATGTCGAGGGCGCCCTTGCGCCGCGTCAGCTCGCGCGCCCTGCGCGCCGCCTCGCGCGCCGCGGCGGCTTCGACCACTTTGCCGACGATGCGCCGGGCCTCGGGCGGATGCTCCTCGAAGTACTGGTCCAGGCGCTCGCCGATCAGGCCTTCGACCACCGGTCGGACCTCGGAGGAGACCAGCTTGTCCTTGGTCTGGCTGGAGAACTTGGGGTCCGGCACCTTGACCGAGAGGACGCAGGTCAGCCCCTCGCGCGCGTCGTCGCCGGTCAGCGCCACCCTCTCGCGCTTGGCGATGCCCGAGGAGATCGCATAGGCGTTGATCTGGCGCGTGATCGCGCTGCGGAACCCGGCCAGATGCGTGCCGCCGTCGCGCTGCGGGATGTTGTTGGTAAAGCACAGGACCGTCTCGTGATAGCTGTCGGTCCACTGCAGCGCCGCCTCGACGACGATGCCGTCGCGCTCGCCCTGGATCGCGACCGGGCGCTCGATGATCGCCGTCTTGGTGCGGTCGAGGTAGCGCACGAAGGCCTCCAGCCCGCCCTCGTAGTGCAGCTCGACGGTCTTCTCCTCGGCGTGGCGGTCGTCCTGCAGCGTCAGGCGTACGCCGGAGTTCAGGAAGGCGAGCTCGCGCAGGCGGTGCTCCAGCGTCGGAAAGTCGAACTCCGTCATCGTGAAGATCTTCGTGGACGGCAGGAAGGTAATCTCCGTGCCGGCGCGCCCCGCGGCCTCGCCGACGACCTCGAGCGGCGCTTCGGCCTCGCCCTCGACGAAGCGGATGCGGTGCTCCTTGCCGTCGCGCCAGACGGTCAGCAGCAGCCATTCCGAGAGCGCGTTGACCACCGAGACGCCGACGCCGTGCAGGCCGCCCGAGACCTTGTAGGAATTCTGGTCGAATTTCCCGCCGGCGTGCAGATGGGTCATGATGACCTCGGCCGCCGAGACGCCTTCCTCGGCGTGGATCCCGACGGGGATGCCGCGCCCGTTGTCGCGCACCGTGACCGAGCCGTCGCCGTTGAGCACGACCTCGATGGTGTCGCAGTAGCCGCCCAGCGACTCGTCGATCGAGTTGTCGACCACCTCGTAGACCATGTGGTGCAGGCCGGAGCCGTCGTCGGTGTCGCCGATGTACATGCCCGGGCGCTTGCGCACGGCCTCCAGGCCGCGCAGCACCTTGATCGATTCGGCGCCGTAGCTCTCGCCCGGCTTCACGCCGGGCATGCCCGGTTCGCTTATTGCCTCTGCCATCTCAAGTCGGTCCGTTGCTCACGTGATGCGCCGGCCCGCCGTTCAGGCGGCCGGCCGGAGCGTGCTGTCCAGCACGCGGTAGCTCTGCGCCGCCTCGGCGAGCGGCGCGAAGGTCTCGGCATCGGTCCCGGTCATCCAGGCCTGCACGCCGAGCGCGAGGATCTCGTCGTAGAGGGCGCGCCGGCGCACCGCGTCGAGGTGCGCCGCCACCTCGTCGAGCAGCAGCAGCGGGGCCGCGCCGCGATGCAGCCCGATCAGGCGGGCGTGCGCCAGCACGATCGAGATCAGCAGCGCCTTCTGCTCGCCGGTGGAACACAGCTCGGCCGCCTGGCCGCGGTCGAGGTGGCGCACCAGCAGGTCGCTGCGGTGCGGACCGATCGCGGCGCCGCCGGATTCGGCGTCGCCCGCGCGGTGCTCCGCGAGCCGCGCCCGCAGCCTGTCCTCGGCCGCCAGCGCGGCCTCGCCGGCGAGCCAGTCCTCGACCTCGCCGGAGAGCGCCAGGCCGGCCACCGGAAACGCCCCGACGCCCGCCGCGCAGGCCTGCCCGAGGCGGGCGACGAGCGCCCGCCGGGCGGCCGCGATGGCGACGCCGTGCCGGGCCATGCCGTCCTCCAGCGCCGCGATCCAGGCCGGCTCGGCCCGGCCCGCCTTGAGCAGTCGGGCGCGCTCGCGCAGGGCCTGCTCGTAGGCGCTCACGCGCCCCGCGTGGGCCGGATCGAAGCCGTAGACCAGGCGATCGAGGAAGCGCCGGCGCGCCGCGGCGCCCTCGCGGAACAGCCCGTCCATCTGCGGCGTCAGCCAGACCATGCCCAGGATCTCGCCGAGCTCCTGCTGGCTGCGGGCCGGCGCCCCGTCGATGCGCACCAGGCGCCGCTCGCGCCCGTTGCCCTCGGCCGCGTCGAGCGCCGGATCGCGACCGGTGCCGAGCTCGCGCGTCTCCTGCGCCGTCGCCACGCTGGCGGCCACGGCCCAACTCGTGCGGCCGGCGGCCTCGACCGGCACCCGGCGCTCGACCTCGGCGAGCTTGGCCCGGCGCAGGCCGCGCCCCGGCGCCAGGAAGGAGATCGCCTCCAGCAGGTTGGTCTTGCCCGCCCCGTTCGGCCCGGTCAGCACGACCGGCCGGGCGTCGGGTGCGAGCTCGACGCGGGCGTAGCTGCGGAAGTCGGTCAGCATGACCCGGCCGAGCCAAAGCGCGGGCAGCGCGGCGGCCGGCGCCCCGTCCGCCGCACCCCCGTTCTGCCGAAGAGCCGTGTCGCCCGCCAAGGATCCTCTGCGCCCGCGCCGCTCATACCCGCATGGGCATGAGGACGTAGAGCGCACTCGAATCGGTGCGGTCCCGCACGATGGTCGGCGAGGCCGCATCGGCCAGCGCGATCTCCGCTTCGCCGCTCTCGATCTGATGGGCGATATCCAGGAGATAGCGCGAGTTGAAGCCGATCTCGATCTCCGGCCCGCCGTAGCTGATCTCCAACGCCTCGGTTGCCGTGCCGTTTTCCGGGCTGTTCGCCGACAGCGTGATGCCGCCGTCCTCGATGAGCAGCTTCACCGCCCGGCTCTTTTCCGAGGAAATGGTCGAGACGCGGTCCACCGCCTCCGCGAAGCTGCGGCAGTCGAGCTCGATGATCTTGTCGTTGCCGACCGGGATGACCCGCTGATAGTCGGGAAAGGTGCCGTCGATCAGCTTGGAATCGAGCGCCGTCGAATCGAAGGCGAAGTGGATGCGCGTGTCCGAGAGCGACAGCTTGATCGGCTGGTCCGTCTCGTCGATCAGCTTGCGCAGCTCGCCCACCGTCTTGCGCGGCACGATGACGCCCGGCATGCCCGCCGCGCCGTCCGGCAAGGGCATCTCGAAGCGCGCCAGGCGGTGGCCGTCGGTCGCCACCGCGCGCAGCACCGGGATGGCGTCGCTCTCGGCCGCGTGCAGGTAGATCCCGTTCAGGTAATAGCGGGTCTCCTCGGTCGAGATGGCGAAGCGCGTGCGGTCGATCAGGTTGCGCAGCTCGCCGGGCTGCAACGCGAAGCTGTGCGGCAAGTCGGCCGCCCCCGGCACCGGAAAATCCTCCTTCGGCAGGGTCGCCAGCGTGAAGACCGAGCGGCCGGCTTCGATGCGAATCTGGCCGCCGTCGCCGCTCGCCGAGATCGCCACCTGCGCCCCGTCGGGCAGCTTGCGCACGATGTCGTAGAAGGTATGCGCCGCCACGGTCGTCGCGCCGCCCTGCGCCACCTCGGCGGGCACGGAATCGACGATGGTCAGGTCCATGTCGGTCGCGGTCAGCGCGAGCGCCCCGTCGCCCGCTTCCAGCAGGACGTTGGACAGGATCGGAATCGTGTTGCGCCGCTCCACGACGCTTTGCACGTGGGCCAAGGTCTTGAGCAGCGCGGCGCGTTCGATGGTGAGCTTCATGGCGTTAAAGGTTTCGAACCTTGTCGTTGTGAGTCATCTCTTGGGTCGAAAGGCCCTACCGAGTCTGCCGAAAATTCCGGATCGCGGATCATGAAAACCGGCCCGGAGTCCCTTCCGCCCGCCGCACCCTGGGCCGAGGCCGGCGGAGCCGTTCCGTACCGCATGTCGGGGGTTCGAGACCGCCCCTGGTCACGGCCGTTCACTATAGCGCAGGGGCGCCCGAAAGGTAAGGGCGGAAGCACGCGGAAAAGGCCCCGGAAAGGGCCTTTCGGGGCCGCTCGGCGGCCTTTGCATCCGCCGCTCGCCGGCCGGGCGCGATGGCCGGCGCCCCGAGTGCGTCGGGAGGCCCCGGGAGGCACCCGGGAAGCGCCCGGGGCCCGCCGCCGGGGTCAGACCCCCAGCATGCGCCGCAGCAGCTCGATGTCCTCGGCGAAAGCGGGGTCGAGGGACTTGAGCTCCTCGACCTTGCGGACCGCGTGCATCACCGTGGTGTGGTCCCGGCCGCCGAACTTTCGGCCGATTTCCGGCAGCGAGCGCGAGGTCAGCTGCTTGGCGAGGTACATGGCCACCTGACGGGGCCGGGCCACCGCCCGGGCGCGCCGGGCCGAATGCATGTCGGTGACGCGGATGTTGAAATGCTCGGCGACGCGCTTCTGGATCTCCTCGATGGTCACCCGGCGGTCGTTCGCGCGCAGCAGGTCGTGCAGCACCTCCTGGGTGGTCTCCAGGGTGATCGGGCGGCCCACCAGGGTCGCGTGCGCGATGATCCGGATCAGCGCCCCCTCGAGCTCGCGCACGTTGGAAGTGATCTTGTGGGCCAGGAACTCCAGCACCTTCGGCGGCACCTGGGTCTCCGACTGCTCGGCGCGGCTCTGCAGGATGCCGAGGCGAAGCTCGTAGGTGGTCGGGTGGATGTCGGCGACCAAGCCCCAGCCGAGGCGCGAGCGCATGCGCTCCTCGACGCCCTCCAGGTCCGAGGGGCTCTTGTCGGCGGAGACGACGACCTGCCGGTTCTGATCGACCAGCGCGTTAAAGGTATGAAAGAATTCTTCCTGGGTCGCCTCGCGCCCGCCGATGAACTGCACGTCGTCGATCATCAGCACGTCGACCGAACGGAACTGCGACTTGAAGGCCATGGTGTCTTTGGTCCGCAGGGCGCGGACGAACTGGTACATGAATTTCTCGGCCGAGAGATAGATGATGCGCCGCTCCGGGTAGCGCGCCTTGATCTCCCATGCGATGGCGTGCATGAGATGCGTCTTGCCAAGGCCGACCGGCCCGTAGAGGAACAGCGGGTTGAAGGGCACGCTGCGCGCCTCGGCCACGCGGCGGGCCGCCGCATAGGCCAACTCGTTGGGTTTGCCGACGACGAAGTTCTCGAAGGTAAAGCGCGCGTCCAGGGGTGCGCTGAGGTCGTTGTAGCTGGCTTCCGCTTCGCGGGCCGCGGCCTTTGCCGCGCCGAGGGCGGTCAGCGCCGGCGCCGCGGCCCGAGCGTGCGGTGCACTTTCCGGCTTCGCCGCCGGACGGGCGGGCGGCTGGACGACGATCTCGACCCGCTCGATCGCCTCGTTCTCATCGCGCCAGAGTTCGCAAATCTGCTCTGCGTAGTTGCTCGTCACCCAGTCCCGCATGAAGCGCGTCGGAACCGCCATGCGGACCGCGCGGTCCTTGACCGCGACCAGGGTAAGCGGCTTGAGCCAACTGCGGAACGCGGCGTCACCGACCTCGGCGCGCAAGTGGCCGCGGACCCGTGCCCATTGTTCCTCAATCATGCCCCCCTGGTCTTCCCCGACCACGCGCGTCATCCGGATCCCCCTCGTGTCTTCCCGCCAAGCGCCCCGACGGCTTACCGCGCTGTACGCATCCGTCATCTCTGCCCAGTCGCCCCCTGCCCGTCATCGCCCTTTCGAGCGGTCCTTTTCGTGCCGCAGCGGTTTTGCATTCGCCCCCCGACAAAACCGTTATCCAGCAACGACAATCCCTGCGGCCGCCTCTAAGAGGCCGCCGCTCTCAATCCGCAGTTTTCCCCGACACGTCGTTTCGCGGAAAATGCGACAGATTGCACACTATTCGCCTTATTTCCTGTGTCCGTTTCGATTCGACGCAAATACTGCGGATCAATACGGACACGGGCGCACCCTGGCGTAGTTTTGATTTATGCTTCTTTATGTGGCGCGATTCTTATTCTTCTGCGCCTGTCGACCTGACCCGAGGACTGTACCGGCGAGGCCTTCGGGTGACAAGCGGACCGTTTAGGGAACGCGTCTTTTTTGAGTCGCCATGACCTTGTTGCAACGCTTTTGCTCGACCATGCGGTGAAAACGCCGAACGTCGGTCAGCGCAACCCGCAGTTCCACCGCGCGGCGCGGTATGCGTTTCTTATCGTGCACGCTCGGGTTCCGGCACAGAGTTCAAGCGCCATGACCGAGTCACGGTCTCGGAACCGCGGCTCACGGCATCTTCTTCCCGGAAACGCTCGTTCGAAAGCGCGCGGTCTTACGCTGCGCCAAACTGCGTCACGCGTGTCGCAATTCGACGGATGAGGGCGCCGCGGCGCCGCGTCGGCGGCCTGCGCCTCAAGACCGTCTTATCGCGTCATGACGAAGACTCCAGCGGGGCGCCGCGCAAAAAAAGAACGCGCCGTCGTTGCGATGGCGCGTTCCCGACCGGCGACGGCGACCCCGCGGTCGCCGCGCGGCTTCCGTCTAAAGAGCCTTGATGCGTGCCGACAGCCGCGACAGCTTGCGCGACGCTGTATTGTCGTCCAGCACGCCGGCCTGCACGCCGCGATGCAGTTCCGGCTGCGCGGCCTTCAGCGCGTCCTGGGCCGCCGCCTTGTCGCCGCCGGCGATCGCCGTCTCGACCTTCTTGACGAAGCTGCGGATGCGGCTGACGCGCGCGCCGTTCACTTCGGCGCGCCGCGCGTTGCTGCGGATGCGTTTCTTCGCGGACTTATGATGGGCCATGGATTCTCGACCTGTCTGTTGGCAACTTCCGGCACGGAAGGCCGGGGTTATAGCCGCCGCCCCCGGCCGGGTCAAGGCGCCGGCCGGACGCAGGCACGGCCCGTCCGAATAGGGCGAATCGGCCGTTTCCGGCGGCCGGGCGCCCGGGCGCGGTCAGCGATTCTTCCAGGTGGGCTTCCGTTTTTCCACGAAGGCCGCCATCCCTTCCTTCTGGTCCTCGGTCGCGAAGGTCGAATGGAACAGCCGCCGCTCGAAGCGGATGCCCTCGGCGAGCGTCGTCTCGTAGGCGCGGTTCACCGACTCCTTGGCCAGCGCCACGATCGGCTGCGACATGGAGGCGATCTTCTCGGCGGTCGAGAGCGCCTCTTCGAGGAGGCGGTCGGCGGGGACGACGCGCGCCACGAGGCCGCAGCGCTCGGCCTCTTCGGCGTCCATCATGCGCCCGGTCAGGCAAAGCTCCATCGCCTTCGACTTGCCGACGAAGCGGGTCAGGCGCTGGGTGCCGCCGGCGCCCGGGATGATGCCCAGCGTGATCTCCGGCTGGCCGAACTTCGCCGAGTCGGCCGCCAGGATGAAGTCGCACATCATGGCGATCTCGCATCCGCCGCCCAAGGCGTAGCCGGCGACCGCGGCGATCACCGGCTTGCGGGCCTGCGCCAGGCGCTCCCAGCCGCGGGTGATGAAGTCTTCGCGGTAGGCCTGCATGTAGGTCTTGTCCTTCATCTCCTTGATGTCGGCGCCGGCCGCGAAGGCCTTCTCCGATCCGGTCAGCACGATGCAGCCGACGTCGTCGTTCGCCTCGAAGTCGTCGAGCGCCCGGGCGAGATCTTCGGTCAAGGCCGCGCAGAGCGCGTTCAGGGCTTGCGGGCGGTTCAAGGTGATGAGGCCGACCTTGCCTCGCGTTTCGACCAGGATGTTTTCGTAGGCCACTCGACTCTCCCGTGCTCCGTTTTCGAATTGACGTGATGGCGTTGGTAGTTGCCGCGCCTTATTGCGGCTGCAGCGTAAAGCGGACGACCAGGTCTCCGTCCTGCCCGAGAAAACTGATGGCAAGGCGTTCGCCTTCGCGCAGGAAGCTCGGTCCCGCGTCGCCGTTGCGCTCGACCGCCTGCCAGCCGAGCTGCGGCAGCGTGCGGCGGTAGAACGCCTCGACCTGCGCCCGCGTGGTCGGCCCCTCGGCATAGGACTCGACGATCCGGCCGGACGGCTTGTCGAACACCACGCCGGCATCGGGAACGGGCTTCAGGCCGAGCATCAGCGGCAGGTCCTCGATCCCGGCGACGAAGGCCGCCTCCTGCGCCGGCGCGCCCCGCGGCAGGGTGCCGGCGGCGACGGCGCAGAGGCATCCGAGGACGAGGATGAGGGCGGACAGGCCGCGGTGGTTGCGGCGGGGCGGGCGATCCATGGCCCGCTTCCTTACCCTACCGTTGCCGCACCGCACAATAGAAAGTCGAGCGTCCGGATTGGACGAGGCGCCGCACGCCGCAGCGCGCGCCGTTTTGTCCCGCGTCGGCGCCTTTGGCGGCCGCGCCGCAGGTGCAGGCCGGGCAGGCCAGGCCCTCGCGGTCGTAGACCGCCCACTCGTGCTGGAAGTAGCCGAGCTCGCCGTCGGCCTGGACGTAATCGCGCAGCGAGGAGCCGCCGGCCTCGATGGCGCGCAGCAGGACGCTGCGCACCGCGCCCGCCAGGCGCTCGGCGCGCCCGCCCTGCACGGTATAGGCCTGGCGCCGCGGCGACAGCCCGGCGAAATAGAGGCTTTCGCAGACGTAGATGTTGCCCAGGCCCGCGACGACCCGCTGGTCGAGCAGCGCCGCCTTGATCGGCGTGCGCTTGCCGGCGAGGCGGCGCGCCAATTCCGGGCCGTTGAAGGCGTTGCCGAGCGGCTCCGGCCCGAGGCCGGCGAGCAGCCGGTGCGCCGGCAGGTCGGCCTCGTCGACCAGGTCCATCAGTCCGAAGCGCCGGGCGTCGTTGAAGCGGATCTGATCGCCCGCCTCGGTTTCCAGGATGACGTGATCGTGCGGTTCGAAGGCCGCGCCGGGCGCCGGCGAGACCACCATGCGGCCCGACATGCCGAGATGGCAGAGCAGCACCTGGCCGTCGTCGAGATGGATCAGGATATACTTGGCGCGCCGCCCGACGCGGCGCACGCGCCGGCCCTGCAGCCGGGCCGCGAAGTCGGGCGGCAGGGGAAACCGCAGGTCCGGGCGACGCTGCAGCACGCGCCGCAGGCGCTGGCCCTCCAGGCGCGGGCGCAGGCCGCGGACGACGGTCTCGACTTCTGGCAGTTCGGGCATGCCGACGATCTTGTGCGGGGCGCGCCGGTGGAAAGCCCGGCGCCGGGGTGGTCCTCGATCGGGCCACAGAGTAGCGCCGCCGCGGCCCGCGCGCTATGGTCGCCGCGCACGAGGGGGCGAGGATTCTGGACAAGCCATGACACGGGACGGGCGGCCGCCGGCGGAGCCGGCCACGACGCATTTCGGCGACCGCGAGGTGCCGGCCGAGGAGAAGGCCGGGCTGGTGCGCGGCGTATTTCAGAGCGTTGCCGGGCGCTACGACCTGATGAACGACCTCATGTCGGGCGGCGTCCATCGCCTGTGGAAGGCGACCCTGCTGGACTGGCTCAATCTCCGTCCCGGCCAGCGCCTGGTCGACGTGGCCGGCGGCACCGGCGACATCGCCTTCGGCGTGCTCGACCGCCTCGGCCCCGAGCGGTGCGGGCCCATCGTGGTCTGCGACCTGACCCCCGACATGCTGCGCGTCGGGCGCGACCGGGCGCTCGACCGCGGCCTCCTGGCTCCGCGGCTGCCCGGCGGGCTGCATTGGGTCTGCGGCGACGCCCAGGCGCTGCCGCTCGCCGACCGCAGCATGGACGCCTATACCATCGCCTTCGGCCTGCGCAACGTGACCCGCATCGAGGCGGCGCTCGCCGAGGCGCGGCGGGTGCTGCGGCCCGGCGGGCGCTTCCTCTGCCTGGAGTTCAGCCAGGTCGTCCTGCCGCTGCTGTCGCAGCTCTACGACCTCTACTCCTTCCGCGTGCTGCCGGCGCTCGGCCAGCTCGTGGCCGGCGACCGCGAGGCCTATCGCTACCTGGTGGAGAGCATCCGCCGCTTCCCGCCGCAGGACGAGCTGGCCGCGCGGATGACCGAGGCCGGCCTCGGCCAGGTGCGCTACCGCAACCTGAGCGGCGGGATCGCGGCGCTGCATTCCGGCTGGCGGCTATAGACGCCGATGCTGCAGCTGCTGCGCACCCCGCGAATCCTGCTGCGCCTGCTGCTCATCGCGCGCATCCTGGCGCGCCACGACGTGCTGGCCGCCTTCGAGGAGCGGCACATCGCGCCGGGCATCGTCTGGCTCGCGCGGCTCGGCGCGCGCCGGCGCCGCGAGGGGCGCGCCGGGCAGAAGCTGGCCCGGGCGCTGGTCGAGCTCGGCCCCAGCTTCATCAAGCTGGGCCAGTTCCTCTCGACCCGGGGCGACCTGCTCGGCGAGGAGATGGCCGCCGACCTCTCGGCGCTGCAGGACCGCCTGGCGCCGTTCGACGGCGCCGAGGCGCGCGCCATCGTCGAACGCGAGCTCGGCCGCCCGATCGGCGAGCTCTTCGCGTCGTTCGATTCGACGCCGGTCTCGGCCGCCTCGATCGCGCAGGTCCATTTCGCGGTCACGCCGCCGGCAGAGAGTCCTAGGGCGCGCTCCACTGCGGGCCACATGGCGCCGGAGACTGCGGGGCAGGCGCAGGACGAGGCCGGCCGCGAAGTCGCCGTGAAGGTCCTGCGTCCCGGGGTCGAGAAGGCCTTCGAGCGCGATCTCGAGCTGCTCTACTGGTTCGCGCAGCTGGTCGAGAGCACCCAGCCGCGCCTGCGCCGCCTGCGCCCCGTTGCCGTGGTGCAGGTCTTCGAAGAGACGGTCCGCCTCGAGATGGACCTGCGCATGGAGGCGGCGGCGGCGGCCGAGCTGGCCGACAACTTCGCCGAGGACCCCAGCTACCGCACGCCGCCGGTCGACTGGCAGCGCACCTCGCGCCGGGTGCTGACCATGGGCCGCGTCGGCGGCATCCCGATCGACGACCGCGACGCCCTGCTGGCGGCCGGCCACGACCTGCGCGCGGTGCTGACCAAGGCCGCCACGATCTTCTTCAACCAGGTGTTCCGCGACGGCTTCTTCCACGGCGACCAGCACCCGGGAAACATGTCGGTCGACCCGGACGGCAGCATCGTCGCCGTCGACTTCGGCATCATGGGCCGGCTCGACCGGCCGACGCGCACCTACCTGGCCGAGATGCTGCTGGCGCTGCTGGCGCGCGACTACCATCGCCTGGCGCAGATCCACGTCGAGGCCGGCTACCTGCCGTCGGGCAAGGCGGTCGAGCTTTTCAGCCAGGCGCTGCGCTCCGTCTCCGAGCCGATCTTCGACCGCCCGCTGACCGAGATCTCCTTCGCGCAGCTGCTGGGCCGGCTGCTGCAGGTCACCGAGGCCTTCGACATGCCGGTGCAGCCGCAGCTTCTGCTGCTGCAGAAGAACATGGTCATGGCCGAGGGCGTCAGCCGCCGACTCGACCCCAGCATCAACATCTGGACGCTGGCGGAGCCGCTGATCGCCGACTGGATGCGCAAGAACCGCGGGCCGCAGGCCCGGCTGCGCGAGGGGACCGCCGAGCTCGGCCGGGTGCTGGAGGACCTGCCGAGCCTGCTGCGCAACCTGGACGCCGCGGCCCGCACCCTGGCCGGCGGCAAGCTGCGCCTCGCCCTGGACGGCGAGCGGGGCCCCGGCGGGCGGGCGCCGTCGAGCCTGGCCTATTGGGCCCTGGCGGTCGCGGTCGCCGCCCTTGCCCTGGCGGCGGCGGCGCTGTTCTGAGGCCCCACCGCCCGCGCCATTCGGGTCCGTCGCTAGCCCTCATGGGGCTTGTCAGACGGCGTCCCCGCACCTACCTTATCTACAAGCTTCAACCGTGAAATTGACCGGTTCCCACAATGCTTGCGGGTAAACGCATCCTGCTGATCGTCGGCGGGGGGATCGCCGCCCACAAGACGCTGGACCTGATCCGCCGCCTGCGCGAGCGCGGCGCCGCCGTGCGCTGCATCCTGACCCGCGCCGGGGCCGAGTTCGTGACCCCGCTGTCGCTGGCGGCGCTGAGCGGCGACAAGGTCTACGGCGAGCTCTTCTCGCTGACCGACGAGGCCGAGATGGGCCACATCGAGCTGTCGCGCGCCGCCGACCTGGTGGTGGTCGCGCCGGCGACCGCCGACCTCATGGCCAAGATGGCCGGCGGCCGGGCCGACGACCTGGCGAGCACCGCCCTGCTGGCGACCGACAAGCGGGTCCTGATCGCGCCGGCCATGAACCTCCGCATGTGGCAGCATCCCGCCACGCAGGCCAACCTGAAGACCCTGACGGAGCGCGGCGTGCTGAGCGTCGGGCCCAACGAGGGCGACATGGCCTGCGGCGAGTACGGCCCGGGCCGCATGGCCGAGCCGGACGAGATCCGGGCCGCGATCGCCGACTTCTTCGGCCGCGCCGCGCCGCTCAGCGGCCGCCGCGCCCTGGTGACCAGCGGGCCGACCCACGAGGCGATCGACCCGGTGCGCTACATCGCCAACCGCTCGTCGGGGCGCCAGGGGCATGCCGTCGCCGTCGCGCTGGCCCGCCTCGGGGCGCAGACCACGCTGGTGACCGGCCCGACCGCCCTGGCCGATCCGCCGGGGATCGAGGTCGTGCACGTCGAGTCGGCCGCCGACATGCTGGCCGCCTGCACCAAGGCCCTGCCGGTCGACGTGGCGGTCTGCGCCGCGGCGGTCTCGGACTGGCGCGTCGCCGCGCCGCGCAACAGCAAGATCAAGAAGAACGGCGGCGCGCCGCCGAAGCTCGAGCTCGCCACCAACCCGGACATCCTGGCCAGCCTCGCGGCGGCCGGCAGCGCCCGGCCGCGCCTGGTGATCGGCTTCGCGGCCGAGACCGAGAAGGTCGTCGAGCACGCGCGCGCCAAGCTGGCGGCCAAGGGCTGCGACTGGATCCTGGCCAACGACGTGGCGCCCGGCACCGGCACCTTCGGCGGCGCCGAGAACACGCTGCACCTGATCGACGCCGCGGGCGTCGACTCCTGGCCGCGCCTGTCCAAGGAGGCCGCCGCCGAACGGCTGGCGGCGCGCATCGCCGCGGCGCTGGCCGCCGGGCAGGCGGAGGCCCGGCCGACATGAGCGAATTCGAGGTTCCCGTCCGCCGCCTGCCGCACGGCGCCGACCTTGCGCTGCCGACCTATGCCACGGCACAGAGCGCCGGCATGGACCTCCTGGCCGCGGTCGAGGGCGACGTCGTGCTGGCGCCCGGCGAGCGCCGGCTGATTCCCACCGGGATCGCCATCGCGCTGCCGCCGGGCACCGAGGCGCAGGTCCGGCCGCGCTCCGGCCTGGCGCTCAAGCACGGCGTCACCGTGCTGAACGCGCCGGGCACCATCGACGCCGACTACCGCGGCGAGGTCGGCGTGGTGCTGATCAACCTGGGCCGGGAGCCCTTCACGGTGACGCGCGGCGCGCGCATCGCGCAGCTCGTCGTCGGGCCCTACGCGCGGGCCGCCTGGCGCCCGGTCGCGGCGCTCGACGACAGCGCCCGCGGCGCCGGCGGCTTCGGCTCGACCGGGCTGGCGACGGCGGCGCCGAAGACGGCGGAAGGCTGAGCGATGCTGCGGCTGTCCAAGCGCCTGCTTTTCGCGATCGAGGCGGTGGTCGACATCGCCTATCACGCCGGGCCCGCCCCGGTGCGCTCGGGCGACATCTCGCGGCGCCAGGGCATCCCGCGGCGCTATCTCGAGCAGGTCCTGCAGCATCTCGTGCACAAGGGGATCCTGACCGGCCAGCGCGGCCCGCGCGGCGGCTACCGCCTGGCCCGCGAGCGCCGGCGCATCACCGTGGGCGAGATCGTCCGCGCCGTGCGCGAGCTCGAAGGCGGCCCCGATCCGATCGAGGAGTCGGCCGGCTCCGCGATCGGGCGCGAGGTCGTGCGGCCGATCTGGACCGAGATGCAGGACGAGATGATGCACCGCGTCGACGCTCTGACCATCGAGACGCTGTGCGAGCGGGCGCGCGACGTCGGCGTGCCCAGCGAGGCCGCGCAGGTCCCGGACTTCAGCATCTGACCCGACGGAGCAGGAACGAGACGATCGAGGGAGACGACCGCATGCCCGAATCCGCCGGCGCCCCGGACATCGCCGCTTCGGGCGAGTTCAGGGGCCGCATCTACGACAGCATCCTCGAGACCATCGGCGCGACGCCGCTGGTGCGCCTCGGCCGCCTGGCCGCCGCGCACGGCGTCGCGGCCGACATCGTCGGCAAGTGCGAGTTCTTCAACCCCGCCGCCTCGGTCAAGGACCGCATCGGCTACGCCATGATCGCGGCGCTCGAGGCGGAGGGGCGGATCGGGCCGGACACGGCGATCATCGAGCCGACCAGCGGCAACACCGGAATCGCCCTCGCCTTCGTCTGCGCCGCCAAGGGCTACCGCCTGATCCTGGTGATGCCCGAGACCATGTCGCTCGAGCGCCGCAAGATGCTGCGCCTGCTCGGCGCCGAGCTGGTGCTGACCGAAGGCGCGCTCGGCATGCGCGGCGCGATCGACCGGGCCGAGGCGATGCTGCGCGAGCTGCCCGACGCGGTCATGCCGCAGCAGTTCGACAACCCGGCCAACCCGGAGATCCACCGCACCACCACGGCGGAGGAGATCTGGCGCGACACCGCGGGCGGCATCGACGTCGTGGTCAGCGGCGTCGGCACCGGCGGCACGCTGACCGGGGTCGGCACGGTGCTCAAGGCGCGCAAGCCGGCGGTCCGCATGGTCGCCGTCGAGCCGGAAGACAGCCCGGTGCTGTCGGGCGGCGCGCCGGGGCCGCACAAGATTCAGGGAATCGGCGCCGGCTTCGTGCCGAACAACCTCGATATCGCCCTGATCGACGAGGTGGTGCGCATCGGCAACGACACCGCCTTCGCGGTGGCGCGCGAGGTGGCGCGGCTCGAGGGCGTGCCGGTGGGCATCTCGTCCGGCGCCGCGCTGGCGGCGGCGCTCGAGATCGGCGCGCGGCCGGACATGGCCGGCAAGCTGATCGTCGTGGTGCTGCCCTCCTTCGCCGAACGCTACCTCACGACCGATTTGTTCGAGGGCCTTTGCGACCCCACTTAGGAACCATGGCAGACCACATCCCCGACGACGACTTCGAGCTCAGCGACGCGCAGATCGACCGCTACGCCCGCCACCTGGTGCTGCCGGAGATCGGCGAGGCGGGCCAGGCGCGCCTGCTGCGCAGCAAGGTCCTGGTGATCGGCGCCGGCGGCCTGGGCTCGCCGCTGCTGCTTTACCTGGCCG
>Ga0210123_1000263_pt1 | contig 34795 bp, 22 predicted proteins | sample Muzzi_PWB_D2_FD_185535 | JGI IMG/M metagenome (GOLD analysis project Ga0210123, IMG submission 185535) | Wetland microbial communities from San Francisco Bay, California, USA, that impact long-term carbon sequestration - Muzzi_PWB_D2 (SPAdes) | ecosystem: Environmental > Aquatic > Marine >... | reverse complement strand
ACACCGTGGGGTTCCCGGTGCTGTTTGACATGGGCACCGGCCTCCCGGTGAACGCGGTGCGCTACGCGGCGCTGATGCGCAAGCTGGCGGAAACCAACGGCGGCAGCTTCGTCGGCCTGAACAGCACTCGCTAGGACCGATCGGAGTGTTGCCATGTATTTGGAGCGCGAGCGTCTGCTGATGCAAGGCATGGTTCCGGTTACTGGTAGTTTTATCACTGTGAGGGGATGTCAGGATGCCCCGTGAGCACAAGGGAGGCCATCTGTCGCATAAGCTGCCATATTTGTCATGTTGTTGTCACATATGACTGACATTATTGACATGCCTGCTAACCGGGACGTACATGCACATCAGGCAATTTTCTATCATTACCGGCACTTGCCGGCATTCCTCTGCAACCGGAAAACTGGCACAACTATTGCCTTGGTCTAAGCCTAAACGCTAAAAGAAGCTCAGGTGGGTTCGCGCTGTAGCTCAGCCGTTCTCAAGCACGCGGGTTGCCGGATACAACGCAGAGTGTGCCGGTAACACTATTTATGACCGTTTGGCAAAACCCAGGGGGAAGACAGGCATGAACATCATACCCGGTGCGCGCGCACTATCCATTATTTCCGGTGCTGCTCTTGCGTTGAGTGGTCTGTGCGCATCCGCCGCACAAGTGACGATCAGCCCGATCAACGACAACACCATTTACCAGGGGACCGACGCCACCCAGGCCGACCCCAACTTCGAGGACAACAGCTGCGGCGCGGGCACCAACCTGTTCGCCGGCCAGACCAACAACGGCCTGCTGCGCCGCGCGCTGCTGCGCTTTGACATCGCCGGCCAGATACCGGCGGGCTCGACCATCAACAGCGCGACCCTGACCGTCACGGTCAACCGTGCTGGCGGCAACGTTCCGCAGACCATGACCATTCGTCCGGTTTCGCAGGACTGGGGGGAAGGCGTCGCCAATTGTGATGCGGTACGAGGCGGAGGGCAGGGCATAGACGCCGGCGCAGGCGACGCCACCTGGCTGGATGCCCATTTCACGCAGACTGCCTGGGGTAGCGCGGGCGGTGATTTCGGCGCCATCAGCGCCAGTGCCCTCGTCGATGACGGCAACGGCGCAAATGGCGTATGGGACAGCAGCGCCGGCGGTAATGGCACTATGGTCTCCGATCTGCAAGGCTGGCTGGACAACCCGGGCAGTAACAACGGCTGGACCATTGTCGGCCTGGAAGGCGCGGGCCAGTCAACCCGGCGCTTCAGCTCACGTGAGGGTAACAATCAGCCGCAACTCCTTATCGACTTCACACCGCCCGGCGACGTGTTTGCCTGCTGCTTCCAGGACGGTGCCTGCACGGTCACGGATACCGACTCCTGTACCACCCAGGGTGGTACCCCGGATACCGGTACCGATTCCTGCGGCCCCAATCCCTGCCCGCAGCCGACCGGCGCCTGCTGCAATTCGGACGAGTCCTGTTCGGACCCCGTGGCGCGTGATGTCTGCGAGGCCGGTGGCGGCACCTTCCAGGGCGAAGCCAGCACCTGCGGCGACAATAACGTCGATTGCGGCCTGACGCCGTTCGTCGATGCTCTGCCGATTCCGTCCCCACTGATACCAACGGGCACGACACCCGAGGGCGTGACGCAATACACGGTCGATGTCGAGGCCGTCAGCCAGCAGCTGCACAGCGAACTGCCTGATACCGACGTGTGGACCTACAACGGCGCCTATCCGGGCGCCACCATCGAGGCGCGCAGCGGCGAGCCGATCGAGGTCACCTACAACAACAACCTGCCGGCGAGCGGTGGGCGCGGGGGACATATCTTCGAGGTCGACGAATGCGCCCATGGCCCCAATTACTGGGGGAGTGCCTCGCGCATCTCCACACACCTGCACGGCGGCCATCTGCCGGCAGAGGATGACGGCCAGCCGGAAAAGACCATCCTGCCGGGCCAGTCCCAGGTGCTGACCTACCCGAACAACCAGGAACCGGCCACCCTGTGGTATCACGATCATGCGCTCGGCATCACGCGCCTGAACGTCTACGCCGGCATGGCGGGCTTCTACCTGCTGCGCGACGACTTCGAGGACGCGCTGGGGCTGCCCTCCGGCCAGTACGAGATCCCGATCGTCATCCAGGACCGTGAATTCAACCCCGATGGCTCGTTCTTCTACCCGCCGGCCATCACCAACGCGTTCTTCGGCGACAAGATCCTCGCCAACGGCAAGGTGTGGCCATTCCTGAACGTGAACCAGGGCAAGTACCGGTTCCGCCTCCTGAACGGCTCGCAGGCGCGCAGCTACTCGCTGCGGTTGGAGAATCTCGCCGATCCGGGACAGGTCATCCCCTTCACCCTGATTGGCACCGACACGGGTCTGACCTCCGCGCCCATCAACCTCGACACCATCGGCAGCATCACGCCGGCGGAGCGCATGGATGTCATCGTCGACTTCAGCGGCTTCCCGGCCGGCACCGAGATCGTGCTGCGCAACGACGATCAGTCGACACCGCTGCTGCCGAACGTCATGAAGTTCGTCGTCCAGAACCAGACCGGCTTCACCGGTCCGATCCCGGCGGCACTGCGCCCGGTGACCCCGATTTCCGAGGGCGAGGCCGTTGCCACACGGCGGTTCAACCTGGCGCGCATTAACGCTCCGGGCACCGCGTGCGGCTTCGAGTGGTTGATCCAGTCGCTGGGTACCAGCGGCGAGGTCGTCGGCGAGCAGTGGGACGACGTGACCGACATGCCGCAACTCGGCACCACCGAAATCTGGCAGTTCGAGAACGACACCAACATTATGCATCCCATGCACGTCCATCTGGTTCGCTTCCAGGTGCTGGACCGCCAGCCGTTTGGCGGCGGTGCGCCCATCCCGCTGGATCCCTGGGAGATCAACACCTGGAAGGACACCGTCAAGGTGCCGCCCCATACCCAGGTACGCGTGATCGCCCGCTTCGAGGACTACCCGGGCCGGTTCCCGTATCACTGCCATATCCTCGATCACGAGGACCACGAGATGATGCGCCAGTACCGCACCATCAACGATCCTGCGAACTGCAATAACGATGGCACCTGTGATTACGGCGAGGACACCATCAGTTGCTCGAACGACTGCGGCATGGTCAGTGGCGCCTCCTGCGGCAACGGGCTGTGTGAGGCCGGTGATGGCGAGAACTGCGCGACCTGCGCGGCGGACTGTGCCGGCAAGCAGAAGGGTTCGGCCAGCAAGCAGTTCTGCTGCGGCTTCGACGACGGCAACGTGACCAACCCGCTGATCTGCGGCAGCAACGCGGACGGCAGCGAGGCTTGCGTCGATGCCAGCAAGGGCCGCGCCTGCCGGGCCGGCGCGGTACCACTGGCGCAATGCGGCGACGGGCTGTGCGAGGGCGCCGAGACCGGGAGCAACTGCCCGGCCGACTGCCTGCCCCCGCCGCCCCCGCAGGTGTGTACCCGCAATGCGCCGGGCTTCAGCCTGGGCGGCAACCAGGGCATCGTCCCGGACGGGTCGGCGGTCTACACGCTGAGTGTCACCAATAACGATACCGCCGCGTGTGCCGACGCCAGCTTCGACCTGAGCATCCTCAGCGAGACGGGTGATACCGGCAGTTTCGTCCAGCCGTCATCGTTATCTGATGCAACGGTCACTGTAGCGCCCGGTGCCAACAGCAATACGGTGACCCTGACGGTGACGGGTAACGGCACGGGCGCCAACGGTGACCTGCTCGACTCCACGGTCGAATTGCGCGACGACACCGACCATATCGGACAGCAGCAGAGCGATACGGTGAGGACAACTATCCAGACAGCGGTGTGCACGCGCAATCCGCCGGGCTTCAGCCTGAACGGTGACCAGGGCATCGCCCCGGACGGGCAGGCGGTCTACACGCTGAGTATCACCAACAACGATACCGCCGCGTGTGCCGACGCCAGCTTCGACCTGAGCATCCTCAGCGAGACGGGGGACACCGGCAGCTTCAGTCTGCCATCCGCGCTGTCGAGCACCCAGGTGACGCTGGCCGCGGGGGCCTCCAGCAACACGCAGACCCTGACAGTGTCGGGCAACAACACCGGTGTCGACGGCGACCTGCTTGATTCCACGGTTGAACTGCGCGACGACACCGACCACGCCGGTCAACAGCAGAGCGACGCTGTCAGGACAACGATACAGGCAGCAGTGACTTGCTCAACGATCACCAGCAAGTCAGTCTGCAACGCCGAGCCTACCTGCCAGTGGAAGAAGCAGGCCTGTGTCAACCGTTAACGCCCATACACCGTGATGGGCCGGGGAGGAGTGAATACTCCCCCCATTTTTTGTCCCTGGTTTACTGGCGGCCGAGAGGCCGCCTTTTTTTCTTGTGTGGATGGTGTCCGGTGATGTCATCGACTGAAACACCGGGGCGCGATCAGTGCCCCGGCAACAAGGCGGCCGTTATTTGGTGTTGTTCTGCTCAAGCAGGCGGTCGATTTCCGCGGTGAAGACACGCTGCGCCTGCGCACCGATGATAAGACGTCCGTTCAGGCTTTCTCCTTTCGCCGTGCCGACAAGAAAGGTCGGTGTGCCGGTGATGCGCACACTGTCCGCGGCCTGCATGTCCTTGTCGATATCCGCCAGGTGCCGCTCGCTCGCCAGGCAGGCGTTGAACTCTGCGACGTCAAGTCCGATGACCTGCGCAAAGCCGGGCAGCAGGCCGGGCTCCAGTTTCGGGCTGTTACCAAACAGGATCTCGCGCATTTCCCAGTACTTGCCCTGCTCGCCGGCGCAGTGCGCGGCCTGGCCCGCCTTGCGGGCCTCCGGGTGAAACGCCATCGGCAGGTCGCGGACGATCCAGCGCACCTTGCCGCGATCGATGTAGTCGCGCCTGAGTTGCGGGAACGTGGTCTGAAAGAAGCGCTTGCAATAGGGACACTGGAAGTCCGTGAACTCGATAATCGTGACGGGCGCATCTGCCTTGCCCAGCACAGGATCGTCTTCATTGAGCGCCAGGGTCGCGCTGGTTTGACGAGCGGGACTCCCGCCTGGTTTGGCCAGTCCCTGCTGTTCTATTTTTTCCAGCAACCCGCGAATCGTCTTCAGTTCATCGAGAATCGCATCGGCCTGCCCGTGAGTAATGGCCGGCGCGTCCTGCTCACCGGCGCCGACCGTAGCAGATAGGCCGGCGGTCAGGATCACCGGCAGTAACACTGTCGCAAGGGATTTTTCGAACAGTCTTTTCAGTGGATGCATGTTGTTATTCTCCGTCGAAATTGTAATCAATTGTATTGTTCAAGTCTTGAACAGGTGGGTGACAATTGCAAATAAAAGTGTACTCGAGGGTGCGTTGGCTGGCGTGCCTGGTTGTTACGCGGCCCGGGCCGCTTAAAAGTATGATCCCGTTGATTCTGTTTCATTTAGGCATAAGCTTTAGCCCATGCTTAAAACCTGCCTGGCGATCTGTGTGTTCATCCTCTGTTTTCCGGTGCATGCCGGCAACAGTTGCGTGGTACTGCAATACCATCATTTCAGTGACGCAACGCCGGCCATTACCAGCGTTACACTGCAGCAATTCGATGCCCACCTGCAGTACCTGGAGGACAACAGCTTTACCGTCATGCCGTTGCGGGAAGTGGTGGCGGCCTTAAGGAACAGGGCTGCGCTACCCGAACATTGCGTCAGCATCAGCGTGGACGATGCCTATATATCGGTGTATCGCAACGCCTACCCCCGGTTGAAGAAGCGGGGCTGGCCCATGACCGTTTTTGTGAATACGCAGGGAGTGGACCAGGGAATACCCGCGTACATGAGCTGGGAGCAGATGCGGGAGATGTCGAAACACGGGGTCACGTTCGAGAACCACGGTCATGGCCACATCCACATGATTCGACCCTTGCAGGGCGAGAGCGATCATCAATGGCGGGTGCGTATCGGTGATGATATCCGTTTGGCACAACAGCGCATTACCCGGGAAACCGGCAGTGCGCCGCAACTGTTTGCCTATCCCTATGGTGAATACAATCCGGCCAGCATCGAGATCATCGGACAGATCGGTCTGGTCGGCTTCGGGCAGCAGTCGGGGCCGGTGTGGCCGGGTGCGAATTTTGGTGCACTGCCGCGTTTCCCGATGGCGGCACAGTACGCCGAAATGCCCGGGTTCAAAATCAAGGTCAATACATTGCCGCTGCCTGTGGTTAGCGCAGAACCCGTTGATCCGCTGACACCCGTGCAGCCGGGGCGGCCGGTGCTCACGGTCACGCTGGAGCCCGGCAGTTATTCCCCCAGCGGTATCCAGTGCTTTATCAGCGGCGATAATGTCGAACCGGACTGGTCGGCAGAGTACCCCGACCGTTTCACGGTCATGCCGAAGTTCGGGTTACAGCCGGGCAGGCACCGCATCAACTGCACCATGGCTTCGCAACAGCCGGGGCGTTTCCACTGGTACAGCCACAACCTGTTTGTCAGGAAAGCCGATGGCGGCTGGTACGCGGAATACTAGGGATTCTCTATCGCCAGGATGAATACTGTATTCACAGGTTCGCCTGAGTGCTTCTATCGCCGATTTTCCCGGGCAATGGAAACTTCTTTTCTGCTTGGCGCCTGCGGTCTCTCGCCATTGCCACCAAACCTGCTGGTAATTCGCCCATCACCACTGACAACAACAGGCGATATTGTTGTCGTGGCAGTGTAGCCACCCGTCAGGTGCTGTAATCACTCAGGCCCGGGTTATTGCCGATATTCTTCAGCCTGGGCGTATTTATCTTGTCGACCTTCGCCACCTTTTGCATGCGCAGGTAGTCGGCAACCACTTCCCAGACAGGCGGTCCGGGCGATTTAGAACCCACCGTGGCCCAACCGGTTACCTTGTATTTCTTGCCGGCATCGACCTTCTTGCCGTCATCGAACGTCATCTCGGATATCCGGTTGCCGAACGTCCCGGTCGGATCGCAGACATAATCAAGCCCGCCGACCCGCACCATGTCGCCACCCTGCTGGTAATAGGGGTCTGTATTGAACAGGTTGTCACAGACGTCTTCCAGGATGAGCTTGATGTCTGCGCCGGTCATCTCGCGCAGATAGGTTTCCGGGTAGGTCATGCAGGTCTGGGTCAACAGGTCATCCATGGTGATCGGGTCACCCGGCAGTACCGAACAGCCCCAGCGGAAGCCCGGCGACAGCGCCACCTGGGCATCCGTCTGGGCACGCATGGCATTGACGATGATCTGGTCAAAGGTACCGTTGAAGTTGCCGCGCCGGTAGAGGGTTGTATCCGCGATGGCCAGTTCCTCGTTCAACTGGTCCTTGTAGGGCGCGCGAACCTGGTCGATATAGGCGGCCATCTCGCTGTCCGGTGGCAGCAGGTTGGAAAATACCGGCAGGAGACGGAAGCGATAATCCTGCACCTTGCCATCGCGCACATCGAAATCCATCACGCCGAGGAACTTGCCGTTGGAGCCGGCATTGGTTACCAGGGTCACGCCACCGGCGTTCTTGACCTTGATTGCGCCGGGTACGCCGTCGTGCGTGTGGCCGCCGAAGATGGTGTCTATCCCGGTGACGATGGATGCCATCTTGAGATCCACATCCATGCCGTTATGGGAAATCACGACAACCACATCCGGTTTCTCGTTCTCTCGCACCTGATCCACGAGGGCCTGCATGTCATCGTCACGGATGCCGAAGGACCAGTCAGGGATAAAGCGCCGGGGGTTGGCAATCGGTGTGTACGGGAACGCCTGCCCGATAACAGCAACCCGAATCCCTCCCAGGTTTTTCATGGTGTAGGGTTTGAATGCATGCCCGGTATTATCATCGAAGGCCGGCGAACCTTCGAACAGTGCGTCCTCCTTGACCTTGATATTCTGCGCGACGAATTCACCCTTGAAGTCCTTGATATTGTCGAGTACTTCCTTGTCAAGATAGGTGAATTCCCAGTGACCGGTCATTACGTCCACGCCGAGCAGGTTGCAGGCCTGAACCATATCCTTGCCGCGGGTCCAGTAGGCTGTACCAGAGCCCTGCCAGGTGTCGCCCCCATCCAGCAGCAGGGTTTTAGAGGGCCCGTACTCTTCGCGCAGCCGGTTCACCAGTGTCCTCAGGTGGGCGAACCCGCCAACCTTGCCGTACTGTTTTGCCGCGTTCTCGAAATCCAGATACGTGTAGGCGTGGGACAGGCGGCCGTCGTCAGGGACACCGAACCGCTCGAGCAATGACTTGCCGACCAGGTGCGGCGCCTTGCCAAGTGCATGTCCAACCCCGATATTGACATTGGGCTCACGAAAATACACCGGCAGCAACTGGGCATGGCAATCCGTCATGTGCAGCAGGCGCACGTTGCCGAATTCAGGCACGGTGTACATTTCTCCCGGCGCTTTTTTTGCTGCAAAAATACTGCCCGGAACCAGGCCGGCGGCCCCCGCCATGCCCAGCAACCTTACAAATTCCCTGCGATTCATTGACATCTCAGCTGTTCCTCCTGATCTTTGCTATCGGATATGCAGCGGGAAGCAGCTCTGTACGATCCGCTACTGATCTTATTATTTGATTTCAGCTTCGGCTGAATCACTTTTGCCCGTGTTGTCTTTCCAGCTCAATTCCAGGGTATCGCCTGCCTTGCCGCCCTTGAACCTGAAGGACAGGTACGGGTTTTTTGAAATTGCTCCTCCCCATTGCGCCGCCAGAACGACAACACCGTTGTGTAGACAGCTTATTTCCTGGATGAAGTCCGCAGGGATCACCATCCCCGCCTTGTCCTTGCGCAGGCCGGTCTCCATGGGATGACTGATCAGCGCCTTTACCGTCGTTATTTCACCCTCGGTATTCGCACGCATTTTTATACTGGACATGGCATTTCCTCGTTATTCGGTTCACGTTGATTTTGCTTGACCGGCAGGCACAGGCGAAAATCAGCCACCACAGCCGCCGATGGTGACCTTGACCTCTTTACTTGCAGTGTAAAGCTTGCCGCCCGCCTTCACCACCGCAATGACATTGGCCGTCTTGCCCATCTTGATCCGGGTTGCTATATAGGCGTCTGTACCCGGCCCGAGAACGAAGGATGCCGTAAGCGGGTTGGTATTCTTGTCGGCGATTATGCTGATAGAGTCCACGTCATCGAGTTCAGCCGAAACAGTGACAGGAACGACAGCCCCATTCTCCGCAATGTCAGGCGCCTTGATCCTTATCTTGTCGCTCTCTTCCAGCGAGTCACTGCCGAGCAGTCCCTTGAGGGCCGCGTCTACATTTGTTGCATTGAATGCATCCGCCGACCAGGCGGCGAGTACCGCGCGCGGTGCAAGCAGACCCGCGCCGGCCGCAATCCCGATGGCACCTGCTGCCAGCGTCCCCTTCAACATGATTCTGCGTTTGATGCTCATAATTCTGACTTCCTCCATTGGCTAGTCCGTCTACAGGCCAGGCGGGTTCCGGGCTCTGTCGAAACTGGAAACAACGCACCTTCCATTTTACTATTAGCAGACATGCAAACAGCATGCCAGGCTTTAAATATAATAATATTCAATGTATTGGGAGTGATCTATGGCAGGAATAAAGGGCATGCAGTGCATTTTGCAATTCACCTGGTGCAATTTACCCCGGCAGCTCGCAGCGCAATCCTGTCGTCAAAGTTGCAACAACAAGGGAGGCGCCGGCCAGGGACAATCAGGCCCGCTGGGTTGGATGGACTGATGCGGCAGGTACTGTATGGATTCTGATCGGACTTCGGCTTGCAGAACCGGGCACCCTACGAGTATTGCTGAATTTTTCGCCACAGGGTCGATTTATCAATACCCAGCACCCTGGCCGCCTGGGTCCGGTTGCCGCCAACACTGTCCAGCACCCTGAGCAGATAACGCCGCTCCAGTTCGGCCAGCGTCGGCTGGTCTGCATCAATACCGGTTTCCGGTGCCGGGCGCCGGGCGTCAAAATCCTCCAGCACCAGGACAGGGTCGCTGGCAAGGGCAACATGCTTTTCCACGACATTACGCAGTTCGCGCACATTGCCCGGCCAGCCATAGGCAGACAGACGTTTCATGGAACTCTCGTCGAAACCCGTCACATCCCGGTTGTATTCAGTGGCGAACTGCGCCACGAAATGCTGCACGAGGAGCGGGATATCACCGGGACGAGCGCGTAATGGCGGAATGGTGATCTTTACCACGTTAAGCCGGTGATAGAGATCCGCGCGGAAGCTCCCATCACGGCTCATTTCCTCCAGGTCGCGGTTGGATGCTGCAAGAAAACGCACATTGATTTTTATGGGCCGGATACTGCCGACACGGGTAACCTGCTGTTCCTGGATCACCCGCAATAACTTCATCTGCATCGCGTCAGAGATGTTGCCGATCTCGTCGAGGAAAACGGTGCCTCCCTGTGCCGCTTCCAGCAGGCCCTGCTTGCTGCCAACCGCCCCCGTGAATGCGCCTTTTTCGTGGCCAAACAGCTCTGATTCAAGCAGCGTGTCATTAAGCGCCCCGCAATCTATAACGACAAATGGCCGGTCTGCAGCCGGACTGTTTTGATGGATGGCCTGTGCAACCAGCTCCTTGCCTGTACCGGATTCCCCCTGGATCAGTACACTGCAGCGGATGTCGGATATTTTTGAAATGACACCGTATACCTTTTCCATTAGCGGTGAACGGCCGATCATCACGTTGCCGTCACGCACATGCTGCAGCTGCCTTCTGAGCAGGCGGTTCTCGCGTCGCAAAGAGATTCGCTCGAGGGTTTTATCAACCAGCAGCAGCAGTTCCTCCATGTCAAACGGCTTCTTCAGGAAGTCGGTGGCGCCCAGTCGCAGGGCCTCTATTGCACTATCCTGCGATGAATGGGCGGTTACGATAATGACCGGCACCTCGGTGTCCTGTTCCCTGATTCCGGTCAGCAGTTCGATCCCGTTCATTACCGGCATCCGCAGATCGGTGATGATCAGGTCGGCGCCGTGAGAGCAAAAATATTCCAGCGCCTTCACGGAGTCACGGAACACATGGCACTCATAAGGGCTGTCTTCGCAGAAGCGCTGCAGAAGATTACCTGCCTTCGGATCGTCATCAACGAACAGCAATGATGTTTTATCTGACATGTTGCATTCACACAGCCTGTGTTAAGTGGTCGTTACTGTGGCCGCCAACCGGCAGCAGCGGATGTTTTCCCGTCCACACGGCAACCCCCCCTGCGGTCGCGCTCTGCATCCCGGAACCGGGCAATGCCCGTGTCTGCTATGTCTGCGAGGTAATGGGTTCCCGGCATGTCACACCAGTACCAGCTCGAAGCAATCACTGTCAATCACCTTCTGTATTTGAATGACGGCTCTCGGTATTGACCGGACGCGGCCCGGCGGCAGCCCGATGGGGCCGGGATGATCCCGAGTCAATCTCCGAGCGGGTCATGTAAACCAGAGTGGTGGGATCGGTTATCGATGACAACTTTCCCGGACAAACTGCGTTTTATTTTCAGCCAAATTGCCTACAATGGTACTCCTGCCGTAACGGGCGGCCGCCTTACGGATTTCCGACGTTCTGATCACCATGACCGCTTTCGCTGCTTTTTTTCGCACCCGCACGGGAGGCTGGACCCTTGCGCTGGGGTTCGTGGTTGTGTGGTATTTCCTGTTGCAGGGCATTGCCAGGCTTACCCTGGATGTCGCTCCCAACCCCGCGGCCATGCCGCGCGACCTGCTGGTGAACCTGCTGCCCGGCGCGCTGCTCTACGGCATGAGCCGCGGGCTGGCCTGGTACCTGCCGGCCATGGGCATGCTCATGGCCGCCCTGCATCTCGGCAACGCCGGAAAGGTCGCCGTACTGGGCGGACCCATCATGCCGGATGACCTGCTGGCCATGCCCAACCTGTATTTCCTGCTCGAGGGCTGGCAATGGCTGGGCGCCGTGGTCGTGGTGGCCCTGCCGCTTGCCCTGCTGCTGCTAATGACCGCCTGGCACACGCTGCGCGCCTGGCTGCTGATCGGCGTCCTGCTGGTAACCGGCCTGTTATTCGTGGCGCTTCCCGGTACCATCGTGCACGCCATGGACAGGTCGCTCGGCACCAGCGTCTGGAACCAGCGCGGCAATTTCGAGGATCACGGGCTGCTGCTGCACCTGCTGCAGGAAGGTGCGCGTTACCTGGAACGCGCCGGTAGCCCGCCCGGCCGGGCGGAAGTGGAGCAGGCCCTCGCCATCCTGCAACGCGGGCAGCAGGACAGGGAGGTAGCTGAGGAACAGGCACACGCACACGCGCAGCAGCGCAATGTGCACCTCATCCTGCTGGAGTCTTTCTGGGACGTGAGCCTGCTCGAGGCCGCCGGCCTGTCGGAGGATCCGCTCGATCCGGCGTTCCGGGCCCTGTGGGCCGCCGCCGGCAACCGCCATATCCAGTCTCCCGTGTTCGGCGGCTATACGGCGAATGCCGAATTCGAGTTGCTGTGCGGGTTCCCGGTCACGGAGGATGCGGTGTTTTTCGAAGGCTGGCTGCGCCGCGACGTGCCCTGCCTGCCGCGGCACCTCGGCGCGGGCGGCTACCGTACCATCGTCTCGCACCCCAATGTCGCGGCCTTCTGGAACCGGGTGAACGCCTATGAGCGCATCGGCTTCGATACCTACTGGTCAAAGGCGGATTTCGTGCTGGATGACATGAACCGGGAATTCCTCAGCGATGCCTCGCTGTATCGCCAGGTGCTGGACAAGATCGATCCGCTGTTGAGGGACGGCACGCCGGTATTCAATTTCATTCTCACCTACTTCGGTCACCTGGACTACCCGCTCAACGAGCGCCGGCCGGGGAGGGTATCCAGCACCTCCGCCAACAGCTTGCTGGAGCGCTACGCCAACACCCTCTACTACAAGTCACGCGAATTGATGGTCTTTCTCGAGGAATTGCAACGCCGCGACCCGGATGGCCTGATTGTTCTGTTCGGTGACCACCTGCCGTTTCTGGGACCCAACTTTGCCGGGTACACCGACAGCGGCTACCTGGCGGATAAACGCGAAAAATTCGATGCCGTCATGGTAGAGCGGCTGGTCAGCACGCCGCTGGTCATCATCGACGGTCAACGTGGCCCAGTGGATACCGGCAACGACCTGCCCATGTATCAGCTGCCCGCCCTTATGCTGCAGCTGCTCGGGGACGAGCGCCCCAACTTCATGGAGATGACCGGCAAGGCACGCCGGCGCATCCGCCCGCTGCCCGGGATGCATCTGGTGGTGACGGATGGCGGACTGCAATTATGCCGCGACAGCCAGGTCGCGGCCCCGGCTTGCGCGGCATCGCGGGAGTGGGTGCAATCCCTGATCATCGTCACGCGCGACATTTTCGGCGGGGAGCAGTATGCACTGCGACCTCCGGAAGGCCTCTCTCCGCCACGGGTGGCGGCCGGTACACGCTAGCCCGGTCCCGGGCCTGCCCGTTGCGTTACGCCCGGGAAAGGGTATCCGGCCCTGTGATCGGCCGCATCGGACCGATTGGCTTGGCCGGCAGGCGCGGCAACCCGCTGATCAGCGAGACCAGCACGGCGGCGGCATAGGGAATTCCCTGCACCGCCAGCACCAGCGACCACACCCGGATATCCAGCATCGCCCCGTCCGGACGCTGCAGAACCGCCCAAGCGGACAGCCCAAGGGCCACGAGGATCAACAGCTCTTCGCGCGCATCCTGCAGGGCGCGCACCAGCCGGTGTGTACGGGCGCACTTGGGGGTGCGGAAAAACCCGATGTGCCGGGTAATGAAGCCGGCAAGGATGGCGCGGGAGATGGTGTGCGACAGTGCCAGTCCGCACAGCCCGGCGGCCACGCTCTGGATCAGCGAGGCGGCGAGGCGCTGGCGGTAGAGGGTGAGCATCTTGACCAGCTTGAAGACAAACAGCGCCAGCGGCAGGATCGCGAACACGATATGCGGTGGCGCTACCGTGTCCGGTGCCAGGACCATGCCCAGCGACCAGCCGATGGCCGCCAGGTTGAACACCAGATTGAAGCCGTCGGCCAGCCAGGGCAGCCAGCCGGCGATAAAATGATAGCGCTGGCCGCGGCTCAGCCGGGTTCCGGCCAGGCCCAGCAGTGCGCTCAGGTGATGGCGTATGATGAGTACCGCGCCATAGGCCCAGCGAAACCGCTGTTTCTTGAAATCCAGAAACGTGTCCGGCATCAGGCCGCGCCCGTAGCTGCGCGGAACGTAGGCGGTATCATGGCCGCGCTCCAGGATGCGCAATCCCAGCTCCGCGTCCTCGGTGATGCACCACTCGGCCCAGCCGCCGACCTCCTCAAGGACCGCGCGACGCACCAGGGTCATGGTGCCATGCTGGATGATAGCGTTGCGCTCGTTGCGCGTGACCATGCCGATCTGGAAGAAGCCGCGGTACTCGGCCTGGCACATGGCCTTGAACAGGTTCTCCTCGCCGTCGCGGTAGTCCTGCGGCGCCTGCACGATGGCCATTCGCGGTTCGGTGAAATACGGCACCTGCTCCCGCAGCCAGGCTGGGTCGACCAGGTAATCGCTGTCGATGACGGCGATGATGGCGGCCTCGGGGTCGGTGTGTTGCAGTGCGAAGTTGAGGGCACCGGCCTTGAAGCCCTGCAGCGGGTCGACATGATAGAAGCGGAAGCGCGACCCGAGCTTTTCGCAATACGCCAGCACCGGCTGCCAGACATCCGGATCGCGGGTATTGTTGTCGATCACGATCACCTCGTAGTCGGGATAGTCGAGCTTCGCCAGGGCATTGAGGGTGATAATCAGCATCCCCGGCGGTTCGTTGTAAGCCGGCACGTGCACCGAGACCCGCGGCAGCTGCGCGCCATCCGCCGCAACAGGGCGCGGGCAGCGGCGTGACTGGCTGCTCCACAGGGCCTCGGCCCACTCGTGCGCCTCGACAAGCAGCACCACGCCGACGCCCAGTGCGGCAATGAACAGCATGCCGCCGACCGCCAGCATGCCGGGAGTCAGATAATGCTGACTGAAGTCATACAGCACCCAGACCGCGAAGGTCGTGATGGCATAGGCGACCAGCGCGAGAAAACCGCGCCCGCGGGGCATCAGGCCGCTGCTGTCGCGAAACAGCAGCGCGAGAAGCAGCACGGACATCGCGATACTGATCGCCGCCAGCCCGTGCCAGCCGGGGATCTGCACGACCGCCTTGGTGAGCTCGAACTTGGGCTTGCGCCGGGCGTCATACACCCCCCAGTGGCTGCCGGCCTCACCCTCCAGGTCGCGCTTCCAGATCTGGTCGAAGGCCTCCATGATGTAATAGGTGTAGCCCTCGCGTTGCGCGACATCGAGAAAACGTCGCAGGAACCGTGCCTGGTTGGAGTGGCTCGCAACGGCGCCGTCGCGGGTGCGTCCGTTACTGGGCCAGCCTACCTCGGCGATGATGATTGGTTTGCCGGGATAGGTGCGCTGCAGTTCCTGATAGCGTGACACCACGTAGTCCACGGCGGCGTCCACCGGGATATTCTCCCAGTAGGGCAGCAGGTGCACCGCGATGAAATCCACCTCACTGACCAGTTCGGGATGTTTTAGCCAGATGTGCCAGGGCTCCGCGGTACTGACGGGCGCCCAGACCCTCTGGCGCACCTGCCGCAGATAGTCGCTGAGTTCGCTGACGTTCAACTCACCGCGCAACAGGGTCTCGTTGCCGACGATGACGCGCACCACGTTCCGGTAGTTCTCCCTGTAGATGTCGATCAGCCGCTCGATCTCCTCAGCGTTGCGCGTGGTGTCGTCCGTCAGCCAGGCGCCCAGGCTCACGTTCAGGCCGTGGGCCGCGGCCAGCCGCGGCACCTCGCCAAGGGTGGACTCGACCGTATAGGTGCGCACCGCGTGGGCATCGCCCGCCAGCAGTGCGAGGTCCTCGTCGATCTGCGCGATGTCCGGGAAATCCTGCTGCATCGGTGTCTGCTCGGCGCGCATGGGCGAAAACGAGAATCCCGAAATCTTCGCTGGCCACGGTGGCTCGATATCCGGGCGATTGACCAGCCCCCAAAGCAGCACGGTCAGTGCCCCCATAAGGATCGTGATCACTACACTTGCTCGGTTCATTCGGGTCGATTGCCTTGAAAACAGGTTGATTCAAATGTTCTTGTTTCACGCCAGTGTGCCATATGGCACCCCGGGATTCATCTCCCTCGGCGGCTTCCGGCACATCAGCCGCCCGGCGGAGGAAAAGAGGGTTTATATTGCCTGCACACTTAAAGACAAGTGAAACAATGACGCCTGGAGGGGTTCAGATGAATTGCGCACCCTGTACCGGGAATAAAAAAAGAACATGAATGAAGGATAAATCCGAAACCCGAAACATGGCGCTGTTCTGTGACTTCGAGAATGTTGCCCTCGGTATGCGCGACGCGAAGTATGACGCCTTTGACATCCAGAAATCGCAACATCCACTTTCACACCCGAACCCGGGCGTTCCCCGGCCTGCGATGACCGATATGTGCGTTATGGCGCGATAATCGCCGGGTCCCGTTTATTCAACCGTTGGGCGTCATGAACGCAATATTAGAGTCCATTCGCATGCCAATCATACTTCAGAGAATTCTCCTGCTCTCCATGTCAAACGGCTTCTTCAGGAAGTCGGTGGCGCCCGGTCGCAGGGCCTCTATTGCGCTATCCTGCGATGAATGGGCGGTTACGATCACACAGCCTGTGTTAAGCGGTCGTTACTTTGGCCGCCAACCGGCAGCAGCATCGTGGCGGTTGCGCCGCCTTCCGGATTATTTTTCAGCTCCAGTGTACCGCCGTGGTGCTGGACGATACCCAGACTGATCGAAAGTCCAAGTCCGCTGCCCTGTCCCTCCGGCCTGGTGGTAAAGAAGGGGTCAAACACGTTGCCGGCGACTTCAGGCGCTATTCCGGCTCCCTGGTCAGCAACTGACAGCTGCAGAAATTGTCCGGACAAGCCTGCCGTAACCCTGACCGTGCCTCCTTCCGGACTCGCATGCAGTGCATTCAGCAGCAGATTAACCAGCGCCTGCTGCAGCAGGTCGCGGTCGCCTTCCAGAACAGTGTTATTGCCGATTTCGGTTTGCACGCTGATATGACGCTTTGCTGCCTCGGTCTCAACCAGTTCCAGTGTCTCGAGCAGCCACGGCCCCGTATCAAAGGAAGCCCTGACCGGATGCGACTGGCGTCCAAAATTAAGAATCGCATTGACAATACGGGAAACCCGCTCGGCTTCCTCTTTGATCGCCCTGACATCCTGCCTGACCTCAACATCGGACTCCGGCAGTCTCCTTTCCAGCAGTTTCGTAAGCGAGAGTATATTCGACAGGGGGTTGTTGATTTCGTGCCCGATGCCCGCCGCCATTTGTCCGATTGAAGCAAGCTTTGCACTTTGCAGCATAGCAAACTCCGCCTCATCCCGGTCTTTCTCGGCAGTCTGCAGATTTTTAACCATGAGATTAAACGCCTCGCCCGCCAGGCGTACTTCATCAGGCCCCTGAACCTTGAATGGCACGGCAGAAATTCCGTGCTTGTAGGAGGCCAGGTTGGCGGCAAGTTTCCTGATGGGTGACGCTATCTGAATGGCGCCTGCCTGTGCCAGCAACAGGCTCACGAGCAGGGCAATCACAACCCCGGACAGGAGAACCATGTTTCTCTTGAAGAACGGCGCCACGACAGCATCCAGGTTGACCCGAAGGCCGATAACCCACGTCAACAGACTGCCGGGATAGGGCATCATTTCGTAATAATAGATCAGGGACGAACCATCGGGATCTTCCACGACCCCGGTCGGGTCGGGAAACCTGATGTCCGTGAAGCGCGATTCCGCAACCTCCTGGCCAGTCCTGTCCGTATAGGCCGACAGCAGCGTAATGCCTTCCCGGTCGTCATACAGCACAAGGCCGGCACGCGCCGGCAGCGTTGAATCCTGCTCGGCAATGACAAGCTCACCGTTATAGGGGCGTTGCGCCACGGCCAGTATCCGGTCGAACTGCGGAACCGGCGCATCAATCGTAAAGTAACCGGCGACTCGTCCCTGATAAACCAGCGGCATGACCGTATTCATAACCGGGACATTTCCGGCCAGCCCCGAACTGGCGTAATAGTCTTCAGGCAACACGACCACGCCGACATCATCCGGCCTGATGTCCCCAAGGGCCTTCCGAAACAGTCCATCATCCGGGGCTTCCTCCACATAGGGAATGTCTCCCAGCGTTTCCAGCATTGCGGGAATACGATGGCCGGAACGGATCATGACAAGGGTATTGCCGGCCGTATCGAGCACGCGAACAGTATTCAGGCTCTGGCGAACGGATTGAAAGATTTCCAGGAACCGGTTCAGTTGCTCCGCTCTTTCAGGGTATCCGGGTGCCTGGTGCCCCGCATCCACTTGCGCCAGCAGTGGAACGAATTGTCTGACGGCAGGCACGTTCGCCAGGCCCTGGATAATGTCCTGCTCTGTGTGCAGCCGTTTATTCAATGCAACAGCGATACTGTTCAGGCTGATGAAGATTTCCCGATTGATATCCTGGCGAAACAGCTTCTCGTTATGCGCCATGGTAAACAGCGCCAGTCCGGCCATCGGTATGGCAAGCGCAGGAAATATCCAGAAGAAGAGATTTGTTTTCAGCTTCATGGTCGCAGAAATGATAAGCCAGTTGCCTGGACAGGTCATGGTTAAATTTCACCGGTGCTACCGCCAGGCCGGAACACAATCAGGAAAGCGGTCACCCGTCCGCATCCCCGAAAAAACAGTTGCGCTCGCCACCGGTATCAGGCAACCCGCCATGGCTGTCGCCGTGCACGTTCCTGACGCTGTGGAAGAAAAAGTGGGAGGGATTATTTATTAGCCACTTCGAAGTACTGATCGTTTTTTAATCCTCTGTCCTGTTTTCTGCGCCCGTCTGGAGCAGAAGACCACCGCAAAGAAACCCATCGAGCTGCCCGGGAGCAGGGCCCCGCCACAAGTCGGCGTGTTCGGTCAACCTTCAAGACAACCGACTATTCAACTCAAATTGCCGTGGCCTGGCGGAAGCGGCACGACTGCATGGAGTCAGAGCAACGCATGGAGCGGTTGCCGCGGCTATCGGCTTGCCGGATGGTTGGGGTTGACCGGAAAGTGCGTGGAGTGGGGGGGCAGCATGAGCGGCGGGATTCGGCGAGCATTCGTGGCGATAGCGGACTCGATACCAAAGCGGACGGATGGCCAATTCCTCTGGATATTAGTCAAAACGGCATTTATTCTTCATCATGCGCCGTATGGATTCTTGCAGACTATAAACAAGCTAAAAGCGCACGATGCCATCCAGCGTGTTGAGAGTTTGGCTTTATAAGCCAATTTAAACATTACTATTTAACAGAGAGGACATGTGATGGCATTACTAAAAGAAGCGACTATCAACAATAAAGACTGGGGACTCAACTATTTCACGGGCACTGTGGTGCAGGAAAAGAAATGGACTGAAACAAAGATTTCCGGTGGCGGCCAAACCAATGGCCCGATTCCTGACGAGATAAGAACTAAAAATACACGTTATGACCAGATTATCCTCAAGAACACAGATGGAAAAGAACGAAGCTTCGAATTCCAGGAAATGGATATTGCCTGTCGGGAGGGTAACGTGGTGACTGTTATCTGGGCTATACCCAAGGGCAAGGACAAGGGCGACTACATACTGGTTTACAACCACCAATCCGATAACTACTTCTGGAATGATGACTTTGCTTTTATGTTTTTACCCGGCCTTGTAAAGCTACCCTTGATTGGAAATTCTTCTTACTGGCCCCTGGTCGCCTTCTTAATATCGCCATTTGTTTTCATGACGATCATTCCAGCAGATTGGGGCTTGCTTGTACTCGTACTGCCATTTGCCGTCTACTTTGGTGTAAGAGGGTGGAGCCGCGGAAAAGCCCGTAAAATTGCTGCGGAATTTCTCAGGAGTGATCCGGAAAGGCTGAAAAACACCATCATGGACACCGCTAAAGAAGCTGCATGAAACTGATGAGGGAAGAAGAAAGTCATCTGGAAAAAAACAGGGTATAAAGGAAATACTATTCCGGCTTCCTGATCGCAAGAGCAGTCTTTTATCCCTGTCATCTGGAAGTCGGCGGCGCTGTTTACCTGTACGGATAGTGAGCTGCGAATCTCCCCTTCTTTCAGGACGCGCTTGTTCGGCTTGCCTTGTACCTCATTAGTATGATTTTCCTCAACCAGCCTGACACGCGCCGCGTGAGGCCGAGTAGTTCAAACTCCGGGGCTAGCCTGTCCGCTCCGCGTTCACGGGGCCTTCTACGGTGCTGCATTCGCTGAAGATGCGCGTCTCGCAGACGCGGCAACGGTCGCGGTCGAGCCTGTCGAAAATAGCCTTGATGGCATCGGTCTTGGACGCAAAGACGTTGTCACGGCCGATCACCTCGAGGTGACCACCCTTGATCAGCGGGTCGCACACGCCGTCTTTCACCTTGCACAGATACAGGCCGCCGCCGCGCTTGCGCAGCAGGCGTGCCTGCTGGCTGAGCAGTTCGGCCCCGGCGACATCGATGAAGTTGATGCCGCTGCCGTCAATCAGTATGTAATTGCGCTCGGGGTCCTTTTGCAGAAACATGCGAAAGCTCTCAGCGACGTGATTGACAGCGCCGAAGAACAGCGAGCCGTCGATGCGGACGATGCGCATCTGTGGACACTCCGCCAGGCCAGTCTTGATCTCCATGCGGCGCAATGGATTATCCGGGTTCGGCACCACGCTGTAGACGCGCGGCCGCGCCGTGCGGTTGAGGTACAGCGCCAGCGACAGGATCACGCCTACATATATGGCGAATTCCAGCTTGAGGAACAGGGTCGCCAGGAAGGTCGTGACCAGCACCACGGCATCCGACTGGCTGACCTTGAGGGTGGTGCGGATATGGTGGAAATCGATCAGGTTGTAGGCCACCACCAGGATGATGGCCGCCATGGCCGGCATCGGCAGGTAAGCGGTGAGCGGTGCGACCAGCAGCAGGATCACCGCCAGCAGCATGGCCGCGAAAATGGCCGCCATCGGCGTCCTGGCCCCGGCCTGGTAATTGATGCCGGAGCGGGTAAAGGAGCCGGAACCTGCATAGCTGGAAAAGAAGCTGCCGACCAGGTTGGACAGACCCTGGCCGATGAATTCCTGGTTGCCGTCAATGCGCTGTTCCGAGCGGGTGGCAATGGCTCGGGAAATCGACACCGCCTCGATCAGGCCCAGCATCGCTATGGCGAGGGCGCCCGGCCCCAGCTTGCGGATCGTTCCCAGGGAGAAGTCCGGCTGCGACAGGGGCGGAAGATGTCCGGGCAGGTGGCCGACGAGGTGTACCCCGTGCTGCTCCCCGCCCAGCAGCAGGCAGACCACACCGCCGATGATCATGGCGAACAGCATCCCCGGCCAGCGTGGCCGGTAATGCCGGAACAGCAGCAAGGCGACCATGGTCACCGCGGCAATCCCCAGCGTGTATACGTTGACCTCAGGGAGGTGCCTGTACAGCTCGATCCAGGTGTGCACGAAGGACTCCCCGGGTGGCAGTGTAATGCCCAGGCCATGTTTCAACTGGCTGGTCGCGATCAGGATGGCGGCGCCAGCGGTGAAGCCGATCACCACGCCGTGCGAGATGAAATTGATCAGTGCGCCCATGCGCGCCAGTCCGAGGATGAGCTGAAACATGCCGGCCAGGAAGGTGAGCGTCAGCGCCAGGGTGATGAATTCCTGGCTACCCGGCAGCGCGAACGGCTTGACGGTAGCCAGCACCACGATGGAGATCGCCGTGGTGGGTCCCGAGATCAGGTGCAGGGAGGAACCGAACAGTGCGGCCACGATCGGGGTGACGATGGCGGTATAGAGGCCGTACTCTGGAGGCAGTCCCGCGATCAGGGCAAAGGCTACGCCCTGGGGCAGCACGATGAATGCTCCGGTCACCCCCGCGAGGAAATCCGCCCGCAGGCTGTCGCGGTTGACCAGTGGCCACCAGTTGAGGAAGGGAAACAGGTACTGCCAGTTGAAGCGGGCAGGCAGAAAGGATTTCATAGCGAGGCCTATCATTGAGTAATCAGCCACCCATCGTATATCAGGAACCGGGGCATGGATAGCACGCCTCTACAGGGTACCCGCCACCCCGCAGGGTGCAAATATACGAACGAGCCGTATGATATTGCTATCAATCAATATTGCCGGGGAATCCGGTTACCTGGGCTGGAACAGGTCCTGCAGCCAGCTGCCTTGTGACTGCGCCTGTTTCAGTGCCGCGACAATCTGTGTAGTGCCGTTCATTTCTGCCAGGTCGAGCGCACGCTCACGCTTGTGGTTCATGAGCCCGGGTTCAGCACCTGCCTGTAACAGGATGTTCACCGCGCCTTTATGGCCTTTCCCGGCGGCGATCATAAGTGCCGTGTTGCCCTGCCGGTTGGCGGCATTGATGTCGGCATCTGCCTGCAGCAGCAGGCGGAGGGTTTTCGTATCCCCCGAGCCGGCAGCCAGTATCAGCGCGGTGTTGCCATCCGTGGTCGGGCTGCCGCTGTCTGCGCCCGCTGTAATCAGCAACCCGGTGAGGACGGGGTTTCCCTTGCTGGCCGCGAGTGTCAGTGGGCTGCGCCCGCTGCTGTCCCGGGTGTCTGGCCTGGCGCCCTGTTGCAGCAGGAGTTCGGCGTTGCGTTGCAATCCGCTGCTCACCGCATACCACAGCGCGGTATGGCCGGAGTGGTCTTTTGAATCGAGACGCGGTGTGTAATCGAGAATATTTTTCAGCAGGGAAGTTTTGTCGCGGGCTGCGGCCAGCATCAGGGGAGTTTTCCCGTCGGCCAGTGCCTGGTCGACATTGGCCCCGGACTGCAGCAGGTATCCGGTTGTCTTCGCATGCCCCTTCCGGATCGCGATGCAAAGCGCAGTGCTGCCATCACTCCGCGCAGCATCGATCCCGCCACCGGCAGCCAGCAGCAGTTGTACGACACCGGTGTCGCCGGATTCGGCCGCCCACAGCAACGGGGTCGTGCCGTCGGCCTGCTTGCCCACTGGGTTGGCACCCGCGTTCAGCAGCAGTCTGACGATTTCCCGATGGCCCTTCCAGGCCGCGCGTGTAAGGGCCGTGTGTTCCTCCCCGTCCATTTGGTCAATGTCGGCACCACTGTCCAGCAGGGTGCGCACGACGTTCTCCTGCCCCCGCCAGGCGGCCTCGTGCAATGCAGGCCAGTTCCCGTAGGGTAGCTGTTTGTCTTCCTCCGGAGCAGCAGGCTGCATCGCAAGCAGTGCGGTCGGGGAGGCCTGCCTGTGTTTCTCCGGTCTTGCAGGCGCCGCTCCATGTGACTGCAGAAAACTGACGATACTGTCATGCCGCCTGCGTTGTGCAAGATCGGCGGCCGTCAGTCCGCTGCTGTTCTTCCGGTCCAGTCGGGCGCCTGCCTGCACGAGGTCGCGCAGGATGCCCTCGTGCCCCTTGTCGGCGGCAATGCTCAATGCCGCGTTGTCATAGCGGTCCGCTGTATTGATGTTGGCCCCTCGGGACAGCAGTTCGTTCACCGTGGTCCGGTGGCCGTTGCGTGTCGCGAGGTGCAGTGCCGTGTTGCCGTAGTTGTCCCGGTGTTCCAGGCTTGCCCCGTGCGTTGCCAGCAGTGCCACGATCTCCGTGTGGCCCTTCTCCGCTGCATCCAGCAGCATTGTCCTGTTGTATTCATCTGTTGCGTCTGCATGGGCGCCGGAGGCGAGTGCGTCACGCACCGCGTCGGGCCTGCCCCTGGCGGCGGCCCATCTGAGTCGATCATCCGGAGTTGCACGCCTGCGGGATTCGACTGTGTCGCCGGGATCTCCGTTGTTTGCACCGTGACCTCCCAGCTTTTTCATCGCCATCGGGTGCTCCTGCAGGGCTGCGCGCCGGTACCAGTTTTCTGCAAGGGTGGGGTTCACCGCTGTGCCCCAGCCGTTTTCATACATGACGCCGAGGTTGTATTGTGCCTGTGGATGGCCTGATTCAGCGGCCTTCTGCAGCCACCCGAACGCGGTTTCGTGGTCCCTGGGTACGCCGGTGCCGGAGCGGTACAGCGAGGCGAGCTGGTACTGTGCCTGTGCATTTCCCTGTCCTGCCCGGGCCTCCAGCAGGGGTACGGCCGTGTCGTAGTCGCGTACCCGGATAGCGGCATTTACCACATCCATTTCATCAGTGACTGCCGGACCGGACAGGCATGCAATCACCAGCAGCAGGATGGCCGCCGTGCCCCGGTTATGTGCCATAGCGGGTTTCCACCTCGATTCCGGTTGCCCTGAGGAAAGGGGTCGGCAGCACGCCGCCGGCACAAATGATGACCGCATCGTTCTGCAGGTGGATTGTTTTTCCCTGCTGTTCGAGGTCGACGCTGTCGCCATGAATCTCCTTTACGGTTGAACCCAGCAGCACGTTCAGCCTGCCGGTATTTTCCAGCTCCGCGGCCAGCTGGCGGTTCTTTTCTTTTGCACGCGAGAAGGCATCACTTCGATAGGAAATCGTGACCTCCGTTCCCGGGATGGCAGCGATGCCGGCTGCGGCCTCGATCGCGCTGTCACCGCCCCCGACGACCAGCACCTTCTGCTGTGCATATTGCCGTGGGTCAATCATGCGATACACCACCTTGCCGGAGTCTTCACCGGGCACGCCGAGTTGCCGCGGGGTACCGCGCCTGCCGATGGCCAGCAGTACGCAGCGGGTGCGGTAGCTGGTTCTTGTGGTGCGCACTTCAAATCCCTGCGCGACCGGGTGGATGGCCTCTATTCGTTCATTGAAATTGATCTGTACCCCGGTTTTGCGAATTACCTCTTCCCAGAATTCCAGCAGTGCTTCCTTCGATATTTCACGGAACCCGAGCTTGCCGATTATCGGCAGGTCAACGGGCGCGGTCATGACGATCTTGCCGCGCGGGAAATGTGCGACTGTGCCGCCGAGTGAGTCCTGCTCTATGGTTGCATGGCGCAGACCGTTCTGTTTTGCCGCAAGTGATGCAGACAGACCGGCAGGGCCCGCTCCCACGATCACCACGTCCAGGTCACTGTGTGCCGTGCCCTTGCAGGCCCGGGTAACGGATTCCATGGCCTGGCGTCCCTGTTCGATTGCATTGCGGATCAGGCCCATGCCGCCGAGTTCACCGGCAATGTAAATCCCCGGCACATTGGTCTCGAAATCCGGCGACACCAGCGGGATATCGATGCCGCGCTCGGCGGTACCGAAAACCAGCCGTATCGCGTGCATCGGGCAGGCCGTCTTGCAGGCGCCGTGCCCGATGCAGTGGGTCGGGTTGACGAGTTCCGCCTTGTCTTCGATGACGCCCAGTACATCCTTTTCAGGGCAGGCACTGATGCAGGACCGGCAGCCGATGCATACGTTCCGGTCGATTGCGGGGTGCAGCGAAGCCGGCTGGACCAGGCCTGTCGCCACGGCCTCGTCACGCAGGGCACGCGCCCTGCGTTGCCGGAGTACACGCAGTCCGGTATATCCCGCCCAGATCAGCAGCATGGGCAGTGCGTAGAGAATGAGTCCGGGTTCAGTCATTTGTATGCAAAGCATACCCGTGATAGTGGGTCCGGGTCATGTCTGTAATATATAAAAATGGGAAAATATTCCCACAATTTGAAGTCCGTCACATTCGGATAAGGTCAGTCCATGACGTGCATCTCAGATTCTCCTGCGCTGTCACCGGATACTGTTACGCATTGAGTATTGCTTGTTAATGGCTGCAGGGCCTGTCATGGATCAACGGAAAATCGTTTTGGCTGCCAATAACGGCAGCGCTGTCGTCATACCGGCGAAAACGGCCAGTGAAATCGATGCGCGCCGTGATACCCGCTTGCACACCCCTGGCGGCAAGGGGATGTATACACTGCTGTTCTACCTGCTGGTACTGGCAGTGCTTGCCGTTGGCTGGCACAGGCGCGGGAATGTATACCTGACACCTGAACAGGGGGCTGGTTACTTGCTCGGTATCATCGGCGCAGCACTGATGCTGCTGCTGATGCTGTACCCGCTGCGCAAGCATGTTCGCTGGATGCGCGGCCTTGGCGCGGTGCGGCACTGGTTTCGGGCCCACATGATGATGGGCGTGATCGGGCCCGTCTGCATCCTCTATCACTGTAACTTCCAGCTTGGTTCGATGAACGGGAACATTGCGCTGTTCAGTATGCTGCTGGTCGCAACCAGCGGACTGGTCGGTCGTTATTTCTATACCCGGATTCATTACGGCCTGTATGGCAGGAAGGCTGATCTCGAACGCCTGGGCAGCGATACCGCGACGGCAAAATCGCACATGGATTTTGTATTCGGGCTTGCACCCAAACTGAAGGAACGCCTCGGCAAACTGGATGTGGCTGTCACTGCGTCCGGGGGCGGGGTGCTGGCAGGGCTGCTCCATGTGCCGATTGTCTGGATGCGAAGCCGCTGGTGCGGGGTCGTGGCCTGTTTTTCGCTGCGGCGTGCACTGCGTACGGCGGCGCGACGGAATGACTGGACGGCTGAGCAGCGTCGCCACTACTACCGCTCCAGCCGCTTCTGGCTGCGTACCTACCTGGAAACGGTCCGCAGGGTTGCCGGGTTCACGTTTTACGAACGCCTGTTTTCCCTGTGGCATGTCCTGCACCTGCCGCTTTTTCTGATGCTGCTGATTTCGGGAAGCATCCATGTGTACGCCGTGCACCTGTACTGACATGGCCACGGAAGCAACGTGAGGAACCGGTTAATCGCCTGTGTTTTCTGCATGATGACAGCCATGACGACATCGTTCGAACCACTGTCCGCGGCGGGTATTGAATCGCTGGTGATGCCCGGAAAACTTGTGGATGGGCACGCGCAGTACGAGAACGAGTGCAGTAACTGCCACCAGCCATTCAGCAAGGAGAGCCAGACGCAGCTTTGCCGTGATTGTCATGGTGATATAGACAGGGATATCCGTGAACAGCGGGGTTATCACGGACGTGGCAGCGCCGGTGAAACGGAATGCCGTCACTGTCATACGGACCACAAGGGTCGCGCCACAGACATTATCCAGTTAAATGCCGAAACATTCGACCACGACAGGACGGACTACCTGTTAAATGGGGCGCATACCGTTACCGGGTGCGGCGCCTGTCATGCACACGGGAAGAAATACCGGGATGCGCCGTCCAGCTGTGAGGGTTGCCACAGGGACGATGATGTTCACGGAGAGGAGTTGGGAGATGACTGCGCAGCGTGTCATGCCGAGAAGGGCTGGAAGCAGCAATCGTTTGACCACGAGGAGACGGACTTTGCGCTGCGCGGCAAGCACGCGGACATTGACTGCAACAGCTGCCATGCAGGGCAGCGATACAGGGAGCTGTCCACTACCTGTCACAGCTGCCATCGCTTGAATGATGTGCATGCCGGTCGTTACGGAGACAGTTGCAGCGACTGTCACCGCGAAGAGGACTGGTCGCGCATTGACTTCGATCACGATAAAAAAACCGATTACCCGTTAACCGGGAAACACATCAAGGTGCAATGCGATACCTGTCACAGAGGCGCGCTGCACAAAGGCCTGGAAACGGAATGCATCGCCTGTCACCGGGGCGATGATGAGCACCGCGGGCAATATGGCGGGGAATGTAGTTCCTGCCACACAACCCGGGGATGGGACAAGCCGGATTTCGATCATGACAGGAAGACCGGTTTTCCGCTGGCGGGCAAGCACAGTGAGGTGCGCTGTGCGGCCTGTCATCGTGGCGACCTTGAGAAGGAAAAGCCCGTCAGGGAATGTTTTGCGTGTCATCGTGCCGATGATGTGCATGCCGGGCAGGAAGGCGAGCAGTGCAAAAGCTGTCATCGCGAAACCGGCTGGGGTGATGAAATCCGTTTCGACCATGACCTGGCGCGCTTTCCGTTGATCGGTATGCATGCCGTCGTGCCCTGCGAGGAATGCCACCTGTCCGCGGCATTCCAGGACGCAAAACCCGAGTGTCTGGCCTGTCATCGCACTGATGATGTGCACCGGCAGAAACTGGGTAGCGCTTGCGCGGACTGTCACAACCCGAATGCATGGTCATTGTGGGAGTTCGACCATAAGGTCCGCAGCGGATTCCAGCTTGATGGCGGCCATGAAGGTATTGACTGCCTTGCCTGTCACCGGCGGCCGGTCACTGCTGATATAAGCCTGCCGACTTCCTGTGTTGCCTGTCACCGTGACGACGATATACACGACGGCAGATTCGGGCGCTACTGCGAACAGTGTCATAACACGGCGACGTTTAACGAGGTGGAGATCAGGTGATGCATGAATAAAAGGAATCCAGCGGCACTGGCGGCCGCCAGCGTGTTGAAATCAGCCATGGCCCTTCTGTGTTGTGCGCTGGCCGTCCTGCTGTACTCACTGCCGCTCCATGCGGCCCCGGGGGGGACGGGTTTCGATCACCTGTCGACCGGGTTTCCGCTGGATGGGGCTCACGCAGATACCGAATGTTCACTGTGCCATGTGCGTGGAATCTTCAAGGGTACGCCAAGTGAGTGCGGACTGTGTCACGGTCAGGGCAGCAGGATGTCTGGCACAACGAAACCGGCAGACCATATCCAGACCCTGAACATGTGCGGGGACTGTCACTCGGAGCGGGTCTGGACGCCGCTGGTGCGTTTCAATCACGATGACGTAATCGGGTCCTGTGCAAGCTGCCATAACGGCACGACGGCAGAGGGCAAGACGCCGAACCATATTGCCAGTGGCAACAGCTGCGACGATTGCCATACCACCGGCGCCTGGATTCCGGCCCGGTTTGATCATTCCGGTGTGACCGGCTCCTGTGTCAGCTGTCATAACGGGATCACCGCAACCGGCAAACTTTCGAATCATGTCGCAAGCAGCAATACCTGCGATGACTGTCATACCACCCGCGCGTGGACCCCGGCCAGCTTCGATCATGCCAGCGTCATCGGCAGCTGTTTCAGCTGCCACAACGGCGGTACGGCGGACGGCAAGAACGCCACGCATATCCAGACGACAAACCTCTGTGAGGACTGCCATCGGAACAGCAGCTGGTCCCCGGTGGTGCGCGTGGACCACGCCGATGTGCTCGGGACCTGTGCAAGTTGTCACAACGGGACGACGGCAGAGGGCAAGATTTCGAATCACATCGTCAGTGGCAACAGCTGCGACGATTGCCATACGACCAATGCCTGGAGCCCGGCCAACTTCGATCATGCCAGCGTCACCGGCAGCTGTTTCAGTTGTCACAACGGCAATACGGCGGACGGCAAGAATTCCACGCATATCCAGACGACGAACCTGTGCGAGGACTGCCATCGAAGCAGCAGCTGGTCCCCGGTGATGCGCGTGGACCACGCCGATGTACTCGGGACCTGTGCGAGTTGCCACAACGGGACGACGGCCGAGGGCAAGACGTCGAAGCACATTGCCAGTGGCAACAGCTGCGACGATTGCCACACCACCAACGCCTGGACACCCGCGGTGTTCGATCATTCCAGTGTGACCGGGAGCTGCACAAATTGCCACAACGGCAGTACGGCAGAGGGCAAGAATTCCACGCATATCCAGACGACGAACCTGTGCGAGGACTGCCATCGAAGCAGCAGCTGGTCCCCGGTGGTGCGCGTGGACCATGCCGATGTGCTCGGGACCTGTGCGAGTTGCCACAACGGGACGACGGCTGACGGCAAGACGTCGAACCACATTGCCAGTGGCAACAGCTGCGACGATTGCCACACCACCAACGCCTGGACACCCGCGGTGTTCGATCATTCCAGTGTGACCGGGAGCTGCACAAATTGCCACAACGGCAGTACAGCAGAGGGCAAGAATGCCACGCATATCCAGACATCGGCCCAGTGTGATGAGTGCCACTCGACCATCGCCTGGATCCCGGCCAGTTTCAATCATGACCAGGTCAGCGGTTCCTGCTCGAGTTGCCATAACGGCAGTACGGCGACCGGCAAACCATCCAGTCACTTTATTACCGGCCTGCAGTGCGACGAGTGCCACACCACGAACCGCTGGGTGCCGCTGGATTTCAGGCATTCCTCGGCGGCCTACCCGGGTGACCACAGGGCTAATCCTGCGTGTAACGCCTGTCATGGCGGCAATAGCCAGACCGTGACCTGGTCGGCACCGGCGTATCGGCCGGACTGCGCCGCTTGCCATGCCAGCGACTATAAGCCGGGTGAACATGACAACCAGTCCGTCAGTGAGAACCGCGATTGCGCGAGCAGCAGCTGTCACGAGGACTCCCCCAGGCACAGTGTGTTCGATAGTGACTGGGAAACCTGAGATGGGTCCGTCCCTGCCCGCTGTCAATCGGATGATGTCGGGAATGAAAAAGATACTGGCACTTGCCGGGCTTGTTGTTTCACTGGTTGCGGCCCTGTGGGGTTCGACACTGTTTTCACAGCCTGTTAGAGACCGCCTCCTGGATATAATCGAAGTGGAGCACACCGGGGACGGGACCGTGCTCCGGATCGGGATGACGGTACCGGTGCGCTATGTCCGTCATTACCCCTATGAGTCGGGTAATGAACTGCGCATCAAGGTGCTCCCCTTCGATGTACGGACGAGTGACCGCGACGCGCTGCACAAGCGCGAGACGCTGGTCCCGTTTAACGATGATCCGCCGGAGTTGAGGGAGGTTGTCTACGAAGGCGATATGGTGGGCGGCCCGTTCCTGACCCTGTTTTTTGATCACGAGGTTCACTATACAGTCGAGCAGGGCAGGGATTCGCGCAGTATTATCGTACACCTGCTGCCGGTAGTCCCACAGGAAGAACCGGCGATTGATGCGGCGGGTTCCGGCCAATGAAGCCGGGCCATCTCTTCCCCGCCCGGCTGCTCCGCCTGCTGGCGCTCATTGCCTGTCTGCTGGTTGCACCGGAACTGCACGCGGCCATCAACGTGCTGGACACGATGGATGTCGTGCATGGCCGTGACCGGTCCACGATCACGATCCACCTGAACATCCCGGTGCGCTACAAGTCGCATGCGCCCGAGCGTTCCGGAGACCTGCTGCACATCTCTGTTGAGCCGGTAGTGACCCTGGGTTCGGCGGCCGATATCCTGCTTGGCAGGGAAACCATGCAATGGCGTCCTGACCCGCGGGTCCCGTTGTTCGAGGTGGTATACGAAGGCGGGGGGTTCGCAGATACCGCCATCGATCTGCGTTTCCAGGGGCAGGTTGAGTTCGAGGTCCCGGTCAACCCGGATTTCCGTAGCATCGTGGTGATTGTGAAGCATCCACCGGGGGTCAACGGGAGTGTTGCTGAGCCGGCACCCGGTGAGGTTAGAGCGGATGCGGTCCACGAAGGCGCTGCGTTGCCGGAGCTTGCCGGCAGTTCACCGCAGGCACAGGGGCCCATGGCCGACCTGATGAAGGATGCAAACCGGAAAATGACGGATGGTGACTATGCCGGGGCGATCCGGATCTACACCAAGGTGCTGCAGTTTCAGGACCATGAGTACAGCAGCGCCGCGCTGGAATACCTCGGGTTGGCGCGGGAACGCAAGGGCCAGCTCGCGCATGCGAAGGCGGTCTACGAGGATTACCTCGCGCGTTATCCTGAAGGTGCGGATGCAGACCGGGTTCGGCAGCGGCTCGCAGGGTTGCTGACCGCAAGGGGTACGCCGAAGGCAAGGCTGAAGGCCGCCGGCGGGCGGGAACGGCAGGCACACGAGTGGGCCGTGTTCGGCGGATTCTCCCAGTTCTACCGGCGGGATGAAAACACCGCGCAACTGGATGAGGACGATGAACTGACCACGGTGTCGCAGTCTTCGCTGTCATCCGATCTCGACATCACGGGGCGCCTGCGAAGCGATGACTACGACCTGCGGACGCGGTTTACCGGGGGCTACCTGCACGATTTCCTGGTTGACGGCTCCGGGGACGAGTCCACGGTCAGTTCACTGTACTTTGACGGGCGCGCTACGCAGCGGAACTACTCCATGCGCCTCGGACGCCAGTCACGCAGCAGCGGCGGTGTGCTGGGGCGTTTCGACGGGCTGCTGGTGAGTATCCCCCTGACCGGAAAGACCATGGTCAACCTGGTGGGTGGTGCGCCGGTCGATTCCGCGCGCGACGGGTTTGACGATCAACAGTATTTCTATGGCCTGAGCCTTGACTTCGAGGGCTTTGCGAAGGGCTGGGATGCAAATGCATTCATTATCGAGCAGCAGGTAGACACTATCGTCGACCGGCGTGCCGTTGGTGGCGAGTTGCGTTATTTCGATGATAAACGTTCCTTCTTCGGCCTCGTGGATTACGACATTCTCTACAATGACCTGAATACCGCGCAACTCCTCGGGCACTGGACCACCAGCGGGAAGACCACGGTCAATTTTGTGGTCGATTACCGCAACAGCCCTATTCTGATGACCAGCAACGCCCTCCAGGGCCAGGCGGTCGATTCAATCGACACCATGCTGGACATCTTTAGCGAGAGTGAGCTCCGTGATATTGCCAGGGACCGTACCGCGAGAAGCAAGCTGGCGACGCTCGGTGTGTCGCGGCCGCTGAACGACAGTTTCCAGCTGAGCGGTGATGTCACGCTGTCGAATTTTTCCGATACCGGGGCTTCCGCCGGGGTCGAGGCCAACCAGGGTACCGGCAACGAGTATTTCTATAACCTGCAGCTGATCGGCAGCGACCTGGTGAAACCCGGAGATATCACGATCCTCGGCGTGCGCTACAGCGATGCCGACACGGCCAATATCACGTCCTTCTCGCTGAATACGCGCTATCCGTTCAGTAACGACCTGCGTATCAATCCCCGCATCAGGGTCGATTACCGTGAAAATACGGACGATGACACGAACCAGATTATCTACCAGCCGTCCGTGCGGCTGACGTACCGGGTCAGGCGCAACCTGCGTCTGGAGACTGATCTGGGTGGCGAATGGTCGAACGAGGAGATCGTCGATGGCTCGGATAAATCACGCAATTACTTCGTGAATATCGGGTATCGCGCGGATTTCTAGTGCTGGAGCTGCCCACATCCGGGATGGCACGCTGCATATTAATAAAATATTGATATGTATAATAAAAACAGTCAGACATAATCCTGTCTTGTTGACCGGCCGCTAGTTTTTGGGAATAATAGTCCAAAATAATCATGAAGAATAAACTGGATAAAGCTTTGTCCGCGGCGGTTCTCAGCCTGATGCGTCCACTGGTGCGCATTCTGCTCCGTAATGGCATGGCGTATGGCACCCTGGCTGAGCTGGTCAGGAAGGTGTACGTGGATGTTGCCTACCGGGAGTTTGCACCGGAAGGCAAAAAGCAGACGGTATCGCGCGTGTCGGCGCTGACCGGGCTGACGCGCAAGGAGGTCAGCCGCCTGCTCGATGACGGGATGTCTGCCGCGGCCCCCGGTCAGGAACGATATAGTCGTGCCATCCGGGTAATCAGTGGCTGGGTCAACGACCGGCGGTTCCTGGGTAGCAACGGAAAGCCTGCAGACCTTCCGGTCGAAGGTGTGCGGAATTCCTTCGCGCTTCTCGTCAAGGACTACAGTGGTGATATTCCGACGCAGGCCATGCTGTCCATGCTGGAGGAGGCCGGTAGCGTCCGCCTGGTAAAGGGCAAGGTCCGGCTGGTCCGTCATGCCTACGTGCCAAGTGGCGATGCCGCTGAAAAGATAGAAATACTGGGAAGTGATGTGTTCGAACTGGTCTCGACCATCGACCATAATCTTTCCACGGAGACGGACGATCTCCGCTTCCAGCGCAAGGTGTCCTACGACAATATCGATCCGGAAGCGCTGGACAGGTTGAAGAAGATATCTTCCAGGAGTGCACAGGCGCTGCTGGAAAAACTCGATAAATACTATTCAGCCAGCGAGCTGGAAGAAGGCAATGGCAGGAAAAGGGGAAGAAACATCAGTCTCGGAATTTATTACTACGAACAGGACCCGCCCGAGGAGTAACAAACATGTTGTACCTGGTTAAAAAAACTGTTTTCCCCCTGGTAGTGCTGGTGCTGTTTCTTGCCGGTTGTGGCGGCAGTGGCGGCAGTGGCGGCGGTGGAGCCAACCTCGCCAGCGGCGGGATCGGTGGTACCGGAATTACCTCGGGCGCCATCACCGGGTTCGGCAGCGTGTTTGTCAACGGTATTGAATTTGAAACCGGAGGCAGCAGCTTTGATGTTGACGATGACATGACGGCAAATGAGGGCGACCTTGGCATCGGCATGGTGGTCACCATCGTTGGCAGCGTGAATCCTGACGGCGTAACCGGGTCGGCGCTCAGTATCCTCTACAAGGACGAGGTGGAGGGTCCGATTGCCGGCAACCCGGCCGAGGATGCGGGTATGGTGACCAAGACCTTCACCGTGCTGGGCGTCACCGTGGTGGTGGATCGGAATGCCACCGTGTTCTCCGCAACCACTTACGCCAGTCTTGCGATGGATGACATCGTTGAAGTCAGTGGTTTCTTTGACGGGACAGGTGCGCTCCAGGCAACACGCATTGAAAAGACGGGCCAGTTGATGCTCGGTACTTCCGTGGTGGAGATCCGGGGAACGGTCAGAAGTTTCAACGGTACGGATACCTTCTTGCTGAATGGCGTTACCGTGATGTTTGACGGCACGACGGACCTCTCCGGGGTTCCGGGTGGCGTGATCGGCAACAACCAGTTCGTCGAGGTCAAGGGTACGCTGCTTACACCCACGTTCATAAGCGCACTGCGCATCGAGCTTGAAAACGAGGGCTTCGATGATGATGAAGACATGGTCAGCATCCAGGGGTTTGTCAGTGACTTTGCCGGAACCGGAAACTTCAAGGTAAACGGGCAGAGGGTCAATGCATCCGCTGCGGAGTTCGAGCCCGTGAGCCTTGAGGCAGCGCTTGATAATAATGCCAGTGTCGAGGTCAGCGGTCCCATTGTTGGTGGTGTGTTGCAGGCCGTCGATGTCCAGCAGCGCGGTGGCCAGATCAGGGTAATTGCGCCCG
>Ga0210123_1000256_pt1 | contig 35259 bp, 33 predicted proteins | sample Muzzi_PWB_D2_FD_185535 | JGI IMG/M metagenome (GOLD analysis project Ga0210123, IMG submission 185535) | Wetland microbial communities from San Francisco Bay, California, USA, that impact long-term carbon sequestration - Muzzi_PWB_D2 (SPAdes) | ecosystem: Environmental > Aquatic > Marine >... | reverse complement strand
ACAGGCCTCGTTGCCCTGGACGAATCGGATATTCTTACTCATCTTGGTCACCCTCCTCAATCGACACCTCGATCGCCAGATCCGGGCAGCGCAGCTCGCACATCCGGCAGCAGATGCAGTCTTCCGGTCGAACCGCCACCGACTTGTCACCCTTGTCCAGCTCCAGCACCCTGGTCGGGCAGAACTTGACGCAGATGCCGCAGCCCTTGCACCAGTCCCGGTTGATGGTAATTTCTTTCAGTTTCTTCTTGGCCATTGTGTCCTCGTGACTGTTGATTACCGAAAATCAACGTTTCCGATTGCAGCAAATGCCCTGCCGGGATATCGGCCCGGCAGGGCTGGGGTTGTCTTGTTTGACTTGAGCTGGATAGAAGATCCCTTCTGTCCTACTCCTCGTCCATGAAAGGATACTGAAAATCAGCAGCCGGCACAAATGTTTCTTTGATCGTCCGGGTGGAAACCCAACGCATGAGATTGGCGGGAGACCCTGCCTTATCATTAGTTCCCGAGGCCCTGCCGCCGCCGAAGGGCTGTTGACCGACAACCGCGCCGGTCGGTTTGTCGTTGATGTAAAAGTTGCCTGCGGCCTGCTCAAGCCTTGCCAGAGCCGTACTTACGGCAATACGGTCCTTGGCGAAAATTGCTCCGGTCAGCGCATACATAGACGAACTGTTACAAAGATCAAGGGTCTCCTCGAATGCCTCGTCTTCGTAGACATAGATGGTCAGAACCGGTCCGAAAATTTCCTCCACCATGGTTTTAAAATCAGGGTCGCTGGCCAGGATAACCGTTGGCTCGATAAAATAACCGACACTGTCATCACAGTTTCCACCGATGATAATTTCGCCACCCTTGATCTCTCTGGCATATTTGAGATAGCCGGAAATTGAATCAAAGGCTGCCTTGTCGATAACCGCACCAAAGAAATTTCTGAAGTCGGTTGGCGGTCCCATCTTGATTCTGCTGATTTGTGCCTTCAGCTCCGTCTCTACCGATGGCCAGAGGGAGCGAGGAATAAAGGCACGGCTGGCAGCGGAACATTTCTGACCCTGATATTCAAAAGCGCCCCTGACAAGGCCGGTCACCAAAGGCTTTATTTCCGCACTACTGTGCGCAAAAACAAAATCCTTACCGCCCGTTTCACCCACTATTCGAGGATAGGCTTTATAGTTGCCGATATTCGCCCCGACGGTCTTCCACATCTGCTGAAAAACCCTGGTCGACCCGGTAAAATGGATTCCGGACAGATTCGGATCGGTGAGACAGACATCTCCGACCTCGGCACCAGAGCCCGGAACAAAGTTAATGACACCGGGCGGCAATCCCGCTTCTTCCAGGATCTGCATAATGAGGTAGGGGGTGTAGACCAGTGAAGAGGCCGGTTTCCAGACCACCGTATTGCCCATAAGGGCCGGCGCTGTCGGCAGATTACCGGCAATGGCGGTGAAATTGAAGGGGGTCACGGCGAAGACAAAGCCCTCAAGCGGTCGATGCTGGACAAAATTCCAGACTCCCGTGGACGACTCAGGCTGTTTTTGATAAATTTCCTGGGCATAGCCTACGTTAAAACGGAGAAAATCAATCAATTCACAAGCCGCATCAATCTCCGCCTGGAAGGCAGTTTTGCCACCGGCAAGCATGGAACCGCTGTTTATCAGCGCCCTGTATTTCACCGCCAGCAGTTCTGCCGCCTTCAGGAAGATGGCGCAACGCTCCTCCCAGCGAAAACTGTGCCACATCGGCTGTGCGGCGACGGCGGAGTCGATTGCCAGCTGCACCTCTTTGGGCCCTGCCTTGTGATAGGTTGCCAGCACATGGTGATGGTCATGGGGCATAATCACCTTGCCAAGATTGCCGGTCTTTATTTCTTTGCCGCCGATAATCAGGGGAATTTCCAACTGTTTTTGCGACATCTCGGCCAGGGCTTTTTTTAATGCCGCCTTTTCGGGACTCCCCGGTTTATACTCCAGAATCGGTTCATTTACTGGTTTTGGGCAATTTATCACCGCATTATTCAATAGATTCATGCTCACGCTCCTTTATCACTAACCTTTTCTAAAAAGGGCTTTTATTATTACTCCAGCCATCTTTGGGTTCTCTTTCAACCTTCTGGTACTGTAGCCGAACCATTGTCTGCCGAATGGCACGTATACCCGCATGCGATGCCCTTTATCAAGAATTGACTGTCTCAGGGACGGGGTTACGCCATAGAGCATCTGGAATTCATATTTATCTTTGGCAACCTTATATTTTTCAATGAGTTTGTACGCACCTTCCACCACTGGCACATCATGGGTCGCAATGGCCGGATACATTCCTTCCCTAAACATGTATTCAATGTCATCCAGGAAATGGGAATTGATTTCATGGTAATTTTTATAGACGATTTCTTCCGGTTCGATATAGATACCTTTGCAGACACGTAAATTAACGGGATGTTCCGGCGTGTGGATGTCTTTGAGGTTTTCAATGTCCTGACGGGTTCGTTTCAGATACGCCTGAATGACCAGACCTACATTGGCTGGGAATTCTTTTTTTAATTTTCTGTAAAGTTCCAGCTCCATGTCTGTACAGGGGGAGTCCTCCATGTCAATCCTGACAAAATTATTATACGACGCGGCCTTGGCCACGACCTCCCGGATATGTTGGTAGGCCACATCCTTATCGAGAAGCAAGCCAAAGAATGTAGGTTTCAGGGAATAATTACCATCGACCCCGGCTTTCTCTGCCTCTTCGATCACCTCAAGGTACTCCACTTTGTTGGCCTCGGCCTCCTCCAGGGTGGTAATGAACTCTCCCAAAACGTCAATGGTCGTCAGTATTCCCGCAGCATTTAATTTCTTTGCGTTACCAATTGCTTCCTCAAGAGTCTCTCCTGCTATGTATTCTTTAGAAAACATCCACACCAGCTTTTTAGGCATGTGCGGAAGCAGACTGGCAATCAATTTATTAAACATAGCAATCCCTCTTCAGGTTATTCTTTTGGTATCTTCTTGTTCCGGATGACAGTCTATCTACCTTACAAAACTACTGTATACAATTTTTGCACACAATAAATCAATACGATATTCACTGTTGCTATGTCAACCCTTTTCTTATTTCTTACAAAATAATTGTCTTTTTTTGATTTGCAAATAAGTCCCGATCACACAATGCGTTGATATCACATGAGAGACAAAACAATCGTCACTGTTTTAGACCGGAGAAACCCTGCTGGTTGTGAGACAGCTGAAAAAGATTGCAACCCGCATCACGGCCAAAACATCAATTGTGACAAACTCGTAAAAACCTTTAACACAGGGATGGCAAAGTAGATAAGCGCAGACTTCGAAAAACTTCAGATTCGAGGCGCGCAAAATTTTCAGTCATTTCGGCGTACAAGAGGTACTTCGAAATGATTGAAAATTTGTGGCAACGAAGAAGGTGAAGATTGATATGCCCTTTGGGCCGTTTTTACGACGCCATCAATTGTATAATTACCTTGAATTGAGCAAACAGAGGCCTGTCGGGGTTATAAGTGAGTACTGCCCCTCCGGGGTACTTTCTATCTCTCCGGTTGCATTCATACGCAGGAGCAGTTGCCTGATCTCTCCAAGGTCAAGCTGCATTTGATCAGCAAATCTCTCAATCGCTACAACCTGGGGTTGTCTATTCCTGAGATTTTCATTGAGGATGCTGAGCACCCGCAATTTGTTTTCCTTGAGTTTTGTCATGGGGGTTTTGGAGGTTGTGTTGATAATTGTATCGCTTGTGACTGCAGTCAGGATAGCAGTGTTGAAATCTGGCTACCAGAAAATACGGGATACAATATATGTATACATTTTTAAACTCCATGTTCAATAAAAAAATGGGGAAATGTTACATCCACTGTCAACCAAACACATGACCACGATATTCACCTTGCCAGCGTTCAATATTTCTACTCGTTATCTAAAACGTTGTTGATAAAGGTATACTGACATGGTATACAATTTTTGTTGACAATGAAAAATTGCGGTAATTTAATTGGATGGATGAACGTTATGGCGCTTCGGTTACTCAGGATTTTCCGTAACAGCTTGAATGCACCATAATAAGAAAGCTTGCAGAAAGAACAACACAGGTAAAGGAATCCTCCCTTACCTGTTTCTGCAAACACTATTGATACTCTATGGAGGAAAAAAATGTTTCAGTCCAAAACGGTAGTTATGTCCTTGTTGGCCACCTTTCTGCTGACGGGTCCGGTCCTTGCGGAAGATACTTTAAAAATTGGTGTTCAGGCACCGATCACCGGCTCCTACGCTAATGAAGGACAGGGAATTGATCAGTCCGTCCGCTTGGTCGCCGAGCAGATGAATGCCAAAGGCGGCGTCATGGGCAAACAGCTTGAAGTTATTTCCTGTGATGATGAGGGTACCGCCATGAAAGCTGCCATCTGCGCCAAAGATCTGGTGAACAAAGGTGTTGCCATGGTCATCGGCTCCTACACGTCCACCTGTGCGGAAGCCGCCCAGGCAACCTACTTTCGAGCCGGAGTTCTGCAGACCAGCGACGGAACCAGCGATACCCTTACCGAACATGGTTACTGGACATTTTTCAGAAACTCCTTTCCCAATAGTGCCGAAGCAGTCTTCGCCGCCGATTACATGATCAAGGAGAAGAAGTATCAGAGAATTGCCATAATGTCCGATTTCTCCAGCTACGCTGACGGCCTTGCCACTGCAGTACAAGATTCGGTAAAAGCCCTTGGTGGCAACATTGTTGCACGTGAGAAAGTGAAAGCCGGCTCGCAAAATTTCACCCCGGTGCTCACCCAGCTCAAATCAAAAAAACCGGATGTGATATTTTATGCCGGCTACTACTCCGATGGTGGGTTGATCCGTTCTCAGCAGGTTGCCCTTGGCATCAAGGCGGATTTCATCGGCGGTGACGCCAATGATAACGCCGATTTTATCAAACTTGCCGGCAATGCAGCGGCGGGAGCCTTCATTATCAACGTTCCGACCCCTGAACTTCTTCCTTATGACCTGGCCAAAGATTTCCTGAAAGCCTATCAGGCAAAATATAACATGATGCCGCCATCGATCTGGACCATTCTCAACGTCGACGGGATGAGGGCTTTCATTTATGCAATGGAGTCCAACAAGAGCTTTGATACCAAGAAAGCGGCCGATTTTCTCCATACTTTGAAAGATTATCCCGGTATCACCGGCCCGATCTCTTTTGCCGCCGACGGAAACCGGATCGGTAGTGGCTATATGGCCTACGAGATACAAAAAGACGGCAGTTATAACATAGCCTACAGACAGTAATCTCAATAAAGTGCCGTGGGTCTCAGCTGACCGGCCCACGGCTTTTTTCCCTTTTGCCGAGTACTTAGTCCTATGGATATATTTCTACAGCAGCTTGTCAACGGGCTTACCATTGGGTCCATGTTTGCCTTGATCGCCCTTGGCTACACCATGGTTTATGGGGTAATGAAGCTGATCAATTTTGCCCACGGTGATCTTGTCGCAGGTTCTGCCTTTGTCGGTCTCTTTGTCTTTTCAGAGCTCCTTGGCGGCGAAGTCTCACTGCCTGTAGTTATCGGAGTCTTTTTGCTCACCATAGTCGTCATCGCCCTCCTTGGCTTTACTGTTGAAAGACTTGCCTATCGTCCTCTTCGGACCGCTCCCCGGCTTTCCGCCGTCGTTTCGGCCCTTGGGGCAAGCATGGTGATTCAGAACGGCATTATGCTCCTCTGGGGTCCCCAGATGCACATTTTTCCTGAACTGATTCCATCGATGATCTGGGATATTGGCGGTGTGGTCATCAGCTTGATGCAGGTGCTGATTATGGCCTTGTCGATGATTCTCATGATAGGCTTGTACCTCTTTGTGGAAAAGACCAAGATCGGCACGGCAATAAGGGCGAGCGCCATTGATCAGGACGCAGCCAGGTTGATGGGCATCAACGTCAATAATATCATTGTCACCATTTTTCTTATCGGTTCGGCACTGGGTGCGGTCGGTGGGCTTTTTATCGGACTGTACTACAGGGGAATTACCTTCAATATGGGCTGGCAATACGGCTTATACGCCTTTGTTGCGGCAATCATGGGAGGAATCGGCAATATTCCCGGAGCCATGCTTGGCGGCGTGCTCCTCGGACTCTTCAATGCCTTTATTGCCGGATACATATCCAGTACCTGGGCGGATGCCTTTACCTTCATTCTGCTTATTGTCATCCTCATAGTGCGTCCAACAGGAATCCTTGGTGAGAGGGTAGCGGAGAAAGTATGATGAAAAAACTACAACAAATCGGATACCCGCTCTTTTTTATGGTGATGATTGTGCTGCCGGCCCTGCTTGACTCAAGATGGCTGGCTGTCGCGACGACCTTTGTAATTTTTACCATTGTTGCCTTGAGCCAGGATATCGTTCTTGGTAAATCAGGCATGTTCAATATGGGTCAGGCACTGTTTTTTGGTCTTGGCGCATATACCACCGCCGTGTGCAATTCGGTTTTTGGTTGGCCGCTTCTCGCGACCCTGCCCCTTGCCATCCTCATTCCGGCTCTTTTCGGCATAATCCTGGCCGGACCCATCATTCATCTTCGCGGCGATTACCTGCTGGTTGTCACCATCGGCTTTAACATTGTTTTCGTTCAGGCGCTTCAGAACAATCTCTTTGGTGTAACCGGCGGTCCAAATGGAATTTTTGGCCTGGAAATGCTTAATGTCCCGGGGCTCACAGCCTTTCAGGAATTCACCCCCTATTATGCTGCGCTCGCTGTCCTGGTTCTCACGCTGTTTGTGATCCATAATCTGGAATCGAGTAAAATCGGCAGGGCTCTGCACTACCTTCGCGAGGATGACCTGGCGGCCGGCAGTATCGGTATCAACACCCGTATCTATAAAATCTTTGCTTTCTCACTAGGCGCCGGCATTGCCGGAATGGCCGGTACGGTCTATGCCAATCAATATTCCGCCGTCAGTCCGGAAGCATTTGATTTCTTACAGTCAGTGTTGTTTTTCAGCATAGTGATTGTCGGCGGCTCATCAGTACCCGGCATCTTACTCGGAGTTTTTATCATGTTTGTCCTGCCGGAAATCTTTCGGGAGTTTGCCACCTGGCGCTATTTTATTTTTGGTTTTGCGATGATTTTCACGATGATCCTTCGCCCGCGTGGTATCTGGCCGGCAAAATTTGGTCGAATTCCAAAGGCATTTATCGATAGTAGGAGATGATATGGCCGGCAATGATTTGATTTTAACAAATGTGACCAAGCGCTTTGGTGGCCTGGTCGCTGTCGATGATTTAAGCTTTCACGTAAAAACCGGTCAAATCTATGGCTTGATCGGTCCAAATGGCGCCGGCAAGACCACGGTCTTCAACTGCATTACCGGGATCCATCCGTGTGAGGAGGGGTCGATTACCTGGGGGGGCGAGGAAATAAGCCTGCTGCCGACCTATAAAATCGTCCGCATGGGGATCGTTCGTACCTTTCAGACCATACGGTTGTTCAGCCAAATGAGTGTCGCTGAAAATGTGATGAGCGGCAGACATATCAAAAGCAGCCAGAAACTTTGGCACGGTATCTTCCACACCCCGTCTTCCCGGCGGGATGAAACTGAAAACTGGCAGGTGGTCTTTGACCTGCTGGATTTTTTTAACTTAACGGAATTTGCCGCCAAGCCGGTGGGTTCCTTAGCCTACGGCATTCAACGCCGGGTTGAAATTGCCAGAGCAATGGCCGTCAATCCGCACCTGTTGATCCTTGATGAACCGGCAGCGGGACTCAATGATAAAGAGACCCTGGCTCTCATCGAAACTATTTATCGGATCCGGGAGCAGGGCATTACCGTTCTGCTCATTGAACATGATATGGACCTGGTAATGGAGGTGACGGAATATCTCACGGTGATCAATTTCGGCGGCAAGATAGCTGAAGGAACTCCTTCTGAAATTCAAGAAGATCCAGCGGTAATTGAGGCATATTTAGGGAGCGACGACGATGACTTCTGATGAAATATTATTTAAAATATCCGACCTCGAAATTTCCTACGGCAGTATCGCCGCCATCAAGGGGATTTCTCTTGAGGTGCATCGGGGAGAAATCGTCACCATCCTGGGCTCCAACGGGGCGGGCAAGACCACGACCATGCGGGCGATCAGTCGGTTGATCAAGGCAAAAAGCGGCTCGATGATCTTTAAAGGTCACGAACTTACCCGCCTGCCCGCCCATAAGGTGGTTTCTCTCGGGATAAGTCATTCCCCCGAGGGAAGAAGGGTCTTTAATATCCTTACCGTGGAAGAGAACCTTTTTCTTGGCTCCTACACGCAAAAAAACGTAGACCGGGAGATTCTCAAATGGGTCTATGACCTATTTCCAAGACTCAAGGAGAGAAAGTCGCAGCTGGCCGGGACGCTTTCCGGTGGCGAACAACAGATGCTGGCTATAGGCAGAGCCCTGATGAGCAAACCGGAATTACTGCTGCTCGATGAACCGAGCCTTGGAATTGCCCCCATCCTGGTTAAGGCCATTTTTGCCCAGATTAAAAAAATTGCCCAGACCGGGGTGACCGTACTTCTCGTCGAGCAAAACGCCAGAGCAGCGTTGAAATTGGCGAACAGAGGCTATGTTCTCGAGGTTGGCAAGATTGTCCATTCCGGACAGTCGGAAGAACTCCTTAATTCCAAGCGGATCCAGGAAGCCTATCTCGGCAAACAGAAGAAATAACCATGCAAGGCGCCGCTCTTGTCTGGCCGGTTTGTCTCTTTCCAGAACAACCTTCCAGGCAAAAGAGCGTATGGATGCATGCCCCGAGGGGCCTGAAATAACTATTTTACCGAAACCACCGGGCAGTTTGCTTTCAGGATGACATACTGGGCTGTAGAGCCGAAAAGCATCTTTCCGACCTTGCTTCTGCTTTTCACACCGATAATGATTTCATAACAACTCGTTTCTTTAGCGAAAGCGACAATATCTTCTCCGGGAGTGTTTCCCCGTATAAGGAGGTGGGTTTCGTTTTTAATGCCGAATTTATCAAGAAACTGTTTCGCTGTTTCAAGGTTTTTTTCCGCCTCCATGATCTGGTCCTTGCTGGTGTGATCTCCGCCCGGCAAGGAGGTTAATATAGCTACTTCCCCGGCAAAAGCCTTCGCATGTTCAACCGCCAGTTCAAGTAACACCTTCCCGACATTGGTTCCGCGATAACCTAAAACTATTCTCATGGGTTTGTTCCTCTTTTCATGGAGATTGGATAAAAGTGACCAATATTGTATACAATGTTACCATACAAAAACGGTGCGCACAATTCTTACGATTATTTTTGATGAAAATCTTCACTTTATCAGTTTTTCCTTGTGCGGGAATAATTCCTCTTAGTAAAGTAAACGAGGATGGGATACCAGAAATGTGCACATTTTATAACATACAAAGGCAGACGTAAAACAAAATGGAACAAACCAAAAAGATAAACTCAGAAGACTCTGTTTACCGAAAACTGAAAACAGCTATTCGCAAAAGATATATCCGCCAGGGAAGTCAGCTGGTGGAAGTCGCTCTGGCCCAGCAGCTGGGAGTGAGCCGTACGCCGGTCCGAAGTGCCATCAAAAAGCTTGAAGCCGTGGGGCTGGTCAACAGTATCCCGAATCGCGGTGCCTTTGTCATCACCCCGACCCAGAGGGAAATCGAAGAGACCTTTCTGGTCCGGTCCCAGCTGGAGATAATGGCGACCAAGCTTACCGTAGCCAACATCACTCCGAAACAACTCCAGAAACTCCGCGAACTCATTGAAGCGGAGACGAATGTCTTCGACAAAAACAACCTGGATGAATACTATGCGGTCAACGATGCCTTGCACTTGAAAATAGCCGAATATTCCGGCAACCGCGTGCTCTATTCCTATATCCGTGAACTCCTCGACCGGACCCGGATCTTCCTGATTCTCTACGACCCTTTCTACAAACTCGAATACAGCCCGACCACCGAACACCGGAGCATTATCGATGCCATTGCCGGCCAGGATGCCGATCAGGCCTGCGCCGCGATAAAGGAGCATATTAACAACTCCATCAACGGGCTTGAGTCGGCAGGACTGCTACCGGAGGATTATCTGTCCCTATAGTGGGGTGAGGTGAAGTTAAAAAATCGCTATAAGATAAAGCGTCTCACCAGATCCTGCAGGCGTCCACCGATTTCAACAAGGCTATCGACACTGCTGTCATTCAGGTTGCCGGTATCGGCAACGATGTTGCCCAACAACCCCTGGGGTGCCGGATCATGTTGTTGGTGGGGTTGTCAGTCCCCCGACCGCGTTAAAAATGTGGAATATTAGCAGGATGATGAGACAACTTTCCTGTCGGGCAGCTTATCCGGTTCGTCCGGCTCCTACAATCATTTTCCTGACGTTTTGACACAAAATGAATCAGGCGGCAAGATATCGGATAGCAATGGTGGCAGCGCGGATCCTGACCTCAATTTCCCGCAAGGCCCTGCACCGCAGGCGATTATCTGCCCAACATATCACCTCATGTCCCAGGCAAAGAAAATTGCCCCCTGCCGACAGACATCGACACAGCACCCGCAGAGAATACATTCCCGATTTTCCATGGAGTTGCCTTCGACCATCGCCTCCACCGGCAGGCTCATGGGACAGTGCTCGGTACAGGCGTGGCAATGCTTGCATTGTTCAGGCTCCGAGCGGAGCTGCAGTGCCGCCCAGTTGTAATGATTCCTGACTTGCCTGCCCAAAATCATAAATGGGGCCTTCCAGCAGAGATGGTGACAGAAGGATCTTCTGCCGAAAATATACCCGGGAAAGACGATGAGCAGCAAGAGTACGGCAAAATAGATGAGAAGGCTCGGCACGCTGGAGACGGAGAGCCCGTATCGGGTCATATATAAAAAATCAATCCTGTCATACCCTCCCGCCCTGATCGCCAAAGAGACAATTGCACCTATCCACGGTACCCAGATCAGCCATTTTATCCAGTCTCCCCTGGTCACTTTCTTGTCTCTTGCCAGAAAAAGTGCCTCCTGACACCCGGCTGCCGGGCAGAGCCAGCCACAGAAACCCCGCCCGAAAACCAGCGCGGCAAGGAACATGAGCAGGAAAACGAGACAACTGCCGTTGACTATTCCCTGGGAGCTCGCCTGAAGAATAAGTACCGGGGAAAGATAATAAAAAATCGCCGGAAAGAGAAAGAAGGAAAAGAGGATGATGCCGTTGCGGATTTTTTGCCTTGCCTTTTTTGCTGCCATTTGACGCTTCCTTAAAAATAGTTCCGGTGCCGAAAGCAACATGCCTCCCGGTGATCCTCAGCTCACCTTCTCACCCATTGTTTCCAATGATGATGCGCGCGGCGATTTCAGTCGATCTGCCGGTGAACTCGCCACATCGCTTCATCAATTTACTTTCGCGAAATTGTTTTTGCTCCTCTGGGCTTGCGAGATCGCAGCCCAGTAGCACATGACAGTTCCGGGCTCCAAACTCCTGTTCAAATTCCCCTATTAAACGATTGACAGCAGCATACGCCGGCTGCAGAGACGCACCCGGATCCGAGAGGCTGACACCCATGATCGCCCCGCTGAGGGCGCCGCAGATGCTGCGGGTCCTGCCGACTCCGCTGCAAAAGGCCGTGGCTGTTCTGGGCAGCAGGAGTGATTCTATCCCCTGCGCCTCGGCAAATCATTCCAACAGGGCTGCAATTGCTTTTTGCTCTTCACGTTCATTCATATATATTCTCCCGCCGAACCATCGGCTCAGCTGTTCTCAACAGGGTATCTGTTCCAGGAAAAACATGCATTGTCAATCCATATGAAACGATGATTTTATTATTATCCTCTGTGAAGATATTGAATACAAAAATGCAGACAAATGGAAAGCCATCCGCACTAACCAACCCAATTGTGTCTGCCGTTGGTGCGAATTTCAGAAATTTGGGGTTTTAGCAGTGGTTCAGCGAGTGAAACACTCGTTCTGAGAAGAATACGGTTCTGCAACGGGAATTAGAAGCTATCAGGAGTAAGATGTAAAAAGCTCAAAAGCGGATCCCACCTCTTAGCAAATAGAGTTACTGCGGACTGAAATAGATATTCGGCAGGCAGATCATGTCAAAATAACAATACAAATAATATAATTGAAATCAACAACCCCAACAAGAAACCCGATCCAAAAAGTAACACATCTTTAGCACTGACCGAACGCATCATAATCTCCTAAAAACGAGTGAAGGCAGCCAGTCCATAAATGTCTCTTGCCAAAAGAGAACACATACATTCCAGCCAAGATAAAAAAACGTCGGCATTAAATCAGCACCCACCACCATCAGATGCCAAGGGCAATATCTTATTGTTTAGAGGGACCTTAAACTCGACTGGATCAGTTAAGCCTTCATTGACACTCGAATCGGGATTCCAGGTACGATAAGGTATCATCACGCGCCATTGATACAAATCAAAGAGTCGCATAACTGCACGCTCGTCCTCAGTTTTATCAACCCAGTATCCAGTCAAAATCAGTTTATTTCCCGGCACGGAAAAATCACTATCAGATGGATCCAACAATCCATGCGCCATCCTTACATATACGGGCCTCATTTCTGCTCCCATGTAAAAATGGGTTCCCGTAGGGCTGCAAGGTGTGGAAAGCTCGACTTGCACTTCAATTGGTTTGGCGTTGATGCGCAAATACGTTACCACGCCCGGATGTCGTGCGTCGTGTCCTATCGACACAAACCACAATTTAAGAGCCAATAGCCCCAGCACAAGCCCAAACAATACTCCAATGCCGAAACGCTTCATATTCACTCCGCTGCCGGAGGTGTAGAGGAATTTTTAAAGGTCAGCCCCCACCGCTCCACTGGATTTTCATTATAAAGAGCCGAAGAACCAAGAAAATCAGATTCGTAAGCACGGATACCGTTATGCCGATAGTCATTAACGTTGCCACTTGGATTATTATTAGGGAAATTATTGGCTATATGCCCAACAACAATAGAGCCCCTTGGCATTTTATCAGCAAAATCCTTAGCAAAATTATCAAAGACATCGTTTAAGTACGGCTGCATTTCAGCCGTACGGCAACCATGAAACTCAACAAACGCCCCTGATGCAAACCGCGAAAAATCAATTTCTCCTAAGGTAGCAAGGCCTGGTGTATATGTATCCCAAACATAACCGTGCTCGACAATATACTGCTGATTATAAAAACGGCTCACCCATTTGGCCACTGCCATACTTGTGTATAGCCCATGCATCGACTCTTCCATATAGGCTGCATCCTTTCTGGTCTGTGGGTGTTCTGGGTCCAGGTCCAGCTTGTCCTTTCCTCGGAGAAAATAGAGACCATAGCCGGGGAATTGCAAATCAGTCTTTCGGAAACCCAACAATTGCTGAAAGTGCTGCATGCCTCTGGATGGATCGTCAGTAATTTAGAGGGAAAATATTCCCTGATTACCCTGGAAAGTCTGCAATGGCTCAATCAGGTTGTCTTCTCTTCGAACGTCTGGCCTTCTCCAAAGCATGTTGCTGCAGCAGTGAGTATACGCCGGCACTGAGACCCGTTTCTCTTATCTGCCCGGCAGCGGCTCATGTATGGCCGCTCCGGGTTTTCATTGCTGTTTTTCACAGTTCTTTGAGTAATACGCCGATTCTTTTCCGGCCATCAACCCGAAGGATGACTGGTTGGGGAAGGCGAATGTGAACGGTATGGGCCGTTTCCTCGACGATCGGCAGCCCGGCCAGATATTGCCAGTCGAAAAAATCGTCGGGGTGAACACCAACGTTCAAATAATTGATCCCCAGGGAGGTGATATTGTGAAAAAAATGCGACCCCTGCGAAGGGTCGGCATGTATTGCCGGATGTACGGTTTCAACGATTGCCCCAACCCCGCCAATGTCCCCCCAGTTGACCGGGATCCCCAGCCAGTGGTCTGCTGATCCCCAGCGACCGGGGCCGATGAGGATGTACTTTCTCCCTTCTTTGACCAGAGCGGCATTGATTCTTCCCAGCTGTCTCGCCATTGCTGCCGTCTGCGACGGCTCGAATGTTTCGGGCCGGATATAGACAAGATCATACATGCTATGGTTATCGGTATTGCCGAGGGCCTGATGGCAGATGCAGAAGGCGCGGTCATATTCATTTTGGCCAATCTCCACGGCCAGCATTTCTTCACGGGCACTCATCGGCCTAATTTGCAGCACGGCAAACTTCGCTTTGCCCGCTGATTCGGTTGGAAAATCAACGGCAAATTCAATTTCCACCGGGCAACCCAGGCCATTTTGCCCCAGTTCGAGCAGGGTCATAATCGCCTTTGGAAGGGGATACACCTTGTGCTTGAGAATGGAAGCAAAGGTCAGAACAGGAATACCCCGCTGACTAAATTGATCCCGGATCCTTTGCTCTGCCGGGTCGTAAGTGCTTGACAGAAAATTGATCGGATACTCTCCGGCAGCATCGGTTATCTGTCGACGGTCAAGAGTGTTGGCGTCGCTTGCTTCGTCATTGGTGGTGTCCCTGTCCATAGGCAGGGCATAGAAATGCTGTTGAGCGTTTTGCAAAATGTCCTTCACGGTGCTTCGTTGCGGTAGAATCTCCGGAAAACGGGGAGAAAATCGCAGGATTTTTTCCCCCTCCATAACCGATTTACCAAGGCCGAGGGCGATACTGACGATGCCGTCTTCCGGAGTCATGCGGGAAAACGGATAGTAGTTAAGGGATTGGCCGACACCTGAAATCGCCGGATAGTAGGAATGATCATAGTGACTGCCGACGACTTGCTGGAGGATTACCGCCATCTTTTCCTGCTCTATGCGGTTGCCGACCCTTTTGGTAAATGCTTTCGGCGCCTGAAAATAGGTCGAGGAATAGACCCTGCGAATGGCATTTTTCAACTGCCTGAGGCGAAAATCGAAATCCGGATGATCGTTGGCCAGCATGCAGGTCTGGTACAGCCCGGCATATGACTTGAACTGGGCGTCTTCGAGAATACTCGAAGAGCGGATGGCCAGCGGATAGGTGACTTCCCTGAGATAATTAGTGAGCTGTTCAGTGAGCAGCTCGGGAAAGGTCGTTTCCCTAAACCTGGCCGTAACCTCCTCGTCGGGCAGGTCCTCTTTGGCCAAGTCCTGCAGTCTATTGCGGCGAATGAATTCGTCGAAGGCATCGGTGGTCAAAACCAGGGTCTGGGGAACCAGAATTTCAAAACGGTCTAAGGTTTCAAGCTGCTCGCGGTTATGGTGCAGCATTGCCCCAAAAAAGGCCAGCCCCCTGGCCTTACCGCCGAGCGAACCGTTACCTGTTTTGGAAAAATTGGTATCGGGATCATATCTGCCCCGGCCGAAGTTGACAATGACCCCACGTTGTCGGGCGATCCGTTTTTCCTTTATTATTTTGATAAGATGGCGCCGGTGACCTTCCACGGTGTCGAAGGTGGATTCACGCAGAGGTCGGACCTGCGAGGCCAGCTCAACTTCTGCCAGAGTATAGAACCACCGGGAAAAATCATTATGCTGACAATGGAAAAGAAAAGACTCCGCAGGAATAGCTGCGAGTTTCTTTTCCAGGGAATAAAGATTGTTGGCCCGGTCATAGGCCGTGCCATCCGGCATCCTGAAGACAAAGTTGCCGAAACCGAGATGTTCTACGAGGAAGGTGTTGATGCTCTCCTGTAGAGATTGGGTGTTTTTATCGATGAAGTAAGCAGGAATCAGTTTGGCCAATTCTCTATTTTGGCTCTCCGAACTGGTAAGCAGCAGGGGAATATCGAAACGATCCCGTTTCACATGGCTGAGCAGTTGCAGTCCGGCACAGCCGTCCAGGACATGGTCGCGGTAATAGCGCATATCGGAGATTACCCCGAGGACATAGGGCTTGAAGTCCTCGTAAAGGCTCATCGCCTGTTCATAGGAATGAGCAAGAAGGATCTTGGGCCGGGCCCGCATGGAGAGCAGGCGATGTTCCTCGTTCAAGCCATCTTCTATGACGGCCTGGGTCTCCACCACCAGTTCCTTATAGAGGATAGGCAAGAGCATTGATAGATAATACGGAGAATCCTCAACGAAGAGAATGACTCTAACCCCGGCCGTCCGGGTATCGGGCACCGCATTAAAACGGTCTTCAACGCTCTTGACGATGGCTAAGAGGATATCGGCCTGCCCCGACCAATAGAACACAAGATCGATCGACTGTTGCTCATGCAAGACCGGCGACTTATCAGGCAGGGCCTCCTGGTGAGTAAGCAGTACCAAAGGGATATTCGGTTTAGCCTTTTTGATCTCACGGCCGAGACTTATGACATTGTCGTCGACCGAGCGCGAAAAAGTGATGACCATGTCAAACGGCTGATCGGAGAATCGCTCCAAGGCTTCCGCGAGCGACGACACCCAGGTCAGGCGCGGTGGACGGCTGAGATTCAGGCCTCGGTATTCGTTGACGATCTGTTCGGAAATACGGCAGTCCTCCTCCATTATCCAGGCTTCATAGGAGGTACTGATCAGCAGTATATGCTGGACCTTCATCGGCATGAGTTCATGGAAGAGCTTAAAGCGGGAACTGAGTTTTTCCTTGGGCTTGGGATACATGACGACTCCTGTACAGAGGATACAGTATGTTGACCGGTACATGCAGAATCGCATGAACGCCTGTCAACAATTTTCGTGTACAATCGTACAGTAGTTTATATTTACTCCTTTGGCAAATCTCCCCGCTGGAAAAAGAGACTGCACGTGTTGTTATGAACTATATATGCATACCTTCTGGCCTAAGACAGCACCGGTGGTTACCTTTACGATACTTAGAACGGGCCGCTAAAAAAACTCTTAGAGAGAATTCGACCATTAGCATTGCACTTTTCCTCTTGCCCGAACCCCGTTTTTCCAGGTAAAGATCAAGAAGACAGGTTCGGGAACAGCAGGGCAAGGCAGACCACATCGAGAGACGAAAGCAGGAGAAAAATGGAACAAAAGAAAAAGTTAAATTCAGAAGACTCTGTATACCGAAAACTGAAAACGGCCATCCGTAAAAGATATATCCGCCAGGGAAGTCAGCTGGTGGAAGTCGCTCTGGCCCAACAGCTGGGAGTGAGCCGAACCCCGGTCCGCAGTGCCATCAAACGGCTTGAGGCCGAAGGACTGGTCAACAGTATCCCGAATCGTGGTGCCTTTGTCATCACCCCGACCCAGAGGGAAATCGAAGAAACCTTTCTGGTCCGAGCCCAACTTGAGATAATGGCGACCAAGCTCACCATCGCCAACATTACCCCGAAACAGCTCAAAGAACTCCGCGAACTCATTGAAGCGGAGATGGATGTCTTTGATAAAAACAACCTGGACGAATACTTTGCGGTCAATGACGCCTTACACCTGAAAATTGCCGAATATTCCGGCAACCGGGTGCTCTATTCCTATATCCGTGAACTCCTCGACCGGACCAGGATCTTTCTTATTCTCTACGACCCGTTCTACAAGCTCGAATACAGTCCGACCACCGAACACCAGAACATTGTCGATGCTATAGCCAACCACGATGCGGACGCGGCCTGCACCGCGGTTAAAGAGCATATCAACAGCGCGATCAACGGACTGGAGTCAGCCGGACAGCTGCCGGAGGATTATCTGTCTCTGTAGTTGGGTATTCAGACCAGCTCGGCCATGATCTGGTTGGCAAGAGGCCAGCCCTTCGCGGTGATACGGAGGTGGGTTTCGGTCAATTCCACCAGCCCTGCATCGATCAGTTTTACAAGGGTCGCCCCGTAATGGTCCCGGACATCGAGGCCATACCTTGCCTGCAGGCTTTTCCGTGAGACTCCCCTTACCATCCGCAGACCCATTATCACCGTCTCCCGGAACGAGGCCTCCAGGGGCAGACATTCTCTTTCCATCACCACAGACTCCCGGCGACTTATCCGCCGGACATAATCGGAGGGGTCGGCAAGCCGCCGTTCCCGCATCCCGTGCAGGCAGCTCACCGCCGATGCGCCGGCGGCCAGATAATCGTTATTCAGCCAGTAGTTGATATTGTGGCGGCATTTTCGTTCCGGGGCTGCATAGTTCGAGGTTTCATACTGATGCATGTCGGCGGCCCCACAAAGTTGTTGTGTAATGTCGTCCATTTGCAGGACATGATCTTCTGCAGGCAAACAAAGCGTCTGGTTTTCGACAAGCACCTGAAACGGGGTATCCTCTTCGACGGTCAACTGATATAAAGAGAGATGTTCCGGGCGAAAAGAGAGTCCTCTTTCCAGGGAACTCTGCCAGGAGTCAGGTGTCTGACCGGGCAGACCATACATCAGATCCAGATTGATATTGTCAAAGCCGGCAGCCCTGGCAGCCTCGATTGCTGAGCACGCCTCCTGCCCATTGTGAATTCGGCCGATCAACTCCAGTTCCCGGTCAGCAAAGGACTGCACCCCAAGGGACAGCCGGTTCACCCCGACGTCCCGAAGCGCCGAGAGAGAGCGAAGGTCGACCGTGCCTGGATTGGCCTCGACGCTGATCTCTGCCCCGGTTGCGATATCAAAGAGCTTGAAAACTTCCAGAAGAAGTCCCTGCAAAAGTTCACTCGGCAGACAGGTTGGTGTCCCGCCCCCGATAAACAGGGTGTCCAGTACAGGTCTGCTGTTTTCTTCTGCACCCGTTTCAGCAAGGTTATTTACGAGGCTGGTGAGTTCCCGGATCAGCGCGGCAATATAAGGAGCATATAGCTCTTTGCCTGCGATGCAGGAATTAAAGGAACAATAGAGGCATTTGCTGCGGCAGAAGGGGATATGCAGATAAAGCGAAGCCATTACCCGCTCACATTACCGGTTAAAGGATTCCATGGCCGACTGACATTCATCTCTCATGGTATCCATCAGGCCATTATCGGCGAAACTATACGAGCCATCGCCGATGATCAGGTGATCAAGCAACTGTAGCTGCATATAACGGCAAAGGAGGGCAAGAGTTTTAGTGAGTTTTATGTCCTGAGCCGATGGCTGCAGGCTGCCGGAAGGGTGGTTGTGGGCAATGATCAGGGCTGCAGCATGAAACTCAAGGGCCCTCTTGATAATTTCCCTGGGATAGACGGTATTGACGTTCAGGGTGCCTTCTGCGACGATCTCGGAATCGATAATGGCGTGGGAGGAGTCGAGAAAAATTACGGTCATTACCTCTTTTTTCAGACCGCGCATCGAATGAATCAGATAGTCCGCCACCTCCTTTGACGAATGGATATAACGCTTACCGTGCAGCCGCTCCCTGAGATAATGCCCTGCCACCGCATGGACAAAATGAAGAGCGAAGCCGTTCTTTGGTCCAACCCCTTTGATTTCCTGCAGAGAAGCGATCGGCGCCTCCAGCACCTTGGCAAAGGAGCCGTACTTTTCGAGAAGCCTGCGGGCCGGCTCTTTGCAATCGGTTCGCGGGGTGCCGAAAGAGAGCAGCAGTTCGAGGATCTCGGCATCGCTGAAGCCGTCAAGGCCTCTTGCGAGAAAGCGATCGCGCAATCTGGCCCGATGGCCTTCTCCTTTTTTTTGCCAGAGTTCTTTCTCCACCCCGCCCTGCCGCTATCCGCCGAGCTCTTTTGAAAACAGTTCGTTGGCCAGTTTCGGATTGGCCTTGCCCTTGGTCTTCTGCATCAGCTGGCCAACAAAAAAGCCCATCAGCTTTGTCTTTCCGGCCCGGAACTCTTCAGCCTGGGCCGAATTGGCGGCAATGATCTCCCGGACCAGGGTGAGCAGCTCGCCCGCATCGGAAACCTGCACCAGGTTTTTCTCTTTGACGATCACCTCCGGATCCTTGCCGCTGGCCATCATGTCGAGGAAAACCGTTTTAGCGATCTTGCCGCTGATAGTGTTTTTCTCCACCATCAGAAGCAGCGCTGCCAGCTGAGATGCCGAGACCTTGCAGGAGGAGATGCCGTCTCCGGTCAACTCCCGCATCAATTCAGTCATGATCCAGTTTGAGGCTTTTTTCGCCTGCACCCCGCCCTGGACTGTCTCCTCGAAATAGTCGGCTACCTCACGATCAGCGGTCAACAGTACCGCATCGTATTCAGGCAGTTTGTACTGATTTATAAATCTGATCTTACGCTGATCAGGGAGTTCGGGCAGCGTCTGACGTACCTCTTCAATCCATTGTTCGCTGATCTCAATGGGAACCAGATCAGGGCAGGGGAAGTACCGGTAGTCATGGGCATCTTCCTTGCCGCGCATCGACTCAGAACAGTTCTTGTCGGGATTCCACAACAGGGTCTCCTGAATGATCTGTCCCCCGTCGAGCAGAATATCGCGCTGACGGCGGACCTCAAACTCCAGGGCACTCTGGACGTGGCGAAAAGAGTTCATATTTTTCAGTTCCGTCCGGGTGCCAAAAGCCTCCTGCCCGACCGGCCGAAGCGAGATATTAGCATCACAGCGAAAGCTGCCTTCCTGCATATTACCGTCACAGATATCAAGGTACCGGAGAATCGCATGAATTTTTTTCAGGTAAGCTGCGGCTTCCTCCGGGGAACGGATGTCCGGCTCGGAGACAATTTCCAGAAGCGGCGTCCCCGTCCGGTTCAAGTCGACGTGTGAGACCGGTTCCATCCCATCGTGCATCAGTTTGCCCGCGTCCTCTTCCATGTGAATCCGGGTGATGCCGATACTTTTTATCTGGCCATCCACCTCAATTTCAATCTGGCCTCGGCCGATGATCGGTAGATCGAACTGGGAGGTCTGATAGCCTTTTGGCAGGTCGGGATAAAAGTAGTTTTTCCGGGCAAACTGGCTGAAATGATTGATAACCGAGTGAGTGGCCAGGCCGAGTTTGATGGCGAACTCAACAACCCTTTTATTCAGCACCGGCAATACTCCTGGCAATCCGAGGCAAACCGGGCAGGTATTACTGTTTGGCGGTGCACCGAATTTTGTCGAACAGCCGCAAAAAATCTTCGTATCCGTTTTCAGCTGAGCGTGAATCTCCAGCCCTATTACTGTTTCAAACTCCATGATTTCTCTGCATATCTGATAAATAATTCATTTTAATTTCAGACAACAGGAGTGGCTTTGGCCACCCATGTCCTGATCTTCTGCAATTCGTCCTGCCACTCAGCCCCCAGACGCATACTAAGAAAAACCCTGAACAGGGCATTGACCAGTTTGATGAGTTCCTCAAAAAGATAGATGCGCTCAAGGATCATGCCCTCTACCTCCTCCGGATTGTCGCCCTTGTCATTTTCGGTAGCTTCCGTCTTCGGCAGCCGGACATTTCTGAATTCCATCAGCGCCGCCGCCAGGGTAAAACTGTATTCGTAGCTGTTGTGGTTGATGACAATACGAGCCTGTTCCAGCTTTTTACCCATCTGCAATCCGGTCCGCGCCTCCTGGAGTTCTGCCTGCAGGCCGGTACAGACAATTTTTTCCGCCGACTCTCCTTCGCCGGACTCAAGCAGCATATGTTTCTCAAAGACGACGGTAATATCCCCCTCATCGGGCAGCTCGACACTGCCGCCACGCTCTTCACTCTTCCACCAGAGCCAGGTGAGAAACTCCTGGCCGAGAAATCTTTTTTCCGCTATCAGATCAACTAAATCCATTATTTTTCCGCCACCTTGCAGTCTTGTTCAAGGAAGAATAGTATTTCGAGTTTTCAGACAAAGATATCAGGTGAGATCCGCTCTAACACCGCCACCTGTTCTTCATCGACGAGCTGTTCCGCTGTTGTATAGGGAATCTGCTGACGAAGAAGCAGACCGAAACTCTCCTTGAAAAAATCTTCCAGGATGGCGTGCACCTTTTTATTTGTTGAAAAAAAGAGCAGGGTCATATCAGACAGACTCCAGCAGAGCTCAAAGATCGCCGGGATTGGGATCGCCTTGCGCATCAGGTCGGTTCTGACCCGCTCTTTTATCTCAACCTTCATAGACCGGCTCAGTTTCGGCAGCTGTTTTTCCTGCCGAACCCGCTCCTCTTCCTTCTGGACTATCTTTTTCAGTATGGCAGGAGAGACCTTCCTCTCATCAATACGCATGGTCAGGGTAATGTAGTCCCCGGCTGCGTAGGAGGCGTACTGAAACTGCGAATCAAACATATTCAAAACGGATACCCAGCCTATCGAGTATTCGTCATAAGTATCGTCGATATCCTGAAAAGAAAAGGCGATGACCCGGTCAGCGATAAAATCCAGAGTATTTTCCGGTAATTCCCCGAGCACAGAAAACCTTACAAAACTGGCAGTACCCTTCAATAAACCCATAAAATGCCGCTTGGTAGAGGTTGGTGAAAGTTGGTTGCAACAAGCAGGTAGCGGATGCCATTGCAAAGAAAAGCAGCTGACCACACAATAAATAGTCCGACCATGCTGCCTAAAGAAAACATACGCATAACTCTGCTCTTTCATATAGCATTCCTTGCCCAGGGTCTCAACTTTTTTATACTAGTCATCGCGCAATGGCTTGCTCGACGTCTTCCGGCTTTCCTTGACGCCACCGGGCACAAATGATAAAAGGTACTAAAGGAAGAAAATATATTGACACATTTTCGCCTACCTTGTATAAAGACTTCCTCCATGGGTCGTTAACTCAGTTGGTAGAGTATCTGACTTTTAATCAGAGAGTCGCGCGTTCGAGTCGCGCACGACCCACCAGAAAATATTGTCCCCATCGTCTAGTCAGGTCCAGGACATCGGCCTTTCACGCCGACAACACCGGTTCGAATCCGGTTGGGGACGCCATATAGAAGAGGAGTTCTCTGTTTTAATAGAGAACTCCTCTTTTTTTTTACGCTCCTCTTTTACCATTAATCTCCAAACTGGTCCTAGGTTGCCAACACAACGACACCGCCATGGGCAGCATGTTGTATCGCGGTTATTCGTTCGCGGATATCTCGAATGTTTACATGCGGCCAGCATAATTTCATCTTTGGCAAAGCTGAGATATTTGATGAATTTGGTTCCTGTCCAAGTTCTCACTATCGACCGAACACCTGGTAGTTATTCCATTCATTTACCCGGCTTAACCTAACAAATACCACCACATCTGCGCACAACACGCACAATATTGTCTGGCCTTCGTTTTGTTTTTTGTCTCTTTGATATAATTTCCTTGACTCTGATTTAAATATTTAGGTTAAATTATGCAGGATTAAATACTTACATTAGCATTGGCCAAGGGGGGGCGAGGTACCCGTGTACTACAGGATGTAAATCACCACAAATCATAACTGCTCTGATCGACAACACCAAAGGTACTGTAATGTGCTTCAATTCATGATTAATTTATCAATTAGCACTAAGATATCCGGCTTTGTTATTCCGTCCACTATTGCCTTTGGAGTTGTTATGACCTGCTTGTCTCTTTATTTCTTAAATAATATCAACCAAGCAACGATCAGAGACTTTAAAGAAGCCATTGTTGAGTTACAACACTTTGATAATACACATAATTACCCAACAAATCTCGATGCTGCTTTAACGAATATCTCCAAAAAGTCAGATGGCAAAATTCGCCACATTGGCATAATTTTGATTTCAATCGTTCGTGCGGTGATCATCATGGCGACAATTGGCGCGATAGTCATTTCCGTCCTGATCGGGAAACCTGTACAAAAGGTGTCAACCGGTCTTGAAAATATTAGTTCAGGTGATGCGGATCTTACCCAGCGACTTCTGGTTTCAGCGAACGATGAAACTGGCAAGGTTTCGCGTTTTTTTAACCTCTTCCTAGAAAAGCTACACTATATATTCAAAAACCTGCAGACGAGCGCTGAGTGACTGAATACAGCCTCCCATTCCATTTATTCCTTGATTAAGGTTATCCAGAGAAAAGCAGCATCGGCCAAAACCATCTCCCAAACCGTTTTCCGCTCCTCCGGATATATGAGTACCGATATCAAAGAAATCTCTTCGGTACTTGAAGAATCCACAGGTAATATCAATGTCATTTCGAGTGCAGTTGGTGAGTTGACCAATACCGTTACAGAGATATCCAGAACCTCCAGCCAGGCGCATCTCAATACGGAAAACACGAAAAAGAAAATGAAAAGCCTTGAAAAGGATGTGCACGAACTGCGGAAAGCCGGTGAAGATATCACAGTAAAGTAACCGAAACTATATCCGAGATATCAGACCAGGTCAATTTGCTGGCCTTAAACGCAACCATTGAAGCCGCGCGTGCCGGTGAAGCCGGGAAAGGTTTTGCCGTAGTAGCCAACGAAATAAAAGAACTCGCTCAGCAAACAGCCCGGGCGGCTAGGAAATTCACAATCGCATTGATCAGGTCCACAAAGTAACTCAAGCCACAATCAGTGGGATCGTAGAAGCAACAGAGATAGTAGCTGACAACACCGAGGCTGTTTCGACCATTGCCACCGCGGTTGAGGAGCAAACTGCTACAGTCACTGAAATTGCAGGTTCACTGGCCGCTGCATCATATAAGCTTTTCTACTCAAACGAAAAAGTCTCAAAAGCTTTTGTATATGCCGATGAGATGGCAAAAATGGCCAGTTCAGTCATTGCTCCTTCGGTGAGGTGGATGAAGCGATGTCATCGATCCTGGTGACATCTGAGACACTTAAGCAACTTACTGAAGATTCTGCTAAAACGACACGACAATTTCTTACCTGAAAGGGATATGGTCAGAATTAGTTCCCTGGCCAGCGATGCAAAGTTAATGATTTTGATTTTCCTGGTACGATGTTAAGGTGTGTCTGCTCTCAACGCATGTTTCTGGAGAACCAGATCATTAGCCACACAATGACTACCCGGATTATCTTTCTTTCTCTTTAATAATTATTTCGAAACATGCTCCTCCGCCAGCCCGGTTTCTGCAGGTTATACGGCCATCATGGTCTTCAATTATTTCTTTGGCTATTGCGAGACTCAATCCTGTTCCTTGCCGGTGGTGGAGTAGATCCGACGAAAAGAGGGCATCAAATACTTTCTCGGTAGACGAGGGAGCCACTCCCGGGCCACGGTCACCAACCTGAATAAAGACAGAAACGTTTTCCTTTCTACACGTAACACTAACGGAACCAGGGTCAGGTGAGTTCTTTAATGCGTTATCTATAACATATCCAAAAGCTTCATTTAATAGAGACCAGTCTGCGAAAAAACTGATAGTCTTATCACATTCAAGTCTCACCCCTTCACTATCGATTTCGTGTAACCCACACAACACACTGATAACATTAGACAAAGCACCATGAAGCCCGTTTTTTGACAGCTTCTTGTCAACGCCATCCTTGATACAGTAATATCTGGTAATTTTCTCTACCAAATCTTGAATTTTCAGCCCTGACTCCCGTACCAACTCAACATATTGCTTTGCCTTGTCATTGAGGCATTCCATTCCTCCAAGAAGCTCGCTGCCTAAAATTATTCCATTTAATGGTGTCCTTGTCTCGTGACTTAAAATATTCAATGCGTTTGTTTTAAGTGCATCCAACTCTTCCATCCGGTTTAGTTTGGAGTAGACTATAAGTTTGGCCAGCAACTCTTCTTCGACAAATGGTTTTGAAAGATAGTCATCCGCACCGGCATCGTAACCTTTAAGTCTGTCATCAATCAGCGTCATACCGGAGATCATAATTATTTTAGCAAATTTGTGTTCTTTCAAACTCCGAATATGTTTACACACCTCGTATCCATTCATTCCGGACATCATCACATCGAGTAAAATTATTTCCGGAAAAAACGAGTCTAATACAGTCAGCGCCTCCTCACCAGAAAGTGCTTCCCTGCATTCGAACTTTGGATGAAACCGTAACATCTCCCGTATAATTTTGATATTTTGAGGTTCATCGTCGACGATGAGTATTTTTATGTATCTTCTCATGATATCTCTTGACAAGATAATTATGGTTTTTTTGGTAGATCCGTTTGATGGTGTCGCAAAAATGATCCAAAGAGCATAGAAATCTCCACCTTCTCCGTTGCCGTAAATTTTCCGTCATTTCGAAGTGCCTCTTACGCCGAAACGACTGATAATTTACGCGCCTCGAACCTGACGGTATTTACTTAGCTATCGATGATTCTAAGGTCTTTACGAGTATTACTTACCATCGATTGCCGGATAATCTAAAATATAATGCAGTCCCTTGGATTCTTTTCTTGAAAGCGAAGCATCGATTATAAGAGATGCCACAAGCGAGATATTTCTTAGTTCCAACATATTCGGGGTGACTTTAAAGGTATTCACTATTTCGCGTATCTCCTTTCTCACCTCGGCAATTCTCTGCCTCGCAACTATCAGCCTTGACTCCTTTCTGACTATTCCCACGTAATTCCACATCACTCGTCGAATAATATCCCAATTATGATTAATGAGGATTTCTTCATCGATTTGCTCTTTACCATTTAAATATTCATAATGTATCGGCGTCGTTCTCTTATCCTTAAGAGCTTGCCAGTTTTTCTGGCAAAACCTGAAAACATTTTCAGCATAAACGACCGCCTCAAGCAAACTATTTGATGCCAATCGGTTCCCCCCGTGCAACCCGGTACAAGATGTTTCGCCAAGGGCGAAAAGATCTTGTACTGTGGTTCTACCGTAAATATCCACCCGGACCCCACCGCACAGATAATGAGCCGCCGGTACGACAGGAATAGGTTGTTTTGCGATATCTATGCCGAGAGACAAACATTTCTGATAAATTGTTGGAAACCTTTTCTGAAGAAAATCTCTATCCTTATGACTGATATCCAGATAAACACAATCCGCTCCGGTTCGTTTCATCTCCGTATCAATTGCTCTTGCAACCTTATCACGTGTTGCCAGTTCCATCTGATCCGGTTCATATTTATCTAAAAAACGTTGCCCTTCCTGGTTGAGGAGAATCGCTCCCTCCCCGCGAACTGCTTCAGAAATAAGAAAGTTTTTTGCCTGATGATGAAAGAGACAGGTGGGATGAAATTGAACGAACTCCATATTATCAACTTTTGCTCCCGCCCTGTATGCTACGGCAACACCATCCCCTGTTGCTATATCCGGATTACTTGTATAGAGATAAACCTTTCCTGTTCCACCGGTACAAAGAACCACCACCTTAGCCGTAAATATTTTTATCGTACCAGTGTCGTCAATTACATATGCACCCAGGCACCTTTTCGAGACTTCTCCTCCTTCCTCTTCGATTATCAGATCCACACACATGTGATTTTCAAAAAGGGCGATTTGACTCTTCCGACTCACACTCTCAACCAGAGCCCTTTCAATCTCCCTCCCGGTTAAATCATACGCATGGGCGACTCTTCGTCTGGAATGGCCACCTTCCCGCCCTAGACTGAGATCACCATTTTTCTCTTTAACAAAGTTTACTCCAAGGGACACAAGCTCCTTAATGCGAGCCGGACCGTTTTCCACCACCATCCTGACCACACCTTCATCGCACAGTCCATCTCCCGCAAGCAGTGTGTCTTCAACATGGGACACGAAACTATCGTCTTCGTTGAGCACCGCAGCTATCCCACCCTGGGCGAGATTGGTTGCCGTATCCACTTCTTTCTTTTTTGTGATGACATTGACCGTGCCTAACTCTGATGCCTTGAGGGCAAAAGACAAACCGGCGATGCCACTGCCGACAACTAAAAAATCTGATTCCATTCTTATTCTCCCAAGGAATGTTTCACGTGAAACATAGGTGATTTAAAAGCTACCAAAAAAACTAAAAGGTTTTATCTAAAAAAAGCAAGATCTTGTTGCTGCTCAATGAAAAAAAGTGGTTTTTAACTCCGCTTATGAAGATTTTTGGAGATTTTTTTTCTCGAACCGTTTAATTTGAGCACAATTAAAATTTTTCTAGGGGAACGGCCATGAAATCTTCAGCAAAAATTATTGCCATTGCCAACCAGAAGGGTGGGGTTGGAAAAACAACCACGTCAATTAACCTCTCCGCGGCTCTTGCACAAAAGAAAAAAAAAGTTCTTCTCGTTGACTCCGACCCCCAGGGCAATGCTTCTAGTGGCATCGGGATTAATATGAAAAAAATCAAACCTCATCTTTACCACGCCTATTCTGGAGACTGCTCCAGTAGTGACGTTCTCCGTAAAAGTGAGGTGAGTAATCTTGACATACTTCCCGCGAGCATTGATCTTGTTGCAGCAGAAATTGAAATGGTCGACACCTCGAGCCGTGAGTCGAGATTGAAAGTGTTGTTGGAACCCTTCCTTGACTCCTACGACTATATTCTTGTGGATTGTCCTCCTTCTCTTGGTCTGCTGACTGTCAACGCGCTTACTTCAGCCGACTCGGTATTGATCCCTATGCAGTGTGAGTATTTTGCTATGGAGGGACTTGCGCAGCTGGTGAGTACCATCCGTTCTGTTAAAAAAACATTTAATAAGTCTTTATATATCGAGGGGTTAGTTCTGACAATGTTTGATAGAAGAAACAGGCTTACCCATCAAGTTGCCGCAGAAATTAAAAATCATTTCAGCTCACAACTCTACAGGACTGTAATACCACGGAACGTTAGGTTGAGCGAGTGTCCGAGTCATGGTTTATCTATAATCGATTATGACAAACATTCCACCGGAGCTGTTGCATATATGAAACTTGCTAAGGAGTTTCTGACAAATCAAAGGAAATAAAATGGGTAAAAAAACAGGCCTTGGTCAAGGTGTTGGCGTGCTCTTTGGCGAGGAGCAGGAAAAGTTTTTCGACTGTAATATCAACAAAATAGTACCGAATAAGTACCAGCCCAGAACAAATTTTAATAGCGACGACCTTCAGGAGCTGGCCGATTCCATTAAAGAGAAGGGGGTTATACAACCTCTGGTAGTCACTACGGGAAGCGGTGGTGCTTACGAACTTATCGCAGGTGAAAGAAGACTGCGGGCATCAAAACTGGCTGGTTTATCTCAGGTTCCGGTAATTCTCCTTGAGGTAGAAAATGAAGACGCTCTCCTCGAATTGGCCCTGATAGAAAATGTCCAAAGGACTGACCTTAATGCAATTGAGGAGGCGGAGGCCTATAAAAAGCTTATCGATAAATTCGGTTACACGCAGGAAGAAACGGCAAAACGTGTAGGAAAACAACGATCCACTGTCACTAACATGTTGAGATTATTAAAACTTCCCGACATTGTCAAAGATGACATTACCAATGGATTGTTAACGGAAGGACATGGCCGCGCTCTAATAAAACTTGTCGACGATCCGATGAAATTGCATGAAATTCGCAATCAAGTTATAAAAAGTGGTCTGTCGGTCAGGCAAACAGAAAAAATCATAAAGAAGGCCTCTTTCACCAAATCTCCGTCAAAAAGAATTCTTAAGCCCTCTGTTGAGGAAATTCCGGTTTCATATAAGAATTCATTGGTAACCCAATTGACTAATCGCTTGAACTCAAAGGTTTTTATTACACAAAATGGTAGCAGGGGAAAAATTGAGATTGAATATTATTCCCTAGATGATCTTGACCGTGTTACCGAAATCCTGTTAGGTGAAAATTGAGAGATTCTCTGTCACTTTATTACAAATTTTTAAAGCTCAGACTTTTAGGTGCAATGGGAAAGTTTACCTCTCTTCACTGTACACAGATAATAGTAAGTATTTTCGCCGTCTTTTTTTTTCTGTTCCCAGCTGCCCTTTCAGCATACACCCAAACGCTCAGCATTAAAGGTGACAACGTTCATCTGCGCACAGGACCAGGCACCCAATATAAAATAAAATGGGAATACGGTGACGGCTTTCCGGTTGAAGTAGTAGAACGACAAGGTGAGTGGGTCAAAACTAAGGATTTTGAAGGCGATACAGGCTGGATCCACGACTCTCTGCTGGTAAATATTGCTCATGCTGTGGTCAAAGCAAATAAAAATAAGGATGAAAATATTAACATCAGAAATGGACCGGGATCCGACTATGAGGTAATTGGCAAAGCGTATTACGGAGTGGTCTTCAAGGTTTTACAGCACCAGTCCGGTTGGGTTGAGGTGCAACACGAATCTGGCTTAAAGGGTTGGGTGAGTTCGAATCTTCTCTGGGGTCACTGACAACCGGCTTAAGATAAGCAAAAGGGGACATGGTGTTAAAACACCATGTCCCCTTTATTATTTCTGGCGGAGAGGGAGGGATTCGAACCCTCGGTGGAGTATTATCCCCACACTCGCTTAGCAGGCGAGCACCATCGGCCTCTCGGTCACCTCTCCGCAGATTATTCATTTTTGGCGGAGGAAGTAGGATTCGAACCCACGGTACTTTCGTACAACGGTTTTCAAGACCGCCGCCTTAAACCACTCGGCCATTCCTCCGTGGAGCACTATGTACCATTTGCACCTAGTTATGTCAACAAGAGGAAGTCTAAAAACGGCTGACCCCGATCTTTTTTCACATTTTTGTAATAAGGAATCGATAATCGCCTGAAGTTTTGTTACTATTCCTTCCACTAGGCCTTTATTGACATTAAATAACCATTTTTTCACCAATATGATTTCTACAAGCGATATTTCAAAACAGTTAGAAGATCTGACTGCACTCTACGAAATCACCAAACAGCTTGCCTCTTCATTAGAGCTGCGTGATTGTCTTGAAAAGGCAATGCAGATTCTCTCTGAAATGAAGGGGATGGAAAACGGGACGGTAACGATTGTCAATCCTATTACCGGAAAACTTGAAATTGAGGTTGCCCACGGACTTACCGCAGAAGGGCGCAAACGTGGTAAATATAAAATCGGCGAAGGCATTACCGGAAGAGTCGTTTCCACCGGGGAACCCATCATCGTGCCGCAAATTTCCGAGGAACCTCTCTTTCTTAACCGGACCCGGGCCAGGGGTAATATCAACGAACAAAAAAGATCCTTTTTATGTGTTCCCATTAAAGATGGACAGAATGTAATAGGTACGCTGAGTATTGATAGATTCTACAAAGACGGCATCGGCGAACAGGCCAATACAGACCTGCAATATCTCACCGTTCTCTCAAGTATCATTGCCCAGACCGTAGTCCGTATCCAAAAGGTGAATAAGGAGACAGAGGAGCTTTACACTGAAAATCTCAAGCTCAAAAGGGAACTCTCCGAAAAAAATAAAATCAACGATATAATAGGCAATTCCAGCAGAATGCAGGATGTCTACGAAATGATTCACCGGGTTGTCGATTCAAACGCCACTGTGCTTCTTCGCGGGGAGTCCGGTACGGGCAAGACATTGGTGGCCAAAGCCCTGCATTATAATGGCAAAAGAAGAGCCAAGCCCTTTGTCGCAGTTAACTGCTCTGCCCTGCCGGAGACCCTACTCGAATCTGAGCTTTTTGGTCATGAGAAAGGTGCTTTTACCGGCGCGACGGACCGAAAGATTGGCCGTTTCGAGCAGGCTGAAGGTGGCACTCTTTTTCTTGATGAAATTGGTGAAATCAGCAATTCTGTTCAGGTCAAATTGCTCAATGTTGTTCAGGAAAGAACCTTTCAGCGGCTTGGCTCTACGAAACAACTGACCTGTGATGTCCGGCTTGTTGCGGCAACGAACAGGGATTTGGAAAACGCCGTTGCTGAGAAAAATTTCAGGGAAGACCTCTATTACCGTCTCAACGTCTTTCCCGTCTATATGCCTCCTCTTCGTGAACGGCGAACCGACATTCTACTCATTGCCGAGTTTTTTCTTGAAAAATATGCCAAAGAAAACGGTAAGAATATCAGAAGGATATCCACTTCTGCAATTGATATGCTCATTCAATATCACTGGCCCGGCAACGTCCGGGAATTACAGAACTGTATAGAAAGAGCAGTTATCATCTGTGATGCGGATACCATTAAGGGCATCCATCTTCCACCGACTCTTCAAACCGCCGAATCATCAAAAAGGGAAAATCCATATTCTTTGTCTGTGGCTGTTGAAAATTTCGAAAAAGAGCTCATTGTTGAAGGGCTGAAGCGGAACAATGGTAATCAAACACGAACGGCAAAAGATCTGGATACCAGTCTGCGTATCATCAATTATAAAATTCACCAATACAATATTGATCCAAAAAACTATAAGATCTAACATCCCACAAGGAGGTATAAGTACCTTGGAGATACCTACTAACTCATTGGATCTAAGTATTCTTTCCGTTTTCTTTTTTATTATGGCAGGCTTTCAGGAGTAAGGTACTAAACCCTATGAAGGTTTTTTTACATGTCTGTTGCGGTCCCTGTACCATCTATCCACTGCGGGTATTAAGAGAGAAGGGAGAAGAGGTTACCGGCTATTTTTATAATCCCAATATTCATCCTTTTATGGAGTTTAAACGTCGCCTGGCAACCCTGCAGGACTATGCGAAATTATCCGGACTCCCACTTATTCAGGACACTGGGTACGGCCTCACTGAGTTTGTCCGTAAGATAGCTTTTCATGAAGCTGACCGCTGCAATATCTGCTATTTTCTTCGCCTTGAAAAAACTGCCGCACTGGCTAAAGAAATGGGTTTTGACGCTTTTTCAACAACCCTTTTGTACAGCAAATACCAGCGTCACTCCCGTTTAATAGCTGCATGTGAGAAACTCTCAACACAGTACAAAATACCCTTTTATTACCATGATTTCAGGAAGGGTTGGCAGGACGGTATAGATATCTCAAAAGAGCTTGAAATGTACCGTCAGCCATACTGCGGCTGCATCTACAGCGAACAGGAAAGATACGATAAAAGCCTGCGCAAAAAATAATTTATTTTCTCGACCGAAAAGGTGTTTGCCATGCTCCCCATTTTAGTTATCGCCACAAGAAATAAAAACAAGCTCCGTGAATTTCGTGAAATACTAAAAGATCTGCAGTTTGAAATACGCTCTCTAGAAGATTTTGGACCAATTCCCGAAGCGATCGAAGATGGAAGTACCTTTGAGGAAAATGCCTACAAAAAAGCGATACACACGGCTAAAGTGTTGGGTCTTCCCGCTCTTGCAGATGACTCCGGGCTCGTAGTCGATGCACTGAATGGCGAACCGGGTGTTTATTCAGCCAGGTATGCCGGGGAAAACGCAACCGATGCAGAAAACTGCCGGAAATTGATTAACGCCCTGCAAGGTATTGAAAACAGGCGGGCTCATTTTCAATGTGTTCTGTCAATCGCCGTTCCCTCGGGTCCCGCTTTAACATACGAAGGAAAATGTGATGGCATTATTATAGATGAAAAGAGGGGTAATAACGGCTTTGGTTATGATCCCGTTTTTTATTTTGCAAAATTTGGTAAAACTTTTGCAGAACTCTCAAACGAGGAAAAGAATGCGGTCAGTCATCGAGGTAGAGCGATGGCTGAAGTAAAAGCCGAAATAGACATGATCCGCAAGTGGCTCGAACAGCGGCTTTTTGAGGAGAAACCGCCAAAGCCCGATCATAATCTTTTTGCCCACAAAGACTGGTCGGATGAGATGTAAAAGGGAGGAACTCTTATCGCAATAAGATGGGCGTTTGCTTGCTCTTACTCTACTTTTAATTCCCTTTGCAGCAAATCTCTCACAGCATCTGAACAGTTCTTTTCATTGTAGATGATGTTATACACTTGCTCGAGGATGGGCATTTCTATGTTGATCTTTCTGGCCAGATCGTAGACGGATTTTGTGGTTTTTATCCCTTCAGCCACCATACTCATTTCACTCTTTACCTGTGCAAGAGTTTTTCCTTCCCCGAGTTTTAAACCCACCATTCTGTTTCTACTGAGATCTCCGGTGCAGGTAAGGAGCAGATCGCCAAGGCCGCTTAAACCGGCAAAGGTCGATGGATCGGCATCTAATGCCTTGCCAAGCCTTTGCATTTCAGCAAGACCCCTCGTTATCAGCGCGGCTCTGGTATTTTGGCCATAGCCTAAACCGTCGCATACTCCGGCGGCAATGGCGATAATGTTTTTAAGTGAAGCACTTATTTCAAGGCCAATGATATCCTGGCTGGCATAGACACGAAAAAAATCGCTAACGAATATTTTCTGTACTTCTTTTGCCGTCAGTAAATTTGCAAATCCGATGGTTACAGCAGTTGGGACTTTTTTAGCCACTTCTTTTGCAAAAGAAGGCCCGGATATCACACCTAATTCAATATTTTTATAGTCTAATTTGTTTTTGGCAAGGAGTTCGGCCATGATCTGGGTCATGGTCTTGAGCGTCTCGTTTTCTATTCCTTTAACTGCTGAAATTATGCGGCATCCATCCGCAATAAACGGAATCATAAGATTAAAGGTCTGGCGGTACGAATGTGAAGGTACCGCCATGACGACAAGAGAGCTTCCTGCAACAGCCTGCTCCAGTTGTATTACCGGCTGCAGTTTTTCGGGGAATCGGATACCGGGAAGATGCTTTTTATTTTCCCCATCACCGATAAGCTTATCGATATGGTCTTGCCGGTGGCCCCACAGGGCTACATCATAATTTTTCCCCGCCAGCAGGATCGCCAGCGCCGTTCCCCAGGAGCCAGCGCCAATAACTGCTATTTTAAAATTACTCTTGGTCATCGCCTTTTTCCGGAACCGGAGTCGTTTCGCTTATAGACCCTTCTTCATTAGGAATATCCTCATCTTCTTCGTCATCGCGACTGTTGTCTTTAGCCAGGCTATCCATGCTGACAACTCTCTCATGTTCATCGAGATTAATCAGTTTGACTCCTTGGGTGCTCCTGCCAATGACCCTGATGGAGCTCAGGTCCATTCGAATCATTTTACCGGAATCGGCAATAAGAATGACCTCTTCATCATCATCAACCTGTTTGGCAGCAATAACGTCTCCGTTGCGAACACTTCTTTTTATTCCTCTGACGCCCTTACCACCTCTTTTTTGCAACCTATATTCCTCAATTGGACTTCTCTTTCCGTAGCCATTTTCTGTTGCTATCAGAATAGAGTTGGTAGAATTAATGACTATGGCACTAACTACAATGTCCTCGGCACCAAGTCGTATCCCGGTAACTCCAGCGGCGGTCCTGCCCATGGTCCGTATGTCTGTTTCATTAAAATGAATACACATCCCTTTCCTGGTAACCAGCAGAATAGTATCATTGCCATTGAGAACATGGGCGGCAATAATTTCATCGCCTTCGTTAATTGTCAGGGCACGTTTACCTTTGCGTAAAGGTCTGCTAAATTCCTGGAGGCTGGTTTTTTTGATCCTGCCGAATTTGGTTACCATCATAATGGTTTTATTGTTTGATTCATCATCGAAGCTGGTAATCGGTAAAATAGCGGCAATATTCTCGTCCTCAGCAAGATTGAGCAGATTGACAATAGCCTTACCCCTTGCTGTTCTACCAGCCAGTGGTAACTGATATACTTTTCGCCAGAAGACCTTACCCTGATTCGTGAAAAACAGGAAAATATCAAGAGTTGAGGCCACATAGAGATCAGAAACGAAATCCTCTTCAATGTTTTTAACGGCGGTTTT
>Ga0210123_1000255_pt1 | contig 35365 bp, 29 predicted proteins | sample Muzzi_PWB_D2_FD_185535 | JGI IMG/M metagenome (GOLD analysis project Ga0210123, IMG submission 185535) | Wetland microbial communities from San Francisco Bay, California, USA, that impact long-term carbon sequestration - Muzzi_PWB_D2 (SPAdes) | ecosystem: Environmental > Aquatic > Marine >... | reverse complement strand
AAAGGAATCCGTTAACCGCTTCCGAGTGGGTGAGCTGCATCTCCACCTCACGCAGACCACCGATATACCACCAGGCAAGGCCCAGGATCATCAGCGGCATTGGGAAATACCGCTCCCATTTTTTTATATCACCTTTGTGCGTGTCGAGAAAATAACTGGAAAACAGCGCGGCAAGGGCAAGGAAGAGGCAGCCGAGGAAATACCTGTTGGCAAAGGCCATCGCGGTAAATGGATACCAGACCGAATCAAGGAAGATATACCCGGCAGCCAATTGCAGCAGCAAACCGAAGTGACGGGCCAGTACCCGCCGCTGCCTCACCCCGACCCAGACCAGCCCGGCCCCCTCCAGGGCCCAAATCGTGGCGGACCAATGTCCGTCCAGGGCAAGGGGAATGGCGAGACTGCCGAAAACCACTCCCAGAGCCAAAAAGGCCTCACAGAGAAGATGCATCGAATGTACCAGCCGGCGCCACAGGAGAGTGGCCAGGCCGAGATAGAAAAGCCCCAGGCCCAGTGCCGAGAAAGCCATGCCGTACTCAAAATCCCTGACCAGATAGTACTGGAGACCGGAGACGATAAGCGGCAGGCCAAAAACCAATGGCCCGTCGATATAGCCGCGAAGATCAATGGGCTGACGATGGGCAAAGAGGATGGAGATCACAACATAAAAGACAAAAAAGAGGATGAGGAACGGTTCCGTCGTCCGGAAAAATTCCGGCTGATAGCCGGAGCTGCCCCAGAAGGTGCCGATGGCAAAGGTAAAGAAGAAACCGACCAGATTCAGTTCCCGCCACGACTTAAACCAGGCGATGCCCAGGATACCGGCATTGAGCAGACCATAATAAGAAAAGAGCATGACATGGCTGCCCTGGCCCGTTGACATCAGTACCGGGGCGAGAAAGCCACCGACAATACCGAAAACGGCCAGGGATTTTGCTTCCTGCAGGACGGCCAGCGTACACGACAGGGCGACCAGCCCGATCATCACTCCAAGCGAGAGGGCCATCGGCAGGAAGCCGTAGAGCTTGGCGGCGGCAAAGACCACCAGATAGAGGATCCCCACCCCGCCCCCCTGCAGGACCAGGCCGTACCCCAGGCGTGACCGCCGCAGCCGCCAGCCGAGCCCGAGCAATGTCATCCCGGAGAGAGCCACACCAACCAGTCGCAGCTCAAGGGGGATCATGTTGCGCTGAGCGGCATATTTCAGCAGGAAAGCCACGCCGAAGAACAGGATGATGACGCCGATCTTCAGCACCAGGTTGCCGCTGGTGAAAAAATGAACGATCTTTGCCGTAAACTCAGCAGCCTTGGCGCCAAGACCGTCGGCAAGACTGTCGGACAAAGAAAACTGCTCATCCGGGTCCGGCTGAGAAAAAATTTCCAGCCCCTCGATTTCGCCCATCTCCTGGCTCTCCTGAACCGGTTTGGCCGGTCGCAGATATTCTTGCCCGTCAGCAAGGGCCGGTTCCACATCAGGCGGCCGGGGAACCACTTCCTCCCGGACGGACGCTTTTTTCGGCGCTACTTCCGACACTCCCGCCGTTTCCAGGAATTTTACCCGTTTCCTAAGGGCCAGCACCTCAGCGGCCAGCACCCCGGCCAGGCAGCCGACAATCACCCCACCCAAACTGAAATACAGGGAACCTACAAAAGCGAAGATCAACCCGAGAATGACATGCATGTTCTCTCCAATTTATGACGACTGCTTGTTCAGTGCCCCGATCAAGAGAGCCGCTTCCCGATCGCCGGGAAGGTTTCTTTGCTGCAGATAGTTGCAGATCTTCTCTCTTTCCGTATCCGTTTTTTTCTGGGCCAGATTGGCCTTGGCGGACAGTGACCGGATCCGCACGGCAACCACCGCACATGCTCTGACTGCCGGGGTATCGGCTGTTATGCCGGAAAACTCCTGCACATTTTCATGGCTGGCCATCAGGGCGTTGAGTGCCCCGACCTTTTCATCACCCTGTTCGACAATCTCGGCCAGACCGCGGATAATCACGCATTGGTAGTATTGCCCGACATCACAGACCGGCATTGCCTTGTCATAGCCGGTGTCGAGATAGGCGAGAGGAATATCCACCTCGAAACAGACTTTCGGGTCGCGGTGGATATTGTCGAGCTTTTCCCCCTTCAGGCTGCAGTGAAAATAGATTGCCTCCCGCCAATAAACATAGTTGACCGGGGTGATATAGGGATAGCCGTCCGCGCCCATGGTCGCCAGCCTGCCTACCCTGCCCCTGGCCAAAATAGTGTCGATTTCCCTTTGCTCCGTTATCTCACATTGTTTTTTGCGCATCTCTTTTACCTGGACAATTTTTATCTGTCACACATCAAGACCCGGCTCAGACGCCGGCTTGAGCCCCACCACTTCTTTTATCGATTCTTTCCACCGCACCTCGGGGGTGGCCCGTAACTCCCGGTACAACCGATGCAACTGCCCATCGGTCTGGCCCTGTTCGATGCGGGCAATCTCCTGCTGCATCTCTTTGGAGTCGCAGGCTACTCGCCGCGCGATTTTATTCATCTTGCCCAACCAGATCGAATGGTTGATAAAGGGCAGCAGTTCGTGAACCATGGCCGCAACATCTGCCGTATCGAGCATCGGCTCGACGCTGACCGAGGTGGAAAAACCCTGGGCGAAGGCATATTCGAGACAGGCCTTCCGTTCTGCGTAGCCTGGAGCATATGGCTCCCAGAAGGTAAGAATTTTCTCGTTTCGTGCGGTGATGGTAAAGCGAAACAGCAGCTGTTTTCGACTATCGGCCAGCTCTGCGCACAATCTCTGAATACAGGCCAGATGCGGTTTGGAGACCACCAGAACCCGGTTGCCGGCTGCGAGGATCTTTTTCAGTAGCCTGAGGCAAGCCTCGAGGTTATCCGGGACGATGTCATGGGCGGACGGGAACATAACCTGGCCCGGGTACAGCGGCCGCGATTTTTCCACCTCTTCCTCGTTCACCCGGCAGTGGAACCATTGTCCGGCGGGAATCACACCCTGCCGCTCAACGAGATCATAACGGGCATAGCAGTACCGGCAGCCATGGGGACAGCCCCGGCAGCAGTTTATCTCTGCGACCGCCCATTCCCTGGTTCCCCGGATGGGCTTCTTCCCGGAAACTTCTTTGCCCATAGGTGGCCGCCGCTAGACCTCTTCCCGCCAGAGCAGGAAAAGTTGTTCAATGCCTTTTCTGGCGTACCCTGCCAGGGCGAGATAGGCTTCATCACTAAAGGGTTTTCCTTCGGCAGTGGCCTGGACCTCAATCCACCGGCCATCGCCGGCCATGACGAAGTTGGCATCGGTTTCAGCAGATGAATCCTCAAGATAATCGAGATCGAGGATCGGTTCCCCGTTAAGGATACCGGCGGAAATCGCTGCCACCGGCATGATATCCGGCAATTTTTCCAGCCGGCCTTCGGCAACCAGCTTGTGCAGGGCATCCCTTACCGCCAGCGCTCCACCGGTAATTGACGCGGTACGTGTACCGCCATCGGCATTGAACACATCGCAGTCGACCCGGATGGTTCGTTCGCCAATGGTGGCCAGATCGACCATCATCCTGAGGCTTCGCCCGATCAGTCGCTGGATCTCCATGGTCCTGCCCGACAGCCCCTTGGTCTCCCGTCGATACCGGCTGTTCGTCGCACAGGGGAGGATGCCGTATTCGGCGGTAATCCAGCCCTGGCCGCTGTCCTTTAAGAACGGAGGCACCTTGTCCTCCACCGAAACACCGCAGATTACATGGGTATTGCCCATGCGGATAAGCACCGAGCCGTCGGCCTGGGGCTGCACCCCTCTCTCGACGGTGACAGGTCTGAGACCGTCTGCTGGTCTATTATTTATTCGCATATTGCTCCTGGTTCAAAATTATGTTGCCGTTTTTCGTATGCAATGTTGGAGCGTTATTGTACGACTTCCATCGGATAAACGCAACTCAGGCTCGACAAGCCTCCGGGCTGTATCGGACCCGGGAGAATTTTGGGATCTATAACCCGGATTCACCGAATGTAATCAAACCAATCTCATTTCGCACCTATCACAGTTTCTAACCTTATACATTGACACATTTCAATGAACAAAAGGGTTTACGAACATTAATGGTTCATGGTATTGAAAAGACCATTAATACAGAACAAATCATTTTTCTGAACGTTCAAGAGAGCGATTTTTTTTCGTTCTGATTTAATCAACATCAAGGAGGCACCATCATGAAGAAGCTGTGTATCGTCTTGTTGCTCGCACTCTGTCTGCCGGTAATTGCCTTTGCCGCAGATGCAAAGAAAAATCCACTTGAGGCCTGGCAACCAAAATTTGATCCGAGCGGCGCCCAGTACACCTATATTTTGTCGAATGTTTCCCACCCGGTTATTGAAGGGGTCGGGGCCGGATACCGTATTCGCGATAAGGTATGGGAAAAATCCGGCGGTCGCCTCTATGTCGACTTCCGTCCTTTGAGCCAGCTCGGCGGTGAAAAAGATGTTATCAGCAAGCTCAAGCTTGGAGCCATCCAGGGCATGATGAGTTCTTCCGTAGCCGCGGCCAATGTCTCCGACGTCCTCGGTATCGTCAACCTGCCCTACGTTGTCGACACCTTTGATAAACTGGATAAATTCAGGAACACTCCGGAACTCTGGCAGCCCTTTGCCAATGGGGCAATGAAGCAGGGAATCCTGGTGGCTGACGTCACCGGCTACGGCCCCTACGGTTGGGCGACCACGACCCCGGTACGGACCATCGCCGACGCCAGGAACATCAACTTCCGTATCGCCGAGGCCCCGGTCAATGCCGATATTTACAAAGCCTGGGGTTTGAAGTTCACCGCCATGCCCTGGCCGGATGTCCCGCAGGCACTGCAGACCGGAGTAATTACCGGACTCGATCATACGGCCATTGTCTGCAATATCACCAAGAAATTCACCATCGCGAAAAACTTCACCGAGCTGGACTATGCTCAGGGCCTGTTCGTCCACCTGATCAACAAACGGTGGCTGGCAAAATTACCCAAGGACCTGCAGGATATCCTCCTGTCGGTTATCGCCGAAGAAAGCAAGAACACCCGTGCCCTAACCCGCCAGCAGTACGCGAGAGAGGTGGCAAAAGCCAAAGAAGCCGGTGTTGAATTGATCAAGCTCTCTGACGATGACATCAAGGAATTAAAGAAAATGGCCGAACCGGTACTGCAGGAATGGGGCAAGAAGATCGGCTCCGACTATCTTGCCAAAGTACGTAAAGAGTTGGACAGCTGATCCGCAAATAAGAAACTATCGGCTAAATATCGTATAGAGTTTCAATGACATACCCATGTCATTGAAACTCTATACCTGGTAACCCATCCAGCAGAAAAAAACGCCTTCAATAGCACAGTTCGACAATCGGCACCTCCCAGGCATCACCGTGACAATTACCGGCAAATGCCGGATCATCGATTTCATCTTTAAACCGCTGCACCATGGCAACAACCCGGCATTCCCTGATCAATCCCACCCTGCCCGCCCATTTCGATCTTGCCGTCCTGGACAATCGGGCAACTGTAATGCCCTCCGGGGCAACCAGTTCAAGATGGTCGATACGTTTTTCTACCCGCAGCCGATCTCCGGGCTGCAGCTTCTGCAGGGCTCTGCGGACCGGATGGTTCAGGCTCTTCAGGCCGGCATAGTCAAGGAAGAGATCCTTCATGCCAAGCAGGCCATACTGTGTATTGACCGGCAGGTTACTTGTCGCAGGCTGGATTTTTCTCGTAACCATGAAATCTCCGGCAATCCCTGCCGCATGAGGATTCGGCGCCTCGGCAAGATCGAAAAGGTGCAGGCTTTCCCTGGCCCGGGACATCCCGACATAATATAGTCTGCGCTCCTCCTCCATCTCCTGCCCCTGTTTTATCTGCCAGCCGTCGCCAAGGAGGAAAACATGGTCGAACTCCAGCCCCTTGACGGAGTGCACCGTGGAGAGGAAGATGCCGTTGGCGAGATTTTTCGAGCGGCTCTGGTCGGAGAGTGCCTCGTAAAAATAGTCTTCGATAAGGGACACCGGCTGGGGCACGTCACCTGTTTCCTCCCGCCATTCTTCAATCAGCTTGCGTAAATTTGCGTGCCAGAGTGTATCTTCCGCGCTCGTCGCCGGGATGAAGCTCAGCAGCGAACTGGCGGTCCGTATTTCCAGCCTCGTCCCCCGCAGCCCCTCAAGCAATGTGGCGTTTTCCCGGATTCTCGTCAGGCGTGGAAAGCCGCCGGCCCGGCCCCAGTTTAAACTCATGGGGATTTTTTCCTCTTCAAGGACCGCACGCACCGGGTCAAGGCACCGCCATTCACGGGCCAAAATAGCATACCGGTTAAAGTCACAACCATGCGCCAGCCGCTGCAGTCGCCTCAGCTCGTCGAGCAGGACACAGGCCTGTTCTTTGCGGCTGTTGACGTCGAGCCGCTGCACCCTGCCCCGGCTGAGTGGATCACTCTGTTGCCGGTTGCCGCCGGACGGCAGGGAAATTCTGGCCCGGTTGACCTGCAGTTCCTGCCCGGTCTTCATTCGGTCACGGTTCAAACCGATCAGCGCGTTTGCCGCAGCGATGATATTGGCGGTCGATCGATAATTTTCAAGCAGATAATGGATCTCCGCCTGGTAATCCTCCTGGAATTTTCTGATAAAGCCGACATTTGCCCCACGAAAACGGTAGATATTCTGGTCGTCGTCGCCCACCGCCATAATGGTCATCCTCTGCTCCTTCTCGTCCAGGGACTTGCCGGCCAAAAGGGCGACCAGTTCATACTGTTCCGCATCGATATCCTGATATTCATCGACCAGGATATGGCTGATCCTGCCGACAAGTGCATGCCTGGGGGGGATATCGCCAAAACCGAGAACCGCCTCATCGCCCCTTAAAAACCGTACCGCATCCCGGATCACCTCGGAAAAATCCACCTCTCCCATCTCACTTTCACCCGCGGCAGTTGCAAGCGACCTGCCGGTCAACCGCAGAGCCAGCCCGTGAAAGGTGAGGCTTGTCACTCCAAACATTTCGTCGCCGACCAGCTCCCGCACCCTGCTGCGCAGACTCATCACCGCGCTGCGATTAAAGCAGAGCACCAGGATAGCCTCGGGCTTCACCCGTTTCACCCGGAGCAGATAGGCAACCCGATGGGCGACAACCCTGGTTTTGCCCGAGCCCGGCCCGGCCAGAACCAGCATGTTTCGGTCGGTATCCGCGGCGACGATTTTCTCCTGGCTGTCGTTGTACAGTTCATCGACTATCCGCAGATATGACTGCTCGCTCGTTGCCCGCTCGAGGAACTTTTTCTTGCCGGGAAAGAACCGTTTGATAAAATCATCCTTGTCATCGTTGAAGTAAGACGAGACCAGGTGCATCGCCACACTCAGCTTCTGCAGCGCCCGCCTGGCATACTCGTTCATCACATGGATCTGAAAATTCCGTTCGTTATAGTGGGTTTTCAGAGGCGAAAAATCGGCCCCGGAGTACCGCCTGCCCTTGGCCTCCGGATTTATTTTGATAGTCATGGCCTGGCGAAAAACGGCCAGTCCCTGCTGGAGTTCGATAACCCCCTGCTCGTGCATAAAGGTCAGGGCCCGTTCCGCAGCCGCCAGCGGGTCACGCAGTTGGGGCAGAAGCAGCAGATCGGTTTTCAGGCCGGTGATGATCTTCTCCAGGGTGAACTCGACCAGCAGACTGCCGTTCGGCTTCGTTGAAGGAGCGATAGTGGCGAGCATTGCCTGCAGGGCCGCACTTGCCGCCAGTTGGCGAATCCGCACTGTTTTCAGCAGGGATTCCCAGTCACGATGAAGCATCAGGGAAAACCTGTTGTTGCCTCTGGCCCGAAGCGACAGGCTGCCGCTCTGGCCGGCAAGCCCCTTGCCGTCGCGGGAGAGGCCATGCAGTATCAGTTTCAGGACATGGGGCGTGCTCTCCCGATGCCCCCTGTCCCGCAACCGCTGGTTTACCTGACGCAGATCGATCTCCAGCGGAGTCTCCAGCTCCATCTCCGGCGCAGCTTCCTGCAGGACCTGCAGAAATTCCCTTTCCAGGGCAGTTATCTGTTGCAGCTGGTTTTCGGCACTGTTCTGGATCTTATAGCGGAGATAGGCGGACAGAATCGTCTCCTTGGAGAGCAGTCCCTGTTCGGCCATATCGTTCAAGGTGCGAATGACGCGCAGGGTTTCCGTCTCACTTTCCGGATCATCGGGCGTGGCGGCAAAAGCCGACTGCCCAGCCAGTTCATCGGCACTGAAGGCCTGGTTCGGCCGCCGGTCCATCATGACCGTGAGAATCGCCAGCCACCTCGCCTGCTGCCTTTTTGAGAGATTGAGTCCGGCCATCTTCTCCCTGGCCTCGGCGAGGCTGCGTACCAGAGGTTTACCCTGAAAGACTCTGGTGTGGTTTTCATTGCGTTCCAGATAACCGGCCCGTTCCAGCCAGGAGACCGCGGTATTGACCATGGTTGTTGCATCGGGACGATCCATCGCATCAACATCGACCACATCAAGGCGTAATAATTCGCCTGCGGTGAGGACGACCGAATCTTCGCCCTTGGCGGCATAACGCAACCCCCTGAGAAACTGGGCAATCTCCCGTTGGGTCAGGCGGGAACTGCTGGAAAGACGAAACTGGCCTTCGATATCCTGCTCGGCAAAGATAAGGATACATTCCGCCGTACTGCGATCCCGTCCGGCCCTCCCGGCTTCCTGCAGATAGTTCTCCAGCGAACCTGGAATATCGGCATGGATCACCAGCCGCACATCGTCCTTATCGATGCCCATGCCAAAGGCGTTGGTCGCGCAGATGATCGGGGTTATCCCCTCAATGAAGTTTTCCTGGATGCGTTTTTTCAGAGAAGGCTCAAGCCGGGCATGAAAGGCTTCGGCGGTATAGCCGGCCAGCTGGATGAACTCCGCCAGTTTTTCGGTATTTCTCCTGGTGGCACAATAGATGACCACGCTGCCAGCCCCCTGGTATCTCGCCCGGAGCAGGTCCAGAATGGTCTGGTTTTTTTCATACTTTTCAACCGGCCAGACCTCATAATGCAGGTTAGTCCGTTCATGTCCGCCGGCAAACTGCTCCAGCCGGAACCCGAGTTCCCGCTGGATAATGTCGATTATCTCGGCCTTGACATCCTTTTTCGCGGTGGCGGTAAAACACTGGACAGGCGGGATAGCGCTCTTTTCCTTCCCGGCGAACTCCCTGATAAAGCGGATGGAATAGAGATAATCCGGCCGAAAGTCATGGCCCCATTTGGACAGGCAGTGCGCTTCGTCAAAAACCCATGCCCCGATCTCCCGCTGGCCGATTGCCCTGACAAACGATTGATTGCGCAGCTGCTCGGGAGAGACGAACAGGATCCCGACATCGCCAAGACGAACCGCTTCAATGATCTCTCCCCGCTCCGGCATGGTGAGCAACCCGTACAGGGCCGCCGCCAGTTTGGTGCCCGTCTGTTTCTGAAAATTATCCACCTGGTCCTTCATCAGCGCCTGCAGGGGCGAGACGACAATGGTCAGCAGATTTCGGCGCTGGTAGCGCATCAGGGCGGGCAGCAGATAGCAGAGCGACTTGCCACCACCCGTCGGCAGCGTGGCGAAAAGCGACATGTTCCTCGTGGCTGCGGCCACTATCTCCGCCTGCAGGCTGGTGCCTTCCTCTGTGGCCGGTTCCGGGCGGAAGTCCTCAAAACCGTAATAGTTGTGCAGGAAAAATTGGGGATCGTGCTGTTCCCGGCAGTACCGGCAAGCACTGCCTGGGCAGCTCACCTCGCGAAGCTGGTGGAGCAGCGCCGGCACCTCGGCAAAGTGATGCCGCACCCAGGGCGGCAGGATCGAATTACCGCCGGCTACGGTCAGCCAGGCGGTTACATAGGCAAGGGATGGATATCGGAGTGTCCCGTTTACCAGTTGTTCAAGAATATTTTTTACCCCGGCCCGGCAACCTTGTTTTTCAGCCAGCCGGAAAAAGGATTTATGCAGCTCTTCCTCTTCCAGCAGAGGGATCCCCATGGCCGCAAGAGCCGCTGAAGTTCCGGCAAGCTCCCGGTCATGGTGCAGAAAACTCCGGTAGAGGGCTGGAGCGCCCGCCCCCGCAACAGCTTGACCGGTGAGGGCTGTCCATTGTTCGGTGAAAACCCGGCCGGCGAGCAAGGCATCCTGCACCGGATCGTTGACACTGTCCCGGACGAGCCGATAGTTTTTCACCAGCCGGTGATATGGATTTTCCGGAAAGGCAAGCGGTGAAAGATAGAGGGTATCTATTGCCGGTTTTCTAAGGAGCTGCAGGCTGGGAGCAAACTGCCGAAGGCGTGGCAGATCATGACCGAGAATATTATGACCAAGAATGTATGAGGCGCCATGAGCGAACGCATCAAACTCTTTGAGCTGCTTTGGCGTTATAGGCTTTCCGGGGCGACTGACAAAAGATTCTCCGTTAAAGGCCGCACCAATCGAATAGATAACATTTTTCTCGTTTACTTCGATATCAAACAGCAGGCATTGCTGGAGGAAGTCCTGACAGTTACTGGCCATATCGTCCTACGAGGTCGTGTTATTCTGAGCCTTGGAAATTCTTTTTCTCTGTTTCGGAAAGTTTCTCATAATGTTATCCGTCCCGTTTGTCGGGGGAAGCTGTGTACGACATCTTCTCCTTGATTTACCTGACTCAGGGGGCAATATCGACTTTTTTGTTGATTTTAAACCATTTTTCTCGTCTGCAGTCCTGTCGATTTAATGCTGATCGTCCGGATCATTAATCTTTCTGTGAATACATTTTTTTGTTATATTGTATCAAAAAAGATGCTCAGGATACTATGATCCACCGTCATTGTCCTGATGCAACGTATTTTGCCAAGCCGGACATTACACCGCTTAACCAGTCAGCAGTTAAAAATCACCATCAGGAGATGCCATTGTTCATCGAAATTGTCAAACACACCCCGTCTTGGGTTTTTATCCTCTTTTTCGTGCTTCTCCTCGCTGGATACCTGCAAAGCAGGGAGAGAACGGTTCGCTGCCATATGGTTTCAATTCTGCCCGGTGCAATGACCGGACTTTCCTTATACGGCACAATATCTGCCTTTGGCTTTTCTCCCCTTGGCCTTGGACTATGGCTGGCAGGAGTCACTATCGCCGCAGGACTGGCTGCAGGACGTAAAACTCCCACTGGGTTGAGCTACTCAACGGAAACCAGGACTTTTCACGTACCAGGCAGCTGGCTGCCGCTTGCCTTGATGATGACTATCTTTTTTACCAAATATGCAGTTGGTGTTGTTGTTGCGCGGCAGATGCCGATTGTAGGCAATGCGGTTTTTATCGGCTCCATCAGTTTCTGTTATGGTGTATTTAGCGGGATTTTCATGGCACGGGGGATCATCGTTTGGCGCACTGCCGGGCTCAACGCCAAAGAAGTCTTCTCCAAAGTGGAAATGAGCAAAACCGGACTTCCCTGATTTCTCCGGTTAACGGTGCTTCCGCCACTCACATCAAGGAGGTTTCCAGTGCTTAATCTGCGTAAACTCATCAACCATTTATTTTTGTCGATGCTCATATTGACACAGGGCATGTTTTTTACCGAAATCACAGTTGGCAAGGAGGTATTAGCAATGGAAAATTTGAACATTTCGAGTACGGCCTTCAAACATGGCGAGGCTATCCCGGCACGCTACAGCTGCGACGGTAGCGACATCAATCCCCCGCTGAAGATCGGCCCGCCACCGGAAAACACCATCACGATTGCGCTGATCATGGATGATCCAGACGCTCCTGTCGGCACCTGGGTGCACTGGGTTGTCTGGAATCTCCCCCAAGAGACGCGGGAAATCCTAGAAAAATCATTGCCCTCCGGCGCAATTCAGGGCAAGAACAGCTGGAAGCGAAACAGCTATGGCGGCCCATGCCCACCATCTGGGACGCATCGCTATTTTTTCAAGATCTATGCCCTCGACACAGCCCTTAATCTCAACCAGGCAACAACCAAAGCGGACCTCGAGCAGGCCATGCAGGACCATATACTGGCCAAGGGTGAATTGATGGGGACCTACAAAAGGAAGTGAATCAACACTGGGCAGTATTAATAGTAATCCCAGGTTTTGGAGGATTGATCATAGTAATAATGCCGGCTTTCTCAGACTGGCCATAGGTCGGCACCGCGATTGGCATACAAAAAGGAACTGATGAATGAAAACAGATACGAAATCAAAAGGAACCTGGATTCACCGTTTTGCCATACGGCTGTTCACCCTTGTTTTAGCGGTACTGATCTTCTGGGTGCTTGGCTTCTTTGTGGATGACATCCGGTCTATCAACGGCCCCGACTATTACACTATCGAGAAGAAACACCTCGACAAGGATCTTGTGGCAAAACGAAGGACACTTGAGAAACAGGTCGCTGATCTGATGCGTCAGATTGAAAACCAGACTGAGAAACAGCGGGTTGTGGGGGACAGTTCCCGGAATCTGCAGCAGACGATCAACCAACTCATTGAACTCCAGAAACTCGGCATGCAGAAGAGCATTGCCTTTTCGAAGACCGAACAGGCGAACTTCACGAGCAGCCTGAAACTTTTTCTCGACAATCAAAGGAAATATCAGGACCTGAGTCAGACCGTATCAGACATGCTTGAACAAAAGCAAGGGCTGGTTCAGGAGAAGGAACAGACGGAACAAGAAATCGACAGACAGCGTCAACCGGCCAGGGATGAATTCAACCGCCTCAGCCGGAAACACCGGCTGAAGCTGGCCTTCCTACAACTGGCGATTCTGTTGCCCCTTCTCGCTGTCGCGGCGGCCGTTATTCTCAGGAAGCGCTCCAGCATCTACTTCCCGCTGTTCCTCGCCTTCGGCGCTGCAACACTGATCAAGGTCGCGCTTGTGATTCATGAATACTTCCCAAGCAAGTACTTCAAGTACATCCTGATCGGCGTCCTCTTGGTTGTAGTAGCGAAGCTGCTGATCTACTTCATCCGCGCTCTCGCCTTCCCAAAGGCTCAGTGGTTGGTCAAACAATATCGGGAGGCATACGAGCGATTTCTGTGTCCGGTGTGTGATTACCCGATCAGAATCGGCCCGCGCCGTTTTCTGTTCTGGACCCGCAGGACTGTCAATAAAATTGTCGTTCCAAGTGATTGGAGCGAACAGGAAGAGAAGTATACCTGTCCGTCATGCGGCAGTAACCTGTTTGAGGAATGCCTGTCCTGCCACAAGGTCAGGCACGCGATGCTTCCGAATTGCCTGCACTGCGGAGCAGAAAAAGAAATCAAATAAAGTTCCGGCATCCACCTGCTACTCTACCGCAGAACGCTTAATTCGGAGGCGCCGAACGCGGATCAGGTAGAAAGGATATCCTTCATCCGTTGATATTCGTCGCTGCTGATTTCACCTCTTGCATATTTTTCCCTGATAATATTCAGTGAATCCTCGCGATCCGAATGCACTCCAGGTCGCTGTCCGGAATTTTTAAAAAGTCTGGTGATAATATAGACGAAGCAAACAAGGAGAAGTGCTGTCCAGAACATACCAAACAGGCCACCGCTCATCGGCCATCCCCCTGCGCCAAACATTGTATTCCAGTTACATCCCCACATTATTAATCACTTTGATTACAGTTTAATCCCAACTGGCCCTGATCATTTCTATTACGGGAAGGGGAAGGGCTTCAGCCCTTCCCCTGTTCAATGATATTGTTACCAGCGATCACAGTAGAAGCCGTCATCGTCGGGTTGGATATTGTTTTTACTCGCTGCCTCAGCGAGCTGGTTCTGCTTGGCTGAGATGCTTTCCGCCAGAGCCCGGGCACGCTTGGGATCAGGATTGGAACCAGCCATGATGGCATTCAGTTCTGCCTGGTCTGCAGCCATGCTCGACCTGATGGCAGCCGTTTCCTTTTGGAAGGATTGGTAGGCCTCGTTGTCAAAGTTGTTGCGGGAGTCAGTCATCATACCGTATCTGCCGCCCATCATGTGGTACCCGCCGCCATGCATCATACCGTACCCGCCATGTCTCAGACCGTACCCGCCGTTCATCATGTGGTTTCCATTGTTCATCGTGCCGTATCCGCCACACCCCCAGTTGTTCCAGGCAAAAGCGTTGGTAGAGATAAATGCCAAACCGGCTGCGGCAACCAGTGCCAGGGTTATAATTGTCTTTTTCATGTCTATGTCCTCCAATGAAAGATTTTTGGATTTAGGCGTAACCTTTGCGATAATTAAAGCAAGAGTGATGCCAGAATCCAATATGTAAGATATCTCGTTAACATCACAATATTATTCAGGAGAAAATACCAGTTCGGGTCGAGGAAGAGCTTGTCAAGGGCTCAACAACTGCTTAAAAATTAGACATAGACGGCAATTTATGTCCAAAGACTGGACACGTCTCTTTTTTCTCAGCGGCAAACAGCAGCGTATGAAAAATCGATTGAAAATATTCCTGGGCAACGTCTCGCCATGGGGGATTATCGGCATGAGTCTCATTCTGGCGGTAATTGTATTGGTATTGGCGGTGACGAATTACAATAGAGAAAAAAAGTATATGGAACAGGTGCTTCGCGAAAAAGGCGGTGCCCTGATCAGGGCTCTCGAAGCCGGCGCCCGAACTGGAATGATGGGCATGATGGGCGAACGACCGGACCTTCAGGTATTGCTGCACGAGACTGCTTCGCAACCGGATATTCTCTACATCGCAATCGTCGACTCATCGGGAGCCATCCTGGTCCATAACGACGCAGCCAAAATAGGGCAGACATTAATTGAACCGGATGTGCTTGCCTCGATGCACCCTTCTGCAGAAGTGCAGTGGCGCACGGCTGACCGGATGGCCACAACGAAAGCGTTTGAAGTGTACAAACTTTTCCAGCCGATACTACCTGAGGATAATAACCTTCACAATTCCGGCTCGATGAACAACCATATGCGACAGATGATGCATGGCCGATCGAAGAGCATGATGGGCATGAATCCCAACGAGCGATGGCAATCCGGTTGGGGGCGCGGCATGAATCAGAACGGGAGCCTTGCCCAGGGTAAGAGCTCCGTCATTCTGATTGGTATGGACATTGCCCCCTACAAAGAAGCTATCAGCGAAGACATCTCGCTTAGTCTCACCATGTCAGGAATCCTTCTGCTGCTCGGCCTTGGCGGAGTTGTTTCCCTCTTTTGGATGCAGAGCCACCTTCGCTCAAGAAAATTGTTGCAGGACACCAAAGCCCTGACCTCGGAAATAGTTGCAAACATCCCGGAGGGGATCATAGTTTACGGCCAGGACGGGAAAATAATTTACATCAACATCATCGCGCTGCAGATGCTGGGCGTTGCAGGTCCTGCGGTTTCAGCGGTGCAGCTTGCAGCTGATCTCCTGCCGCCTGCGTTGTGGCAGCTGCATGCTCGGGTGAGTCCGGAACAGCGTATCGTTGAGGCGGAAATTGAACTCGATGTCGAAGACTCGAGGAAATTGCCGGTAGCTGTCGTGGCAACGGACATCCTTACCGCAGAAGGAACTGTCGTGGGACAGATGTTTCTGCTCCGTGATCTCAGCCAGATAAAGCAGCTGCAGGAGGAAATTCATAAAGCCGACCGGATGGCGGCCATCGGTCATCTTGCCGCCGGTGTTGCCCACGAGGTTCGCAATCCTCTCAGTTCGATCAAAGGATATGCAACCTATTTCGGGTCTCTGTTCCCTGACAATAGCGACAATAAGAAGGCCGCTGAAGTAATGACATCCGAAGTGGATCGATTGAACCGGGTCATCTCCGAATTGCTGGAAATGGCCCGACCCGCCGACATCCGGAAAAGAGATACCGAGATCAGTACCCTGCTCGAATCCTCTCTTCGTCTGGTCAAACAGGAAGCGGAAAGCTCGAGGGTGAGAATCTCCATCGCCTCCGATTCTGATGTTGGCTCGATCCCGGTTGATCCCGACCGCCTGACCCAGGCTCTAATCAATCTCTATATCAATGCCATCCAGGCTATGCCGGACGGAGGCGAACTCAGGGTCTTCGCCTCACGTCGAGGATCGAACCTGCTGCTCCGCATCAGCGACACCGGAACAGGACTGCCAGGCGACGCCCAGTCCCGGATCTTCAATCCTTATTTCACAACGAAGCAGACAGGAACAGGGCTGGGCCTGGCCATTGTCAGCAAGATCGTCGAAGCCCATAAAGGCACCATAGAAGTCGAGAGCACAGGTTCCGACGGCACAACATTCTGCCTTGGCATTCCTGCTCAGGCAGATCGAGGTTCGAAATCATGACCGCTTCCATTTTAATTGTTGACGATGACAAAGGGCACCTGTCCATGCTGAAAACCATTCTCGCCGGCTGGGGTCATAATGTGGTTGGTGTTGAGGACGGTGGCGATGCTATTGATAAAACCAAAGAAACTCCATATGATGCCGTGCTGATGGATGTACGGATGACCAAAGTAAGCGGTATCGCTGCCCTGGAACGGATTAAGGAGATCAATCCGGCTATCCCGGTAATTATCATGACCGCATATTCTTCGGTGGATACGGCAGTGGAAGCCATGAAGCTTGGCGCATACGACTACCTTACCAAGCCGCTCAACTTCGATGAACTGAAACTGACTCTGGAGCGATCTTTAGAGCATATGACCCTGCTCAAGGAGAATAAGTCGCTGAAGGAGCGTATCGCCGAAGGCTCGAGCCTGGCGAATATCATTGGTAAAAGCGAGCCTATGTGTGAACTGCTGGATATGGTACAGACGGTCGCCGCGACCGAAGCAACGATATTAATCTCCGGTGAAAGCGGCACAGGCAAGGAACTCATAGCCAGGGCCATCCATGCAAACAGCAACCGCAGAAAGAAAGACCTGGTCACTGTCAATTGTGCTGCCCTTACCGACACCCTGTTGGAATCGGAACTCTTCGGTCACGAAAAGGGCTCCTTCACCGGGGCTGACAAACGCCGGGACGGGCGCTTCATGCAGGCCGATGGCGGATCGATCTTTCTCGATGAAGTAGGTGAGATTCCCCTGCCCATGCAGGCGAAACTGCTGCGAACTATTCAGGAACGGGAAATTCAGCGGGTCGGTAGCGACAAGCTCCTCCATGTGGACGTGCGAATCATCGCGGCGACAAACCGCGATCTCCTGGTTGAGGTGGAGAAGGGCAGGTTTCGGGAAGATCTCTATTACCGGTTGAATGTAGTGAATCTGTCGCTTCCTTCGTTGCGTGACCGTTTGGAAGATATTCCTCTGCTGGCCGGTTACTTTCTGACACGCTATTCCGAACTGAACAGAAAACAACTGAAGGGATTCACGCCAACGGCCATGGATATACTCGTCAAATATGACTGGCCCGGTAATGTCCGCGAACTGGAAAACGCCATCGAGCGAGCGGTGATTCTATCCGCGAGCGAATTCGTCTCGGAAAAGGACTTACCGCCGATTGTAATAAAATACTTCAAGGAGGTCTGTGGGGGACAGGAATCTTTGGTCCCCGGAAGGGTGGCTGGTAAATCTCTGCAAGAGGTTGAAAAGCTGGCCATCGAGGAGACCCTTGCCCAGACAAATGGCAACAAAAGTGAAGCCGCCAAGCTTCTTCATATTACCCGCACGACGCTTGACAATAAGATCAGGAAGTACGGTATCGAGATCACCCGGTAACTATCCCGGGTCCCGTCGACCTATAGCCTCCCTATGAACACCTCGATAAATAGTATCCCGGCATCTTGTCAGTTACCTTTGCAGAAACCGAAACTTAATTTTCCCTGCTTCGATGATATCGTTGTTCTTTAGCGGTGTTCCTTTGTCGATGCTCGTGCCATTGAGACGCAACTTGGCTGCATTGTCTCCTGGAATCAGGGTGTATCCCTTGGCGTCACGGGTAATGTAGGCAAGATTCTTGGGAGCAAACAGCCCTTCGAGTTTGACCTGACTGCTCGCCCCCTTACCTATTTCGGTAAGCCGTCCGGTCAACAGGTATTCGTCCCGGCTGGTCTCGCCGTCCTGCACCGTCAAACGTGCCGGTGAATCGGGAAAGTAGGGTTCGGCCTTGCTGGCCAGTTCGCGCTGCTTCTCGGTATCGAGTACCCTGGTCCGTACCATTTCGAAATCCCTGAGCTTTTTGCTTCCACCCTCCCCTCCCTCCAGCAGAAAGGTCAGGGAGTGTTTCCCGATGCTGGCCGTATCCCCATCCTGCAGTTCACATTTGGTGATTTTCTCCTCATCGAGATAGGTGCCGTTGGTACTATTGAGATCTTCAATGAAATAGTTGTCCTCGGAACGTACAATCCTAGCATGAAAGTTGGAAACCGCCAGATTATCTATCTGGAGGTCATTTTGATCATTCCGTCCGATGGTAATCTCGGCCTTGTCACTTTGAAACACTTTCAGGACATTTTCGTTGAACTTGACCAGGATTTGCAGCATTGGTTACCTCCCTACTTTGTTAAAGACTGAATTGAAACTGGCATGCCACTTCTTATCGTAGCAGTCTATCACAACTGCAGTAATATTGTCGCGTCCACCCAAGAAATTGGCCCTCTTTATCAGGCGTCTGGTAATCGACGAAACTCTCCCTCTGCCTACAAGAATATCTTTCAGGTCGTCATGCTTGACAAGATCACTGAGCCCATCGCTACAGAGTAGAAAACGATCCTTCGGCTCCACATCGACCGGCATAATATCGGACTCAACCCCAGGCTGGGTACCAAGAGATTTAACCAGAATGTGGCGCATCCTGGCATGCTCTGCCTCTTCCCGGGTGAGCAGCCCGGCACGTACCTGCATATCGACCCAGGTGTGATCCGTGGTTAACTGGGTCAGTTCATTCCCACGTAATCTATATGCACGGCTGTCGCCCACATGTGCCAAATAAAACTGACGAAGCCCCCAGCACAAAACGGTCAAGGTTGTCCCCATCTCCTTTCGTTCCGGATGTAACCGGGCATCCTGATACACAGCATTGTTGGCTTGCTCGACAGCGGTCTGCAGCATCTCTCTACTGCAGGGTTCGGCCTTGCTCCTTTTGTTGTCTGACAAGGTCCTGAACATGGTTGTAACCGCCAGTCCACTGGCGATCTCACCGCCCGCATGCCCTCCCATACCGTCAGCCACTGCGAACAGGCCCCGTTTGCTGTCAACAAGCAATGTGTCCTCGTTATGCCCGCGTACCCGGCCGCAATCGCTGCGACCATCGGCAACGAAATATATCATTACCGCACCTTCTCACTGCAGGCTCGAGCCGCTGCAGCGACTAGGTCGGCGCTTTTCGGACGGCGCGAAACCGCCCTGACAAGCAGCATGTCCACCAGATCATGAATGCACATGGGCAGACCTTTTCGCCTTTCGCTGAGAGGAATGTATCTGACGTTGGAGATGTTGTACATCAACGCTGCCATACTGTCGCCGACGAAGGCCTTCTCCCCGCACAACAATTCATAACAGACCGCCCCAAGGGAGAACAGATCCGAGCGGCCATCTACCTTTTTGGCTGCCACCTGTTCGGGAGACATATAACTCGGCGTCCCCAGGACCATACCGGTCTGGGTCTGAGAATTGGAAACAACCCGGGCAATACCGAAGTCAGTAACCTTCACCGAGCCATCACTCAGCCGCATGATGTTCGCCGGCTTGATATCGCGATGTACGACCTTGTTGCTATGGGCATATGCCAGGGCCTCGGCGATATCGGCGATAATCTCCATCGCCTCGGCCACCGGCAACAGGGTATCGGGCCGGCAATATACCGAGAGATCTTCTCCGCTAAGAAATTCCATCGCCAAATACGTAAGATCGTGCTCTTCACCTGCGTCAAAGATGGTGACAATGCCGGGATGATTGAGTCGGCCGGCAGCCTCAGCTTCACGGAAGAACCGCTCCTTAATCATCGGCAGCTCGGTCTCGTCGACCCGGGAGTAGGCAAGCGTCTTGATAGCCACCTCACGATTTATCTTCGGGTCCCGACCAAGATAGACAGTACCCATGGCCCCCTGCCCCAGCTCCCTGACAATTTCATAACGACCCAGAGTGGGATGCTCGGCGCCTTTTTCCAATACCACCGTGGCGTCCTGCCCCGGCCGCGTAAGCGATACCCCGCCACCATTCTGGTGCAGTCGTTTCAAGCGCGTCGAAATATCTTTGTAGCGGCCACGTTGAGCCAGGTAGTCGTAGGCTCGAAGAGCCTGGTTAAATTGACGTTTACGTTCGAAGTCAATGCCCAGATGATAGATCAGCTCACGAACGGTGTCGTTTCTTGGCGAGCAGGCCTGAAACCTTTCAAGAGCCTTGTCGAGCATCCCTCTTTCCTGCAGCATTTTCCCCAAACTGCAATTAAGTTCATCCAGTGTCTCGCGACGCTCACGGATACGCCGGGCGAAAGACAACAGCAGCAGGCCGATGCCTGTCAACAGCAGCGGCGGAGTGAGCTGCAGCCACCAGCCGAAATGGATCAGCAGGATAGTCGCAACCGCCAGCCACACCAAGACAAATGACCCCATGAGAATGAGTGCTGTATGACCCGGCAGTCGCGGCACAGCCAACCAAAGGAAAAAGGCGAAATAAAACAGCACCAGCACTTCAACCATCGGCAGCCAGCCAGGTCTGGAAAGCTGATAACCGCCAAGCATCTGACTGATCAGCAGGGCATCGGAATATTCCTGGGCCTGGGGTTCTGCAAAGAAACCGACAATCGCCACTTTCCCCTCCAAAAGGGCGGGGTCAATCTTCCCGCCGATAACATCCGATGCCAGGACCTTTGCCGTTCCCGGTAACATGGCAGGTGGCAGCGGCAGCAGACACAATCGGTGATCAATCGGATACAGACGCTTGCCGACTGACAGCTGCAACCTACCTGGCCCGTGTGACTGCAGGGAAAGAGACTTGAAAGAGCTCTTGTCGGTCACCATCGTCACCGCAAGAGCCACCGAAGGGAAATAACGATCACCAACTGGCAGCAGCAGTGATCCGGCAGGGATGCCCTCACCCTCCACGGCGGTAAAGCCAATTGCCGCAGCCCGGCGTCGCAGCTTTTCCCATGGAATCTGAACAGCTCTGACAAGGGGAACCGGCTCAAACGAGGCAACCGGATTGGAGAAATTTTTAAGTCGCTGCTGCCAGGTCCAGTCCGGCATCTCTAATTTATTTGATAGAGAGTGCAACTGTGCCGAACTGCCGTCAACCTCGCCGAAGGTTCGTACCGGCGTCGCCAGCACCACATTGCCGGTCTCATGAAGCGCTTTGGTGAGTCGGCCATCTTCGTCGAGTTGGTCCTCGAGGACAGAAAGTTCCTTGTTTATATGCCGCCAAAGTTTGCTGTGTCCCGCCTCCGGTGACCGGCCCCACTCTTTGCGCATGGCATACAATTTCTGGGCAGACTGCTGGGGAGCGGGAGATAAGAGCGGCAGATATAAAAGAATAGTTCGGACCTTCTGTTCTGAAAGCCGCATAACCAGGTCGGCAAGGGTCCCGCGTGACAGTTCGCTCTCATTCACCTGAACATTGACCACCGGGGATTTCCCGGCAACTGAAACAAGTCCGGCGCGTAAAACCAGCAGATACTTCTCGATGGCCACAAGTGGAGAGATCTGCCAGAGCGTCGCGCCCGAAAGCAGCAGGGCTGACAACAAAATCAAATTGGTAATGGAAAAGAACCGGTGTTTCATTAATTCCCTGTTATCTCATTTCACTGGTTCGAATCCGTACATTTTCCATCCGTTGCCATGTCTGGTGTCAAGCTTCTCTTCCCTTGGCTCAGCCGATGCCTCCGCAATCCGGACCGGGCTCCCTCCCCAAATCAACCGACGCAGCGGAGCATAGGCGAACCTGACACCAGGTTCGCGTAGTTGGTCGATAAATGAGGGTTGGAGAAACAATAATCCAGGCTGGCTGGATGACCGTTGAGGAAGAATGGCGGTAAAATGATACGCTGTCCCTTTCAATAAGAACCTGAAAAATATGGCCTTCCAGCCATAGTAGCTGATCTTCTCATGCAAGGTTATCTTTTGAAAATATATTTTGCAAATTTTTTGTCGCCCTTCTTGCTCCGAGATGAACGATTGGACTCACACCAGTGCAGTACCCGCGGCATGCTTTCAAGGTAATTGGCTGCCTTCCCGACGATCGATGAACCGCTCTTGTTTCAATGATTTTCTTCCACCTCACAATGCACAAGAACAAAAGAAATTTGGATGCTTTTGTAAAAAAAATAGAAAACGAATGCTTGTAAAAAATATTTTGAATGGTTACTCAAGATAATGTTGTGTGATGTAGATGATGCATTTTTGAACCTCAAGAGAAAGAACCGAGGTGGAGATATGGCAAAAGCCCAGTTTGATAGAAGGGAAGTCATCGACAAATCGATCGAACTGTTCTGGAAAAATGGCTTCAATGCATCTTCAATGCAGCAAATTGTCAACGCTACCGGCTTGAAGCCTGGTTCGATTTATCATTCTTTCGGCAATAAAGAGGCCCTGTTCCGGGAAGCACTGGAATGCTATGGCCAGAAATCCCTCATAAAAATCCGAAACACACTGGACAATGCAAGAAGCGTTGGTGAAGGTATTTGTGCGCATCTTGAAGGAGTAATTGAGGAATCGACGAGAGAAAAGTATTACAGCTGTCTGCTTGTCAAAGCCCAGCTCGAATTGGCTGCGGACACAAATAAGATTGATCTTCATCTTTTTGTTTCAAGTAAGCTGAGCGAGATAGAACAGCTTTTTAGATGCTATCTTGAAAGAGAGTACAACAAGAAAGTGAGCCGGGAACGTGCGGTCAGCATCATGCTGCATATCTTCGGGATGCGCGTTTACGGCTACCAGCAAGGATCGGCCGAGCTTATGCGGCAGGGGGTACGCGCCGGTTTGCCATGGCTTCCCTGGCAGTAAGACAAGAGCAAGAGCACATTATGACGAGGAATACGGCAAAAGAGATCGACATTTCACTGAATTGACGATGAATCATTGAGTATACTACTGTAGCTGAACCAATAAGGTTCAGCCGCATTCGTTAATCGATTGATTTCATAAAATCTATGATTTCAGATGGTTCCGGCCTGATGGTATGGTCAGGATGAACCTTGGTACTTCTTATGATTCCCTTTCTGTCGATGAGAAATCTTCCGGACATCGGCAGTTCCGAGGAGTCATTGCCGTTGAATCTGTTGAGGTCAATGCCGAAACTGATGTACAAGGTCCTGAGTTTTTCGGGCAGTGGAAAGGTCAGACCAAGTTTTTCAGCGTATCCGTTATCTTTATCTGCAAGCACCGGAAAGGTGAGGCCGTGCTTTTTGACGATCTGCTTGGTATATTTGCTCAGTTGGGGGGAGACAGCAATGAGGGAACCTCCCAGCTCCTTTACCTGGCCATAGACTTCCTGCAAAGCTTCCAGCTCCACGTTGCAGTAGGGTCACCAGATACCCCGATAAAAACTGAGAGCAAGAGGCCCTTTGCTAAGAAGATCTTTCGAGTTGACGAGATCACCATTTTCATCCGGGAGGGTAAACTCAGGTAGAACCTCACCAGCTTCAATAGCCTTGCCGGCGATGCCGGCCTGTACCAGTTTTTCAACCTCCTGCAGCATGATTGCAACAACCTCAGGCGGCTTTGTCGCCAGAGACTCCTTTTTCATTGCACTGAGTCTTTCCTGTAGTGTCATAGTGACCTCCCTGGGATTTGAAGGAACATTCCTGCAATACAAAACTTCTTGAACGAACGTTCAAAATAAATCTCAAAGACCTGAATGTCAACGGCGATTTGAATGATTGTTCAAGATGATGCTGTGAACAAATCCCGTGCTCTGCGTGCACCCACAAAGAAAAAGGCAGTTCCCACAATGACAAACGGTTGGGAAGCTGAAAAAATTCAGAAGGAGAAAAAATATATTCATCGAGTAAAAGATTTGATGGAATCATGACAACGCAGTATAGTGATAACCTGGTTTTCAGCGGCCACTCTTTTTATTTAATGGTGAAATTTTCCTCAAAATGGTCCATCGGCATTATCTCGACCCCTGATGGTCATGGTGTCTCTCAATAGTTGGGAAAAACGAGACACATTACTCGGTCGGCCAAATGATTTTCACATCGTTGCCCAGCAAAGAAGCTCCGGAAACAATTTTCAGCGGTTCCGATGCTGATATAGTGGAAATAGCAACCGGTGAGGTAAAGATCGGTCAGGGGGAGGTAATACTCAATGCCAGCGCCCTCGGATCCTGCATTGCTGTCGTCGCCTATGATCCGATAGGCAGGCGGGGTGGAATTGCCCATGTAATGCTGCCCGGCAGAGCCCGACACGACAGCGATCCAAAACGCAATCGTTTTGCTGAAAACGGTATCGAGACACTCTTTGACACTCTTCAGCAACAGGGTACGCTTCTTCGGCATACCCGTATCTGCATTGCCGGGGCCGCCAACGTCTTAAAACGGCCCGACGACACTATTTGTGCCGGCAACATTACTTCAGTCCGCAATACACTTGTAGCCACCGGGCTCTCTATCTGTTCCGAATCAGTTGGAGGATTTGTCCGACGCCGTGTCAGACTCTATCTGCCTGCCGGACATGTAGAGTGCGCCATTGGGGATGCCCCACCCTTCCGTCTATGGAACCATCCTGATGAATACAACAGCTAACGGGTCGCCAGACAAGCAGAATGTGGCACTTTCTCCACGTTCTTTTCCTGTACGTAATTATTTCCTGATGGGATTGGCCGTCTTTGCCCTGTGCGCCACCTTTCTCTATTCACGGGCTCTCATCGGCCATCTCTCCGAGGTAAATACATCGTATGTCATTCCGGCTGGTGACCTGAAATTCCAGGCTACCCTTGCCCATCTCTGGGCCGAAGAAGCAATATCCGGTGACAAAGAGGTGACTCCTGCAATGGTCCGGGACTATTTCAACATTGCCGAGCAGAAAACGGAACAGCTGCTCACAAACCTTGGAGCCGGCTGGTGGCAGAACAAACTGACAAAAGAAACCGATTTACCGGAACTGCTGGTCGACATCAAAAAACAGATTGCTGCCAATCGCCTGATAGCCGCAGAACGGTTGGCAAATCCGACGATCTCACAGCCCGGTTCACCTGCCGATCAGCGTCAGGATGCCGCTTTCGAAACCTTGCTGACCGATCTTTCCAAATTTGATCGGACTCTTACCTCGGTAGTGATTTCCCATTACCGGGTCGCAAAAAACATCCAACAGATCATGATCGGTCTTACCCTGATCCTGGGACTCTTAGCCGTCCTGGTCATTTACCGTTTTCAAAATCAACGATCCGGGTACTTGCGGCTCATTGTCAGTCAAAACACCGAACTTCAGGCCCTGAACCAGCAATTGTTGGCCTCTGAGCAGCAACTGCTCGCCTACAATCAGCAGCTGATGGCTACAGAGCAGCAACTGCTGGCCTCTAATCAGCAGATGATGGCCACAGAGCAGCAATTACGCGCAACCAACGAACAATTGGCAGCAAGCGAACATGCTCTGAGAGCAAAAAACAGGGAACTCGTCACCAACCAACAAATTCTTCAAGCCAGTGAACAGCGGTATCGTACCCTTGTCGGCAATATGTCGGAAGGGGTGGCTATCCACCGGCTGGAATATGATATTGATGATAAACCGGTAGACTACCGAATTTTAGAGGTCAATGGCCAGTATGAAAAAATCCTCGGCTGCCGGCGGGACGAGGTGATCGGCCGGCTCGCATCCGATCTCTATGGAACCAATCCGGCACCATATCTCAAGGTTTATGCAGAAGTCGCCGAAGGCGCCGCACCAACTCGTTTTGAAACATATTTCCCGCCCCTGGACCGATATTTTTCAATCTCGGTGTCCTCATTTGAGCCGGGACATTTTGCCACCGTTTTTTTCGATATTTCCGAACAAAAAAGAGCCGAAGAAGCAATCAAGGCAAACGAAACCAGACTTGAAAGTCTTCTTGAAATATCGCAATCCCAGGTGACTGCCCCTGAGCTACTCCTGGAAAATGCCCTGCAGACGGCACTATTGTTAACCGGCAGTAATCATGGCGGCATCTTTCTCTACGACCCGACCTCAAAAAGCCTGACCCGGACTGCATCGAGCTGCAGCCCTCATCAGAATTGCGGCATCCTGGACCAGACCGGACAGTGCGGGATTGAGAGGTTACCTCTGCTGGAGGAAACGCTTAAACGACAAGCTCCGGTAATTATAAACGACAAAAACCAGGCAACCCCTGCAACCTGCGGTGAATTCCCTCTCCCCTTCAAGAGGTGTATGGTGGTCCCCCTGCTCTTTGATGGTGTCATCCGCGGTATAATCATCCTCGGTGACAAAGAATCGCCATATGACAACACCGATGTTCGTCAAACCACTCTGTTAATGGATTCGGTGCTGCGTATTGCCGAACGGCGGCAGGCAATCGAAGAACGTTTTCACCTGGAAGTACAATTACAAAAGCTTGAGAGCCTCGGCGTCCTGGCTGGTGGTATTGCTCATGATTTCAACAATATGCTCACCGCAGTCCTGGCAAACATCAACCTGGCGGTCCTGGCTGGTCTTACCGGCCAGGAACTGGTAACGAGACTCACCGAGGCGGAACGGGCAACTCTCAGGGCGAAAGGACTTGCCCAGCAGTTGCTGACCTTTGCTCGAGGCGGCACACCGATCAAAAAGGTTATGCTCCTTCCTGAACTGATAACCGAAACCGCCACCTTTGCCGTGAGTGGCTCTGGCACAAAATGCATATTCAACTTCACCGATGAACTCTGGCCCGTAGAAATAGATGGTGGTCAGGTAGGCCAGGCAGTCAATAATCTGGTATTGAATGCTGTCCAGGCTATGCATAATGGAGGGGTGGTACATATTTCCGCGGACAATGTCCTGGTCAGCAATGACGATAAAATACCGCTGCAACCAGGCAAATATGTGCGTCTTCTTTTCGAAGATCACGGGGTTGGCATTCCGGCTGAAATATTACCAAAGATTTTCGATCCCTACTTTACCACTAAGGACCAGGGTAATGGACTTGGCCTTGCCGCTTCCCACGCCATCATCCTGAATCACCGGGGCTCTATCCAAGCGAAGTCACAGGTTGGCAAAGGTACCAGCATTACGGTATACCTCCCGGCAACTCAGGCAGCTTTGCCGACGGTCGAAGGTACATTGCCGATTCCACAAGCAGAAGGAGGCCGGGTTTTGGTCATGGATGATGAGATTGCCCTGCAAAATTTGATGGCCATCCTACTGCAGGATGCAGGCTACCTGCCAACGATTACATCGGATGGAGAGGAGGCCATACAGGTTTATCGGGCGGCAAGAGAACAGGGTGAAGACTTTGATATAGTGATACTTGATCTGACCATTTCCGGAGGTATGGGTGGCAGGGAGACTCTCCGCCATCTCATGGACATTGATCCCGATGTGCAGGCAATCGTCTGCAGCGGCTACTCAAACGATCCAATCATGGCGGATTACCAGAACTATGGCTTCAAAGGTGTGATTGCCAAACCATATACCGTTCACGATGTTCTGCACGAACTGTATCGGGTGATGGGTGCGACGGTGTGTTGATTTTTGCAAGGCCATCACTCTCCGATTTGACATTCCTTCTTTAATCACACTGGTCTGCTCCGTGCATTTACGGCACCATTTCCCGTCGCGTCGTGCCACACCAGTCACTTTTGTTGCCCGCAGCTTGTCAACCAGACACATCATATTGAAATATTAAATACGTTTTTCACTTTAAAGGTTCAGCAAGGTCGTTTTTGGTCAGCTTTCAGAAAATTATTGCTCGTATGCCTGCTTGATTATATTAGCCTTTCTTTGATCCCACATTGCACACGGCTTTGCCAACGTATATCGTTTGAAAAGCCTCCTTCTCAATAGTTTTGACTGGACCATGGAGATGAACTTTTCTTGCGCCTCACTCCATGAAAATCGCAAGAAAAAACCAGAAATTCCCAGATAAATATGAAACCAAAAGCGTATACAGACCTCTACGACACATATCTCCTTGTGGGGGGGATGGTTTTATTGCAACCGCAGGCCATGTATTGTCCCCAGGCGAAACCGGGGGGGGCGGACTATAGATGATTATTTGCTACATTTTCAATGATACAGGAGGAATTACCTATGCTGAATATACAAGACAAGGACTTACTGCAACGACAGGCATTTATCGATGGGCAATGGGTTACTGCCGAAAGCGGTGAAACCCAGGCTGTATATAACCCTGCAACCGGCGAACTGGTCGGAACCGTCGCGAAATGTGGCACCATCGAGACTCGCCGGGCAATCGAGGCTGCCCAGAAAGCCTTTCTTGACTGGCGGAGCAGATCTGCCAAAGCTCGCGCGAACCTGTTGCGACGATGGTTCGAGCTGATGATGGAGCATCGGGATGATCTGGCGGCAATCCTCACGGCGGAAATGGGCAAACCACTGGCTGAAGCAAAAGGTGAGATTGTCTATGGAGCCAACTATATAGAATGGTTTGCCGAAGAAGCCAAGCGCGTGTACGGCGACACGATCCCAGCCCCGGACAACAGCAAGAGGCTGGTGTGCATCAAGCAGCCCGTTGGTGTTGTCGCCTGCATTACGCCCTGGAATTTTCCTAACGCCATGCTGACACGCAAGATAGCGCCGGCGCTTGCCGCCGGCTGTACTGTGGTCTGCAAGCCCGCCAACGCTACGCCGCTTTCCGCGCTGGCAATTGCCGAACTGGCCAGCCGGGCCGGTATCCCAGCCGGAGTTGTTAACATCGTTACCGGCATAACCCGTGAAATCGGTGCCGAGCTTACCTCCAATCCTCTTGTCCGCAAACTGACCTTTACCGGCTCGACCCAGGTGGGCAAGCAATTGATGGCCGAATGCGCGGCCACCGTGAAGAAGACCTCAATGGAATTGGGTGGCAATGCACCGTTCATAGTTTTCAATGATGCCGACCTCGATGCTGCGGTACAGGGGGCAATGGTATCCAAATTTCGCAATGCCGGGCAGACCTGTGTCTGCAGCAATCGAATCCTGGTGCAGGAAGATGTGTATGATCAGTTTGCCGAAAAGCTGGCGGCGGCGATACAGTCCAGCCTGGTTCTTGGTAACGGTATGGATGAAGGCGTTACCACCGGCCCCTTGATTGATGTAAAGGCGGCCGGCGATGTTCTGGATATGATTGATGACGCAGTGGCAAAAGGCGCGGAAATTGTCATTGGCGGCAGGAGATCGTCTCTTGGCGGGTCATTTGTCGAGCCAACGGTTCTCGGTCGGGTAAATGACACAATGCGGGTCTTCCAGGAGGAGATATTCGGACCTGTGGCGCCGCTTTTTGCTTTTAAAACGGAAGAGGAGGCCATCGCCATGAGCAACGACACTGAATGTGGCCTGGCCGCCTATTTCTATTCCCGGGATATAGGGCGAATCTGGCGTGTCGCTGAAGCCCTCGAGTACGGTATCGTCGGCATCAATGAAGGAATAATATCCAACGAGATGGCGCCATTTGGCGGTGTCAAGCAATCGGGAAACGGACGCGAAGGTTCAAAATATGGAATGGACGATTATCTCGAGATCAAATACATCTGTATCGGAGGCATTGATCGGTAAAGGATAAAAGGAGCTTTCTGACAAGCAAGAGGAATAGCCACAGTGTGCATTGATAGCTTAGGCGATCTCTGCACACTGTCCGGCATCAGCTTTTCAGCATTATGTCACTACGACACTCTGGGTCAGACGGTGTTTTTTCGAATACCTAATCGTAGTGTCAAAGTCCGGCAGACGTCTTCAGGGCATGAATCACCTCGGCCACCCCTATTTTTGCATCTCCGTCCTTATCCGCGCCCGCACTCACCGTTCCCGATGGTGTGATACCGCTGCATACCTGTAAGCCAATGACTGCATCTTTAAGATCAACTGCACCACTGGCATCTATATCTCCAGGGAGAAGGTTAGGCGTTATCGTAACGTCGTCGAGATATGTCCACTCTTTGTAAGAGGTGGATGCGTTGTCCTGTTCTATGAATAATTTGACATAGCTGCCAGCCCAGGGAGTCAGATCCAGACTGAATTTCTGCCAGACGGCATCGTTATAATCACCGTTGTAAAAGGAATGCAGGACAGATTCTCCGAATTGGCTTTTAAGGATCGCCTGCTGGTTGTTATAAGCTGAAGCGCCCGTAGAATAACCTCTTTTCCCCCAGAAGGTTAAGAGAGCCCCCTCTGGCGGGATGTTGATTTCAAGGGTGGCGCTGTTGTAACTGCGTCCAGTGCCGTCTTCAGTACTGAGCAACAGACTCTGACTTCCGGAATGGGTCTGAATAGTTGACAGGGACACACGGTCACCACTGACCAGCCATTCATTGGGCAAACTGTTCTCAAACCCCTGACTGTAAGGATACTCCAGGGCAGGATCGGTAGTCGGGGCAATGCCAACAATCGCACCCTGGTCATCAGTAAAACTATAACTGCCTGGAGTCAAGGCGTTTAAGTAGAAATAACCATTATAATATCCGCTCCACCCCCAATTGAAGTGGAAGTAATCATCCGCGATATCATTATTATAACCATCGCAGACAAAGGCATGGCCACCCGCTGCTCCGTAACCTCGGTAGATTACCGGACGGGAATTGTTTATCTCGGTCAGCAGCAGGTTTCTCCACTGAAGATCGGTGTAATTTGCTCTGGAAATATGGGAAACGGAGTCCGCATACTTAAAATAGGATTTCAGGGCAGTGGCTGCGTCGCCGACATAAGCGCCTGACCCACTAGAGGAATAGTCCATATCGACGGCTACCCCGGCGTGATACAGCAATGTTGCAACCGCCATATTGCTCGAGGTGAGTTTCGGCAGTTGCATCGCGGCCCAATCGTATTCCGTAGAACCGAAGTCGGCACTTTCCAGGCCATAGTTCGAAGTATAGGTATGCGAACCTACCCCCACGGAAGGATAGTTGTGGTATTTCATCACCTGGGCCATTGCCGTGGCCACGCACCCGGCCCAAACATGCCCACCGGGACCTGCAGCATCAACCGGACACAATGCATTGTAATTCGTGCCTTGATCCCATTCGCTGGTGAGCAAGGGGCCCAAAATCGCATAATCCAGAGATGGAGGGGCAAATTGGTCCGAGGCTACGGATAACCTGGACCAGTTGCTGCTTACTTTGGCTTGCGGGGCAGCTTTCCGGGCGACGGCGTCACGAATGTCCGTCCTGATGTTTTGCATCCACTCATCGAATTGAACCGGTCGGCTATCATCTTCGGAATAGGAGCCTTCCGTTGAGAAAGCAATAAGAGGATGGGCAACATCATCAGCGGAAATGATGGCCCAGCCGCCTAAGGGAAAATTAAAAACATAATAGAGACTTTCTGTTTGTTCCTTTTCGATATGAGCGGTCTTCAGGCTGGCTATACTGAAACGCGAACGGCTTTTGGCAAACATAAAATTTGATGCGACCTGCTTGGCGGTATCCACATTCACCTGTCGGGCAAAGACAGCGGAAGGATTCAAGAAAATGGATAAAAAAGCTATAATTGCTGCTAGTTTCCTGATTAAAAGCATGATCCTACACCTTGACCTTGAACTGCTTGGATAGTAAGCAACCACAGGCAAAACCAGGGTTTGCCCATAGGATATAAAGAGATACTCCACTGACTATCTCAAAGATGAATCGAGATGTCCAGTTTTCTATTGAAATTGAGATCGAAGGAAAACGGTTTTTGAAGGTACCAATGATCAGCTCACCGCTTTTCTTGCGATACCGAACCCTGGCATTTGAAAGATTCGATTACTTCTATACACAGCAGACCAAAGGGCAAGTATCCCATATAGCCGAGAATTGGCATTGCAAAAATTTTAAACCGGTAGACATACGGAATGCCGTACATCCACTTGGCCAGACTATAAAAATTCCACATTTCCCACAAAAAACCACACAACAGAGCAGCCGCTGCCGCCGATACGGCGGGACGCCAATCGCCATTGACCAAAGAAGTAAAAAGGGTGGGCAGACCGGCAAGAGTCTTCAGGGAGATCAAAATCAACAGCGGTGCAAGCCACAGCAATGAGAACAGCTCTTCCGGCCATAAACCGACCCCGAACAACCCGGCACAGGCGATGCCCAGAGTTATCCAGGGAATAAAATTGCCTGGTCTTGCTCTGCCGTAAGGCAAACCATGAAATCGTCTGCGGAACCATTTTAGACCGCATATCCAGGTTCGCGTTGTATAGACCGCCGGTAAGACTGTGCAAAAGGAGATGGTTGCGTGAATACTGTATGCCAGCGGGCCGTGATCAACACCTGCATACAACCAGTTATGGACAAACTGGTTGAGGTACTCGAAGAGCCACCAGAAAACTGCACTCAGCGGAAATAAGCCAAGAAAAAATACGGATTCATGCAGCAGTGGGCAGGTGCCGGCCTGACGAAAACAGAGGGCATTTACCAAAAAAATATATGACAACCACAGTGGGATGAAGGTAAATCGCTGAGAGGCTGCCAACCAGGGCAACCTCGTCCAGGCAAAAAGCCAGGAGATCACTAGTCCTGCCAAAGCCACCCAGCCCCACCAGGGCAGACTTCTTTTTACCGGGGAGAAACCTGCTTCCGCCTCGGCCGGTTTACTGCTGGCCGCTACAGCAACGAGAGCTATCACTCCGGCAGAAGGCAGGAGATACAGCAAAAAAACCAGCCATGAAAAAGATCGGTGGGCAACAGACGCCGTCAGCAGAGGGAAAGAAAGAAACAGGCCCACCGATCGGCCGGAAAGGTATATACCGGCAGGAGGCAGCGCAAATACCAATAGCGCGAAAAAAATCAGCAGTGAGATTTTTCTCCTCATATGGCTCCTCGTCTTAATCAAGCAATGGGACTGAAATATAATAAAGAGTCTGCTGCGAAACAAGCTGCCGCACCAAAAAATGTTGCGCCGACGACAGGAAATGAATAGCATAACCGGCAGGTTGATCGTATCGACGGCACTTTTCTCTTTGGCAAAAAACCAACGGCTTGTAACAGTCCGGGCGAGAGGCGATGAAAATTACCGCTGCCGACATAATGAGTACCGAGTTTCCCACTCTCCTCCCCGATTCACCGCTCACCGAAGCCATCGGCATCTTTTTGAAGTCTTCAAAGCAGCATGGCCGGCGGTTATTCGGTATCATGGTTATCGATCAGAATCGGCATCTGGTCGGTATGCTTTCGATGTACGATATTCTCCTTTATCTCCGGCCAAAACATATTCAGATCTGGGGCACCATGGAGGATATCGACGTCGCCGGTTTGATAGAGGCTGCCGGTAATCGCCTGAAGTCACTACAGGTCGGCGACATCATGAGCCCCGAGGTGATCACTGTCGGCCCTGCTGTCGACATGTTTATGGTCCTTGATATAATGATAAAGAAACATGTCCGCAGATTACCGGTGATAGAGGACCAGCATATTGTCGGGATTGTCTACATTTCGGATCTGTTCAATCATTTGCTGGAGCGCATAAGTATATGAGCGAAACATACCGATTCCAGGCAAACCGGGAGGACATGTGAGATGCATTTCTAGGGGTTCTTTCAACTCACCGGGGAGTTGAGCAGGCAGGAGCAGATATGGAACAGGGCCACACCCTTGGCAATCTGAGGGTAAAAAGCGCCATGCGCCGGCAGATCGTCTGTCTGGAACAGGTAAAGAGTATCCGCCATGGTATCAACACCATCATCAAGCACAAGATCAACGCCATCCTCATCGTTACTTCCGACCACCACCCCGCAGGCGTGGTGTCGAAAACGGATATCATGGGCGCCTATTATGCGAACCTGCCGGTGGATACCCCGCTTAAGGAGATCATGCACTCTCCCCCGCTTTTTTGTCGGGCAGAAGAATCGCTGGAAACGGCACTTGAGCAGATGCGCGCCAACAGGGTATACCGCCTGTATGTCATCGACGAAAACTCGAAGGAACTGGTTGGTGCCCTCGCCTATCCGGATATTGTCGGCCTTCTCTACCAATACTGTCATCGCTGTCCACACAGTCACCTGAATCGACAACATCAGTCCGGCAAGAGCGATGCCATCCTCCGGTTCAAGGTTCGCGACCTGATGACCCCGGAGGTGAAAAGCCTGCCCGTCCATACCACCCTGACATCGGTGATGGAGGCGCTCTCGGCTTATAGATTCGGGGCCATGCTGCTCACCGACAGCCACGCCCACCCGGCAGGCGTCATCTCTAAAACGGACCTGGTTCTCACTTATATGCACGGCGTCTCTTCCGCGGTAGCTGCCGACAAGGTTATGTCTGCACCCGTTCACAGCTGCACCGCCGACTCCCTGCTGGAAGAAGCTATCAAAAAGATGATCATGGCCGATATCCACAGGTTGTTCGTCCACGATGGCGATGAAAAGACGATTGCCGGTGTCCTTTCCCTGTCGGATGCAGCCCGAGGCCGATCAGGTTCCTGCCATGGATGCGTTTCAAGCCGTATCAGGATTGACGATCATGGATAAGAGCGGAAGAGCGAAATAATTCCGACAATGCTGCCACATCGTTCAACAAGTACTGTCATTTGTCGGGCAAGACACCCTACTCAAGGAATGGAACCATCCATGTTACCCGTAGTCAGCAAAAATATGGTTCACCGCGAAAACGCGTACCTGGAGTAGTAAGGTAAGCGCCAATTAAACCCCAGTGTATTGTGAGCCGAGCTGAAGATCAGACGGAGTCAGATTCATCGGAAGCAGTCTTTTAAAATCCCACGCGAACTCTCAAAAGGCGTAGGAGCCGATATATGGAGATACAACGCTGTCCGTCCACATCAGTCTTTGGATGGACATATTCCAGATGAAATTTATGCCGAGGGGCAGTTGAAAGCAGCTTAAACCGCCGCCAGCCCTTCCCCCCGGGGGAGGGGCTGGCGGCCACAACCTGGACTACGGGACTTAACTTAACTGGCGGGGCTGATGGTTTGAAAGGCGGGACCACTTCTACCTATACCCCATACCTAACCCATACCTAATACCGAAAATTCCAACCTCCTGATCTGCCTTGCTTCGATGCTGACAGAGAAGATTGCGGTAAATAACAGCAAAATATGATGTCAAAGAACAATTTAAGCTCTGAGAGCCCTCCACCAACGTAACGTCAGGGGCTTTGTGAAACTCTAATCTTCAGATAAGTTGGTAACGCTTTTAATTATTGTTGCAGCACTATCCTTACCATAGCCTCCACCACCCAAGAATACTGCTGGTATAGATAGTGACTGCATTTTTTCAAAGACAAGTTGATCTCTGGCAACACAATCATCAATTGTTAAATTAAGTCCGCCTAGCGGATCGTTAAACAACACATCGGTACCCGCAATAACAAATGCTATAGTATAACCATCTTTTATATCATCTAATCCATTCTGAAGCTTAGTTAAATATTCTTCACCGCTTGTTTTTGAGTTTAGAGGAATATTAATATTAATGCGTTCTTTTGTGT
>Ga0210123_1000254_pt1 | contig 35424 bp, 32 predicted proteins | sample Muzzi_PWB_D2_FD_185535 | JGI IMG/M metagenome (GOLD analysis project Ga0210123, IMG submission 185535) | Wetland microbial communities from San Francisco Bay, California, USA, that impact long-term carbon sequestration - Muzzi_PWB_D2 (SPAdes) | ecosystem: Environmental > Aquatic > Marine >... | reverse complement strand
GCCGTAACCTGCACTGGAAACATAGGCAGGCCGGCCTTTAGCATCTACAATGGAAGCGCCATCTTTTGTTAATACAGGGAAGGCACCTACCATATAGCGTTTTTCACCCTTGGAGTCGGTGTGATCATCGACGGTCAAGGTGCAGAGCTTGGTTACCGGTTCTTCATCTCTGGCCTTGAGGTATGCTGCCTTACCGACAAAATCCTGGGCCTTTACTCTTGGCAGAGCCATCCCGGCTTCGACCGGGTTGTAATCAGCATCAAACTCACTACCGAACAGACGGAAGCTTTTCTCCAGACGGGCGTTTGTTCCATAAACTCCGATACCTACAGGAACTACGCGGTGTTTTTGACCCGCTTCCCAAAGAATATCCCAGAGTTTCGGACCATGCTCGGCGGCGGTATAGAGCTCCCATCCGTATTCACCGACATAGGACATTCTCAGTGCCCATACTGGGATATCCTGAATCCTGAAATTTTTGACGGTGGCATAGGGGAAGGCTTCATTGGAGATGTCGTCGTCAGTGACGGATTCAAGCAGAGCCCTGGCCGACGGCCCCCAGACACCCACCGTACCAAGAGCTGAAGTCTGGTCATGCAACTGGGCAGTACCATCTGCAGGGAGATGATCAGTAAACCATTTTTTGTCTACGCCGCCATGGCCGCCACCGGTGATGACCCGGAAAGAATTCTTGCCAGTTCGGGTAATAATAAGATCGCTGCGGATACCACCCTTTTCATTCAACAAGAGAGTGTAGACTGCTTTACCAACCTTATTGTCCATCTGCGAAACTGCTACCTTCTGAACGACATCCAGTGCACCCGGGCCGACGATATCAAAGATGGTGAAAGCACTCAGGTCGGTCATGGCAACCCTTTCACGCAGGGCTATATTTTCAGCGTCGATGATTGGAGACCACCAGCGGGTATCCCATTCATTTTTCCGCTCAACCATTCTATCAGCATATTCTTCCAGCAACCCTTTATTGCTCTCATACCATTGCGGACGCTCCCAGCCGGCGGTTTCGAAATAGACCGCGCCCAACTCCTTGGTCCGGGAATGGAAGGGACTCAAACGAATGTTTCTTGAATCCAAATACTGCTCATTTGGATGGACGATATCATAGAGTTTTGGAAAGCCTTCAATCGCGCGATCCCAGACAAATTTTTTGGTGCCTGCATAAGGATAAAAACGGGCGATATCGACATGGCTTGAATCTAACTCGGAAGCACCATCGGTCATCCATTCAGCCAGCATTCGTGCTGCACCCGGTCCTTCCTTAATCCAGATTGCAGCCGCAACCCAGAGGTTTTTAACCTCGGGAGTTTCACCGATAAGAGGCTCCCCGTCAGGGGTAAGAGAGATAAGACCATTGATGGCGTACTGAATCTCAACCTTATCGTTATCAAGCAATTCGGGCATGAGATCCATCGCGTCTTCCAACTGTGGCTCAAAATCTTCATTGGTAAAAGGCAGCTCAGTCGGGGAGAGTTTTGCCTGCTCATTTGATGGAATATCATCCGGATCGATTAAAATCGAGCGGTGGGCATATGATCCAACCTCCATGGTCCCTGAGGTCTGACGCTCATACATCTTTACACTCATATCCCTGATAATCGGATAGCCAATCTCTCCTTTTACATGGGCCAATTGGGGAATTGGACCGGCATCTATCATTTGGTGAACAACTGGTACCAGTGGAATTTGAGCACCGGCCATTTCACCTATGCGAGGAGCCCAGACACCACAGCAGTTGATGACATATTCAGCCTCAACATACCCGCGGTCGGTCTTGACCCCTTTAATTTTCCCATCTTCAACATCAATATCCAACACTTCGGTATTAGCAAAGACAGAGAGGGCTCCCATATCCTGTGCTTTTTCCCTCATTATCGTACCTGCACGCAGGGAATCGACAACACTTACGGAAGGTGTGTAAAAGCCACCTTTAATTTTATCTCTGTTCAGCCATGGAAAGAGTTTAACGCACCCATCTACATCAAGAAGTTCAGCCTCGATTCCCCAGCATTTGGCAGAGGCTATTCTCCGTTTGGTGTCAGCCACACTCGCGTCTGTTCTGGCCACCTCTATACCGCCGCAGATTCGCTCGACACCAAGCTCCGCGTATTGCCTTTTACTGTCCATGGTTAATTGGGCCAACGGCTTGCCGTTATCCACAGGAAAGATAAAGTTGGATGCATGACCGGTGGATCCTCCAGGATTAGGAAGGGGGCCCTTGTCAATCAACAACATGTCTTTCCAGCCTCTTTCTGCAAGGTGACCGACGACACAATTACCAACAATACCGGCACCAATGATGACTACCTTTGCTTTTTTTGGAAACTCACTCATAACAGACCTCACTGCTTGTTTTGATGGGTTAGGTGAATAAAGACTAAAATGTTAACTGACTTCTGACATGTTCCACGAAAAGATTCGTGTGTTCTTCTAAAAGACGTGCGGTCATCTCCTCGTCATGCTGCTCCAGAGCTGCCGCAATATCGTCGAATTCCTTTTCCAGATTTTTCCAGTAAGCGCCTTTGGCCCCGGCAAATGTCCAGATTCTCACCGCCTGATCGTGCAACCCATTGAGCATTTTTACCAGAAGCTCATTTCTTGTCGCACTGTTGATGATCTGGTGAATCTCGCCATCGAGCCGCATCAGCTCTCTGGTTTCCCTGGTTACTCTCATCTCGTCGATCCGCTGGCGAATTTCGCAAACTTCCTCCTGGGAGATACGCGCTGCAGCAAGATGACCGGCCAGCAGCACCAGGTTTGATCTAATCTCAAAGATGTCCTTCAGCTGCTGAAAACTCACCTCTTCGACAAAAGTTCCCACATTGGGAATAATCCGTACCAAGCCATCCATTTCCAAACGCATAAGCGCTTCGCGAACGGGCGTACGACTGACCTCAAACGCCTCCATTATCTCTTTCTCGCGGATAACCGTCCCAGGCTTTTGCTCCAGCAGGATGATCTGCCTCTTTAACTCCTGGTATACGTTTTTATCACTCATCGACTTAGTAAGAGTATATTCAAATTGTTTTCATTCATGACCATCACCATACCGATATACAACCGATATACATTCATTATGCATTGGTATAATTTGTTGCATATCCATTGTCAAGCTAAAAAATTTTTACAGTTGCTTTTTCTGTTTTTCACTTAACCTTGTCATCTGAAAAGCTGGACACTACAAGTCTCGACGATCGTTAGAGTATCGATGAGACCGGTAGCTCTTCTCATATGAAAATCTGTTTTATTTCATACAGATATACTGATTTTCACAAGAACGGCCGGGAACAGCGGATACCTTCCTCAGAACAGGGGACAAAAATGGACAACAACACTCACGGGGCAGAAATCGGGCCAGGTAGTTGCCTCTGCAGAGCAGTTCACTTTGGGATAAACGCCGGATGCGCGATGCGGTAAACTGCCATTTATCAAGGTGCAGCCCGCTCCCTGGATAACAGTGCCAATCTTAAAACTAGCCACCACATTTGGCTGAGCAAGCAAGATGATGCTCTACAAGTATTCGATGACCTTGCGAGGTTTGACAAAAGATGGAGCGAAAAGACCGGCAACAATATTAACTGATACCGCTGCCAGGAAAGTGCTCAGTGTGTTTGCTTTTCAGGTTCACCAAGTGGAATCTTCCCGGTAATACCGGGAAGATTCCAGGTTTTTTTGGTTGGAGAATCAATGGACTACAGTTGTATTATTACAAAGGAATCATTGCGCATCGTTCGACTCGACGCCGTTTTTTATAAGGATTTTTGAATAGGTGTTATTTTCTCTAATCAGCCGAAGACCACGGTCAAAAGCATTGAGATATTTCATGGACTCGGCTGTTCTTACAGGGAAGGCAATATAGAGGGTATTTGACTTAATAGGCTTGCCCACCACCTCAATAAGATCCTTTTTGTCCGGACTGTTTTGGCTCATCCAGTAGAAAACTCTTTTTCGCGCTGCCGCCATCAAATCAATTCTGCCTTCAAGCAGTTTCTTCACATTCAACTCAAGTTTTCTTACGGAATCTTTTTTAAGAAAGGTTGCTGAATCAAACGCATCACCATAGGCATAGCCGTTTTCAATACCAATGGTGTATTGCTGTAAATCTTCTAGACGCTGCCAATCAATACCGCTGCCCTTTCTGGCAAATAACACAATTTCCGCTTCACTGACCGGTTCCGAATAGTAAAGCCATTCAGCCCTATCTTCCGTGTAGTATATGCCTAAGAGACCGTCGTAATACAGATTCTCCGCCTCATACAGAGCTCTTTTCCAAGGCACATAATCGATTTTGATCCGGTATCCAACCTGCTTAAACGCCTCCCGAACAATATCGGTAAAATAGCCCTCGTTGGCTAAATTCGGCCCATAGTAGGGTTCCCATGCCAAGGTTACAAAACGTAGTGTTTTCTCTTGTGCCAGAATGGTTGACGGGAGTAAAAAGGACATCCCAAACAAAATCGACACCAGAACAATGAGTGGAAAGTACAGTGTTGCAGGTGAAACGGTGTTTGTTTTCATTTTATTTTTTTAATTGTTTGATGGCATAGACCATGCTCACCTTCATTCTTGTAAATGCTTCCGCCAATACTCCTATCTCATCTTTTGAGTCAACAGGAATGTCAAGCTCAAGATTCCCAAGACTTATTTGATCGGCTGCGTTTGTCAATTTTGATATTGGTGAGAGGATCATCCTGTTCATGACGGTGTAAACTGCAAAGGTAACCGCGATAAGCAGCAGAAGGGATGTAATCATCAAACGATACATGGATCGAACGAATTCCTGTTTGAAAAATTTCGGCGTCAGAAAAACATCGACTTTGCCAATCGACTTGCCGTCTTTCACAAAATTTTCCGTAACCTTTGTCAGCTCTTTTCCATAAATGTTTTGAGTATTTTTTACTGGTTGCCAGTCGGCGTTGCGGGTATACCCCAAATAAATTTTCTTGCCGCTACGATCGAATAGATTGATTGCCATAATATTTCTATCCGTCATTTCCGATTTCAGGGATTCCTGCAGGATATCATCATCCAAAGACCAGAAAGAATCCAGAAGATAGATGGAAAGTCTTTTTGCAATATTGATCGAGGAACTCTGCAGCTCAGTATCCATTTTCTTCTTTGCAGTTACATAGCTCACAGCGGTAAAGGCTCCCATGATGACAATAATTAAGATTATCAAAAGGGAATTCACTCTCACTTGTAATGAATTAAAATAATCAACCTTTTTTATCTGACTGCCGGAGTGACGATTTGGAGCGGGTGCCTGTTTGGGGATGGACCGGGGGAGATATTTTTCGAGTGGAATGAGGTGGCCACATTCCTTACACTGCATCTTAGAATTTGTCGAGCTGATTTCTGCTGCATCAACTCTATGCTTAGCGTTGCACGACTCACATGAAACAACTATCATTTCCTCTCTCCATATTCTGTTGCAATCAAGTAATGGCTCCTGTTACTCTTACTCTGGCGCCATTCATTTCCATCTGTTCTGATGCTGCCCTGGGTGTCATGTTGCCAACTGTATCACACCGCCATTTCTTTGTTTCGCTAAGCGTAGTCAGTTGCATTCTGTTTTTTTGTGCCTGACTTCGACCCGTTTAATACCTTCAGCAGCTGTGATGTCCCTCCATGGGAGAACAGCTTTAAAGAGAGTCGTAAGATCCGCCCAACTCAAAAGAGATGGCGTCGTAAAAACCTTAAAAATCATACCACATTAGCTTTTCGCATCTTGAAACGGATGTTCTACCAAGTAGTGCTGGGCCCTCATGCATCTCATTCTTATCTGTTCAATTCCCAGTGATTTGTATCATCCAGTTTCTTAATTTCGGCTTTGATGATGGCCTGATGGGACTCTTCGAATTTCACCAATGACTTAAGCATACTCCGATCCTCAGGATCATCGGCAGTCTCCAGCAGTCTCCGATAAAAATTAGCGGAGTCTATTTCTCCGGCCAGCGCAATTCTTAAAGCTTCGCTGGCTTGGGTATACTCAAAAATACTGGACTTTAAGAAAGACATATCAGGACCGGCATGCAATTTAGGATCATATTCATATTCTTTTCCGACCAATGACCTATACCTTGCTGCCAAGGTTGCTCGATGCTTTTCTTCCGCCTTGGAGAGCTCATACATAATATCCCTGCCCTCTTTCACAACAATCTTTTCTGCCAACATCGCATAAAGATCTCTGGCAATGATTTCACTATGAATCGCTTCCAATAGATGTTGTTCACTAATCGATCCCATATTATGTTCCTTGGTGTGTGATAGGATTTTATATATTAAAAGTGGCTCCTCTACGTACATCCGCCATGATGCAAGTTTATCATTTAACTGAAATCACAGGACAACTGGCCTTAAGAATAATATACTGGGCTGTACTGCCGAAGAGAATTTTACCGACTTTTGAGCGACTTTTCACTCCGATAATTATCTCATCGCAACCGTTTTTCGCAGCAAATTCAACAATATCTTCACCGGCATCCCTGTCCCTGACGAGGAGATGGGATTCATTTTGAATTCCTTGTTCATCCAAGAAATTACTTGCTTTAGCAAGGTTGTCTTCTGCCTCGGTTACTATGTCTGCAGACGTTTTCTCTCCCCCCGGTAGAGAAGTAACCAGTTGAACCGTACCCCCAAAAGCCCTGGCGTGTTGTATCGCCAGGTTCAGCAAATCTTTTCCAACTTTAGTACCACGGTAAGCTACCAGAATTTGCATGTTTATTCCTCTATAGTTGGACAATGTGATTGCGTTAGGGTTGGATCGATATTGCTGAAATTCACAGAGAAAATCTTAGGTATCGTCTCCTGAGAATATTCAACACTAAGCCATCCACTTCCAAACGCCTCAGAGCTTCGCGAACCACCGTACGACTGACCTCAAAGGCCTCCATTATCTCTTTCTCGCGGAAAACCGCCCCAGGCTATTGCTTGCTCCAGCAGGATGGTCTCCTTGTATAACTCCCGGTATACTTCAATATCACTCATGGTCTTAATAAGAGTACATTCAAAATGTTTCACTCAAGACAATTCACACACCGATATACAACCAATATACATTCGTTATTAATTGGTATAGTTGGTTGCATATCTGCTGTCAAGATAAAAAATATTACATTTGATTTTTTCTGTTTTTCACTTAATCTTGTCATGCGGAGGGCTGGACACCACATCTATTGACGATCGTTATCGGATCGATGGAACCAACACGTCTTGGGTAAACAGCCGGATGCGCAATGTGGAAAGCTGCCGTTGCTCAAGGTGCTGACGGTTCCATGACCATTACGGTGTATATACCAGAGTCAGGTAGCAGGATTTGAAATTTGTTGAGCCACGGGGCCTGAAGTGGTACCACTCAACAAAGAACGAGATGCCGGACAGACATCAGGCGCATAACATTCCCATTTTAATTAACAGATAAAATTTCCAAGAGTGCCAGTATGCCAAAAAATCGATTGCTCCATGCGAAAAGGATAGTTGTAAAATTAGGCAGCAATGTCATAACAGCAAAGGACGGTTTAAATCAGCAGGTGATAGAGACAATATCCACTCAGATAAGCAGCCTCATGGGCCGGGGAATAGAGGTAATCCTGGTTTCATCCGGGGCCATGGCTGCCGGGATGAGAAAAATGGCAATGAGCCGCCGCCCGGATGAGATACCGAAGCGCCAGGCGATCTCTGCTATCGGCCAGAGCGGAGTTATAAATGCCTACGAAAAATGTTTTTCCGAGCATGGTATAAAAATCGCTCAGATTCTACTGACCGGAGATGACCTCAACAACAGGAAGCGATATCTCAACTCGAGAAATACGCTGCACACCCTCATTGACTGGAAAATCGTCCCCATCATCAATGAAAACGATACCATCATGGTAGAAGAGATAAAACTGGGCGACAATGACAATCTGGCAGCGATGATCTCGCTGCTGATGGATGCGGATTTCCTGATCATTCTGACTGATATTGATGGCCTGTATGATAAAGACCCCCGGCAATTTACCGACGCCAAATTGATCCCAAAGGTGCGGCAGATAAAAAAGGAGATCAAAGATTACGCAAGCAGTATCCCCGGTTCCCTGGGTACAGGAGGGATGCTCAGTAAAATTCATGCCGCGCAGAAAGTTACTTCAGCAGGAATCCCCATGATAGTCGCCAGAGGCAATGCGGAAAATGTGTTGCTGAAGCTCCTTGATGGCCAGGCTCTCGGTACCTATTTTGAGCCGAAAGAAGGCAAAATGGCCAGCCGAAAATGCTGGATTGCCCACACCTTATCCCCGAAGGGCAGTATTATTATTGACGATGGAGCAGTTCGTGCGGTCCGGCAGAACGGCCGGAGCCTGCTCCCCATAGGAGTTATCGCAGTAGAGGGAGATTTTGAAGAAGGGGCGGCAGTTGAATTCAAAACCTCGGACAATGTCGTCATCGGCACCGGCCTGGTCAACTACCGCTCTTCAGACATTGATTTAATCAAGGGTCTCAAAACATTCCAGATCAAGAGTTGCCTCGGGGGAAAACACTACGATGAGATCATTCATCGGGACAACCTTGTATTGAAAGATTTATGACAAAAAATATGACCCTGTGTGAGCCTCCATTGTAGAAGCCTGGAGTCGGTTGAAGTACATCCTCTTCTCCAGCCAGACTCCTGACTCATTCAATTTGATATCCGCTTACCCATAAACTTCAGCTTCATCGCTCGGAAGGGGTTTGGCCCTCCCGTTTCACGGGTGTCTGTGGCCTGGATAGCCACAGTCAATCCCCCATGGACGGGTTTATGGCGCCCCGTGAAATGGGTGGGTCAAATCCCGTGTTAATGGCTAAGTATTAGGGTAATCAGCATACGACATCACCTCAAACAGACGAGCAATACTATTTAGTGCCCATCCAGAGTCGCGTATCTTTTTCCAAAGGTCACCCTTCGAAGGTGACATCCACATTCAACTGATCGCCTATCTGCGCCAAGCCATCCTCTACTGGTTGAAGGGATACCTGCGAAGGGAGTTCAACAGTGATCGTCATGGCATAAATGGCGGCTCCGCTCTCGGGAGACAAGCGCCTTTCCGTGTGCAGCGTGGCGATGTTGATACCCCTGTCGGCGAGAAAGCTGCTTACCTTGTAAACGATTCCCGCCTGATCAAGCCCTTCTACATGAATGGTCTTAGTCAGTATGTCCGTTTTCTTTTTCTGTGTCTCCAGATCAATCGGCCGGATAAATGCGGTAATACCCTTTTCTCTCTCCAGCCTGCGGCATTCGGTTGAAAGCTTCTCCTCTGCATCCTTGAGGTTTCCTGCCGGTACGGACAATAGCAAGAGAATGGCAAATTCTCCAGCGAGATTGGTCATGGAGGATTCTTCCAGGTTGCAGCCATTCTCGTAGATGACGCGGGAAAGGTCCGCAACGATGCCGGGCCGATCCTTACTAAAAGCGGTGAGCAAAAATTTCTTAGACATGGTTCTCCTTCCAATGATCTGGTGTGAGATCAATGCTGTCTCATAGGCTTACAAGACATATCAAGTAATTGAAGTACCGGAGGGCTCTCTGCGTTATACTGAAATAACTAAATAACAGATACATACAAAGAGATCCGAGCCAAGTGATACTGTACCACGTAAGAGCATAAAGACAAAGCTATAGTAGCTCGATATTGTTGTCGTTTATTCAGGTAAAAGCTCACATTTTTTCTAGCGACAGTTTTTACATTCCCCAGCTCTTTTTCGCTGAGGTTAGGGTGTTTTTCATCAGCATGGCAATGGTCATCGGACCGACGCCACCTGGGACAGGGGTGATCTTGCCGGCTATTTCCTTGGCTTTTTCAAAGTCGACATCGCCTTTCAGGATGGCTTTACCGGTCTTCTCATTCATGCCGACCCGGTTGACACCAACGTCGATGACCGTGGCACCCGGCTTGATCCACTCCGGTTTCACCAGATCCGGCACACCGGCGGCAACAATGAGGATATCGGCACGCTTGCAATGGGCAGCCAGATCCCTGGTGCGGGTATGGACGATAGTCACCGTGGAGTTGGCACCTGTGCCTTTCTGGGCCATCATCATGGCGATAGGTTTGCCGACGATGTTCGAGCGGCCTACCACCACCACCTCGGCACCGGAGGTCTCGGTTCCCGAGCGGACGATCATTTCCTGAATACCTGCAGGGGTGCATGGCAGGAAGCGTACCGCGTCGCCGCCGATCATCAGGCGACCGACATTGACCGGATGGAAGGCGTCGACATCCTTGTCCGGGTCGATGGCATCGAGGACCTTTTTGTCGTTGATATGTTTAGGCAGAGGCAATTGCACCAGAATGCCATGGATTGCCGGGTCGTTATTGTACTTGTCGATTAGGGCCAGCAGATCGGCTTCGGAGATGGTCTCCGGCTGATCGTCCTGAATCTCGTGAAAGCCGACACTGAGGGCAGTTTTCACCTTCAGGGTGACGTAGCTGATCGAGGCAGGGCTTTTGCCGACGAGGATGGTGACGAGCCCCGGAACTTTGCCGTGTTTCGCTTTCATCTCTTCGACTTCCTGCTTAATCTCCGCGAGGATTTCCTTACGTATTTCGGTGCCGCTGATCAGTTGAGCAGTCATATTCTAAGCTCCTTTTATAAATGTCGATTGTGCTTGTCGATTGCGATAAGTGTCTCGTTCGGGAGGGCAAGTAGTCACCTCCCGAACGTCTGTTATTGTAGAGTCTTAGAAAACGCCTTCTACCTTACCGGTTTCGACATCAACATCGACCCGCTTGAAAGCAGGATTCGAGCTGGTTCCAGGCATCAGACTGATGGTACCTGCCACAGGCACGATAAATCCTGCTCCACCGTAGGTAAGTACTTCCCTGATGGTCAGGCGCCATTTTTTCGGCACACCTTTCAAAGCCGGGTTGTCAGACAGGGACAGGTGGGTCTTGACCATGCACATTCCCAGTTTGGAAAGTTCCGGATCTTTTTGGATTCTGGCAATAGCCTTATTGGCATCTGCAGAGTAGTCGACACCATCGGCGCCATATACTTCTTTGGCGATGAGTTCGATTCTCTCTTTGATCGGCATATCCAGCTCATAGAGGAATTTAAAGTCGGTTTTGTCTTCGCAGGCTTCAACGACGGTCTTGGCGAATTCGATGGCTCCGTCACCGCCTTTCTCCCAATGTCTCGACAAGGCGACACGCGCACCTTCAGCCTCGCACAGCTCGCGAACCTTAGCAATTTCGGCGTCGGTATCGGTGTAGAAGGCATTAATACAAACGACTGGGGCGATGCCGGCTTTTCTGACGTTTTTGATATGGTGTATCAGGTTGTCGCAACCTTTGGCAACCCAATCAACGTTTTCTGTGCTGTACTCTTCCGGCATTTTTTTACCCGGAACCGGGACAGGTGCGCCACCATGGCACTTGAGGGCCCGGATGGTGGCAACGACAACCGCACAATCCGGTTTCAGGCCGGAGTAGCGGCACTTGAGATTCCAGAATTTCTCAAAGCCTATATCGGCGCCAAAACCAGACTCGGTGACATGGTAGTCGGCCAGTTTCAGACCAATCCGGTCAGCGATGATGGAGCTCTGACCGATGGCGATATTGGCGAAAGGCCCGGCATGAACGATAACCGGCTGGCCTTCCAGGGTCTGCATAAGCGATGGATTGAGGGCGTCGACCATCCAGGCGGTCATGGCGCCGGCAACCTGCAGGTCTTCGGTGGTAACAGGCTTGCCTTTCTTGGTATAGGCGACAACGATCTTGCCCATTCTCTCACGCATATCCTTCAAATCGGTGGCGATGGCCAGAATGGCCATAACCTCTGAAGAGACGGCAATACCGAACTTGGACTTCATCATGAAACCGTCTGATTTGCCGTTGACGCCGTCGATACCGATGATAATGTTCCTGAGCGCCTGGCAGCAGAAATCCATGATCCAGCCCATCTCGATATTGGTCGGGTCGATATCCAGACGTTTCATGCCGGACAGTCGTTCCAGCTGCTCGTCATCGTAGTTTCTTTCATGCTGCAGTCGGGAGGTCAAGGCAACCATGGCCAGGTTGTGGGCGTTCATGATGGCATTGATATCTCCGGTGAAACCGAGAGAAAAAGGGGTGAGCGGGATACATTGTGCGAGTCCGCCGCCCGCTGCCGAACCCTTGATGTTCATGGTCGGACCACCGGAAGGCTGGCGGATGGCGGCGCAGACACTTTTACCAATCTTACCGAGACCTTGCACAAGACCCATGGAGGAGGTGGATTTCCCTTCGCCAAGGGGAGTCGGGGTAATTGCCGTAACATCGATATATTTTCCGTCCGGCTTGTCTTTTAAACGTTCGAGGACCTTGCGGAAATCGATTTTGGCGATGTAATGACCCTGGGGAAGAAGTTCTTCTTTCGTCAATCCAAGCTTTTCGCCGATCTCATAGATCGTCAACATCGTTTTTTCTGCGTCCTGTGCGATTTCCCAATCTGCATGTTTCGTTGGATCTAAAGCCATGTACAAGCTCCTTTTTGATGATATTATTGGGTATATACAACCCATTTCTAAAACGTTTACTCTTCTGTTTATCGGCAAGACGGTTATCGCTTGACGACCGTAATACCGCCGGAAAGCAACAATGCAGTAACAAACTACTGCAAATGACAGACACCACCTATGTAGGTTACGGTATTGGTACCGTTGTCATAATTCAGACCATTGTCCTCCATCATTTTCATGACGTCTATGCCACAGGTCTCAAAGGAAACGATGGCCGCTTCCGGCTTAAGACAACGTTCGCCAATTCCGGAACTGCAGAAATCGCACATTTGACAACAACCTGCGCCAAATATTAAAAATTCAGGTTTCGGCTCTATGGTCTTTAGCCGCGTATTAAGCTTTCGCAATCTTCTCTGAAAATCTGAACAACCTAACATTGTACCTTTCCAGTCGAAACGGCTTCTCAGCTCATATACTTTGTAAAAAATCATAAAGGTATCAAACTGAGACATCTTCGATCGGCAGGTATCAACAGTTTGATCAGCAGGAGGACAAGTCCTGTTTTTACCGAAACTACCGCATGTGTTACTTGCACACATCTGCTTAATTGCCTCGCTTTGGGAAAGAGAGGCAAAAGGAATCTGCTGTAAATCGTCAAAAAAATTTTCTGCAGCGGATTTTACTCTATTCAAGCGAGAACTCCTGATTTGATAAATGAGCTATCGACACATCCTGACGCATACTTTGCTTTACACTGTCGCAAAGCCCTGAGCTCCCCGTATTTACTTGCTGTTTGACAAATTTATCACAAGGCGGGGAACTCATTTGTGCTTCCATTTTTCTTGCCCCTCGGCAGAGGATCAGCCGCGAAGGCAGGGGTTTCTAGCAGCCTGGGTCTCGTCCAGTCGCTTTACCTTGAAACGCTGAGGCGAATTGTGCAAGAGATCAGGATCGATCTCCGCTTCGTGAACGACCTCTTTGACGACCTCGATAAAAGTATCCAGTTCTTCCAGGCTCTCGGTCTCGGTCGGTTCGATCATTATTGCCCCGTGCACGACAAGGGGAAAATAGATAGTTGGCGGGTGGTAGCCGCTGTCCATCAGACGCTTGGCTATATCGAGGGTACTGACCTTGAATTCCTGCTGCCGTTTATCGGAAAATACCGCCTCATGCATACATGGCCTGTCATAGGCCAGGTGCAGATGGTTCTTCAATTTTACCTTGATATAACAGGCATTCAGCACGGCATATTGCGTCGCTTTCTTGAGATTTTCGGCCCCCATGGTCAGGATATAGCACAAGGCCCTGACCAGGACTGCATAGTTACCGTGAAAAGCGTGCATCCGGCCGACCGACTCCGGACGATCAGACTCCAGCCGGTACTGGCTGCCATCAAACTCGACCTTCGGTGAGGGCAGGAATTTCGCCAGGCTGTCAACGACACAGACCGGACCGGCACCTGGGCCGCCTCCGCCATGTGGTGTTGAGAAGGTCTTGTGCAGATTGAGATGCATGACATCCACCCCGCATTTTTTTAAATCGACAATGCCCATGATGGCGTTCATGTTGGCCCCATCCCCGTAGACCAGTCCGCCCTTTTCGTGGACAATCTCGGCTATTTCCCGGATATTTTCCTCAAACAGCCCCAGGGTATTGGGATTGGTTATCATGATTCCGGCCGTCTCCTCGTCCATCAGCTCACGTATTTGCGCCACATCGAGGATACCTCTTGGTCCCGATTTAATCGGTATCGGCTTATAGCCGCAGAGGGCGGCACTGGCGGGATTGGTGCCATGGGCCGTATCCGGCATGAGAATTTTGGTTCGTTTTTTGCCTTTGCTCTCATGATACGCGGCAAAAACCAGCATCCCCGCCAGCTCCCCATGGGCGCCGGCCGCAGGTTGAACGGAGACGGCGTCCATTCCGGTAATCGCCGCCAGATAGTTCTGCAGTTCATAAATTATCCGCAGGGTTCCCTGGCAGTACTCATCTTCCAGCATGGGATGGGCTACACCTATTTCCTCGGCGGCAGCGTGTTTTTCGTTGATCTTGGGATTGTACTTCATGGTGCAGGAGCCCAAGGGATACATCCCTGTATCCACCCCGAAATTCCACTGGGACAGCCTCGTGTAATGGCGGACCACATCCACCTCGCTGAGGTCGGGAAAGTCCGGCCCCGGACCGCAAAGTTCTTCCGCAAGGTGCGCTGCAGGGACATCACTGTCGGGAATGCTCATCCCGTTGCGGCCAACCTTCCCTTTTTCCCAGAGAAGGGGCTCTTCCATAATCAGTCCACTTCTTCCCGGTGCGTTTTTCATTTTTTCACCTCACTGATGACTGTATCGAGAATTTCCTTTGATGCGGTTTCGGTAACACAGAAGAGAAAACGATTGTCAAAACCCGGGTAAAATCTTGAAAGATCCAGGCCCGCCACGATATTCTGCTCCACAAGCCGCTTTCGGGCAGGTTGGAAATCATCCTTGAACTCAACCACGAACTCATTGAACGTTGGTGAGGAAAAACAGATTTTGGCCCCGAGGTCGGCAAATCCCTGTTTCAGGTACTCGGCTTTATCATAGTTCAGCCTGGCCAGCTTTTTCAGGCCCGTCCCGCCAAGCGAGGCCATATACATGGCTGCCGTCAGCGTACAGATTCCTTGGTTGGAACAGATATTGGATGTCGCCTTCTCGCGCCGGATATGCTGCTCTCGCGTGGAAAGGGTCAGCACGTAGCCGCGTTTTCCTTCGAGATCCTTGGTCTCACCGACCAGGCGTCCCGGCAGATTGCGGATAAACTGGTCCTTGCAGCCGAACATGCCCAACCCCGGCCCGCCGAAGGCCATGGGCATACCGAAGCTCTGCCCTTCACCGCAAACGATGTCCGCACCACAGCTGCCCGGATTTTTAATGAGACCAAAGGCCAGAGGTTCTGTAAAGGCGGCGACAAGCAGCGCTCCGGCATCATGAACTGCTCCGGCCGCTGCCTCCATATCTTCCACCACACCAAAAAAGTTGGGCGATTGCAGGGCTACGGCGGCAAAGCCCTCCTGCCCGGCAAGGCCAGACAGATCGGTACGGCCGTCTGCACCGAAGGGCAGTTCAACTACTTCAAATTCAGTCGGACGAAAGTAGGTCTCCACCACCTGCCGGAAATGAGGATTGACGGCAGTGGAAACGGCGACCCGCTTTTTCTTCTTGGAAACCCGAATGCCCATGAGCAGTGCTTCCGCCAGAGCCGAAGCACCGTCATACATCGAGGCATTTGCTACATCCACCCCAAGGAGCCGGGCAGTCAGGGTCTGGTACTCGAACAATCCCTGCAGGGTACCCTGGGCCATTTCCGGCTGATAGGGGGTATAGGCGGTCAACAATTCCGAACGCCCCATAATGCTTGGAATAGCGCTCGGAATGTGGTGCTGGTATCGTCCGGCACCAAGAAGCATGGTATGGCTCGGGGTGACCTTCATCATTGATTTGATTTCGGCCATATAACTGTTCAGGTTCCACTCGGTTTTCGGTGTCGGCAGATCCATCTTCTTGTCATATCGGCACGATTTGGGAACTGTCTGGAAAAGTCCCTCAAAATCCTTTACCCCGATAACGTCAAACATGGTCCGAATATCCGCATCGGTATGTGGCAGGTAGCGCATGATTTTTCCCTCACTCTAAGAGTTTAGATCGCTTGACAAAGACTATTGCCCTTGTAACAACTCAAGGTAGGCTTCATGATCGAGAAGATTTTGCAAGTCCTCGATATTGTCCGGCTTGATCTCCATGATCCAGCAGCCGTAGGGATCCTGATTAATGAGTTCAGGGGAGTCAGCCAGGGTCTCATTGACAGCGACGACCTCTCCACCGACGGGGGCATAGAGCTCGGATACCGCTTTGACCGACTCCAGGGTGCCGAACTCGTCCCCGGCAGCAAAGGTATCTCCAATCTCCGGCATCTCCACGAAAACGATATCGCCCATCTGGTCCTGGGCGTAGTCACTCACGCCGATTCTCACCTTGTCGCCTGCAACCTTCGCCCACTCGTGGTCATTGGAATAACGAACGCCTTCGGGTATCTTCAATTCATCGATCTCTTTCATTGTGTTCTCCTTTTATTAGAGCATTTCCTTAATGGGTCGGCGCGCTGTCCGGTCCGGCCTGACATCACTGCGGATCTCAACCTTGATCTTCCTTTTTCCATCGGTAAGATAGACAATCTCATTCGGCTGCAATCGGCGGTTCACCTTGACGAATCCGCAGGAGAGTCCTTTGGGCACAAAATCCTGCGGTTTTCCGTCTGCAACGGCGGTGGCAAGGCTGACTATCTTGTCGCCAACGCGGCCTATGGCCATATCAGTGGCGCAGGTGAGGATGGTGCCGATGTTCGTCCCAGCCTCATCGGCCACATAGGATTTTTCAGAGACCACCATCTTGCGTGGGTCGTATCCTGCAAATGGCAGGGTATAGTCGGTATTCCTGAGGGAGGAGAGTGCCTCCGCCCCAATGAAATGCTTGCTGAATTTTCCGGTTACCGGATCTTTTTCGGCCACGGCGAATGGCCAGGGAGTTTCGGCAAAGGGCCAATGCCCTATATCCTGGTGGGAAAGTGGCAGTACCGCGCCCGCACGCAGTGAATCCCGGGCGGCGAGACCGCAGGGTTCAAGGGAATATTCTTTGCCGGCCTCCAGCAGCAGCTGCCATAGAGCCACCAGTTTTTGCGGGGCAACAAATATTTCAAATCCGAACTCGCCGGTATAACCTGTACGGGAAAGAAGGATCGGGGTACCATCATTGAGCCGTACGGCATCCCCCCCCTCGACCTTGTCATCATACCAGCCCTTGAAAGAAAAATAGGGGAAGGTGCTGAAAACCGCTTCCGGGTTCCTGAGGATTTTACTCAGAATTTTGGCAGAGGATTTGCCCTGAATGTCGATCTTGCCGACGGCGTCGGTCATATCTACAACCTCGGCTGCCATCCCCCCTGCATTATCTGTCAGGTGCGCCGCGACCGGTCCCCCCATGGATGCGTTGACAACAACCATATAGAGGGTATCGGTTACCTGTGACACGATACTGTCGTCCAGGACATGACCCTGAGGAGCAAGAAAGAGGCCATAAACGGAGCGTCCTTGTACAAGAGGCGTCTTTTTCAGCCCGAGACACTGCTCGAGATCCTTGGAGAGACACTTCTGCAGCAGGTTCCTTGCCTCCTTGCCGGCAACAGTCACCACCGCCATATGACTGGTGTCAAAAAGACCTGCCGAGTTTATCACCGCCAGATGTTCCCCTTTAACACCGGTCGGGTACCATAAGGGCATATCATAGCCGCCAAAAGATGCCATGTTGGCCCCGTGTTCCAGATGCCAGTCATGCAAAAGGGTCGTTTTAACTTCCTGATTCATTTTTACACCTCCCCGGGATGAATCCCATCGAGCAGATCGTATATCCCCTGACTACGAGACAGCCAAAGGCACCTTCAGAATACCTTCCGACAACTAAAAAGTTTTTCAAAACAAGCATCTCCGACCGGGACACCCCTTCGGGAGTGAACCCGGGTCGATCTGGGCGAGAGGCTCCAGGCTGGTATTTTTGTAATCTCTTTTCCCATGCTCAAACGGTTCTCCCGTAATCCTGCAGATCGTTGGTTTTCACAACATTATCTCGTCTCCTGGCAGGACGGATAATGGGAATTTCAAGCTGTTAAATTTGACGAACTCGTAAAAACCTTAAAAAAGGGATGGCTAAGTAGAGAACCGCAGACTTCGAAAAACTTCAGATTCGAGACGCGCATATTTCCTATCATTTCAAGGTACAAGAGGTATTTCGAAATGATTGAAAATATGTGGCACCGAAGAAGATGAAGGTTTTTTACGACACCATCAAATTTTCTTTTAGCGCAAAATGACGACTTGAGCAATATATTTATTGAAATTTGACGATATTGTCAATTTTAATATTGCTTTTTTATGTGATTCGTATTTTTCTTCAGTACGTATTCAGATCGTTCGACTCCAGGCAAACTATTATCAGGGAGAAACAACATGGCTAAAAAGATAGCAATCATTGGTGCCGGTCCAGGTGGATACGTTGCCGCAATACGGGCAGCGCAACTGGGAGGCGATGTCACTCTCGTCGAAAAATCCAGTATTGGCGGCACCTGCTTGAATTATGGCTGCATACCTTCAAAAATCCTCAAAAGGACCGCCGACCTGTTGGACGAAATAAAAAATGCCGGTGAATTCGGGATTGACAATACTGCCACTCCCCACTGCAACATGGCCCTTTTGGTCAAACGAAAAAAAAATGTGATATCAACCCAGGCCCGGGGCATCCATGCCCTCATGAAAAAACATGGCATAAACTATGTCACCGGTCGGGCATACATCCCAGGGATGAACCAGCTGGAGATAACGGGCAGTGAGGGCGGCACCACATCTATTATATGGGACAAACTGATACTCGCCACAGGAAGCCGGCCGACAACAATTCCGTCACTGCCCTTCAACGGCAAGACCATTCTCTCCAGTGATGATGTCCTCGATCTTGAAAGCGTGCCCGAATCGATAACCATAGTCGGCGCCGGGGTCATTGGCTGTGAATTCGCCTTTATATGGAACAGTCTCGGTGCAGAGGTGACCCTCGTCGAGGCGCTGGACAGACCTCTTCCCCTTGCCTCGGTCGATGAAGACTGCAGCAAACTCATAGCAAGGGAGATGAAAAAGCGAAAAATAAACCTCCTGGTCAACCGTACCGTGCAAGCTGCTGAGGAAGAAGACGGGAACCTGACACTCACCCTCGGACCCTCCCCCTTTGCCGCAAAGCTCAGCGACAAGGAGCGCCAAATAAGCAAAGTACAAACAGGCAAACTGGCCGTATGTATCGGCAGAAAACCCAACACCGACGAGCTCGGCCTTGATAATCTTGCTGTTGCAACGGACAAGGCGGGCTGGGTAATCGTCGATGAGAAAATGCGCACTTCAACAGATAACGTTTATGCAATAGGCGATCTCCTGGGACCAGGCAAGGTCATGCTGGCCCATGTCGCTTCCACCGAAGGTGAGATTGCCGTTGAAAACTGTTTCGACGGCGACAAGGTTATGCAATACAACTGTATTCCGGGGGCAATTTTCACCTCGCCGGAGATCGGCAACATAGGACTCTCGGAAAAAGAGGCCAGGGAAAAATTTCAAAATGTGCGGGGAGATTCGGTCCTGTTCAGAACATCCGGCAAGGCCCAGGTTTTGGGTGAAATTGCCGGACAGGCAAAAATTGTCTCAAATGGAGAAACCGGTGAAATTCTTGGGGTCCATATCGCCGGCCCTCATGCTACCGATATATTGGGAGAAGCAAGCCTTGCCATGCAAATGGGCGCTACAGTAAAAGACCTGGCACGAACCATTCATGCTCACCCGACTCTGGCGGAGGTTCTTCTTGAGACATCCTTTAAAGCGCTTGATATCCCTTTGCATAGCTGAGTGGCAGTTGGAAAATCAGCGTAGATAAAACACGACGTCACAGAGGAATCTTCAGACCACCAGGGCTGACAGGCAACGTCTGCACAGGAAAGAGATCAGCAGGAACGTCATAAAAAAGCTAGAAATCCGACTGCCAGCAAGGCTTTTCGGCGATGCGTCGTATCTACAGACCGCTACCCCCGGGATAAGTAGACCGAGGTAGCGGTTACTAAAACTACCAAAAGGGCGTAGCAATCTACACCTTCTGAAGTTTTTCGAAGTCTGCGCTTATCTACTTAGCCATCGCTGATTTTAGGTTTTCACGAGTTTGTCAATTATAATTGATTTCAATAGGCCACAAGACATTAAATCCCCCCGTTTGATACCAGGACCTCGCCTGCTGATTTGTGCTGATTTTCAGATGAGCGCAAATATAATGTTATTGCAGTTTGCGAAAAATTCCGGCATATCATTTGCGATTTCCTAAGAATTCATAGCGCAGCTGAACAAAAAATAAGCATAACATGCCCTCGACGAAAACAGTCGATTTGGGTATAGTCACACAACCTCTCTATCCGTACATGAACGGGCAGACCACAACGGATATCATGGCAAGAAGCCTTCTCACGACTTTTCGAGGTGAAGGGTCAACCGGCATCTGGTCATAATACAAAACTTTTGCAGGGCCCAGCTGAACTTGAAACAGATGAGAGGACTGAGCGAATATTCCATCCCCTCTATTGGCAGAAACGCTCGTATTGCAAGCTATAACCGGAGCAATATTACTGCGGTATCTTGCCGAATCGACAAAATACCCTTTTTTTGTGTCCTCGATTAAAGCACAAATAAATGCCGGCTGGCCAGGAAGGCATACATCCTATCTGTCTGGAAGGTGGATTGGTGTCAGTAACGATGAAGTAAATTTTCCAAGATCGGCGATGTCAACTACCCTTTCAAAAAAGGACTGGACTTGCCAAACAAACCGATAATCGCTATTCAATTCTACATGACGATACGCTGTAACAATCAGATGCGTATCGGATGTATACTAACATGCTGAAATATACAAAAAAATAGACAACCGTCCAAACATCATGAGTGATAACAATATATACAATGAATTGAGGAAACAGATCATCTCGCTGGAACAAAAACCGGGGGCAATAATCCGCGAAAAGGAGATAATGGAAGCCTTTAATGTCAGCCGTACTCCAGTCCGGGAAGCACTCATGCGGCTCGAAATGGATGGCTTGGTGCGCATTATTCCCAATGCCGGCACGTTCGTGGAAGAGATAAGCTTTCAAAAACTGAGAGATGTGTTTGAGATCCGGGCACACTTAGTACGATTGGCTGGTAAGTTAGCCGCAACCCGAATGTCAAGCGAGGAACTCATAGAAGTTCGCAATATGATAGAAGATATGAAGTCGACAAAGGACACAAAAACTTTGATGGAACTTGATAATGAGATTCACGAAATTATTAGAAAGTCGACTAAAAATGAGCTCTTGGCAAAAACGTTACGTGGTCTCCATGATCAGGCGGTGAGGATTTGGAACTCCGTCGGAACCGAAAACGGATATTGGGAGGAACTCTATTTGGAATTTGAAGATATTGCCGCAGCCCTGGAGCAACGAGATGAAGAGACAGCCGCCCGACTTTTGGAAAAACATGCCAACGTTTTTTCAGAACAACTCAAAGAACAGTTAACGTTCAGAGCCCCTTAAGAAAAAATCTTGTGCAGTGCCTTGTTAAACAGTTTGATTTGTTCTGATTGTTACCTATTGGGTTTCTCGAATCCTTGTTTTTAACAAGCTGCGGCACATGAGAAAAGTACACCGGCACCGGCTGGAAACGGCCTAGATCCGGTCCCGGCGTGCTGGTGAGAGGCAGGACGGTCACGAGATACGATTGACCAATTGATTAGGCTCCTCGAACGCCGGGCAGCCGGCACTGAAAACATCAATCTTGCGTTTGGTGTTCTTATCGATACCTCCTTATAACCTCCTTCTTATTCAACCCGTCTGTTTTCATCTCGAGTATCCTTAGACACTGACTACTTGACCAGCGCCCAAATATATCCATCAGGGTCGGCGACAAACGCTTCCGTGCCCCAGAGGTAGTGTCGTGGCTTCTGGATGATCCTGTAGCCCGCCTTTCGGGCCCGATTCACTATTTCAGCCACGTCGGTTACTTTCAGGTGCGGGTATATTCCCACTCCCCGGCGCTCATTTTTTACTCGGGGCGCTTCCCAATCCCAGCGTTTATCCCATAGGGCTATGCGGGTATTTCCCGCATCAAGCATTGCAAAGTGGCCATCATTTGACGTAACCTGGAGCCAAAAAAAATCGCGATAAAAGGCGATGGAAGCATTCAGATCGGACACTTCCAGGAGAATGTGGTCGACCGGCGGAGGGGATCCGCCGGAATTATTAGGACTGCTCATACAACCGGTCAACAAAAGAACCAGCCCCAACGAAACCAAGAATGCACCTGTTTTCACTGTATTCATATGAATACCCCCATTTTCACGGTTCTCCGGATTCCTCCCGTCTTAAACAAATTTGCCCTGACAACGGCTCCTATTGACGGGACTTTGCCGGTTTACCCAATCCTGGCTGTCGGAATCTGCTGGCAACTCAGGATTGCATTATTTGTTCGTTCAATCGTTTTTTTCACTCATTGGAATAAGGAGCAAGGTTCCGATCATCCTGAGCGATTTATCCGTCTCAGCCAGACACTTCTCCCGAATCACTTTTAATATCTTTCCGGCTGCGGTTTCTTGCCAAAACCAGCGGTTAAAGGTGATGCTGTCCGGTGCGGATGAGCCTGGTTTGGCAATGACAGCCTCAAAATAGGAACACTTGAGATCATGCGCAGCCAAACGTAGAGCAACCGAAAGAGACTGGTTTTCAACCAGCTTCGGGGTGTGGCCCCGGGCAAAGTCAATAAAGAGTTCCGATGCCGACCGCGGATCAAAATCACCAACCGCTGTTCTGCCTCGCTGCTGAAAACCTCTATCATACCAGGGCCTCAGCTCGGCTACCTCGCGCTTGAACGCCGATACCAATTTATCCAAATCCGTTTCGTCCGCCGCCGAAGAAGCAAAATTGACCGGACAGGCCCAGACAACAGCTTCACGTCTCGCTTCACCGGCATGCTGTGTCGCTTCATCGGGAAAATCGACCAGAACAGGACCCTCGGCAGCGACCAATAGATCCAGTGCGGCCAATAAAATCCGGCGTTGTAAGACCGGATCGTTTGGAATACCCAGGGGACGCCCCAGCTCAAAAGGCACCCAGAGTACCCGGGGTGGACGGATTATTTCGGTATGTTCCCGAATGAGACTGATTTCGGTGGTGGCGATGCCATTTCTCCGGGATCGGTTGCCCCCATGAACGAATAGTGGAATTCGGCCACACTGCCGATGATACCTTCCGCGGCAAGCTCCTTGAGCCGGTCCAGAGGGAAAACCAGATTCCAATCCTGCTGAAATCCAGTCCGATCAAAATTGGTGGACAAATGGGTCATCACCAAATCGCCGGCGGCGATGTTTCCTGGTATGATCCGATAGTCGCCGGTCATCCCGTCAAACGGGCGATCACCCCGGCGATGAAGTCCGGCTGTAGAAATTATGGCGACACGCCTTGCTTGCAGATCGGACCCGACTGTCCAGGGTTGTGTCGAAAATGTCGGGCAGGAGAGATTTGCGATATGAGATCGCATCGGTTCGGGCAATTGTTCGAGTCTGGCCAAGGTTAACCTCCATTGATGTTAATGTGCTGAAGCCTGGGTTGATCCACACTATTTCTCATGGGGTGAGCCTTCAATCCTTCACACCCTATGCTTTGACGGGCAATTCGGTCTGAGTATCTATCTCGCACCCTTGGTCAGAAAGATGGGTAACAAACCTGCAAATTAACAACAGGCACCGCCGCTGCAATTACCTGCCACCTCATCCGTCTTGATCGACGCCGGGTGGATCGGCGAGCCACAGCCGAAAAAACGCTCGATGATTTCGTCGTCGATCTCTTTCAAGATATCTCTTATCTGTCACGGCATGGCATCCTCGCTGCAACAGCAGGCATTTGTTTTCAGGTCTTTATATATGGCCACAATCCGACCGTAGTACTCTTTCAGTTGTTCATGGTTAGGGCTAGAATCGTCCATTATTCCTGTCAAATGATGTTATTTGCACATGCAGTTGTTATTCGTTTTATCACGCATCATTGGCTCAATGAGCCTGGTGAAGAGTATCGATGCCAGGATACTGCCGAACAGGGCATTTACCGCAGTATACCATGCCTGGTGGGCAGCGAAATGGGTGAACTGATAGGGCCCGGCAACATCGCCGGCGTCAAAAATATTGGGATACAGGGTTTCCAGATAGTCGTTGGTCGCCACCGTCCGCTTGGTGGGGATGCCGAGTTCTTCAAGGCCGTATCCACTCAGTCTTGCCACCCGGCCCTCCGCACAGTTTCCTAACAGAAAAAAGACGATGGCGAATTTTTTTCTATTCCGGCTGCGAAAGGAGGCAAAGCCGGTGCTTGAACTAAATTACCCGTTGGTAGTAGCGCCGATAAAACCACGCGCCCTTATCGCGTATAAGGCCCAGCGACCTGAGACAGAGGTAGATGCCGGTCAGCATGATGACCGTTGCGAAATTTCCGGCATACCCGGCAGTCTGCCAGCGCCGGGATGAACTCCAGACCCCGTCCGGCAGAAAGAGCAACGCCCCGCGCTCCTTGAGACGTAAGGACAGCTCGACATCTTCCATCAGGAGAAAATCGGGAAAGCCTTCCGGCAAACACTCCCTACGAAAAAACTGGGCCTGGTCGCCAAAGGAGATTCCCAGGCATCGCGCCCGGAAGGTGTTGAGCAGGGCCACCAGCCGAAACCGAACGGACGGCGAATCGTAGGTAGCCGCCATCGACCCTCCGGCGGCATCGGGCCTGGCTCTAAGAAGGTCGATCATCCTTGGCAACGAACCTGCTTTGAGCCGACCATCGGCATGAAGGACCAGCAGAATATCTCCGGATGCCCTGGCAACACCCGCGGCAATCTGCCTTCCCCGGCCGGGCTTGGAAGAGATGACGGCAGCCCCGGGATACCGGCTGGCCCGCTGCCGGGTATGATCACTCGACCCGCCATCGACTACGATGATCTCACAGGGGTAGTCCTGAGCCATGAGTGAGTCGAGACATGGGCCGATACTGTTTTCCTCGTTTAATACCGGAACGATAACGCTCAACTTCTCCGGGGGAGAATAGATTACCGGCCATTTCCGCTGGCCAGTAAAAAAGGAGTAGGCTCCGAGGAGAAGGAAGGGAAGGTATTCCAGGGTCATGAGCAAAGAGCTGCTGTGAAAAATTCGGGGCGAAACTGTGGGGTTGAAATAGAAGAGCAGCGGGACTGCGCTAAGATGCAGGCTCAGCAGGGACCATTGTCGGAAAAAGACCAGATACGGAGTGAGCAGCAGAAAATACCAGGGGTGGACCACGGGCAGACAGAGAAGCATCATGGTGATGGCATGGCATGCGGCACGCATCAGAGAGGGGGTAAGCAGAAAAATCAAGGCCAGGGAGAGTACCAGGAGAGCTGCCGTCAGAAGAAGGGTCAGCTGGTGGCTCAAACCAAGGCCGGTCCGCAAAACCGTGCATACCAGACCGTTATAGGAGGAGTTCCCGGCAAAGGCCAGAGGGATCCTGAAATACTCGGAAATATCCGTTGCATACGGAAGGAACAGCAAAAGCGGGAAAACCAGGAAAACAAGACGGCGCAGGCCGAGCCGGCGTACCAAAAACGGCAGCAGGATTGCAGCATACAGTTTGGTCAGAATTGCGCAGCCCAAGAGGGAATAGGCCAGACCTGGCAATCTTCGGCCATAACTGACGGCGATTGAGGCGACAAGCAAGGCGGCGACAATCGCCTCTATATGCCCCTGGCCGCTGGTGTAAACCAAAACCAGGGGATTGAGCGCATACAGCAGCACGTAACGGAGCGGGTGGCCAAGCCGCCGACAGATCATGATGAGGAGAACAATGCAGGCGAGATCAAAGAAACCGACAATCGCTTTTACGGCCAGCAGGGGTTGGTTGAATGAGGCGGCAGCCCGAAAGAGCAACTGGGCAAACGGCCAATAAACGGTCGTCGTGCTCTTGAAAATCACCTTTTGCCAGATATCGTTACGCAATAAAACCGTTGCCGGACTGTCTGGAGGGGTAATAAAGGGGTTGAAGCCGTAGTGCTGAATCAATCCCTCCCAGACATAGCGGTAGGTATCGACACAGGGCGGATAGGTAAAAAGAAACAGCAGCCTGACCAATACCGCCAGAACAATGGCCCAGGCCAACAGCCTGGTGTCGAGACAGAGCCGGACAAGAAGGCACATTGAGACGAACATGGCAACGGCCCCCCAACAGAAGAGATAAGGAGACACCGCCGGCTGAACAGCAAACAGGAGAATAAAAGCAGAAGCAGGAAAAAGGAAGAGCGAAAGAGTGCAAAGCAGAACGTTTCGATTCATCGGCTGGTTCGTCCGGCTGATAACACATTAAGAAGACGATAAAATAAAACGGTTTTCACCTTGATAGCAGGAGGTAAAAATACTGCCGGACAGGGATGTGGCCTATTTCCCGCATCCCTCATGGATGCCGGTCTTTCGGCACCTGGCCGGCAAGTTTTTCTTCTATCCGCTTTCGGGCATCGTCGGATAAAGCCTGACCGGAGAGATCTTCGGCTTCCTTGTCGCTACGGAGCAAGGTTCGGATGAACAGGAGTTGCTGCCGGTACCGCCGGCACAGGGCACACATCATCAGGTGAAAGCGGATGCCCATGCGTCTGCTTAAGGGCAGTTTCCGATCCATGGATTCGGAGATCATGCCGGTTATCTTCTTGCAGCTGAACATCCAGTGACGCATGACGACTCCTATTTCTTTCTGCCGAACCAGTTTATTTCCAGACAACGCCGTAGGAGCATTCTTGCCCGGTAGAGTATGACCCAGCAGTTATCTTTGCCCGTCTGAAGCAATTCGCTGATCTCGCCGGTGCTGGCCCCTTCCTTTTCGCGCAGGGTGAAGGCCAAGGCCATCTTTTCGGGCATTCCGGCCAGGCAATCATGGATGGTGGCCATGAGCTCCTTGCCTTCAAATACATTTTGCGGATCACCGCCCCACTCACCCGGTTTTATTTTCCATTTCTCGCGCGTATCGAACAAGTTATCCAGGCTATAGGTAAAATCGTCCAGATTATCCTCCCCCTGCTCCGGTGTCAGCTTCCGGTAATAATCGACTATCTTATGTTTCATGATACCTGTCAGCCAGGTTTTCATCGAGGATTGCCGGAAAAACCCATCGCGGGAACGATAGGCCGCAAGCAGCGTCTCCTGGACCAGGTCCTCGGCGGCAAAGGCGTCTCGAACCCTGGCTCGGGCGAACCGGTACAGAGCATCGCCGTACTGGTCCAACCAGCTTATGGGATCATCGTCCGTTTGAATATTTCCTGTCATGGCTCCCCGATATGCTTGTGATTTTTCCTAACATATCACGAAAACACCCCGGAAACCCAGTCTTTTTTATTTACCACCTCATTTGGTTCTGCTGTGTTGTTGGCGGTTTTTATACCGGTCATGGGCCGTCTTTCCTCAAGATGAGGCTGCTACCGGTGAGTCGTAGCGGGGAGAAAAACCTTACAGATAATTTTTCTTCAAACCAGGGCAAACAGTATTTGCAGGCTGGATCGTTTGATTGCTGCATAACAACTTCCGGCAGAATGGGATACTTGATCGATTGAAAAGCCTGGGCGATAAGCGTGGAACAAATCGCCTGGGTCGGGTCGGCGCTGCCGAGAGCCAGCAGGCGTCTCCTGAATCGCGCGGGAATCGGAGGTACCGGGAAGAGGTATTTCGCCAGATCGATGATGTTCCTCAGATCATATTTATCCCCCAACCTTGCAACCACGTAATTGATAACCTTATCGATATCATTTCCGCTCAATCCGACCGGACGCAGACAACGCAACAACCTGTCGGGAGAACCGGTGGCGATCTGTTTCCCGTCTTCCCGTGATGCCGAAAGGCGGCGAGCTAGCCTTGATCCTATTTTTTCAAGTATTTTCATTGAGCAATGACTGGGACGATGGTTCTGGATTGTGTCTCTATCATATGAAAACCTCGTTAAATAAGGCTCGCCACCAGAGCGGAATCGATAGCCTCGGCGTCTATTTTCAATTACCGTCTTTTAGCCGGCGCATCTTCTTGATGCGGGCAATTCAAGGTAGTGGGCGGCAATCCCAACAGCTGGGCGGCACCTTCCGGACCGTAGATCCGTCCAGAACAGAGCCGCAGCGCGGTTTCAAGATTGCGCCTCTCCTGAGAGCGCAGCTGTACTTCGGTCAAAATCTTCTTCGGCCCCTCGGCACGGTCGACCTTTGCAGGCGGCACTGCGGCAGTGGCCGGGACCTCCAGGTCCAACCGCAGGCGATCCTTGCTGACGATCATCGCCCGTTCGAGGACATTCTGCAATTCACGCACTTTGCCGGGCCAGTCGTAACTTTCCAGTTTCAGCAGGTCCGCCTGGGTCAGGGCCAGAGGTTGCCGCCCGTACTTACGTACCGTGCGCTGGAGAGTCAGTTCGGCCAGGAGGAGAATATCCTCCGGCCGCTGCCGCAGAGGGGCGACTTCAATGGGAAAGACGCTGAGCCGATACAATTTACTCCGTCACTCTGCTTATTAGATAGAATCTATTTGTAACCTGATAGGCTTGCTGGTACTGTTAGAAAATACCTGAACCCGGATCGTTCGCTTATATCACGCTGTGGTAATTATTTATACTCTTCTGATCAGCTGGCGAGGTTCGTATAAATTGGAAATATGTTGACTTTAGAAAGACCTCGTCAAAGGTCTCAAAAACGAAACCGCTTTTCTGTATAACATCCAATTGGGAGTGATATACAGATTTGTAGAATCACTTGTTATGAAATATAAAAACGTGATTTCAGATAAGGATAGAATTGATTTACACAAAAGCCTTGTCTCAATCATCAACTTGAAAATTGAAAAAAGAACATTTTAAAATTGTTGTCTGAAAAATAGTTCTGAGGACTAAAACAATGAATAAGAGCAAGGTTAAAATTATTTTTCTAGGTCTTTTGATACTAGGCTTGATTGGAATATTGATTTACAGGAAAGATGAATTTGTTTTTTTATATGAAAAATCCAAAACAAAATCAACGACCACTATATCAAAAATTAATCAAAAAAGTCCCAATCATACCCAGGTAGGAAATAAGGTCGAGCAAAAGAGAAGCGTTTCCGAGTTAAGTTATTACCATAGAAGAATGATAACCGATGGAGAAGTTCAACATCTTGAAACATTTGATGATTTTTATCGAAAATATAGCGATGGAATGATCCCAAAGATGGAATATAGTCAAATTGCTAATGAACTTCTGACTAAAATCGAAAATAATCATTATAATGAAGCAAATGAATACCTTGAAACGCTTGCAAAAACAAAAACAAAGTCAACAAATGGCCTCCCTTTAGTTTACTTAGTTTACAAAAGTTTAGCCAAAAAATTCAATACCACAAATAGTAATATTTTAGAAAAGTGGTCTGAATCATCTGATCATTATGCGCCTTATATAGTGAGAGCATTTCATTATATTAATGAAGCTTGGGCAGCTAGAGGTACTGGTTATGCTAGTAGTGTAAAAAATAAAAATTTTGAAATATTTAAAGCGAAGCTAAGACTTGCTGAGAAAGACCTAGATCATGTTTCTTCATTAAATATAACTGATCCTACAGCGCAAGCTGCTATGCTAATAGTTACGAGAGGGTTAAGCTTGAGTGACTCAAAGCGTTCTTTGGAATTCAATCGGGGGTTAGCTATTGACCCGTCCTTCTTCTTTTTATATGAAAATAATATGATTTGCTTGCTACCAAAATGGGGAGGGTCATGGGAAAGTGCCTTCAAATTTGCATCATCACTATTAGATGATAGCCCTAAAGGTAGTCTCGCATACTCTTTGATTTTAGATTACATGTTTGAATCTAAATTAGCTTCAGGCAGAGGTGATTACTTAATACGGCAATCTAATAGAGACTTTATCAATGAAGTGGAAAATAAAATCAGAACTGAAGATCCAATGCCACTTTATGTCTTAGAAAGAATTGCCAAGGTAAGAGGTGCAGATCATTTCATTAAAAATGAAACATCTGAAGCTGAAGCAAGCTTTATGAAAATAATCGAAATCGAACCAGAAAATGATTGGGCATGGTACATGTTGGGTCAAATGTATAATAAGAGCATGCACCAATACGAAAAATCGTTGAAGTGCTTTGATGTTGCGATAAATTTAAATGATGCGGGTGGTATATATTTTGTAGAAAGAGGTATTGCTGCTGCAAATGCAAAAAAATACTCCCAATGCGTTGATGATATTACAACTGCTGAGAACAAAGAAAGAATAAGTGGTGTTTCTTATTTTAGAAGAGGGAATTGTTTCGCAAAGTTGGGGAAAAGGATTGAAGCGGAGCGAGACTACACTCAGGCAATTGAGAATGAAAGAAATCCAAAAAGACACAGAATTTATCTAATCGAAAGAGCTGAATTATATCATGACTTAGGGAAAAATATTGAGTCAATTTCTGATGTAAGAACAATTTTGGAAGAATACCCTCAAGATGAATGGGCTTTAAAGAAACTTCCGGAATATGAAGCAGCTCTGAAAAAAACACAAAGAGAGAAAATTTAATTTTAATAACTAAATAATTCACCGGATAAACCGGTGATCATTACGGTTAAAACTATAAATCACAATGTGCAAAATTATTCTTTTGCCTAGATTCGGTTGCTCTGAACGGTGTGTATCACGATGGTGTCACACATGTATTTATAATTGTATAAATTCAATATGATACAACATTGGTCGGAGGTTCAAATCCTCTCATCCCGACCATTTGAACAGTAAAGGGTTTTAAGCTAAATCAAGAGCTTAAAACCCTTCTTTATTACCTTTTCATCCTCGATAAAAAACAGAGGACCGGTCGAAAAACACCCATAAATCAAGGCTAGATATAATCTTCTTCTTCACTTCTCTCTTTAATTCTGACAGCACTATCGCTTTTACAGCATTCGTTCCAGAGCTCGATTATGGCTGCCGGCCCATCTTCTGAAAATACGTGATATGCCAGGCTGCTGTCACGGAGAGTCGACACTGAAAGCAGTGGTAAATTCAATTCGGCGAGATGCATTGTCCGGGCATTTTTGTCAAGGGAGGGGACCAGATCAACGAGGTGTGCAATACTTTGTACTCCATACCTAAATTTGCTCATGACCACAAAGCGGAGCAACGCCCATGGAATTTTCTCCAATCTGTCGGCAAACCGGCTCTGCAGCAGGGCTATTGTGAGACAAACCTTATCAATACGTCTATTTCTGTCTTCGGTGACCGCATCTAAAGCGGGAATCTCCAACTCGCCGCCATTGATACGGGACAGCAGGTCCACCAACTTCGTTTCTTGCGCTTCCGGAGCCGCTTGCATTGCTTTGGCGGATTTCATCGCCTGCTCAATGTTTTTGCCGCTGCCGGCAAGGATGATCACCAGCTTACCCAACATCAAATTCCGGTGGCTTATCTGCAGCTCACCGTCCCACATTAGTGGTAACAAGGTGGCAAAGTTAGTCGGGTTGCTATCAAATTCATCAAGAAAGAGAAGGGGTAAGCGATCTACAACCTTGAGATTTCGGACTGCATCGAGAGGTTGTGAAAGATCATCGATAGATTGCAGGCTAGCCATATTAAAATTGATCGCAGCTGCATGGTTCTCTTCAAGTTTTCGAGCCAAGCAGTTGACCATATGGGATTTTCCGGAACCGGGCTCGGCCCGCATTATGATATTCAGGGGCCGTCGCCGGGTATCGTCTTCCGCATAGCTTTTGATTTGGCCGACTATCCTCAGGATATCCTGTCGGTGTTGCCAGTCAAGCGTGACATAGTCCCCCAGGAGGCTGCGGCTTTGCCGGTATCCAAAAGAAATATCCACATCCTCGCTTGGCGGTGATTCACAGAGTATCGCTTTGGCAATTTGCTCGCGAGCCACCATGTAACGTTCCTCAACTCCTTTCAGTTTCTTCCGAGGGGTTATTTTTGCTAATTCTTCTGTGAGCATATTTATAGTCATTCGGTCTCGCATATAAAATTGGTGATAAGTAGACATTTTTAGCAAACACTTGCAAGGTGGGCGATGCAAGTTGAGAGCCAACCAACCCCAAAAAGATAATTCACCAGCCTATGGGATAATGATCTTTTGGAAATAGATCATTATAGCGCTCATGCAGCATCTCTTGGCGCTAAGGTTTCGCAGAAGCTGGCGTCAGTACGCTATGCGATAAGGTGAGGTAAAGCAGACGCGAAAGAGTGGGCTTGTCATTTGGCAGAATAGGTGATTTTACTATTTAAAGGCACTCCCTATTCCGCTCACTTCCTCTGTATCGCCGGATGAATCGATCTCCCGACCAGCTGCTTTTTTCCCATATTTCACCACTTGGGTCCACCGCTAAACAACAGCTCACTACCGATCAATATGTTACCTATCAATATGCTCTTTCTTTCCTGTCAACAATATTCAGCCAACTTGGCGTTTACAGTTTCGATCCCTGATGTTATATGTTAACTCCAGCCAGGTTAGAATAATTCTTCCTTGATCCTGCGGTTTAGTTCAACATTCTTTAGACTCTCAGAAATATCTATCGCAGGATTTTTATAGAAAAAACAAGCAAACATAAGACAAACCATAGCACAATTCCTGAATCCAGTAGTTAACCGTGGTCTTTCCAGTTTTGCTCTGTGCCCTGTATTACCCACTAAAGGAGATGCTTAATAGTGATGAAACACAACCGCGATCCGAGAAGAATACAAAGCGCAATGTTTATGGTTTCCACTTTTTTCTCAAAGCGAAAACCAAATACAAAAGGAGTATGGAAAAACATGAGCGACAATTATATTCGGCAAACGCTATTGGATCGCATTTATGATCTTTCAAGGATATCTCAGCAAGATACAAATTCATGTGGTCCGGTATCCTATATTTATGCCTTGGCCTTCTATTGTCCCGATCTGTATTCAAAAATCGTGTTGGATCTGTATGATAAAGGTAAAGCAAGATTGGGCAAATTTACCCTTGCCCCTGATGATCACACTCGCCAGTCATGGGACCCCAAGGTTACAGGTGTTTCGGCTGTGGACTGGATAGCGATTGCTGGTGTCAAAAATTCGACGAGTTCTGATTTCGATGATCCCGCAGATATTTTTGCGGGCATCACCATGCCTGGTGAAATGACGACATGGTTAGAAAAAACCGGTTGGACAATCCAAGGTCAGGACATTTCTATCTGGGGGAAAGGGCTGGATCAATTGAAAGCCGCTTCGCGAGAATATCTGTCTTCAAGAACGGTTTTTTTATTCATAAAGGCAAAATCTGCAGGCAACGTCAAAAAAGGATTATGGTGGGGTGTCGATCACTGGGTAGTGCTATCATCCTCCATTCAAGTAAGGGAATCCAGCGGCAAACAATGGGTTGAAATTAATGACCACACGCTAAAGGGTAAAGACATTAGCAGCTATCAAATAGCTTTCGAAACATATACATGGGGCAGCTATGAAAATATCGGCGCAAAAAACACCACCAGCACAATCATCATCCATGACGTTGAGGATTTTATTGCCTACTTTTATGGTTATATCGCGGCCACTGCACCCAAATAGATGTCTGCTCAATTGTGTTATATTAACCTTGATCTTGACAAACACAGCCTGTTGTGCGGTGAAGGTACCAAAACAGGCGCGCTTCTGTTCGCAACCTCTCGTGACATTCTCTAACTGGCATGTTACCAAGCCGTTCAGTATACTAGATGTTCAAGATCATTCGGCATTGATTGCGGTGGAGATAAAACAGGTTTCGGCAACAGCCAAAGGTTTGGAATCATATCTCCCGGTTTATCGGGTCGAGCGATGGCATCTGCCTGACCTGATTTGGCAAGGAACCGGGAATACAATTGTGCGATTGGGAGAACTGATTGCAGGCCGTCTGGCGGGTGATGAGAATTTTCTTTTCTATCGTGATCGGCTGGTCATCTCAGACACGACGCTGAAGGATCTGGAACTGACGTACTACCCAACATTACTTGAGGATCGTCTTGGTCGCGGTACGCCAGCCATTGGTGTTGCTGCCGGCGGAGACTACGTGATGATCGACGACCACCTGTGGGACCACCGCAACGGGAAATGGCACACGGATAAGCAGTGGCATCTCATTTCGCCAGAAATTGTGATGGGGAGCCACTTTACCGCAGCTATAGGATCGTATCCCAGTGGTAAGGTGTGGCTGATCCCTTATCAGAATCCCGAGAGGGCCATAACCTTTCCCTCGCCGGAGTTCCAACAGCTTTTCCTGTCACCTGACGAAAAAAGCCTGCTAATTGGAGAACGTAACGGTCACTATCGATTCATAGATGTAGAACGCCAAACGGAATTAGAGGACTGGAAAACACAAAGCGGATATGCGTGGGCCAACTGGCGCTATAACCGCTTGCTGACTATTTCAAGAGGCGGCAACTGGTCACTTCATCAGATCGCCCCCCATCGGGAGGTCGCCCATGGTTCCATGGCTAAAAATGGCTTCGCTATCATCTCGACCCATCAACCCGTAGGCATCCTTTTCGATCCTGAACAGAACAAGGTGGAGTTTGTTCAACTGACCGATGGTGCCCCTATGGGTGAGCAGCACCTGCCGGAACTGGCGGATTCCTATGCATGGCTCGATCAAAAAGTGCCCCTGGCCTATAGCCAGGAGCCACTGACCGTCCTGCTTCCCGTACAAGAGACCAGACAAGGTATCCCACAATTCAAGCCCTATCGCCTGCAAATGGACGCTTGCGATAACGTTTCCTTCTGACTGCGAATATCGGAAACAACATGGGGACCCTTTGACATAGGACGGCAACAGAGGACGGCAACAGGGACGCCCATAAAATTATAGACGGCAGGAGACGGGGTCGGAATAAGTCATGTTGTTGATTTCACATAATAAGATCATGAATAATTGGCTCTATTTTACCTTAACCCCCTCATTTTAAGGGTCAAAAGGGACTTCTAAGAAAAAATAGCACAACAAAAACATTCTGCGGACAAGCCGTAGATGTTCTCGTTGTTGACGATAACCTTCAATTATTCATAGCCAATTGCAAGAACAACGGGAATAGAAAATATGAATGATCTGAAATTAGTTTTCCTGTCAATCTGAAGACAAGAAGACAAGGGTCAAGACAAGAAGACAAGGAGACAAGGGTCGAGACAAGGGTCAAGTCTTTTCTTGCAATATTAAGAGACAAGGGTCAAGTCTTTTCTTGCAATATTAAAAAGTGTGGTGTTAATAAATTCATATATGAGCAGACCATTAAGGATAGAATATCCAGGTTGTTGGTATCATGTAATGAACCGCGGGAGAAGATAT
>Ga0210123_1000253_pt1 | contig 35435 bp, 33 predicted proteins | sample Muzzi_PWB_D2_FD_185535 | JGI IMG/M metagenome (GOLD analysis project Ga0210123, IMG submission 185535) | Wetland microbial communities from San Francisco Bay, California, USA, that impact long-term carbon sequestration - Muzzi_PWB_D2 (SPAdes) | ecosystem: Environmental > Aquatic > Marine >... | reverse complement strand
CCGCAAGGCCTTCGACCTGGCGCTGCGCTGCGATACCGGGGGCGGCGCCTGCCGCTACCTGGCCGTGTGCACCGCCTGCGGGCACCAGTACGACGTGCCCCGCGCCGAGCCCATCGTCACCGCCGCCCAGCCCTGCGAGCGCTGCCCGGACGGCTCCCGGGAGCCCGTGATCCGCTGCGACACCCGCACCAGCCGCTGCGAGGTCGTATGGGTCTGCGGCCAGTGCGAGGGGTTGACCGCGCCCGCCCTCGCCCTGTAAGGCCGTCCCAAGCCGCCGGGGCCCCTCCCCGTGCCCCGGCGGCGCCGCCCCCCTTGCCCAGCGGGGGCCACACCCCCTTGAAAAGAAGGCGTTTCGCGTTCAGGCTGCATTCAGGTGCCTGCTTTACATTGGGGTACGTACCGGCGGAAGGGGGGACGAAACGGCCGGAACGTGAGGCACGGGGATGCAGGAGCCCGAAAACAACACGACAAGACGCCGGGTGCTCGTCTGGGACGCCCCGATCCGGGTCTTCCACTGGACCCTGGTGGCGGCCTTCGCGGCCTGCTGGCTCACCTTCTCCGACAACCGATTCCTCGACGTCCACGTCTTCGCGGGCTACCTGATCCTGGGCCTGGTGGTGTTCCGGGCCGCCTGGGGGGTGGCCGGCACCCGCTACGCCCGGTTCCGGGACTTCGTCCGGGGCTGGGACGCGGTGCGGGCCTACGCGGCCGGGCTCAAGGCCCGCGACCCGGAGCGCTTCCTGGGCCACAACCCGGTGGCCGGCTGGGCCGTGGTGACCCTGATGGGCCTGTGCCTGGCGGTCGCGGTCAGCGGCGTGGTGGTCCTGGGGCTGGAGGAGGGCCACGGTCCCCTGGCCGCCTGGATGTCCCCCGCCGCCGCCGGGCCGTGGCGCGAGGCCCACGAGGTGCTGGCGTGGATCACCCTGGCCGTCGTGCCCTTGCACGTGGCGGGGGTGTTCATAGAGGGCCGGGTGCTGGGGGAGAGCCTGTTGGGGGCCATGATCCACGGCCACAAGTGGGCCGCCCCGGACGAGCCCGGCGTGCCGGTCCGGCGCCGGGCCGCCGCCGGGGTCCTGGGCTTGGCGGCGATGGGCGCGGGCGCCTGGTTCTCCGGCTACCTGCTGGAAGGGCCGGAGGGCTACCGCCCCTTCAAGGGCCGGGCGCTGCCCCAGTCGGTCCTCTACACGGAGGAGTGCGGCGCCTGCCACCTGGCCTTCCACCCCACCCTGCTGCCGGCCCGCAGCTGGCGGGCCCTGATGCGGACCCAAGCCGACCACTTCGGCGAGGACCTGATGCTGGACCCGGCCACCGTGGCCGACCTGCTGACCTTCATGACCGCCTCGTCCGCCGACACCGGCTGGACCGAGCCGGCCTACAAGATCGGCCGCTCGATCCCGGCCGACGCGACGCCTTCAAGGATCACCGAGACCGCCTACTGGAAGCGCAAGCACGCGGACATCCCGCGGGCGGTGTGGGACCTGCCCGCCGTCCACGGCCCCGCGGACTGCGCCGCCTGCCACCTCGACGCCGCCGAGGGCACCTTCGAGGACGCCGCCATGCGCCTGCCGAAGGCCGCCCCGTCCGCCGCCACCCCGTAGTCAAGGAGGACCCCATGCGACTCGACCCGTTCCGCTTCCACGTCGCCGCCGCCCTCACGGCCGCCCTGGCCCTGGCGGCCCCCGCCCCGGCCCTCGCCGGGGCCTACGAGGACCTGCTGGGCCAGTTGAAGGCCCAGGGCGCCGGTCCGTTCGACGCCGCCCGGGGCCAGGCCCTGTGGATTCAGGACCACCCCGACCCCGGCGGGGGCCCGGCGCGCAGCTGCGCCACCTGCCACACCGACAACCTCAAGGCCAGCGGCAAGCACGTCAAGACGGGCAAGGTCATCGACCCCCTGGCGCCCTCCGCCAACCCCGACCGGCTGACGGACGCGGCCAAGATGGAGAAGTGGCTCAAGCGCAACTGCAGCTGGACCCTGGGCCGGGAGTGCACCCCCCAGGAGAAGGGCGACGTTCTCACCTACATCCACGGGCAGTAGCCCGCAAGGACCCCCAAGAACCCCAACGCGGAGACCACCCCATGCGAACGACATCCAAGCCCCTGCTCTGGACCGGCCTGCTGGCCGCCCCCGCCCTGGCCCTGGCCCTCGGGGCCGGCGTCCCCGCCCTGGCGGACGACGACGATGACGAGGGCGGGCGCGGCAGCCGCGTGGCCGCGCCCCTGGACCCCCGGTACGCGGAGGAGTGCGGCGCCTGCCACGTCCCCTACCCCGCCTGGGCCCTCCCGGCCCGCAGCTGGGACCGGATCATGACGGGCCTTTCCGACCACTTCGGCGACAACGCCGAGCTGGCCCCCGACACCGCCGCCGCCATCGGCCGCTACCTGAAGGCCAACGCCGCCGACACGGCGCGCAGCGGAGAGGCGCGCGAGCTGGGGGCGGCCCGGGGCGACGCCCCCCTGCGCATCACCGAGCTGCCCGGCTTCAAGAAGGAGCACCGCGAGGCCGCGGCGCGGGCCATGAAGTCCAAGCCCGACCTGAAACTCAGCCAGTGCGACGCCTGCCACACGCAGGCGGCCCAGGGCTCCTACCGCGAGAGCCAGATCAACGTGCCCGGCGTGGGACGCTGGGAGGACTGACTTGGGCCGGCGGCCCGGGCCCGTCGGGGTCCGGGCCGCACCCGGGGGGCGCCACGCCATGCCCGATCCCGTCACCGTCCTGCCCCCCGCCTGGCGCCTGGTGCGCGTGGCCGTGGCCGTGCTGGTCCTGGCCGGCTGGCGCCTGCTGGCGTGAGGCCCCGGGGCCCGCCCGCGAAGGGCCCGTCGGCCCTTCCTCCCCCTCAAGATACGGGCCCTGCAAGCCGACAAGGCTGTCTGCGATGCGGCGGCCGGTGAAGTACAAAGACGAACGGGGCAGTGTGCGCAGCCCGCGCTTCGCCGTGCCCGTGCGGGCCACCCTGGTCCGGGCCGGGGAGGAGGCCGGGGCCCAGGGCCGCCTGGCGGACCTGAGCTGCCACGGCGCCCTGATCCGCGTCACCAAGGTCTTCCCGGTGGGCGCCCCCGTCGTGCTGCGCTTCGAGCTGGTGGTGGGCGGCGAGCACCGCCACCTTGAGGTCCCGGGCGTGGTCACCCGCCTGAGCTTTCACGGCACCGCGGTGGAGTTCCGGGGCGTGCCGGAGGACGTCGCCACCTTGCTGCGCGACTACTCGATGCAGCGCCTGTTCGGCGACCGCTGACCCCCCCTCTCCGCTACTCTCCCACCAGGGGCGGCATCGGGCAGCCGATGGCGTCCGAGATGGCCCTGACGAGCTCCCCTTGCGCGGCCGTGACCACCCCGTCGGCCTGGATGCAGGCGATGCAGCCCTTAAGCAGCCGGCGCTTGTGGAACGCACCCAGGGCCCCGAGCCGGTCCACGGCCCGGTCCACGGCCTTCAGGTCCGCCTCCTCACCCGGCAGCAGGGCCAGGCCGGGCAGCTGCACGTAGGGCATGGCCGCGTCGAAGGCGGCCTCGGCCGGGCCCTTCCCGGCCCGCGCCAGGGCCGACAGCAACACGGCGCAGGCCGCGCGGGCGTTCGCGATGTGCAGGCTGCCGTCCCGCATGGGCCGCCTGGCCCCGCCCCGCCCCAGGTGGTGGGTGAGCACCTTGGAGAGGGACCACTCGAACAGGGAGAGCTTCCGGTCCATGGCCATCAGGGCCTTCAGGTTGGCCCGGAACAGGGCCTCCTGGGGCGCGGAGAGCTGCTGCAGGGCCGGCAGGGCCAGGTCCACCGCCGGCAGCCGCAGGTCGGCGGCCAGGGCGGTCACCTCCGGGTGCAGGTGGCGGGTCAGGGCCCCCAGCCCCGTGTCGCCGTGGGCGTCCAGGTGGGCGAACTGGCGCTCCAGCATTTCCGCGTCGCCCTCGCACAGCAGGCCGTAGATCACCGCCCGGGCCCCGTAGGGCTCGGCGGCGGCCTCCCGGATGGGGTCCGGGATGCGCCCCAGCAGCTCCCGGGCGCGGGCGATGTGGGCCTCGCTGGGCTGGCCGACCCGGCGCACGGCCCCCACGGTGCTCACCGAGGCCGCCGCCACCGCCGCCGCCCCCAGCACCCGCGCCACCTGGCGCCCGTCCCGGCCCCGCACCGGCCCCTCCGCCTCCCGCGGGTCGGGGCGGGGGGGCGAGGTGTCGAAGGCCCCGTCCCAGCGGGGCTCGACCCGGCGGATGCGGGCCGCCAGGGGGGGATGGGTGGAGAACAGCATCCCGAACAGGGTCTCCACCCCCTCGCCGAACATGGCGTGGCTGAACTCCGGCGCCGCCGGAGTGTGCAGGGCCGAGCCCCACGTGAGCCCCCCGATGCGCTTGAGGGCCCCGGCGAGGGCCCCGGGGTTGCGGGTGAACTGCACCGCGGCGGCATCCGCCAGGAACTCCCGCTGCCGGCCCACCGCCGCCTTGATCAAGTTGCCGAAGAACGTCCCGCCGTAGCCCACGGCCATGAGCCCCAGGCCCACCAGCATCACCGGCCCGCCACCGCCGCCCCGGCCCCGGCGCCCGGCGGTGAAGCGCATGGAGCGCAGGAGCTGCTGGCCGATCAGGCCGATCACCAGGATGCCGTGGGTGACGCCCATCAGGCGCAGGTTCAGGCGCATGTCGCCGTTGAGGACGTGGCTGAACTCGTGGGCGACGACCGCCTGGAGCTGGTCCCGGGACAGTTGCAGGGCCGTGCCCCGGGTGACGCCGATCACCGCGTCGCCGGGGGCGAAACCGGCCGCGAAGGCGTTGATCCCCTTCTCCCGGGGCAGCACGTACACCGGCGGCACCGGGGTGCCCGACGCGATGGCCATCTCCTCCACCACGTTGAGCACCCGCTTCAGGTCCGGGTCGTCGGTGTCGCGGGGGACGAGCTTGCCCCCCAGGCCCTCGGCCACCCCCCTGCCGCCCCCGGAGGAGAGGGCCGCCAGCTTCCAGGCCGTGCCCAGGGCCACCACGGCGACCACCCCGCCCGAAACGGAGGCGAACAGGCCCCAGTCGAACCACGCCGCCAGGGGCTGGGTGAGGGGCGCGGGGTTCTTGTCCCACAGCACGAGGGCGCCCATCACCAGCACGTTGGTCATGGCCACCAGGACCAGGACCGCCAGGACGAACAGAAACACCAGCAGCCCGGTGCGCTGCCGGGCCTGGTCCTGGGCCTCGAAGAAGTCCATTCAGGAACCCGCGAAGGCGGGCGCGGTCAGGCGAACGAGACCTGGGGGGCGGCCTGGATCTCGGCGCTGTCGGCGAACTCCAGCAGGGCCGCGTCCCGGGTGTGGCCGAACATGGGGGCCACGATCACCTGGGGGAACGACTGGCGGTAGGTGTTGTAGCCCATCACCTGGTCGTTGAAGGCCTGGCGCGAGAAGGCCACCTTGTTCTCGGTGCTGGTGATCTCCTCGGAGAGCTGGATCATGTTCTGGTTGGCCTTCAGGTCCGGGTAGGCCTCCATGACCATGTTCAGCCGCCCCAGGGCCCCCATGAGCTGCCCCTCGGCCCCCGCCAGGGCCCGGATCGCGTTGGGGTCGGACGGGTCGGCGGCGGCGCTCTTCAGGCCCGCCAGGGCCTGGTTGCGGGCCTCGGTGACCTTCTCCAGGGTCTCCCGCTCGTGCTTGAGGTACCCCTTGGCGGTCTCCACCAGGTTGGGGATCAGGTCGTAGCGCCGCTTGAGCTGCACTTCGATCTGGGCGAAGGCGTTCTTGTAGCGGTTCTTCAGCTGCACCAGGCGGTTGTAGATCGCCACCGTCCACAGGACCGTGACGACGATCAGCGCCAGGATCACGATGCCGGCGATTTCCATGGGACCTCCTTGTCGTTCTCGGGGGCCCGGTCCCCCGCCCGGGTCGTACGCGGAAGCCGCGCCGGAGTCCAGGCCCCCTTTTCGGCCGCCCCCGGCGCTCCCCTTTAACGCCCCCCGCCTCCCGCGTGGGGGCACAGGGGCGCCAGGGGGCAGGCCTCGCACTTCGGCTTGCGGGCGGCGCACAGGGCGCGGCCGTGGTGGATCATGCGGTGGGAGAACTCGGTCCAGGTGGCCTCGGGCACTTGCCGCATCAGGTCCCGCTCCACCTTCACCGGGTCCTCCTCGGCCGTCAGCCCCAGGCGCCGGGCCACGCGACCCAGGTGCGTGTCCACGGTGATGCCCGGCACGCCGAAGGCGTTGCCCAGCACCACGTTGGCGGTCTTGCGCCCCACGCCGTGGAGCTTGACCAGCTCCTCCAGGGTACCCGGCACCTCGCCCCCGTGCAGGGCCACGATGTCCCGGCAGGCCGCCAGCAGGCTCTTCGCCTTGCTGTTGAAGAACCCCGTGGAGCGGATCAGCCCGATCAGCTCGGCCTCGTCGGCCGCCGCCATGTGGGCCGGTGTGGGGTACTTGCGGAACAGCGCCGGGGTGACCTGGTTGACCCGCTTGTCGGTACACTGGGCCGACAGGATCGTGGCCACCAGCAGCTCGTAGGGGTTGGTGAAATCGAGGGCGCACTTGGCGTCCGGGTAGGTGGCGGCCAGGATGTCCAGCACCCGCTCGACGCGCTCGGCCTCGGCGAGCGCCCGGGCGCTGGGGGGGTGGATGGCGGGGCGGCGGGCCACGCTCACAGGGCGTTGATGGCGTCGATCATGGCGCGCAAGCGCCCCTGGTGGCGGTGGTCCATGGGCACGTCGATGCAGCTCAGGGCCTCGGGCTCGGTGTCGGAGAGCTGCTTGCCGGGCCGGTAGACCAGGTTGATGCGGCCGCCCCCCATCAGGTCGGAGAAGGCGTCGTTGAGGCGCGCGATCTCGGTGGCCTCCAGGGGCCGCCACAGCCAGATGGTCACCCCGTCCCGGGTGCGGTAGGCGGAGTGGAACACGCGGAAGAAGCCGGTCACCTCCGCCACCCCCTCCTCCACCGTGCGGCAGACGCGGAACAGGCGCAGGTCGTCCTTGTGGATCAGGCCCCGGGCCAGCAGGTGGTCGGTGAGGTAGTCGCGCCACTCCTCCCAGTAGCTGCTGCCCGGCTCCTCCATCAGCACGATGGGCAGGGGCGTGCTCTTGCCGGTCTGGATCAGGGTCAGGGCCTCGAAGCCCTCGTCCAGGGTGCCGAAGCCCCCGGGGAACAGGGCCAGGGCCCGGGTCTCCTTCAGGAAGAACAGCTTGCGGGTGAAGAAGAAGCGGAAGTCGACCAGCTTGGGGTCCCCGGCCACGTAGGCGTTGGCGTGCTGCTCGAAGGGCAGCTGGATGTTCAGCCCGAAGCTGCTGTCCCGCCCCGCCCCACGGTTGGCGGCCTCCATGATGCCCCCCCCGGCGCCCGTCAGGACCATGTAGCCGTGCCCCGCCAGGGCCTTGGCGAAGTCCACCGCCAGCTGATAGATGGGCTCCCCCGGCTGGGTGCGGGCCGAGCCGAACACGGCCACCTTGGGGACGTGGCGGTACTCGGCGAACACCTCCAGGGCCTGGCAGGCCTCCTTGAGGGCCAGGTGGGCCATCTTCAGGTCGCGCCGGTCGTGGTGTCCCTCGAACAGCCGCAGGGCCGTGCCCAGCAGGCCTTTGAGCAGGTCCGCGTTGGGGCCGGCCTCCAGGGCGCCGATCCGGTCGAGCAGCTCCTTCCAGGCGGCGGAGGTCTCGGCGGGCTTCACGGGGTCGGACATGGGGCTCGGGTGCGGCCGGGCGCGGGACCGGGCGGGCGGCGGGCGGCGGGAAGGGGCGCCAAGCGGGCCCCTAGAACAGCCCCGTCTGACGGGGGCGCTCGAAGGTCACGTTCACCGGGTACTGTTCCGTGAAGCAGGCGGTGCAGTAGCCGCCCCCCACCTTGGGCGAGGCCTTGAGCAGCCCCTCCGGGCTCAGGTAGCCCAGGGAGTCGGCCGTGAGGTACGCGAGGATCTCGTCCACGGACTTGTTGGCGCCGATCAGCTCCTCCCGGGTGGGGGTGTCGATGCCGTAGAAGCACGGCGAGACGATGGGGGGCGAGCCGATCCGCATGTGCACCTCCCGGGCCCCGGCCCGTCGCACCACCTCGACGATCTTGCGGCTGGTGGTGCCCCGCACGATGGAGTCGTCCACCACCACCACCCGCTTGCCCTCGATCAGCTCGCGGATCGGGTTCAGCTTGATGCGCACGCCGAAGTGGCGGATCGAGTTCTGCGGCTCGATGAAGGTGCGCCCCACGTAGTGGTTGCGGATCAGCCCCATCTCGTAGGGCAGCCCCGAGGCCTCGGCGTAGCCCATGGCGGTGGCGATGCCCGAGTCGGGCACCGGGATCACCAGGTCGGCGTCCGCCGGCTGCTCGATGGCCAGCTGGCGGCCCTGGTTCTTGCGCACGCTCCACACCGCGTGGCCGCTCAAGGTGCTGTCCACCCGGGAGAAGTAGATGTACTCGAAGATGCAGAACGCCCCCGGGCTGATGGGGAAGGGGCTGCACGAGGAGATGCCCTCGGCGTTGATGGTGACCAGCTCCCCCGGCTGCACGTCCCGCACGAACTCGGCGCCGATCAGGTCGAAGGCGCAGGTCTCCGAGGCCAGCACCCAGCCCCCCCCTTTCAGGCGCCCCAGGGAGAGGGGCCGAAAGCCGTGGGGGTCCCGCACCCCGAACAGGTGGTCGCGGGTCATGAACACGATCGAGAAGCCGCCCCGCACCTGGCACAGGGCGTCGATGATGCGCCGCTGGACCGTGTGCTCCCGGGAGCGGGCGATCAGGTGGATGATCACCTCGCTGTCCATGGTGGACTGGAAGATGGCCCCCTCCTGCTCCAGGCGCTCCCGCAGGGCCTCGAAGTTGGTCAGGTTGCCGTTGTGGCCCATGGCGATGGTGCCCAGGCTGGAGTTGGCCAGCAGGGGCTGGACGTTCTTGAGCCCCGAGCCCCCGGCCGTGGAGTAGCGGTTGTGGCCGATGGCCATGGGGCCGGGCAGCCCGTCCAGGCGCGCCTGGTTGAAGATGTCGGGCACCAGCCCCGTGTCCCGCTCGGCGTGGAACTCGGTGCCGTCGAAGGAGACGATCCCGGCCCCCTCCTGCCCCCGGTGCTGGAGGGCGTACAGGCTCAGGTAGACCAGGTTGGCGGCCTCGGGGTGGGCATACACCCCCACCACCCCGCACTCCTCGTGGGGCTTGTCGCGCTTGAGCTCGGCCGGGTCGAGCCAGACGCCGCTCACGCCGCGCCCCCTTCCAGGGCCTTGGGCAGGGCGGTGCGGTGGATTTCGGAAAGGTCGGCCACGGGACGGTCCAGGGTGAGCTTGCGGTCCACCCCCACCTGGAGCCGGTCGCCCCCCACCCAGCCGGCCACCAGGTAGGGCACCTGGGACTCGACCAGGGTGGCCTCCAGCACGTCCCGGTTGGCCGGGGCCACGGTGAGCACGAAGCGCGACTGGCTCTCGCCGAACAGCAGGGCGTCGCGCCGCATGCCCCCGGTGGACAGGCCCACCTGGGCGCCCTTGGCGCCGGCGATGGCGCACTCCGCCAGGGCCACGGCCAGGCCCCCCTCGCTGGTGTCGTGGCAGCTCTTCACGCAGCCGGTGTCCATCAGGCGTAGCACGGCATCGTTCACCTTGCGGGCCAGCGCCAGGTCGAGGTGGGGGGGCACGCCCTGCTCCCGGGCGTGCCATACGGCCAGGTACTCCGAGCCCCCCAGGTCGTCCCCGTCGCTTCCGACCAGGACCACCAGGTCGCCGTCGTCCTTGAAGCCGCAGGTGACGGGCCGGCGCCCGTCCTCGACCAGCCCCACCATGCCGATGGCGGGGGTGGGGTAGATCCCCATGCCCAGGGTTTCATTATAGAACGACACGTTGCCGCTCACCACGGGGGTCCCCAGGGCCTCGCAGGCGTCGGCGATCCCCTCCACGGCCATGGCGAACTGCCACATCACCTCGGGCCGCTCCGGGCTGGCGAAGTTGAGGCAGTCGGTGATCCCCAAGGGCCGGGCGCCGCTCGCCACCACGTTGCGGGCCGCCTCGGCCACCGCCATGGCGGCCCCGCCGTAGGGGTTGAGCAGGCAGTAGCGGCTGTTGCAGTCCACCGACAGGGCCAGGTAGCGGTCCGTGCCCTTCACCCGGATCACCGCCGCGTCCGAGCCCGGCAGCACCACCGTGTCGGTGCGGACCATGTGGTCGTACTGCTCGTAGATCCACGCCTTGCTGGCGATGGTGGGGGCGGCCAGGAGGGCCTCCAGCACCGGGTTCATGTCCGCCGGCTCGGGCAGCGTCTCGGGGTCGAAGGCCTGCAGGGCCTCCACCCACTCCGGGGCGGCGATGGGGCGGTCGTAGCGGGGGGCCTCGTCGGCCAGCTCCCGCACCGGGATGTCGGCCACGGTCTCGCCCCCGAAGGTCAGGCGCAGGCGGCCGTCGTCCGTCACCCGCCCCACGGTGGCCGCCTCCAGGTCCCACTTGGCGAAGATCTCCCGCACGGCCTCCTCGTGGCCCGGCTTGGCCACCAGCAGCATGCGCTCCTGGCTCTCGGAGAGCATCATCTCGTAAGGGGTCATGCCGTCCTCGCGGCACGGCACGAGGTCCAGGTCCATGTGCACGCCGGTGCCGGCGCGGCTGGCCATCTCGCAGGACGACGAGGTGAGCCCGGCGGCCCCCATGTCCTGGATGCCCTCGATGTGGTCGCCGGCCATCAGCTCCAGGCACGCCTCCAGGAGCAGCTTCTCGGTGAAGGGGTCGCCCACCTGCACGGTGGGGCGCTTCTCCTCGTCCTCGCCGAACTCCTCGCTGGCCATGGTGGCGCCGTGGATGCCGTCGCGGCCGGTGCGGGCCCCCACGTACATCACGGGGTTGCCCACCCCCTTGGCGACCCCCTTGAACAGCCGGGCGGTCTGCGCCACGCCGACGCAGAACACGTTGACGAGGTTGTTCTTGTTGTAGATGTCGTTGAAGTACACCTCGCCGCCCACGGTGGGCACGCCGATGCAGTTGCCGTAGTGGGCGATGCCGGCCACCACCTGGGTGAGCAGGTAGCGGTTCTTGGGATGCTCCAGGCCCCCGAAGCGCAGGGAGTCGAGCAGGGCCACGGGGCGGGCCCCCATGGTGAACACGTCCCGCAGGATGCCCCCCACCCCCGTGGCCGCCCCCTGGAACGGCTCGATGAACGAGGGGTGGTTGTGGGACTCCATCTTGAACACCGCGCACAGGCCGTCGCCGATGTCCACGGCCCCGGCGTTCTCCCCGGGCCCCTGCACCACCTGCGGCCCCTCCGTCGGCAGGCGCCCCAGGTGGATGCGGGAGCTCTTGTAGGAGCAGTGCTCGCTCCACATCACGGAGAAGACCCCCAGCTCGGTGTAGCTGGGCACCCGCCCCAGGATCTTGACGGCCTTCTCGTACTCCTCGGGCGACAGGCCGTGGGCCTGGGCCAGCTCGGGGCCAACCTCGGGCTCGGGCCTCATGCCGCCGCCTCCGTCAGCCCGGCGAGCAGCCCCTCGAAGAACGGCCGCCCGTCCTCGCCGCCCAGCACCTCCTCGGCGCACCGCTCCGGGTGGGGCATCAGGCCGACCGTGTTGCGGTGCTCCCCGAACACCCCGGCGATGCGGTGGGCGCTGCCGTTGGGGTTGTAGGCCTCGTCCGCCTCGCCCTCCGGCCCGGCGTAGCGGAACGCCACCCGGCCCTCGTCCTCGAGGCGCTTCAGGGTGTCGGCGTCGGCCTGGTAGTTGCCGTCGGCGTGGGCGATGGGGAAGCGCACCACCTGGCCGGGGGCGTAGCCCCGGGTGTAGGGCGAGTCGGCGGACTCCACGGTCAGGGTCACGGTGCGGCAGATGAAGCGCTGGTCCCGGTTGCGCACCAGGGCCCCCGGCAGGATGCCCGCCTCCACCAGCACCTGGAAGCCGTTGCAGATGCCCGCCACGGGCCGCCCCTCGCGGGCGAAGCGGGCCACCTCGGCCATGATCGGCGAGATCCGCGCCATGGCCCCGGGCCGCAAGTAGTCCCCGTAGGAGAAGCCGCCGGGCAGGACCACGGCGTCCACCCCCGCCAGGTCGCGCTCCTTGTGCCAGAGGAAGCGCGCGTCGGCGCCGCACACCTCGCGGAGCACGTGCAGCACGTCGTGGTCGCAGTTGGAACCGGGAAAGACGACGACACCGATGGTCAAGGCGAGGCTCCGAGCCGTGGAACGTCTTGGCGCACCAGGAAACACCGGACCCGCCGCCGATCCGGCCGGACGGGCCCCCTGCACACCCCCGTCGCGGGGTTCTCATGGTATCACACTCCCGGTCCGGTTCCCCCCGGGAAAACGGGGCCGCCCGACCCCGGCGCCCCCGCCCGCCGCGGCCCGCCGCGCCTTGACTCGCCCCCCGGCCGCCCGTACCATCCGGCATGCGCGAACCCCACGAGGAATCACCCGCTTTGGACGTGTCGTTGGAGGCCACCGCCGACCGGCGTGCCCGCGGTGCCCGGGAGACCATGGGTGCCGTGCTGGCCCTGATGCGCGTTGCGAGCCCGTGGGGCACCTTCCTGCTGCTCCTGCCCTCCCTGTGGTCCCTGGCCCTGGCCGGGGCGGGCCACCCGCCGGCGGGGCTGGTGGCGGTGTTCGTGGCGGGGGCCTTCCTCATGCGCAGCGCCGGCTGCATCGTCAACGACCTGGCCGACCGCCGCATCGACCCCCTGGTGGCCCGCACCCGGGGCCGTCCCCTGGCCTCCGGCCGCCTCGGCGCCGGCACGGCCCTGGCGGTGTTCGCGGTGCTGGTGGCGGCCTCGTTCCTGCTGATCGCCCACCTGAACCGCCTGACCATCCTGCTGGCGGCGGCGGGCCTGGGGTGGGCCGTGCTGTATCCCTTCACCAAGCGCTTCGTGGCGATCCCCCAGGCGTTTTTGGGCATCGCCTTCGGCTGGGGCACCTTCATGGCGTGGGCCGCCGTGCGGAACGAGGTGGCCCTCACGCCCGCCCTCCTGTTCGCCGCCACGATCTGCTGGGCCATCGCCTACGACACGATCTACGCCATCCAGGACATCGACGACGACCGCAAGGTGGGGGTGAAGTCCAGCGCCATCCTGTTCGGCGGCGCGGCCTGGGCCTGGGTGGGCGGGTTCCTGCTGGCCACCTGTGCCCTGCTGGGCGCGGCGGCGGCGCGGGAGGGGGCGGGCACTGTCTTCCTTGGCGCGCTGGCCCTGTGCGCGGCCTACTTCCTGGTGCAGGCGGCCCAGGTGCGGCGCGGGCTGGACCGGCCCGGGGCCTTCCGGCTGTTCAAGGCCCACGTGGGCGTCGGCTTCGTGCTGCTGGCCGCCCTCTGGCTGGACCTGGCGTAAGGCCCATGCCCTACGCCGACCTGCGGGCCTTCCTCGCCGAGCTGGAGAAGCGCGGCCTGCTCCACCGGGTGCGGGCCGAGGTGGACCCCCACCTGGAGATGACCGAGATCGGCTCCCGCGTGCTCCGGGAGGGCGGCCCGGCCCTGCTGTTCGAGCGCCCCAAGGGCCACGACTGGCCGGTGCTGGTCAACCTGTTCGGCACCGTGGAGCGGGTCGCCCTGGGGCTGGAATCCACCCCCGAGCGGCTGAAGGAGGTGGGGGAGCTGCTGGCGTCCTTGAAGCAGCCCGAGCCCCCCCAGGGGGTGAAGGACGCCCTCGACAAGCTGCCCCTCGTCAAGCAGATGCTCAACATGCCGCCCCGCACGGTATCGCGCCCCCCCTGCCAGGAGGTGGTGATCGAGGCCGACCGGGTGGACCTGACCCGCCTGCCGGTGATGGGCTGCTGGCCCGGCGAGCCCGCGCCCCTGATCACCTGGCCCCTGGTGATCACCAGGGGCCCGGAGAAGAAGCGCACCAACCTGGGCATCTATCGCATGCAGGTGCTCGACGAAAGGCGCGCCATCATGCGCTGGCTCCAGCACCGGGGCGGGGCCCAGGACCACCGCGACTGGGCGCAGCGCCACGCCGAGCCGATCCCGGTGGCCGTGGCCCTGGGGTGCGAGCCGGGGGTGACCATCGCCGCCGTCACGCCGGTGCCGGACACCCTCTCCGAGTACCACTTCGCGGGGCTGCTCCGGGGCAAGCGGGTGGACGTGGCCGACTGCCGCACCGTGCCGCTCCAGGTGCCCGCCACCGCCGAGATCGTGATCGAGGGCCACGTGTCGCTGTCGGAATACGAAGACGAGGGCCCCTACGGCGACCACACCGGCTACTACAACCAAGTCGAGCGCTTCCCGGTGTTCACCGCCAGCTGCATCACCCACCGGCGCGACCCGATCTACATGAGCACCTACACCGGCCGCCCGCCGGACGAGCCCGCTGTGCTGGGCCTGGCCCTCAACGACGTGTTCGTGCCCCTGCTGCGCCAGCAGTACCCCGAGGTGGTGGACCTGCACCTGCCCATGGAGGCCTGCTCCTACCGCATGGCCGTGGTCTCCATGAAGAAGCGCTACCCGGGCCACGCCAAGCGGGTGATGTTCGGCCTATGGAGCTTCCTGAGGCAGTTCATGTACACGAAGTTCATCGTCGTCGTGGACGACGACATCGACGTGCGAAGCTGGGACGACGTGGTCTGGGCCCTGTCCACCCGGGTGGACCCGGCGCGCGACGTGGTGATGGTCGAGAACACCCCCATCGACTACCTGGACTTCGCCTCCCCCGAGTCGGGCTTGGGGAGCAAGATGGGGATCGACGCCACGAACAAGATCCCGCCCGAGACCCACCGGGAGTGGGGCCGGGCGATCGCCATGGACCCCGAGGTGGTCGAGCGGGTCACCCGGCGCTGGAAGGAGTACGGCTTCTCATGACCCGACGTCACCGGCCCCTCGCGTGGGCCGTCGCCCTGCTGGCCGCCTGGCTCGCGCCCGGCTGCGTGCACGCCCCCCACGCCTCCGGCCCCCACGCCGCCGGGCCGGCCCCGCCGCCTCCCGACATGGTGCTGGTGCCGGCGGGCCCCTTCGTCATGGGCACCGACCGCACCGACGCCACCGGCGACGCCGCCGACCTGGGGCTCCCCTACACCTGGTACTCCGACGCCACCCCCCGGCACACGGTGGACCTGCCGGCCTTCTACATCGACCGCTACGAGCTGACCAACGCCCGCTACCTGACGTTCCTCAACGAGACCGAGCTGCCGTTCAAGGAGCCCTACGGCTGGCACGACAACCACCCGGCGGACGGCACCGGCGACTACCCGGTCACCGGCCTCAACTGGTACGAGGCCTACCTGGTCTGCCAGCACTTCGGCAAGCGCCTGCCCTCCGAGGCGGAGTGGGAGAAGGCCGCCCGCGGCACCGACGGCCGCCTCTACCCCTGGGGCACCGAGTTCGACGCCGGCCGCGCCAACGTGGCCACCGACTCCAGCGGCCACCTGATGCCCGTGGGGAGCTTCCCCCAAGGGGCCAGCCCCTACGGCGTCGAGGACATGATCGGCAACGCCTGGGAGTGGACCCGGGACTGGTACAAGCCCTACCCGGGCTCCACCTACCTGAGCCGGAACTACGGCAAGCAGTTCAAGGTGATCCGGGGCAGCTCCTACGCCCCCATCGGCCACTTCCCCGAGGCCCAGCGCAACGAGGTGGTGCGGGAGATGTCCCGCGCCAACTACCGTTTTTCCCTGAACCCCGCCGCGGGCTCGCCCGACTCCGGGGTCCGCTGCGCCCAGTCGGTGCCGTGACGGCCGGCGGTGGGCTAGAATCCCCCTGATGCCCCGGCGCGTGTTTCACCCGGCCCTCCTGGCGGCGGCCCTCCTGCTGGCCCTCGGGGCCCCGGCCCGGGGCGGCGAGCCCGTCCCCGCCGCCCCCCCTGCCACCGACCCGTCCGCCCCACCCCCGGCCGTGTTCACCGAGGTCTCGGCCGAGGCCTGCGGGTCCTGCCACGGCACCGACGGCAGCGTGCCGCACCGGGACCCCGCCCGGGGCCCGTGCCGCGAGTGCCACGGCGACGCCCACGCCGGCGCGGCCCCCGTGGCGGACACGCCCGCCCCGCCGGGCCCCGCCCCGAAGGCCCCGGACACCGCCGACATGGCGTTCGTCCCGGCGGGCCCGGCCGTCATCGGCGACAACGGCCGCGAGATCACCGAGGGCAAGGGCAACCTGGACGAGACCCCCGAGCACGTGGTGGACCTGGACGCCTTCTACATCGACCGCTACGAAGTGACCAACGCCCGCTACAAGCGCTTCGTGGACGCCACCGGAAAGCCCCCGCCGCGCCACTGGAAGGGCGGCGAGATCCCGGCCGGCAAGGAGAGCCACCCGGTGGTCTACGTCAACTGGTTCGACGCCGACGCCTTCTGCCGCTGGGAGGGCAAGCGCCTGCCCAACGAGCTGGAGTGGGAGAAGGCGGCCCGAGGGCCGGACGGGAACGTGTTCCCGTGGGGCAACCGCTTCGCCCTCGACAAGGCCAACACCCCCCAGCGCTGGGCCTCCCTCAAGCAGCCCGGCGGCACCATGCCGGTGGGCTCCTTCGAGGCCGGCAAGAGCCCGTACGGGGTGTACGACATGGCGGGCAACGTGTGGGAGTGGACCGCCGACTGGTACCTGCCCTACCCGGGCAACACCTTCCCCAACACCTTCTACGGCCACAAGAACCGCGTCCTGCGCGGGGGCTCGTGGTACGACTGCCTCTCCTACGGCTGCGGCCTGTCGGCCCCCAGCTTCAACCGCAGCCGCTTCAACCCCCAGATCCGCAACAACTCCTTCGGCTTCCGCTGCGCCCTGACGCCCCCGGCAGGCACCACCGGCGCCCCGGCCGCGCCGTCCCCGGCGGTCCCCTCCCCCGCGCCCCCCGCGCCCCCGGCGGCGGTCCGGCCTGCCACATGAGGCGCATCAGCCCCCTCCTGGCGCTCCCCCTCCTGGCGGCCGCGCTCCTGGCGCCGGCGGGTTGCGAGAAGCCCCCCGAGGGCATGGTCAAGGTGCCCTCCGGCCCGTTCCTGATGGGCACGGACCAGGTGGACAGCCAGGGGCGGGCCGAGGAGCTGGGGCTGGTGATGCCGTGGTTCGAGAACGAGCACCCCCAGCACACGGTCTCGCTGCCCACCTTCTACATCGACCGGACCGAGGTCACCAACGGGGCCTACGCCGCCTTCGTGGCCGCCACCAAGCGCCGCCCCCCCGACCACTGGCGGGGCCGCCCGACCCCCCCCGAGGGCCTGGAGCGCCACCCTGTCACCCACGTCAGCTGGTTCGACGCCCAGGAGTACTGCAAGTGGGCCGGAGGCAAGCGCCTGCCCACCGAGGCCGAGTGGGAGAAGGCGGCCCGGGGCGAGCACGGCCGCATCTACCCGTGGGGCAACACCTTCGACTACGACCTGGCCGACGTGGCCCGGGGCCACACCATGCCCGTGGGCCGCTTCCCCAAGGGCGACAGCCCCTACGGCGTCCACGACATGATCGGCAACGTGTGGGAGTGGACCGCCGACTGGTACCAGGCCTACCCCGGCAACGCCTACGACGACGGCAAGTTCGGCGAGCGCTACCGGGTGCTCAGGGGCAACTCCTGGGCCAGCATCGGCCACTACCCGGACCGGGACGTGTTCATGGAGATCGTGGCCAACAACTCGCGCGCCTCGTTCCGCCTCTTCATGGCCGCCGACGGGCGCCTGAACGACGTGGGCTTCCGCTGCGCCAAGTCCCCCTGACGGCGGCCGCCAAGGCCCCGGCCGCCGACCTGCCCGCCGCCGCCGACGTGGTGGTGGTCGGGGCCGGCACGGCGGGCCTCGCCCTGGCCTTAGGCCTGGGGCGCGAGGGCCTGAAGGTGGCGGTGCTGGAGCGCCGCCCGGCGCCCCGCCCGGCGCCCCGGGGCGAGATCATCCAGCCCAACGGCCTGGCCGCCCTGGCGCGCCTGGGGGCCCTGGACGAGGTCCGGGCCCGGCCCCACGCCGAGACCCCCCGCTACCACTTCCGCCGCATCGGCGGCGGCACCCTGGCCACCTTCGACTACGCGGAGCTGGCCTGCCCCCACCCCACCACCCTGGTGCTCCTGCCCCGCACCGTGCAGGACGCCCTGGCGGCGTCCCTGAAGGGCCTGGCCAACGTGACCCTGCACCCCGGCGCCACGGTCGCCGGCCTCACCTGGAGCGGGCACGGGGTCTCCGGGGTGCGGGCCCGGGCCGGGGGCCGCACCCACACCGTGGCGGCGCGCCTGGTGGTGGGGGCCGACGGCGCCGCCTCCCGGGTGCGCCGGGCCCTCAAGGTGGGGACCGCCGCGCACCCCTACGACGAGGGCTACCTCACCGGCCTGGTGCCGCGCCCGCCCGGGTTCGACGCCGAGGGCTTCTACTACCTGGGGCGCCACGAGATCCTGGGGCTGTTCCCGGTCTCGGCCGACACCCTCTACTTCTTCTACCTGCTCGCCACCGCCGAGGTGCCGGCCTTGCGGCGCCGGGGCGTGGGCTGGCTGCGGGAGCGCATCGCCGCCATCCACCCGGCGGCGGGGCCGGCCGCGGCCGCCGTGACCGGGTGGGGCGACCTGTCCTTCAACGCCTGCCACCGGGTCATGGCGGGGCGCTGGTACGCCCCCGGCGCGGCCCTGGTGGGGGACGCCGCCCACGCCGTCAACCCCCACACCGCCCAGGGCCGCAACCTGGCCCTGGTGGACGCCGTGGCCCTGGCGGATGCGGTGCTGCCCGCCCTGGCCGGGCCGGGGCCCGTGCCCGCCGCGCGCCTGCACGCCTACGAGCGCGCCCGCCGGCCCCAGGCCGAGGCCCTGCAACGGCTGGGGGACGAGCTGGTGCTGTTCTGGAACGCGGGCAACCCCCTGCTGACGGCCCTGCGGGACCGCTCGTTCCGGGGCCTGATGCGCCGCCCGGCCCTGCGCCGGCGGGTGATGCACACCATCGGCGGCCTCGCCCACCAGCCCCTGGGGCCCGGCGACCGCCTGCGCCTGGTCCTGTGACCGCCCACCGCAGGGCGACGCCCGAACGGCGCGCGGGGGCCGTGCCCCTCAGGGGGCGACGCGGCCGAAGATCTTCTCCAGGTCCTCCAGGGTGAGGTCGGCGGCCACCTCCCGCTCGCCCCCCAGCAGCACCTCCGACAGCGCCTTCTTCTTCTCCTGCAGGGCGAGGATCTTCTCCTCCACCGTGTCCTCGGCGATGAGCTTGTAGGAGAACACCTTGCGGGTCTGCCCGATGCGGTGGGCCCGGTCGGTGGCCTGCCGCTCCACGGCCGGGTTCCACCACGGGTCGAAGTGCACCACGTAGTCGGCCCCGGTCAGGTTCAGGCCGGTGCCGCCCGCCTTCAGGCTGATGAGGAACAGGGGGATGTCCGGGCTGTCCTGGAACTGCTGCACCCGCCGCTCCCGGTCGCGGGTGCGGCCGTCCAGGTAGGCGTACGGCACGTGCACCTCGTCCAGGCGCTGGCGGATGATCTTCAGCATGGAGACGAACTGGCTGAACACCAGCAGCCGGTGCCCCTCCTCCAGGGACTCGGTGACGAACTCCATGAACAGGTCCATCTTGGCCGACTGGGTCACGCCGGCCGCCAGGTCCCCGGGCATCAGCCCCGGGTGGCAGCACACCTGGCGCAGCTTGAGCAGCCCGTCCAGGATGGCGATGCGGCTGCCCCCCAGGCCCCGGGTGCGAAGGCTGCGCGCCACCCGCTCCCGGCAGGCGTCCCGGATGCGGTCGTAGAGGGCCCGTTGGGCCCCCTCCAGGCGGCAGTAGAGCACCGACTCCACCCGCTCCGGCAGCTCGGCGGCCACCTGCTCCTTGGTGCGCCTCAGGATGAAGGGCCCCACCCGCTCGAGCAGGGCGTCGGCGGCACGCCGGTCGCCCCGCTCCACGGGCCCGCCGAAGCGGCGCCGGAAGTCCTGGTAGCTGCCCAAAAGTCCCGGCATCAGGAAGGCGAACTGGGCCCACACCTCCCCCAGGTGGTTCTCCAGGGGCGTGCCCGTCAGGGCCAGGCGGTGGCGGGCGGTGAGGGCCCGGACGGCGCGGCTCACCTGGGACTCGGGGTTCTTGATGTACTGGGCCTCGTCCACCACCAGGTAGTGGAAGCGCAGGGCCTCCAGCCGCTCCAGGTCCTGCCGCACCAGGGCGTAGTTGGTGAGCACCACGTCGGCCTCGGTCAGCCGCCCCGCCAGGGCGTGCCGGTCCGGCCCGTGCCAGGTGAGAACCGACAGGGCCGGGGCGAAGCGGGCGATCTCGTGGGCCCAGTTGAAGATCAGGCTGGTGGGCACCACCACCAGGGACAGCCCGGTCCGGCCCGCCTCCTTCTCCGCCAGCAGGATGGCGAGCACCTGGAGGGTCTTGCCGAGGCCCATGTCGTCCGCCAGGATGCCGTGGAAGCCGTAGTCGCGCAGGAAGGCGAGCCACGTCAGGCCGTCCGCCTGGTAGGGCCGCAGGGTGGTGCCGAGCCCCTTGGGGGGCGGCACCGGGCGCATGCCGGAGAAGCCCTTGAGGCGCTCGGCGGCCTCCTTGAAGCCCGCGTCCACCCGGGCGTCGGCCCCCCGCAGAAGCTCCACCAGCAGGGGCACCTGGAAGCGCGACAGGCGCACCTCGCCGGTGCGGTCGAGCCCCGCCTCCCGCAGGGCGTCGGCCCGCCCCCCGATCCACTCCGGGATGCGCGCCACCCGCCCGTCCTTCAGGCGCACGTAGCGCCGCCCGGACTCCCACAGGCGCAAGAGCTCCGCCGCCGGGGCCGGCACCCCGTCGAAGTCGGCCGTCACCTGCAGGTCGAACCAGTCCAGCCCCGAGGTCACCGACGAGGCCAGCCGGGCCCGGCCCCGGAACACCCGGTGCTCCGCCAGGGACGCCTCGCCGAACACCTCCCACCCCGCCTCCGCCAGGGCCGGAAGCTCCCCCAGCAGGAAGTCGTAGGCGGCCTCCCCCGACAGGCACCAGACCCCCGGGGCCCGCGCCAGGGGCGGCTCCACCCCCGGCGCGCGGGGCGCCGTCAGGCGTGCCACGTGGGCCGCCTCCGCCTCCGGGTCGCGGCGGTAGATGACCACCCGCCCGTCCCGCTGCCCCACGGGGCGGGCGGTGCCCTGGGCGGGGACGGGGGCGGCGTCGCCGTAGGCGAACTCCAGGGCCAGGTCCAGGCCCCCACCCCCCCCGTCCGCCAGGGTCAGGCGCGGGCGCGGGGCCTCCCCCTCCACGGGCGCCAGCGCCAGCCCCTCCGGCAGCGCCACGTCCCCCAGGGCGCTCAAGGCCGGCAGCCAGTGGGTGAGGAACTCGGTGCGCTCCGCCTCGGGCACGAACAGGGGATGCGTTCCCAGCAGGGTCGCAAGCGGCCCCGGCAGGGGGCACAGCAGGGCCCCGATCACCTGCCCGTCGACGTAGAGGGGCGGCTCGGCGCACACCACCGCACGCCCGGTCCCCGCCACCTCCGGCAGGGACAGCACCCAGCCCCCCGGCGCCTCCTCCAGGCGCGGCGCCGCCGGGCGCGCAGGGCCGGGCACCAGGGGTTGCGGGTGGTCCCCCAGGTAGAGGCGCCCGGTGCGGGCCAGGGCCATCAGCAGGCCGTGGCGCGCCTCCAGGGGCGGCCGGAAGCGGTGGGGCGGCGCCCCCCGCCCGCCCCGGCGCGGGCCGTCGGCGGGGAACTGGCGCAGCTGCCGGCACAGCCCCATGTCGCCGGGCAGCAGGAACGGCGGCTCCGGCTCCAGCGGGTCCGAGCCCCAGCTGCGGGCCAGGCCGAAGGGGGTCTCCTTGCCCGGCCCGGCCGGCCCCCCGGCGGCGCGAAAGGTCTCCACCACCGGCGCCCCGTCCTCCTCCAGGGCCAGGCGGAACACCAGGCGCGGGGCCGGGGCCGCGGGCGCGGGCGGGCCGGACGCCGCGGCCAGGGTGCGGTGCAGGGCCACCTGCCACGGCAGCCGCTCCCCCACCCGCTCCACCGGGCCGCCGGGGGCGGCCTCGGGAGACGCCCCCAGGTCCAGCAGCACGGCCGCCGCGTGGACGCAGTCGGCGCCGCCGCAGTCGCAGTCCACCGCCACGCCGGCGCCGTCGGGGCGCACCCGCACCTCCGCCGGGGGGTGTCCCGCCACCCGGGCGTGCAGGGTGCCGTCGGCGTCCCACCCCAGGCGATCCACGCCGCCGCCCCGCAGGACGCGGTAGGCGCGGGCCAGGGTGGCCTCGCCGAACCGCCCCTTCAGGGCCGCGAAGCCGAAGATGTCCTCTCGTGGATGCAAGCGGGGCAGCCGGAACCGTCGGCCCGGCGTGCCGGGGCCGGGCCAAAGGGTTAAGCATACCGTTCCCCGCCCCGGGGCGAAAGCGGGGCGCCGCCGCCCCGCGGGGCTCGACGAGAGGGCCCCGACGGGGGCAAGATGGTCTGCGCGGAGCCCCCCGGATGACTCATCGGCACCTCAATATCCAGGGCGGGCCGGACGACAAGGGAGAGGGCCCCTTCGCGCCGCACGGGGCCGCGCGCCGCGCGGGCGGGCCCCGGACCCCAGCAGGGAAAGGGATTCCATGAGCGAGCAAGACGTCACCCTGATCCTCGACGACCAGGGCCGCGAGGTCCGCCTGCCGGTCTACAGCCCCACCGTGGGCCCGCGCGTCGTGGACATCCGCAAGCTCTACCGCGACACCGGGATGTTCACCTTCGACCCCGGCTACCTGTCGACGGCGAGCTGCGAGAGCCGGATCACCTACATCGACGGCGACCAGGGCGTCCTGCTCTACCGGGGCTACCCCATCGAGCAGCTCGCCGAGAACAGTTCCTTCCTGGAGGTGTGCCACCTGCTGCTCTATGGCGAGCTGCCCGACGCCGACGGCTTCGAGCGCTTCCGCACCGACATCACCCGCCACACGATGGTCCACGAGGGGCTGAAGAACTTCTACAACGGCTTCCGGCGCGACGCCCACCCGATGGCCACGATGGTCGGCGTGGTGGGGGCCCTGTCGGCCTTCTACCACGACTCCCTGGACATCCATGACCCGGCCCACCGCGAGATCTCGGCCCACCGCCTGATCGCCAAGATGCCCACCATCGCCGCCTGGAGCTACAAGTACGCCCAGGGCCAGCCGTTCCTCTACCCCGACAACCGCATGGGGTACGTCGAGAACTTCCTGCGCATGATGTTCGGGGTGCCGTGCGAGGACTACGAGGTCAACCCCGTGGTGGCCAAGGCCGTGGAGCGCATCTTCATCCTCCACGCCGACCACGAGCAGAACGCCAGCACCAGCACCGTGCGCCTGGCCGGCTCGTCGGGGGCCAACCCCTTCGCCTGCATCTCCGCCGGCATCGGCACCCTGTGGGGCCCCGCCCACGGCGGCGCCAACGAGGCGGTCCTGAAGATGCTGGCCCAGATCGGCGACGCCAAGAACATCCCCGAGTTCATCCAGCGCTCCGAGGACCCGGACGACCCGTTCCGCCTGATGGGCTTCGGCCACCGGGTCTACAAGAACTACGACCCCCGGGCCAAGATCATCCGCGAGAGCGCCCACGAGGTGCTCGAGGCCCTGGGGGTCCACGACCCCCTCCTGGATCTGGCCATGACCCTGGAGGAGATGGCCCTCAAGGAGGACTACTTCATCTCCCGCAAGCTTTACCCCAACGTGGACTTCTACTCGGGGATCATCATGAAGGCGATCGGGATCCCCACCAACATGTTCACGGTGATGTTCGCCCTCGGCCGGACGGTGGGGTGGATCTCCCATTGGATGGAGATGATCCAGGAGCCCAACGCGGCCATCGGGCGCCCCCGCCAGCTCTACACCGGCCCCGCCCGGCGGGACTGGGTGCCGGTGAACCGGCGGGGCTGACCCCGGCGGGGCTTTCAGCGTGCGGAGCCTCAAGTTGCAGCGCCGGGCGGCCGATAAGACCGCCTGGAATGGGTGCGTCCGTCCGCCATCTGCGTTCCCTGCTGCCCACCGCCGTCATGCTGGCGGTGGCTCTGGGGCTGGCCGGTCTGGCCTGGGCCGGCCGCCTGCCGGTGCCCCCGGCGGCGGAGCGGGCGGGGCAGGAGAAGGAGACCCTCCTGTCGTACCTGCCGGACGCCACCGGCGTCAGCTACGCCCGCAACGTCCTCTACCTCTACAGCCGCGACATGCCCCTGATGATGGTGTGGGTGGAGGACGACCCCGCGGAGCTGTACGACGCCGAGGGCCGCTTCGTGGCCCCGCTCACCTTCCAGGACCTGTCCCGGGTGATCCGGCGCGCCACCCTCCTGCTGCGGGGCGACCCCCGCTGGCCGGGCGGCGAGCCCCCGTCGGGGGCCGGCGCCTCGGCCTGACGCGCGCCCCGGGCGCGGCCTCCGGGGCCGCGCAGGGCCCGGTCTGAGGGGCCCCCTCCCGGGCGGGAGGGCCCCTTCGGCAGCGCGCATGCCCCCCGTGTCCAACACCGCCCGGCACCTGGCCACCTTCTACCTCGGCTACTTCGGCCTGCTGGGCATCCTGCTGCCCTACCTCAGCCTCTACCTGCTGGACATCGGGCTGAACCCCTACCAGATCGGCGTGATCGGGGCCATGACCCCCCTGGTCAAGACCGTCGCTCCCAGCCTGTGGGGCTGGGCGGCGGACCGGCGCGGCAGCCGGCGGCCCTTCATGCGCTTGGCCTGCGCCGGGGCCCTGGGGTGCTTCAGCCTGCTGTTGGGCGTGCGCGAGTTCCTGGCCATCGCCGCCGTCATGGCCCTCTACGCCGTGTTCACCTCTTCCATCCTGCCCCTGGTGGAGGCCACCGCGATGGAGGCGGTGGAGCACCTTCGGGTGGACTACGGCCGCATCCGGCTGTGGGGCTCGGTGGGGTTCATCGCCTTCACCCTGGGGATGGGCCCGGTGCTGGACGTGCTGCCCTCGGTCACGGTGCTGTGGAGCATCCTGGCGCTGCTGGCGTTCAACCTGTGGAGCGTCTATCACCTGCCCGACAGCCACCCCCTGCCCCACGCAACGCCAGGGTCTGGGGCCGAGCAGGGCCGCGCCCGGGACCTGCTCACCCGGCGGCCGGTGGTGACGTTCTACGGCGTGTGCCTGCTGATGCAGGCCAGCCACGGCACCTATTACGGCTTCTACAGCGTGTACCTGGAGGGCCTGGGCTACCCCCGGGGCGGCATCGGCCTGCTGTGGGCCTTAGGCGTGGGGGCCGAGGTGGTGGCCATGATGTACTCCGGCCCCCTGCTGTCCCGCCTGGGCACCCGCCGCCTGATGCAGCTCGCCGTGGCCCTGACGGTGGTGCGCTGGGCCCTGCTCGCCACCGGCCAGAGCCCCGCCTGGCTGGTGCCCGCCCAGCTGTTGCACGCGGCCTCCTTCGGCCTGTTCCACGTGGCCGCCGTGACCCACACCCACCGCCTGATGCCGGCCGCCTTGAGGGCCACGGGGCAGAGCCTCTACAGCAGCCTGTCCTTCGGCCTGGGGCTGACCGTGGCGATGTACCTGAGCGGGGTGTACTACGAGGGCGTGGGCGCACCCACGCTGTTCGCCGCCAGTGCCGGGGTGGCGGCCCTGGCCTGGGGCCTGTCGCTCACCCTGCCGCGCCCGGGCGCAAACGCCTCCGGCGCCTGAGGCCCGCGGGGTCCCTTACCCCTTCCGCCACTTGATGGAGCACCCCATGCTGGGCACCTGCTCGGCCGGCGGCGTCTTGCCGGCCAGCAGGGCGTCGATGGCCTCCTTCAGGTCCTGGCGCGTGACCTGGGCGGGCTCCTGCCAGTTGTCGTCGAAGCGGCCGTGGTAGGCCAGCTTGCGGTCGGCGTCGTAGACGTAGATGTCGGGGGTGCAGACGGCGCCGAAGGCGCGGGCCACGTCCTGGGACAGGTCGTGCAGGTAGGGGAAACCGTAGCCCTTGCGCAGCCAGCGCTCCTTCAGGTTGTCGAAGCCGTCGTCGGGGTAGTCGGTGGGGTCGTTGGCGCAGACGCCGACGAACTGCACCGGCTGGCCCTGGTAGGACTTCGCCAGGGCCACGTAGCGGTCCTCGATGGCCTTCACGTAGGGGCAGTGGTTGCAGATGAACATCACCACCAGCGCCTTGGCGTCCTTGAAGCTCTGGAGCCGGTAGCGCCGGCCGTCCACCGCCGGCAGGTCGAATTCGGGGCACGGGGTGCCCATGGGGATCGCGTCGGTCTCAAGCCGCGCCATGCTGTACCTCCTGTTCCGGCGCCAGCCGGTAGCGCCCGCCCAAGTGGACCACCACGGCCGGGCGCGCGTTGGGAATCGGCGTCATCCGGCCCCCCTCCACCAGCTCCGCCAGGATCAGCTGGCACACCTTGTGGTGCGACAGGATCACCAGGCGGGCGCCGGGGTGGGCGGCCACCATCCCCTCCACGAAGGGGATGGCCCGGGCCCTCAAGGCGTCGACCGACTCGCCGCCCCCCGGCGGCACGAAGGCCGGGTCGTGCTTCAGGCGCCTGAACGCCTCGGCGTCGGCCGCCTCCAGCTCCGCGTGGGTGCGGTTCTCAAAATCGCCCATCCGCCGGGCCCGCAGTTCCGGGTGGAAGGTCGCCGGCACCCCGAGCCGCCCCGACAGCACCTCGGCCGTCTGCCGGGCGCGGGGCAGGTCGGAGGAGACGATCCGGTCCACCGGGTGTCGGTCGAAGTATTCGGCCAGCTCCCGCGCCTGCGCAAGGCCCTCGGCGTTCAGGGGGGTGTCGCCCTGGCCCTGGACCCGCCGGGCCAGGTTGGCGTCGGTCTGTCCGTGGCGGGTGACGAAGAGCACCGTGGCGGTGCTCAATCGCCCACCTCGGCCAATTGCATGAACAGGTCCTTGGCGGTGGCGAAGCCCTCCTCGGTGAGGGTCACGCCCACCACCCGGTCCTCGCCGTCCTCCTCGGTCCAGCGGGCCGGAACCGGCGCCTGAAAGCCGTCCTCCCCCTCCGCCACCTCGTGGCCCGTCACGAAGCCCACCACCAGGCCCCGGTGGATCAGGTTGCGCACCGCGTCGTGGAACGAGCGCTTGAACGACTCGGGCATCATCACCCGCTTCTCCCCCGACATGCGGGGGGCCTTGAGCTGGCTGTGGATGAAGCCCAGCGTGCCGCCGGGGATGCAGTAGCTGGGGTCGATGCGCTGGAACAGGTCGGCGCCGGGCCCGGTCCGGATGCCCGTGAGATACAGGCGCATCTTCATGCCGTCCGTGGACGTGAGGTCCAGGCCGTGCTCGTACTTGAACCGCTCCTTGGCGCTGCGGTAGCTGCGGTGGGGGTTCTGACAGTAGAGGTGCTTGAGGATCCGCACCTCCATGATGCTCAGGTCGCTCAGCTTCATCCTGCCGCCCGTGCCTGCCGGCGGGTCTGGGCGGGACCCGTACCGTTCATTGTAGCGCCGCCGCCGCCTCCCCGCCTCACGCGTCGTCGTGCATGGCCGCCACCTGGTCGGCCGTGAAGATGGGGCCCTCCAGGCACACGTAGGTGCCGCCGATGTTGCAGCGGCCGCACTTGCCGACGGCGCACTTCATCTTGTTCTCCAGGGTGAGAACGATCTGGTCCAGGCCGAACCCCATGCGGATCAGGGCCTCGATGACGAATTTGGTCATGATGGGCGGCCCGCAGGTGAAGGCCATGGCGTTCTCCACCCCCTTGCCCCGGCGCTCCAGCACCCAAGGCACCCGCTCCTCCACCACCGTGGGCACGAAGCCCACCTCGCCGTCCCACCCCTCGGGCTCGCCGCCCGGGTCCACCGTCTTGATCACGTGCACGTCGCCAAGCCGGGCCCACTCCTCCATCTCCCGCTGATAGATCAGGTCGCCGGCCGTGCGGGCCCCGTGCACCACCACGATGGCGCCGTACTTCTCCCGCTCCGCCAGCACCTGCCACACCAGGCACCGGATGGGGGGGAAGCCGATGCCGCCGGCGGCGAAGATCAGGTCCCGGCCCCGCATCCGCTCCAGGTCGTAGGCGTTGCCGTAGGGGCCGCGAAAGCCGATCACGTCCCCCTCCTTGAGCCGCGCCAGGGCCTCCGTCACCCGGCCCACCTCCCGGAAGCAGCACTCGAAGTACCCCTTCCAGGTGGGGGAGGACGAGATGTTGAAGGTGCTCTCCCCCATCCCGAACAGGGAGAACTCCCCGAACTGCCCGACGTTGTAGGAGAACGCCGCCTGGTCCGCCTCGTCCACGAAGGCCATCCGGAAGGTCACCACGTCGTGGGTCTCCCGGATCACCTTCTGGATGCGCACCAGCTTGGGCACGTACAGGTGCCCCGGCCGCACCGCCGCCTGGAGCGCCGTGCCGCTCACGCCTCGATCCCGATCAGCTTGCGCTGCTTGGCGCCCGCCCGCATGGCGTAGGTGGTGATGTCCACGTGCACCGGGCAGTCCCGCACGCAGCGGCCGCAGCCGGTGCACCCCGGGGCCTCGAAGGTGTCCTGGTAGATCTTGAACTTGCACAAGAAGCGGTTGCGGTACCGCTCCCACGGCAAGGGCCGGGGCTGGTGGCCGCTGGCGTGCAGGGTGAACGCGGGGAACTGGCACGAGTCCCAGATCTTGATGCGCTCGCCCTGGGTCGCCGTGCCCACGTCCTTCAGGTCGAAGCAGTGGCAGGTGGGGCACTCGAAGGTGCACACCCCGCAGGAGACGCACTTGGTGCCCAGGCGGGCGTACATGGCGTCGTCGAAGTTGGCGGGGTCGTCCAGGAAGTCCTTGACCCCCTCCACGTCGAAGGTCCGCACGAACCGTCCCCGGGCGGCCTCGCCGGCCTCGGCCCGGCGCGCCGCCAGGTCGCCGTCGTCCCGGTCGCCGTGCACCAGGTCGCCGATCCGCCGGGCGAAGGCCTCCCCCTTGGGGGACAGGGCCTCCAGCACGAACACCGGCTGGCCCTCCTCGGTGCGGGTGATGAGCACGTCGCTGCCGGTGGGGTCGTCCGGCCCCAGCCCCATCGTGGGGCAGAAGCACGACAGGTCCGGCCGGTCGCAGGAGATGGACACCACCGTGGTGGCCTCCAGGCGCTCCATGAACAGCGGGTCCTCGTGCCCCCACTTGGCGCCGCCGAACACGGCCTTGAGGGACACCCCGATGGCCGCCGCGTCGCACGGTCTTCCCCCCAGGACCACCGTCTCGGGGAAGTCGTGCTCCGGCCCGGTCAGGGCGTATCCGCCCTCGGGCCGCTTGATGTAGGTGAGCACCCGCTCCTCCTTGGGGAACAGGAACTCCTTGTAGGTGTTCTGGGGCAGCAGGTAGTCGGTCACCACCGCCTTGGACGAGGTCACCACGCCGAACTGGCACAGCCCGTCCAGCAGGGTGGGCGCCACCACCCGCACCCCCTGGCCGTGGAGCACGTCCACGATCTGCCAGAGGGACTCGGGCCGGATGTAGCCCCGCACGGTCACGCGTCGCCCTCCGGCGCGGCTCCGGCGGTGATCCCCTCCCGCACGATCCGCTCGGTGACGCTGGTGAGGAAGCCGATCACGTCCCCGGGGCTCCCCTCCCCGGCGAACTCCCGCCCCAGCTTGGCCTTCAGGGCCATGATCGGGATGTTCACGGGGCACACCCGCTCGCACTCCAGGCACTCCGAGCAGCGGGCCTGGATGTGCCAGGTGCGCACCAGGTTGTACACCACCTGGCGGCTCGTCTCGATGCCCTTGATGAGCTTGAGGGCGTTGGTCACGTGGGCCGTGGCCGCCTCGTCCGCCGGGCAGCCCTCGGTGCAGTAGCAGGAGGGGCAGACGTTGCGGCAGGCGTAGCAGTGCAGGCACTTGTTCAGGGTGGTCGCCCAGTCCACCCCGGCGTCGTCCTCCAGCCGGCCCGTGTACTGCTGGTAGTCGGTGCGGGCGGCCTTCTCCCGCGCCACCCGGTCGGCGCCGTGGGCGGCCAGGTACTCCGGGCAGTCCAGGCACTTGGTCTGGACCTTCAGCTCGGCGTCGTCGCGGGTGTAGGCGTTGAGGCCCTCGGTCTCGTAGACGCCGGCGCAGCGCATCACCAGGGGACGCACGTTGTCCCTGGTGACCCCGGACATGTTGCCCTCCTCCAGGAGGATGTCCAGGTTGTGCAGCTCGCACGGCTTGACCATGATGGCGGCCCCGCCCCGCCCCTTGGCCTGCTCCTTCGGCCCCATCTCGGCGTAGCCCAGCAGGTTGTAGTCGCAGAACGAGTTCCAGAGCAGCTCCTCGTCGAGCTCCTCGGCGTCGTTGACGAAGGTGGGCATGGTCAGGTCGGTGAAGGGGCTCTGGGCGCCGTACCCCACCACCATGCCCACCTCGCCGGCCTCGAGCCAGGCCCGGGCCCGGGCGACGGCGTCGGCGAGGGTGGCGTGGCGCTCCTCGCTCTGGAAGCCGGTGGAGTACATCATGGCCGTGCACCTCCCGGGGGCCCGTCAGCCCCCCAGGACCTCCGCCATGGTCCGCCCCAGCAGGGTGGGGTTGCGGACGGTCTTGACCCCGGCGGCGTCCAGGGCCTCGTACTTGTCCTCGGCGCCGCCCTTGCCGCCGGCGATGATGGCGCCGGCGTGCCCCATGCGGCGCCCCGGGGGGGCGGTGGCCCCGGCGATGAACGACACCACCGGCTTGGAGACGTGCGCGCGGATGTAGTCGGCCGCCTCCTCCTCGGCGGCGCCCCCGATCTCGCCGATCAGGATGATCCCCTGGGTCTCCGGGTCGGCCTCGAACAGCGCCAGGCAGTCCACGAAGTCGGTGCCGTTGACCGGGTCGCCCCCGATGCCGATGCAGGTGCTCTGCCCCAGCCCCGCGTCGGTGGTCTGCTTGACCGCCTCGTAGGTGAGGGTGCCGGAGCGGGAGACGATGCCGATGGAGCCCCGCTTGTGGATGTGCCCGGGCATGATGCCGATCTTGCACTCCTCGGGGGTGATCACCCCGGGACAGTTGGGGCCCACCAGGCGGCTGGCGCGGCCGGCCATGAAGCGCTTGACCCGCACCATGTCGAGCACCGGGATGCCCTCGGTGATGCACACGACGAGGGGCACCTCGGCCGCCACGGCCTCCATGATGGCGTCGGCGGCGAAGGGGGGCGGCACGTAGATCATGGTCGCGTCGGCCCCGGTGGCGGCCACGGCGTCGGCCACGGTGTCGAACACGGGACGCTCCAGGTGCGTCGTGCCCCCCTTGCCCGGGGTCACGCCGCCGACCATCTGGGTGCCGTAGGCGATGGCCTGCTCGCTGTGGAACGTCCCCTGGGAGCCGGTGAAGCCCTGGCAGATGACCTTGGTGGACTTGTCGATCAGAACGCTCATGCCTCGGTCCTTGTGCTGGCGGCCCGTCAGGCCAGGGCGGCGACCGCCTTCTCGGCCGCCTCGTTCAGGTTCTGCGCCGCGATGATGTCCATGCCCGAGTCGGCGAGCATGCGGCGCCCCTGGTCCACGTTGGTTCCCTCCAGGCGCACCACCAGGGGCACCCCCACCTTCACCTCGCGCGCGGCGGCGATGACGCCCTCGGCGATGATGTCGCAGCGCATGATGCCGCCGAAGATGTTCACCAGGATGGCCTTCACGTTGGGGTCCGAGAGGATGATCTTGAACGCCTCCCGCACCTGGTCGGCGCTGGCGCCGCCGCCCACGTCCAGGAAGTTGGCGGGCTCGCCCCCCTTGAGCTTGATGATGTCCATGGTGGCCATGGCGAGCCCGGCGCCGTTGACCATGCAGCCGATGGTGCCGTCCAGGGCGATGTAGTTCAGGCCGTGGCGGGAGGCCTCCAGCTCCTTGGGGTCCTCCTCCGTCAGGTCACGCAGGGCCTCGATTTCCTTGTGGCGGAACAGGGCGTTGTCGTCGAAGTTCATCTTGGCGTCCAGGGCCATCACGTCGCCCGCGCCCCGCACCACCAGCGGGTTGATCTCCACCAGGGAGGCGTCGGTCTCGACGAAGGCCCGGTACAGGCCGGTGATGAAGTTCACGAAGGAGCGCACCTGGCCCTCCTTGAGCCCCAGCTTGAAGGCCAGGTTGCGGCCCTGGAAGGCCTGCAGGCCCACCGCCGGGTCCACGTGCTCCTTGTGGATCTTCTCGGGGGTGCGGGCGGCCACCTCCTCGATCTCCACGCCGCCCTCGGTGCTGGCCATGAAGGTCACGCCGCCGCTGGCCCGGTCCACCACGGCGCCCAGGTACAGCTCCCGGGCGATGTCGCACCCCTCCTCCACGTACACCCGGCCCACCTCCTTGCCCTCCGGGCCGGTCTGGTGGGTGACCAGGACCTTGCCGAGCATGGCCTCGGCCTCGGACTTGACCTCGCCGAGGGACTTGACCACCTTCACGCCGCCGGCCTTGCCGCGGCCGCCGGCGTGGATCTGGGCCTTGACCACCCACACGGGCCCCCCCAGTTGGCGCGCCACCTCCACCGCCTCGTCCGGCGTCACCGCCACCCCGCCGGCGGGGACCACCACGCCGTAGTGGCGGAGCAGCTCCTTGGCCTGATACTCGTGTACGTTCATCGTCTCTCCGCTTGCGCCTTTCGTTCGCTCCCCCGGCCGGGCACGGCCCGCACCGCGCCCCCTCCCCCTTCAAGCCCCGTCAGGACGGGGCCTGCGCCGCCTCCTCGGGCCGTCGCACGTAGTTGGGCAGCAGCATGGGCGACGTGGCCCCGCCCTCCACACCGGCGGCCTTCATCTGGTCGTGGAACCGGTCCAGGTGGGCCAGGGTGAGGGCGCCGGGCTTGGTCTCGCGCGCCCGCTCGGCGGCCGCCTGGCCGGCCCGGGTGCCGAACACGATGATGTCCAGCAGCGAGTTGCCCATCAGCCGGTTGGTGCCGTGCACCCCGCCGGACGCCTCCCCGGCCACGTACAGCCCCGGAATGTCGGTCTCCCCCCGCACGCCGATGCGCACCCCGCCGTTCTGGTAGTGCAGGGTCGGGAAGATGAGCACCGGCTCGACGGCGATGTTGATGTGGTGCCGCTCGTACTTGCGCACCATGCCGGGGTAGCGGCGCTTGATGACCCCCTCGCCGTTCATCGTGTCGATCACCGGAATGTCGAGCCACACCCCCTGGCGCCCGAACGGGGTGTCGATGCCGCGCCCCTCGGCGCACTCCCGGATGATGGCGGCGCAGACCACGTCCCGGGCCTCCAGCTCGTTGACGAAGCGCTCGCCCTTGCGGTTGACGAGGTGGGCGCCGCCGGAGCGGATCGCCTCGGTGACCAGGAGCCCGGCCATCTGCTCCGGGTGGATGGCCCCCGTGGGGTGGTACTGGAAGGTGCCCGGGTAGGCCAGGGGGGCCCCGACCCGGTAGCACAGGGGCAGGGCGTCGCCGGTGGCGCCGAAGTGGTTGCTGGTGGGGAAGTTCTGGATGTGCAGCCGGCCGATGCCGCCGGTGGCCACGATCACGCTCTTGGCCCGCACCACGATGCGCTGGTCCACGTCCAGGTTCTGCAGCACCGCGCCGGTGACGGCCCCGTCCTCGCCGGTGAGCAGCTCGATGGCGGGGGCGAACTCGATCATCTGGATCGACTCGTCGTTGAGGACGGTGTCCTTGAGCACCCGCATCATGTCGAGGCCGGTGTAGTCCTTGCAGGCCAGCAGGCGGGCCCGGCTGGTGCCGCCGCCCTTCTTGACCTTCAGGTTGCCGTCCTCGTCCCGGTCGAAAAGCACCCCCAGGGAGTCGAGCCAGTTCACGACGAAGGGGGCGTCCTCCACCATGACCTTCAGGAGCGCGGCGTCGTTCTTGTAGTGGCCGCCGTGCATGGCGTCCACGAAGTGCTGCACGGGGGAGTCGTCCTCCCGCACGGCCACCTGGATGCCCCCCTCGGCCATGACGGTGTTGGAGTCCCCCAGGCGCAGCTTGGTGGCCAGCAGCACCGAGGCCCCGGCCTCCCGGGCCTTGAGGGCCGCGGTGCAGCCGCTGCCGCCGCCACCCAGCACGAGCACGTCCACGTCGTAGTCGGCGCGGGACAGGTTCACGGTCCGGCCCGTCAGGGGGCTGTCGGCCTCCAGGAGGGCGGCCAGCTCGTGGACCGTCTCCTCGCCCTGGTTGGGGCCGAAGCGGATGGCGCGGTAGGCCTCGCGCTTGTAGTCGGGGTGGTGGGCGGCCAGGAGCTCCTCCTTGTCCTGGTCCCGCATGAGGGGCATGGCCTGGGTCATGCGGTGGGCCCGGGTGGCCTCTACCACGCCCGCGAACTGCTCCAAGAACGCATCCATGACGAAAAACCCTTCGCCCGCCCCTAGCGGCGGGCCTTGCAGTACTCCTTCAGGCCCGCCTCGTCCAGGGCCGCGATCTTGCCCCACTCGTCGTTCCAGCGGCCGTTCTTGATGTCCTCGATCTGGCGGTCCAGGCGCTCGTGCTTGGTGGCGTAGAAGACGCTCCAGGTGCGGCGGGCGTAGAGGGCGATCATGTTGGGGGCCATCTCGGCGATGCAGCGCGACACGCACAGGCCGCACATCACGCACGACAGGGCCTTGTCCGCCGCGGCCTCGAAGTCGCCCTTGACGGCGTCCTTGACGGCCCCCTTGATGTCGATGTCCTGGGGGCAGACCTTGTTGCAGGCGTTGCAGTTGCGGCAGTTGAGCGCCTCGGGGAAGTACTTGAACAGCTCCTCCTTGGGGTGCTCGATCTCCTCGATCTTGTAGTTGGGCTTGGCCGCCGGGTAGAAGGGGGTGAGGAAGAAGCTCATCCCGTCCTCCACCCCCATCTGGCACCCCAGGCCCACCTTGAGGGCAAAGTCGTCCTTGGTGCGGTACACGGTGGCGCAGGCGCCGCACACGCCCCCCAGGCACCCCACCCCCCGGGTGACGTTGTGGCCCGTGTACCACATGGTGCCGATCACGGTCATGCCGTCGGGCACCTGGTACTTCTTGCCCATGATCTCGACGGTGATCAGCTTTTGTTCGGTTTCGGCCAACATCAAGACACCTGCCCGCGCGAAGTCATAGGTTTTCGGGAAAACCGCATAATTCTACCATCCGTTCGGCCGCCCGCTCAACGCGCGGCCGCTCCGGCCCAGGCGTCCCGGCAGCGGGCCGCCCGGTCGGCCTCCGTGCCCGCCAGCAGGGCCTCCCATTCGGCCGCGTAGCGGCCGCTTTCCACCTCCTCCATGCGGCGGGCCAGCTCCGGGGGGCCCGGCCGCTCCCGGGCCACCGCCTTGCGGGCATAAAGCCCCAGCAGGTTGGGGGCGATGCCCACCTCGCACACCACGCTGCACAGCCCGCACATGACGCACTCGTCGAAGGCCGGGGCCACGGCCTCGAAGTCCTTGTTCATCATCTGCCGCACGGTCTGGCGCACCGGGATGTCCTGGGGGCAGACGGCGGTGCAGGCGTCGCACAGGGTGCAGCGGCGGGTCTCGGGGTAGATCGTGAACAGGGCCTCGGCCGGGTCGTCCAGCTCCGCCATGCGGTAGCGGGGCTTGTCCGGCGGCTCGATGGGGTAGAGGGTCACGCTCATCCCCTCCCGCACCGTCACCTGGCACCCCAGTCCGGTGTGGCCGGCCGGGTCGTCCGGCAGGCGGTAGGTGGTGGTGCAGGCGCCGCAGGCGCCCCCCAGACACCCCGCCCCCTTGATCGTGGGGATCCCCGCGTACCACAGGGCCTGGAGCACCGTGAGCCCCTCCGGAACGGCGTGCCACGCCCCCCCGACCTCCACCTGCACGGTGGGGCGGCCGGCATAGGCGGCAAAGAGGCGCGCCGCGTATCCCATTTCGTTACGCGCGTTCACGGTTTGGCGGACGTTCCGGCGGGGGGGACCCGGTCCCATCATAGGGCCGGTCGCCGGGGATGCTCAACGTCCGTGCGTCCGGAGGGGTTGCGGCGGGCCGTACGGGCGGGCCGCCCCTTCCGCCCCGGCCCGGCGGGCCGCCGCCGT
>Ga0210123_1000252_pt1 | contig 35505 bp, 25 predicted proteins | sample Muzzi_PWB_D2_FD_185535 | JGI IMG/M metagenome (GOLD analysis project Ga0210123, IMG submission 185535) | Wetland microbial communities from San Francisco Bay, California, USA, that impact long-term carbon sequestration - Muzzi_PWB_D2 (SPAdes) | ecosystem: Environmental > Aquatic > Marine >... | reverse complement strand
TGTTGCCTTCTTTTTTCGTTACAGTATATTTTAATTTTGATGTATCAATTTTGAAATCGTTATCGAATGCACACTGTTTTTTTACATAATTATTGGCCACATCTTCAACAGTGGCTTTTCCGCATGCAACAAGCATTAGAACAGATAGAATAATTCCAAGATAGATGATCTTTTTCATTAAGCACCTCATCAATTTTTAATAGTTGAAAAAAAATTCTGTCCTGCTAAACAGATCGTATGTTCGGGTATGGACTGATAACATCTCCATTTATAACGGTCAAGCCCCTTTAAATCAGGAAAGAGGAAAATGGATAAGGAACCACGGATGTACACGAATAAACACAAATTAAAATAATAGTTTTAGCTTAGATCTTTGAAATAAGTCAGTTTCCAGAGAGCTTCTGGCATGATTAAATTTTTTGCTGGAAGCTGTCTGAGTGGATTAGGAATCGTTATGAAAGAACCCTATGAGATTTAACTTTATGAATAAAACCCCTTGTCAATGCAAAAGACCTTTATGAATAGCCCGGGCAGGTTCTTTCATTACGAGCCCTTATCCATGAGTTCTTTCAGGCAAAAGTTTAATCATGCCAGAAGCGGCAATGGTTTCAAGAGACTAAACAATTACAGATAGTAATATTTACGTTCATTAATCGGAAACAGGAGGAATGTTATGGAAAATCCCATTGAAAACTACTGGAAAACCAGGTTGACGGAACTTAAAGAAATCCTGACCGAAAATAACTTTGAAGTCTTTATAGCAGAAAACACCGATGAAGCCAAATCGGTTGTGCTTGAAAAAATAATCCCCGAGATAGCACCCAAAAGTGTCTCTTGGGGCGGATCTTTAACTTTTGTTGCCACCGGACTTTATGATGTTCTCAAAAACGACAATGATCTCAACGTACTGGATACGTATGATAAAACCCTGTCTCCTGAAGAAAGTCTGGAACGGCGTCGGCAGTCACTGCTGGTCGACCTTTTCATTACCGGAAGCAACGCGGTGACCGAAAGTGGACAGATAGTCAACCTGGATATGATCGGCAACCGGGTGGGTGCACTCACTTTTGGACCCAAAAATGTCATTATTCTTGTGGGTCGTAACAAGATTGTTCCGGATCTGGATGAAGCCATGTTCCGTATTAAAAATTATGCGGCCCCGGTCAACACCATGCGGCTTGACAAAAAAACACCCTGTGCCAAAACATCCTTTTGTGTGGATTGTAAAAGCCCGGATCGTATATGCAACACCTGGACCATTACAGAGAAGTCATTCCCCAAAAAAAGGGTGAAAATTATCATGATCAACAAGGACTTGGGGTTTTAGCCTGAATATATCCTGAAGAAATGGAAAAAGGGTTTCTGATTGACTTTAATTGGAGAATATTAAAACGATAAATAACCAGGTTAAACTTTTTTCATTTTCTTTGTCATCTGGTTTTTATACAGCTTATAATATTTAAACACTTTTTCAATGTAATAATGGGTAGATTTATAAGGAGGGATACCTTGATAATGTCTGACATTTTTACTTCCGGCGTTGTAAGCTGCCAGTGCCAGTTTGATGTCTCCATCAAATCGGTTCACGAGCTTTTTAAAATAGCGAACACCACCGCTGATATTTTGCTGGGGATTGAAAGCATCTTCCACACCGAGAGCTTTCGCAGTTGAAGGCATCAACTGCATAAGGCCTTTTGCCCCTTTTTCTGAAATGGCGTTGGGATTGTATCCGGACTCAGCCATGATAATCGCCTTTACAAGGGCGGGGTCAATCTCATGACGACCGGCCTCTTGAAGGATGATGGGATGGAACAAGCGTTCTTTTTTATGTCTAAATATGGATCGAAAGTCCGCGTTCTGTAAAATATCCAGGGTGTTATTAACAATCTGTGCATCTTTAGTTCCGCTATGTATCGAGATTAGAGACACTCCCAGAATCATCGTGAAAATAAAGAAAAAACGAATCACTTCCACGAGTAGTATCTGTATGTTGATTTTCCTGTTCATTTTAGATTTCAATTTTGAACCTGTTTGATCTGAAAGAATTAGATTTTATACTATAGGATTAAGGATAGGATGTGTCAAGCAAAAAAAAAACCGTATATTGTGGTTAACATAAAAAGAACAACTATATATTGAATTTAAGCAATTACTTTTTAAATACCAGCGACCTTAATCGGTTCAAATTCATTTTATCCGTGTCCGGGCCGTCTTTTTGTTTGGGTGTTTCAATAATTTTAGGAACATTCTCAAATCTCATGTCGTTCATCAACAATTTAAATGCCTTGATTCCGATATATCCTTTACCAATGTGTTCGTGTCGATCCACCCGGGAGCCCAATTCTTTCTTTGAATCATTTAAATGGATAACATACAGGTTTTCAAGGCCGATGATGGCATCGAACGCATCTGTGGTCTTGCGGTAAGATTCTGGTGTTCGAATATCATAACCCGATGCAAACACATGCGAAGTATCCAGGCAAACCCCGATCCGGTTTTTGTTTTCAATTTTTTCCAAAATCAATGCCAGTTGTTCAAAGGTATGTCCCAGTCCGGAACCCTGGCCGGCCATGGCTTCAAGAAGAAGCCGGATTTGTATGTCAGGGGTTTGAGCGAATATTTCATTGATACTGAGGGCAATTTTCTCTATTCCCTTGTCTTTTCCTTTCCCCAAATGAGCACCCGGATGAAGAATAACAAATGAAATATCCAGCGTTGATGATCGTATCAACTCCTGCTTAAGCGCATTACACGACATGGCATGTTTTTTTCTTTCAGGCGTTGCCAAATTGATTAGATAAGACGTGTGTGACGCAATGGAGGTGATACCCGTCTGTTCTCTAGCCTGGTCAAACCGGACAATCTCTTCCTGAGTCAATGTTCGTTCCTGCCAGGTGATGGAGTTTTTTGTAAATATCTGAAGGGCAGTACACCCATATTTTTCGGCCACATAGAGCGCATGGTGCAATCCTTTTGAGATTGAGAAATGGGCTCCGAGAAGGGGGGGCGCCTTACTATATTTCATTGTGCTCTCTGCCTTTCTCATTTGGAATCGGATTCGACTGTTAAAGAGTATATTGTGTTTTCAAAAAATATTCCTTGCATTAACAATAGATATGAGATTTATTACAAAATTGTAAATTTTGCTTTAAGGACATCGGGATAAGATGAAACGCATCGAAAACATCACTTTGCTGTATGAAATCAGCGAAGCACTCAATGAACACCTGGATCTTAAAAAGTCTTTATATCAGGTTTTGGAAATTCTCTCCAATTCTTTGAACATGGTGCGCGGCACCGTAACCATTTTGCACCCTTTACGCAACGAAATTCACATCGAAGTCGCCCACGGTCTCTCTCGAAGTGCGGTGGAACGGGTAAAATACAAACTGGGGGAAGGAATTACCGGACGGGTGATTGAAACCGGCAAAGCCATTACTATCCCCAAAATCAGTGATGAACCGCTATTTCTAAACAGAACCGCTTCTCGCAAGGCCGTTAAAGATGAAGAACTCTCTTTTATTTGCGTTCCGATAAAAAAGGGAAATCAGATTATCGGTTCGCTCAGTGTCGATAAACCGTACAATCCGTCTTATGACTTGAGCGACGGCGAAAAGCTGTTGTCCGTGATTGCAACCATGGTCGCCAGGCATGTGATCAATCTGGAAACCATCCGCCTGGAAAAAAAGCGGCTCAGTGAAGAAAATATCCGGTTGAAAAATGAGCTTGAGAATAAATACCACATAACGAACATCATCGGCAACAGCAACAAAATGAGAGAAGTCTTTCAAATGGTTTCGCAGGTGTCGAAGAGCACTGCCACGGTCTTAATTCGAGGTGAAAGCGGTACCGGAAAAGAACTTGTGGCCAATTCCATCCATTATAACAGCCTTAGGGCTAAAAACAGATTTGTTAAAGTCAATTGCGCAGCCCTTCCCTCAAACCTGATCGAGAGTGAACTTTTCGGGCATGAAAAAGGTTCGTTTACAGGGGCCATCAGTCAAAATATCGGAAAATTCGAGATGGCCAACAAGGGTTCCATATTCCTCGACGAAATCGGATCAGTGGGACTTAGTGTTCAAATTAAACTCCTGAGGGTTTTGCAGGAAAAGGAATTTGAACGCGTCGGCGGACATCAAACCATCAAAACGGATGTGCGCATTATTGCCGCGACCAATAAGAATCTCGAACAGGCCGTTAAGGATGAGAGTTTCAGAGGAGATTTGTACTATCGTCTGAATGTATTCCCGATCTACATGCCACCTTTAAGGGAAAGAAAAACGGATATCCTGCTTTTGGCCGACCATTTTCTCGAAAAATACGCCGCCGAAAACCATAAAGATATCCGTCGATTTTCAACCCCTGCCATCGATATGCTCATGCAATACCACTGGCCGGGAAACGTCAGGGAGCTCGAAAACTGTATCGAACGGGCCGTGTTATTGTGCGAGGAAGGTGTCATTCACAGTTATCATCTTCCGCCCACCCTTCAGACGGGGATGGAAACCGGTACGTTGCCGTCCCTTTCTCTTGATGATGCTGTGGAAAATCTCGAAAAGGAGATGATCATCGACGCCTTGAAGAATACGAGGGGCAATACAACCCTGGCTGCCGGCATCCTGAAAACAACCGTAAGAAAATTCGCTTACAAAGCCCAAAAATACGGGGTTGATTATCGCCATTTCCGCTGAGAACACTTCAAATCCGATGGTACCCGTTCAAATGGCTTTAGAGCAATAATTGAGGGAATTCCAAATTATCATTCAAATTGGAATATTTCCAACGCGATCAGATCTATATGGCATCTTCTCCTTTTTCTCCGGTACGCACCCGAATCACCTCTTCCATGGGCAGAATAAAGATTTTGCCGTCTCCGATTTTCCCGGTATAAGCGGCCTTTTGTATGGTTTCCATCACCTCTTTGACCCTGTCAGACTGAACGATAATCTCGATCTTAATTTTCGGGATAAAATCCACTACATATTCAGCCCCCCGATATATTTCCTTATGGCCTTTCTGACGGCCGTATCCTTTGACTTCTGAAATCGTCATCCCCTGAATTCCGATTTCATTGAGGGCCTCTTTGACATCATCCAGCTTGAACGGCTTGATGATAGCTTCGATCTTTTTCATAATTTCACTCCTTTCAAGGATCAGTCGATCTCAAACGCTCTTTCTCCATGCAGCGTGTTGTCAAGGCCTATAATTTCATCTTCCTTATCGACTCTCAGCCCTCCGGTGATGAATTTGGTCACATAAACCACAATGAGCGTCCCCACCGCCGTATAAAGGATGGTCGCCACAATGGATACAGCCTGAACATAAAGTTGCTTGGGATTTCCATAAAGCAACCCCTTACCGGCTGTATTGACGGCCGGATCGGCAAAAATACCGGTTGCCAGCGCACCCCACATACCGCACATGCCGTGGACACCGAATGCGTCCAGAGAATCGTCGTAACCCAATTTATGTTTAAGAACGGTAACACTGAAAAAACCAAAAATGCCCGCAACGATTCCGATCACCAGCGAAGCGGACAAATTCACAAATCCGGCTGCAGGTGTGATCGCTACCAATCCGGCAACAACCCCTGAGGCAATTCCCAGAACCGTCGGTTTTTTATTCACCCACCATTCAGCAAACATCCATGCCAGGGCAGCCGCGGCCGCCGAAGTGTTGGTGACCAGAAACGCCGAAGCAGCCAAACCGTCTGCGGCCAGTTCGCTGCCAGCATTGAAACCGAACCACCCGAACCACAACAGGGCGGCGCCTAAGGCGGTCAGGGAAATGCTGGACGGAAACATGGCTTCTTTGCCATATCCGATGCGTTTCCCGAGGGTCAGGGACAGTATCAGACCGGCCACACCGGCATTGATGTGAACTACGGTACCGCCGGCGAAATCAAGGGCGCCCATTTTTGCCAGCCAGCCGCCGCCCCATACCCAGTGGGCGATGGGAGAATAAACAACTGTCAGCCACAGCACCGTAAAAACGATCCACGAAGAAAACTTCATTCGATCGACAATAGAACCGAGAACAAGGGCTACGGTAATTGCAGCAAACGTCATCTGAAAAAGGACAAACACATAGGTGGGTATGGTTCCGGACAGACTGTTTACACCGATGCCGCATAAAAACAAATTTTCCAATCCGCCGACGATTCCCGCCTTGTCCGGTCCGAATGCAAGGGTGTAACCCCACATCATCCAGATGACGCTGCCAAGACAATACGCCACAAATGTCATGGCATAGGTGTTCAAAAGATTCTTGTACCTGGACATGCCGCCGTAAAAGAGCGCCAGACCGGCCGGTGTCATAACCATGACCAGAGCGGTGGCGACAATCATCCAGGCGGTATCCCCGGAATTTAATGCATCGGCAGCAAAAGCTGAAGAAAACGGAAAAAGCAGACAAAACGCGGCAACCACAAAACTTATTCGTTTCATTTTTAATTATTCCTCCTTTTTAGTCCGTATAGAATCGGATTTGGTTAAATAGTTAAATCGTTGAATGGTTTTGACGATTTGACCACTCGACCATTCAACGATTTCACCAAATTCAACTTTAGGCTCGTTAACGCAATAGCTGTGCCATAATGAAATAAAATCAAAAAACATTAATCTTTCAGCATATTACAATTACTCTTACACGTGTTCACAACAACAACAGCAAACATAAATGTAACAAATAGATCGATATATTACAAAAATGTAACTCTTGTTGCTCGATGGGTATAGAAAGTGGAGAGCGTTTGGAAATGGAAATTTTTTGCTGTTTCTATGGGATGAACCGGACCTGTCAGCTATGGCGTCATAATGATCGGCGTTGAAGGAAAGTCGCGCCCGCTGATCACGCCGTTGTAATCTGCGAACACGACCGATATGTTTTGGATTCCTAAAAAGAGAGACTTGCGGTAACTCCCCCGAAAACAAAATCTGATTTGTCGCTAAGACTGGAGCTTTTAATCAGATTGTCGGCTTCATTCGTTAAGGGGAATGAATAGGCGATCATGGGAACCACCGAAAAATATTTTCCGACGGGTATCGTCAAACCCACGGAAATTAGACCGTTATGAAAGGCGTTGTATTTATCCGTGGTTGCGTTTCCATTGTCGTCGACTTCCACAAAAGCGTCGTCATCGGAAGCATAGTATCCCACCGACCCTCCCAGATCCAGGGTTATTCCCTTTGGCAGTTCAAATGAATGTGAAATACCTAAAGAAATATACCATGACGGCAGGTGGGAGATTTCGCGATATACCGTCAACGAGGGTGACAACAATGTGTCAAGGCCGACGCTGAGATAAATCTCCTGAGAATCGTCGATTGCATCAAGGGCGTAATAAATATATCCGACACCCAAACTGACAATTCCAAAACTTTTATTGTACGAAAGCGTCATGTCCGTTTCATTAAACTGAGATTCATCGCGGGAGTCAGTGTAAACATCCGTATCCAGATTACCCCAAAGGTTAAAGCTAACATCTTTATAACTAACGGTTGCCGAAGGCTGAATAACAACACTGTCTTTACTGAGTTCATAACCGCGCCAAATATATTGACTAAAAACGCCAACATCAGCAGAAGCACTGGGTTTTGCTTCATCTTCCGCCCAAAGGTTTGTCGAACTAAAAATAAGTATCAAAAACCCAATTGCAGTCACTGCCGTCAGTTTGATCGTCCTATTGTTCATATAATTTCCCCCTCCTCAATTAAACGATATTTTTTTATATAACTTTACATTTAGGCCTGTTCCACCGTCTTGCGAAGCATTGTATTAGAAGCGGCTTCCACCTTGAGTAAGCCATGGCCCCCTATGGCTCCCATGCCGCCGGCATGTGAAATTTCAAAATCCGGATAGGCATTACCGCCGTGTTCGGCAAAATCAAGTCCTTCGAGCTCTTCTTCCTCGGAAACTCTAAGGCCTATGGTCACATCGATCAGCTTGAACAATAAAAAGGCCGTGGGAAATACCCATAAAAAGCAGGCGGAGATTCCCAATAGTTGGACGCCGATGATTTTCAACGATGAACCACCAATGTTAAAGATTCCGGCAGACAGGGTGCCCCAGGCACCGCAAACGCCGTGGACAGAGATAGCGCCGACCGGATCATCGATCCGAATGCGATCAAAAAAGAGGACAGCCAGAACGACAATCACGCCGGCAATAGCGCCGATAATAATCGCACTCATTGGCGTCACTGTCGCACAGGGACTGGTAATGGCTACAAGGCCTGCCAGAGCACCGTTCAAGCTCATGCCCACTTCTGGTTTGCCGAATTTAATCCAGGAGGTAAACATGGCCAGAACACATCCGGCAGCAGCGGCCAGATTGGTATTGACAAAAATCATGGCAATATCTTTGTTTGCGGCGGTGGTGGAACCGGGATTAAAACCGAACCATCCCAGCCAGAGGATAAATACTCCTAGAGCCGCCAGCGGCATGTTGTGCCCCAAAATCGGTTTGACCTTGCCGTCTTTTGTATATTTGCCAAGGCGGGGTCCCAATACAATGGCTCCGGCCAGGGCTGCCCAACCGCCCACCGAATGGACCACCGTGGATCCTGCAAAATCAATAAAACCAAGGTGTTCAAGCCAGCCGCTCCCCTTATAGAGGCTGCCCCAAGCCCAACTGCCGAAAACGGGGTAGATCAGGGCGCTGATTAAAACGCTGTAAATCAAATATCCGGAGAATTTGGTTCGCTCTGCCATGGCACCGGAGACAATGGTAGCAGCGGTAGCGGCAAATACCACCTGAAACATCCAGAATGCCAGCACCCAGGGATCACCTCCGGGGCTGAAATCGCTCAAGAAAAATCCGGATGTTCCGAACCAGCCGGTTTTGGACACTCCAAACATCAGTCCGAACCCAATGGCCCAGAATGCCAGGGAACCCATGGCAAAATCCATGAGGTTTTTCATCATAATGTTGATGGCGTTTTTGGCCCGTGTAAATCCGGTCTCCACCATGGCGAATCCAGCCTGCATGAAAAAGACCAGTGCTGCGGCAACCAGTGTCCATACATAATCGGCATGGGTCTGCACCAGACTGATGGCCTCTTTGTTGGATAAGACGGTGGGCGTTTCGTCTCCGGCCCAGACGCAAGTAACACAGAATAGGATAAATAAACCAGAAATGATGAATTTTTTCATGACATGTGTACTCCTTTTATTTTGAATAATAATTTTCTTAATCATCATAACACTTAAGCTTAAATCGCACCTTCCCCAGTCTCGCCGGTTCGGATGCGAACCGCTTCACTCACCGGAAGAACAAAGATTTTTCCGTCTCCGATCTTGCCGGTATTGGCTGATATGGATATAGCTTCCACGACTTGATTCACCAGTGATGAATCGACAACCACATCAATTTTTATTTTGGGGACAAAATCGACCTGATATTCGGCGCCGCGATAAATCTCCTTATGACCGCGCTGACGCCCAAATCCCTTGACCTCGTTAATGGTCATGCCGTTTATACCGATTTTGTTGAGTGCATCTTTAACGTCATCTAGCTTAAATGGTTTAATGATAGCTTCAATTTTGTTCATTTGAACAGGCTCCTTTTCGATTAAAATTATACTGTTTTACCTTCCCGGGATTTTTCTTAATTGTAGAGCAAAAGGAATGCCAAGTGTTTCAAAAGCGGGTCATAAAAAGTGTATCTTATTAGAATAACTTTTAAAATTATTTTGTGAGAGGAAATATCGGAGTGATATTTAACCTACATAAATGTCATATAATGTTTCTGTAAATACAATTTTGTCATTAATGTAATCGATTATAACATTTTTGTAGAATTAGATATCTAAATGGCGCACAATCATTTTTTTGGATATTTTGAGGGGTTGAGTGGGTGAAGAAGTTATGAATTTTTCTGAAAACCCGAATAATTTTCTAAAAATACCTTAAGATATTTTTGGACAAATTCTTTTGCATTCCATTCTGATGAAGAGAGATGATTTTTAAAATTGGGTCTGATAACATACGCTTCGGCATTACATATTTCTCCCCCTTTCATTTCTGCCAGAATGGGAGCGCGCTGATACAGATCGCCTTCGAATGCGTCCAACCGCTCCAATGACGATTCATCCACATCAAAATAGATGACCCCTTCAGTGACTGCATCTGTTGCCGGGATAATTCCCGGATAAGATTCTCCCTTTACCGTAAAACGCGCATATCCTCTCAGGATAGCGTCTTTAAAACGAAACTCACGGGTTGTAACGGCATACATTACATCAGATATCATTAAAGTTCCATAGGTAAAAATCTTCATATTTGATATCTTCCGAAGGTTTATAAACTCAAACACATTTACCGTATTTTAAGATCTGGTACAGTCATCTTTTTTATAGTATGTCCTGGCCAAAAAAAACAACAGCCCGCCGAGTTATCAGCGGGCTGTCAGGGTCTAGGAGTTGTGGTTATATATCGAAATACAGGAAGAACTCGTGCGGATGCGGGCGAAGTTTTACTTCATTGATCTCGTTTTCAATTTTGTATTCGATCCAGGTGTCGATAACATCCTGTGTAAATACATCGCCTTTGAGCAGGAACTCTCGGTCTTTTTCCAATGCAGCCAACGCCTCATCCAAAGATCCCGGCGCTGAAGGAATTTCCGCCAATTCCTCAGGTGGGAGGCCGTAGATGTCTTTATCCAACGGATCGCCGGGATCGATTTTGTTTTCGATGCCATCAATCATGGCCATGAGCATGGCGGAAAACGCAATATACCCGTTACATGAGGGATCCGGTGTCCGGAACTCGATCCGTTTGGCCTTGGGCGACGGTGAGTACATTGGAATTCTGACTGCAGCACTGCGGTTCCGGCTGGAATAGGCCAGATTCACCGGCGCTTCAAAGCCGGGAACCAGGCGTTTGTAAGAGTTGGTGGTGGGATTGGTAAAGCCGCATAACGCCGGGCAGTGTTTCAGTATCCCGCCGATGGCATAAAGCGCTTGCTGGGACACGCCGGCGTACTTGTCGCCGGCAAAAAGCGGTTTATCGCCTTTCCAGATGCTGCAATGGGTATGCATACCGGTGCCGTTGTCATTAAAAAGTGGTTTGGGCATGAATGTTACGGCATGGCCGTATTTATGCGCCACATTCTTTAGCACGTACTTGAACCACACGAGGTTGTCGCCCATTTCAAGAAGCGGCTTAAAACGCATATCAATCTCGGCCTGACCGGCGGTGGCCACTTCATGATGCTGGCATTCGACATCTATTCCCAACTGCTCGAGGGTCAGGAGCATTTCGGTACGAATATCCTGAAACTTGTCCATGGGCGGAACCGGAAAGTAGCCTTCCTTGTGTCTCGGCTTGTAACCCAGGTTGGGACATTCTTCCCGACCGCTGTTCCAGATGCCTTCAACGGAATCGATTTCATAGAAGGCCCTGTGACTGGACGACTCAAAACGGATATCGTCAAAGATAAAAAATTCAGCCTCTGGTCCGAAATAAGCCGTGTCACCGATTCCGGTACTCTTGAGATATGCTTCTGCTTTTTTGGCAATATTTCGCGGGTCTCGGGTATATGACTCACGGGTAATGGGGTCTACAATGTTGCCGATTAAAACAAGTGTCGGGGCTTCAAAGAAAGGGTCCATTTTGGCGGTGGCGGCGTCAGGCACCACCAGCATGTCGCTGGCATGGATGGGCTGCCACCCTCGGATGCTGGAGCCGTCAAAACCAAAACCCTCCTCGAAACTCGATTCTGTTAGTTCACCCATGGGCACCGTAAAATGCTGCCATACACCTGGAAAGTCCATAAAGCGAAGATCAACTACTCTGGCCTTATTCTTTTTTGCAAATTCAATTACTTCTTTGGGTGTCATAATAAAAATCCTCCTTAAAATTTTTGTGGTATAAAGATTCACTATCTTAAAAAAATCGTTCGATTTCAAAAATTAATTCTTTGATTTGCCGACCGGAATTTTTCTCCTCTTTCATCAAATGGTTAAATTTTATCAGCTATCCTCGAACATCCGGATGCACGAGTCCATATCCGTGCTCTCCATGCAGAGACTGGTCAAGCCCTTCGATTTCCTTCTGCTCTTCGATACGAAAGCCGATGGTCTTTTCAACGATAAAAACAATGATCGCCGTGCCGATAACCGCCAGAGCTATGGTAGCTGCCATGCCCAGCAACTGAATGGTTAACTGGTTGAAATAAGACCAAGACCCATTTGCCGATGAAGCCGCGCTTTTCATCCAGCTGTCTCGGATAAGGAAACTGAGCATTAAAACACCCAGTCCGCTTCCGATGCCATGTATCCCGAAACAGTCCAGGCTGTCGTCATAACCCAACTTCATTTTGGCGTTTAGGGCATAGTAACAGGCAACGGAGGACATGGCACCGAGGATCATGGCGCCGTATGGCTTGACCACGCCTGCTGCCGGTGTTATGGCGACAAGCCCCGCCAAAATGCCGGATGCGAATCCCAATGAGGTTGCCTTACGAAAGACGGTGGCCTCTATGATAATCCACGTCAATGCACCGCTGGCGGCAGATATTTGCGTCATGGTTAAGGCACGGGCGGTATCCAGTCCGCTTTGCACCGTAGAACCGGCATTAAAGCCAAACCAGCCCACCCACAAAAGACCGGCGCCCATGAGCGTCATCACAAGGTTGTTCGGATTCATCGCTGTTTTTGGATAACCGTGTCGAGGCCCGAGCATCAACGCCACAATCAGGGCACTAAAGCCTGCCGAAACGTGGATCACAAGACCGCCGGCCAGATCGATCACCCCGGAAGCGCCGGCGTTAAACAGCCATCCATCCGAAGCCCAAACCCAGTGACACAATGGACAATAAACAAATAAAAACCATAAAACGATAAACAAAATATATCCCCGAAAATAGACACGTTCCGCCAGCGCACCGCTGATCAAAGCCGGAGTGATAATGGCGAATTTGCCCTGGAACATTGCCAGGACATATTCCGGTATTCCGTTTTTGATCACATCGTCTATCCCGTTTAGAAAGAAATAGTCATTGTTCCAGCCGATAACTCCGCCCAAAATACTCTTGCCAAACGCCAGAGAATATCCGCAAACCGCCCAAAGCACGCCGATCACTGCCATTGCGACGAAACTATGCATCATGGTACCCAAAACATTTTTTGTTCTGACCAGGCCGCCATAAAACATGGCCAGTCCCGGCACCATAAGCAGAACCAATGCTGTTGCGGTTAACATCCAGGCGGTGGTTCCAGTATCTATCGCCGCACTTTCGGTTGCAAAGGCCAATTTAGGTAAAACGATTAAAACATTTGTTGTAAATAAAATAATAGTCGATTTTATTTTCATCCATCTCCTTTCTAAATAGTCTATCGATTTGAAATAAATCGCTTCCACAAGAGCTTCAGGTATGATTAAATTTTTGGCTGGAAGCTGTTTGAGTGAATTAGGGATCGTTTTGAAAGAACCACATGAGATCTAACTTTATGGATAAAATCCCATGTTAAATTAAAAAACCTTTATTAATAGCCCAGGCAAGTTCTTTCATTACGAGCCATTATTCACGAGTTCTTTCAGCAAAAATTTAATTATACCTGAAGCGGCAATGATTCCAATAAGCTATATGGCATCTTCTCCTTTTTCTCCGGTTCGCACACGGATAACTTCTTCCATGGGCAGAATAAAGATTTTGCCGTCTCCGATTTTCCCGGTATAAGCAGCCTTTTGTATGGTTTCCATCACCTGTTGGACTCTGTCAGACTGAACGATAATCTCGATCTTAATTTTTGGGATAAAATCCACGACATATTCAGCGCCCCGGTAAATTTCCTTATGCCCTTTCTGACGGCCGTATCCTTTGACTTCTGAAATCGTCATTCCCTGAATCCCGATTTCATTGAGGGCTTCTTTGACATCATCCAGTTTGAACGGCTTGATGATCGCCTCTACCTTTTTCATGACCTTTCCTCCTTATGTTGTTAAACCTTGTGACCAATCAGCGGTATCAGTTGCCACCCCAAACAAAGTTCATATGACGTTTGCCAGACTTTCAATTCTTTGTGATTTTTTAGCATTTCACTTGAATCCTTTAGGATCACACCTGTTCACTTTGAGATGCCCATGCATTTTACCCTGATTCACTGCTGATAGGAAGATGATCCTTACGTCTTAAAACCCGGCAAAACTTCTATAATGGTTGTTTTAACCTTCTCCACCTGGTCCGGCAAATCAACTTTTTGTCCATCAAAATCCCTGACATAAAAAACGTCCACAACCTGGTCAACCTTTGTAGCGATCTTGGCCACCCAGATATCTAGCCCACACCTGAAAAGCGCATCGGTGATCGTGTATAGTAGCCCCGGAAAATCATAAGTAAACACTTCAATAATCGTAAAGAAACTCGAACTGTCATTGTCTACGTTGATTTGATGGGGTCTGCCTTTCATGTAACTTTTGGCCGGCCGGTGGACCGTTATTTTTTCTTTCAGCGCCGTCTTTAGATCCAGATCGCCGGACAGCGCAGATTTGAGATGGGCTTGGGCCTGTTGCCACCTCTCCTTTTCAAAAATCTGATCCAACGGCGGGTTGACCTCAAAAATATCAAGGGCAATATTATTCCGCCAAGTGAAGATCTGCGCATCGAGGATATCCAGTCCGTTCAACGTAAATGTCCCTGCAATCTTTGAAAAAAGACCGGGACGATCCTTTGCGCAGATGGTAACCGTTCGGGTATTGGAATCCGTAGTTTTTGTAACGTTCCAGATAAAGTCCTCTGTTCCCATGTTCTTGTAAAGTTCGATATGCTCCATGATACTTTCAGGCGGCGCATAAAGAAGGTATCGTGGAGACATGAGATCGAAAAGTGTCTCCATATCATTCTCGGCATTGTGATTTATGGCAGATCCGAGGACTTCGGCTTTTTTCTTCTCAACAGCTTCAACAGCCTCACTGGTTGCAAGTTCCCCCTTTTCAAGGACATTTGAAATTTTAAAGAAAAGATCCCTTAACAGTGTAGCGGTCCAGTCACTCCAGGCTTTTGGACCGGTGGCCATGCAATCGGCCACCGTCAACAAATAAAGCATTTTTAGATGATCGATATCTTTTATATTTCTGGCACACGAGATGGCTGTCTCTTCGTCATTGAGATCTCTTCGAGTGGCGGTTTTAATCAACAATAGATGCTCTTTTATTAAAAAAGAAACCGTTTCAATATCCTCGGTGGAATAGCCTTTCTTAAGCAATATCGACGCTGCGATCTCGGCACCGCTGATGGAATGACTCACACCGGTTTCACCTTTACCGATGTCGTGCAACAGCGCCGCCCACAATAAAAGATTACGTTTTTTAAGTCTTTTAAAAATATCACTGCATAAGGGAAATTTTGAAATTCCTTCGGATGTGCCGAATCTTTTAATATTCTGAACGGTCCTCAGCAAATGTCGATCAACCGGATAAAGGTGGTACTCATCATATTGAATTCTATCGGAGATTTCTTCAAATTCAGGAATAAATCGGATTAAAAAAGCGGTATTTAACATTTCGTTGAGCACATTAAATGTCGATGACGGTTTAGCTAAAATCCGTTCAAATGATTCAAGATTTAAAACCGAAGAAGAAAATTCTTTATCAACAAGAAATGAAAATTCCCTGACCAGCCTTTTGGCCTCTGCACTTAATGGAATATTCAGCGTCGCGCTTTCTTCAAATATCTTTATCAAAAGGTTCGGATCGCGCAGGATGTCTTCGGAGGAAACAAAGTTGATCATCCCATTTTCCGTAATTTCGAGCCCCTTAATGAGGGAGTGTTTCAGGATCTTTCCCGAGCGTTTAACATTTTTAAACAATCCCAGCTCGTATAGAAACATCAGATGCTGCTGCTTTAAAAATTCCATTTGGCTATGAAGCTTGCTCAAAAATCGTTCCACCGGCTGCTGTCCGTTTTTTTTGCCAAACTTCAGGGCATCAGCCATTTTGATCTGGTATTCAAAATAGAGCTGATCACATTTCCTGCCTGACAAATGATGCAGACAGTTTCTTACGTTACTTATAAACTCAAGCGCTTTCCTCATGGCCTGAAATTCATCATGGGACAAAAAACCGTAATACTCGAGATCTCTGAATTGTTTGAGATTCGATTTCAACCTGGCGATCCAGAGCATGGTGTGATAGTCTCTTAATCCACCCTGGCCCTCCTTGAGATTGGGTTCGAGCAGATACGACGAATCTCCGAAACATTCATGCCTGCTTTGGCTGATATCGATCAGTTTCTTTATGACTTTAGTTGAATGCCTCTTTTTAAACCGTTTGCGAAGATGCTCCATCAAGGATGAATACAACAGCGACATACCGCATACGAAACGTGCGTCAAGAAGGGAGGTCAACACCTCAATGTCATCAACAGCCAATTTAACGCATTCTTTAAGAGATCGTGTGGCATGACCCACTTCTAGACCGATATCCCACAACGGGTAGACAATTTCCTGGATTAGATGCTCGGCCTTGTCGGGAACATACTTCTCAAAAAGAAACAAAAGATCCACATCCGAATGAATGAACTGCTCTTTTCGTCCATAACCCCCAAGCGCAATGATCGCATAGGGATTCTTTTCCATCCCCATTTGGGGCCCCACACGAGAGCTTTCGAAACTTTCAAAAAAATAGTCGTCCAGCACTTGTGCGTGTCGCCTTATAAAGTCAGGCGACTTTCTTTCTATAAAATCGGAAATCAGATGGGCGCTCTTTTCCCGAAGCTGTTCTGCGGCAGGCATATACGACTTTATCTTTTTCGTGCTTGTTAATGTCATTTCAACTCAAACAGTTTCAAAGAAGCGACAATGTTTTCAAAAGGCTAAAGTGTTACCATCTATTTATATCAGCAACAAGTGTGCCATAACGCCATATATTCATAATTAGTTATTAATACAAACAGTTATTCGCTAGGGCAGGCACAAACATAAAAATGATCGCTTACAATTTTGTTAAATTTTCAGCCAATTAATTACAAAAATGTAACCCTCATTCAATTTCCATAATATCTTTCCATATCTGCCCAACATTTTCTCGCATACCACGAAATTTGGTTTCAGAGACTTTGGCAGGTTTCTCTTGAAGGCTGAACTGGTGTACCGCCGATCGATAGATTAGATAGGTAACTTTTAAGAGGTGAGCGGCCTGGTCGTTAATGATACCGGTTTCTTTCAATGTTTCAAGGAGTCTTACAATATCGGTCCACTTTAATAATTCTTTGTACTCGAAAGATCTTAAAAGAACCAGATACTGCACCAAAAATTCAATGTCAACGATGCCTCCCGTATCCTGTTTGAGATCGAAAAGCTTTGGATCATGGTTTGAGAGTTCCTTTCTCATCCGTTCGCGCATGTCGATAACGTCTTTTTTTAATTGGGTCTTGATCCTGGGCCGTGCAAGAACCTCGTTCCGAATTTGTTCAAAGCGTTTGGCCATATTGATATCTCCACTGATGGGTCTTGCTTTGATAAGGGCCTGATGTTCCCATGTCCAGGCATTGTTTGTCTGATAATCCTTAAACCCTTCTATGTGGCTCACCAAAATGCCTGAACTTCCGCTGGGTCGAAGACGCATATCCGGCTCGTAGAGTTTTCCCACAGCAGTATGTGTGGTTAAAATGTGTATGACTCTTTGCCCCAGCCGGGCAAAAAATTGCTGATTATCAATAGGATGCTTTCCGCCATAGGTTTGTCCTTCTGTTCCGGCGTGGAGAAAAACCATATCCAGATCCGATCCATAACCGAGTTCAATCCCACCCAGCTTCCCGTAGGCAATGACTGAAAATCCCTTGCCGATTTCCATACCGCCCATTTGACACGTCGGAGCCCCGTGCTTTTCAACCAAATGGTTCCATGACAGTTCGACAACTTCATTTAAAACCGTCTCGGCAATTTCGGTAAGATGGTCGCTGGTTCGCATCAAGGTCAGGGCGCCGGTGACATCTGCTGCAGCCACCCTTAATGTATTCACCTGTTTAAAAATACACAATTCCTGAATCTGATGCTCGAAATCCTGATTGGATGCCAAATCAAGCCGCTTACGGATTTCTTTTTTAAGTTCCTGCTTCTCCGGAGGACGATAGAGCGTGCGAGGATCAAGGAGTTCATCCAAAAGGACCGGGTGGCGGGACAGAAATGAAACGATCCAGGGGCTGGCACTGACCAGTTTCACCATGTGAACGATAGCCGTAGGATTTTCCAGCAACAAAGCGAGGTAATTGGTGCGTTGCTCGATGGTTTTGATCAGATCGACGATTCGATTCAACACAACGATAGGGTGTTCGGAGCGTCCGACTTCTTTAAGCATGAGGGGCATCAGCCTGTCGAGACGTTGACGTCCGTCGCTGCTGAGGGATCGTGTTGCCGGGTGATTCCGAAGGTTATCCAATAAGCCCTCGACTTCATTGAAGTTCTCATATCCGGCCTTAAGAAGTATCTTTTGGCGAATTTTATTTTCTAAAAGATTTTCCCATATCGCCTCCAACCCGGTTTTAATCTCTTTGGCCTGGCCATCAACAGGCTCTGAATCTTTGGCTTCAAGTAATTTTTCGAAATGAGAATGAACAATTTTTCTGTGTTTTTCTAACTGGTCATCGAACGCTTCCGGAGTATCAAATCCCATGGACGCGGCCAAACGCGTTTTTGCAACTGAATCTGACGGAACGACATGGGTTTGTTGATCTGAAAATTCCTGCAAGCGGTGTTCTGTATTTCGTAAAAAAATGTATGCCATAGTAAGTTCATGACAGACTTTTTTGGAAATATAACGTTCATTGGTAAGGACTTTTAGTGTCTTATGGATGCGCCGCTCCTGAAGCGAAGGCGTAACGCCTCCCCGTATGAGTTGGAATATCTGCCCAAAAAACTCAATTTCACGTATTCCACCGTATCCGATTTTGATGTTATTTGTCATCCCCTTACGCTTGACCTCAAGGGATATTTTTTGTTTCATCCGTCTCAAAGATTCAAATACTCCAAAGTCAAGATATCTTCGAAAAACAAAAGGTTTAAGGTTTTTTAAAAGTGTTTCGCCGGCCTCTTTATCACCCGCCACAACCCGTGCTTTTATCCAGGCGTATCGCTCCCACTCCCGTCCCTGCTCCTGGTAATATGCTTCCATGGCATCAAAGCTCATCACAACGGGTCCGCTTTCACCATAGGGCCTGAGGTCCATGTCGACCCGAAATACAACGCCGTCAGGGGTATTGCCGCCGATGATTTTTATTAATTGCCGACAAAGACGAACAAAAAACTCTTCGTTGCTTATCGATTCCAACCCCCCTTGGGTTATTCCGGTTTTAGGGTAAGCGAAAATCAAGTCAACATCCGAAGAAAAGTTTAACTCCTGACCGCCAAGCTTTCCCATTCCAAAAATGACCAGCCGTTGATGAGATCCGTCGTGTGCAGTTGGAATGCCGTACTTTAAACATTGCCATTGATGAAGAAAAAACACTGCCCGATCGATGCATGCATCGGCCAGAGCCGAAAGATCGTCCATGGTTTCCGAAAGATCTGCCCAGCCGGCCAGGTCCCGCCAGGCGATTCGGACCATGTGACACCATCTGAACCGCCTAAGCTGTCTTGAAAGCTGTGCATCATCTTTAACATCAATCAAATTGGATATCAGTTTTTCACGAAATTCGCCTGTTCCAAATGTTCTTTGGAGGTCCCCGCTTTCATACAAATCTTTTAAGAACTCAGGATCGCGCGTACAGCTTTTGAATACAAAATCACTAAAGGTGAAAACTTTTTTTTGAGTATTAATGAATTCAGAATCATCGGGCAGGAAAACATCTGCATCTTTTGCTGCAGCAAGAAATGCTTCGAATTTTCGTGTGGAATCTTCTTTCAGAAGATGGGGAATTTTGGCATTAAGGTTCATTATCTAACAGATAAATGTAATGGGTTGATGAATAACAACATAACTTCAATCGCGCACATTCAGTTTCCTAAAAATTTAATACTATTGAAGAACCGCTTTATTTTCAATTACTATTTTCCCCTTTCACTCCTTAAGCATCACTTCTAACGCTTCCGGCAAAAATTTTTTCAATCTAATCCAGAAAAACCTATTGTATTTACTATATTTTTATCTATCCTCAGGCAATACCCCTTGACATATATTTGGTTTTACAATAATCTAAAGTCTTACAAGCTTTATCCAAGCGAATACCAGAAGACTTTCTCACAAGGAAGGCCCTCATGTTTGATGTTTGGCCTAAAAGGAATTATATCCTTCCTTTGCAGCCATATCTTCCAATTAAGTAAATGTACTAGCCTGTTACAATAATCTTGATTTATCTTAATACGATAATTCATAAGGAGAGACGACCAATGGCCCCAAAAATAGATTTAAATACCCTCATGGAAGTGCTTCCCTACCAGAGGAAAAGAGGAAAATGGAAGAGTCTTCAACTGGACTGGAAGAAAGAGTGGGAGCGGTTCGACGCCAAAAAGCTCTTTGGGTTCGATCCTTCCAGTATTAATGAACAAAGATTGAACGGATTTAGACAGCGTAAAGAAGCCATCCTGGACGGCAATCACGCTGCGCTTTCCATTCTCACCCGTCTGGTGGACGGACTCTGCGGCTATCCCATAACCCCATCTACCCCTATTGCCGAGGATTTTGCCAAGGCCGCCGCCCAGGGACAAAAAAATTTGTTCGGCACCGAACTGATGTATTTTCAGCCCAGTGATGAGCTTTCCGCCATTGCAGCGGTGGAGGCCATGGCGTGTCAGGGAGGTAGATATGTGGACAATACCTCTTCCCAAGGGCTGGTATTAAAAACCAAAAACCTCTATTCAGTGGCAGGCAAACGCCTGCCGGCAATTATGACGGTGATGGCCCGAGAGGTAAATAAGGGATCGTTGAGCATTCACTGCGGTCACAACGATTTTTACGGTGTTCGCAATACCGGCTGGGCTCAGATTGTTTCTGAAAATAATCAGGAACTCCATGATTTGCTGCCAATCGCCTTTAAAACCGCCGAGTTGAGGCAGGTCATGCTGCCGTTCATGGTTATCGGCGACGGATTTATCAAATCCCATGCCCTTGAAAATATGAAACTTCTTTCAGACGACTTTCTGAAGTATTTTGTCGGACCGCCGAACCGGTTATATCAGCCCGATTTTGAACAAAGATACCTCACCGGAACCTTTACCGATACCGACCTGACCATGGAAGGTCAGGTGGCCCAAGATCTTGCCTACCGTTTTGTCAAGCGAGGTGTTATCGCCGCCATGAACGTAATGAACCAAATCATTGGGACCAACCTCAAGGTAGTGGAATGCTATCGTACCGAAGATGCCGAAATGGTCGTCGTTGTTCTGGGGTCGGCGGCCGGTGTTCTCAAGGATGTGGTTGATTACTACCGGGATGTGCAAGGCTTGAAAATAGGGGTCGTGCGTCCGGTGTTGTTCAACCCTCCCTGTTACGAGGAAATCGCCTATGGTGTCCGCAATGCCAAGGTCATCACTGTACTGGAACGAACCGGCATGGTTCACAATCAGCTTCTCCTGTCCGATTTGCAGGTGGCGCTGCAACTGTCTCAAAGAGCCTATCGCGAAGGCAAGGATGAGCACAAACGATACGCCCGGGACGTTATGCCCACCCTTTTGCATGGGGTTTACGGATTGGGCAGCAAAGATTTCAACAAATACGATGCCGCTGCGGTCGTTGAGAACATGCGGGCCTGTTTGGAGAGCAAACGGGACGATTTTACCCGGGACTTTTATTCCGGTATCGAAGGCCCCTACACCCTGAAACCTTCACCGCTTCCGGATTACAAGGACCGGGAGCTGGGCCTGACCTTTATCGGTATCGGTGCCGAAGGCGTTAAAACCGCCCTGGAAACCGCAGCCGTGATCTATGCCGAAGAAAGCTGCGACGGCCGACGATACATTGAGTCCGGTGCCAAATACGGCGCCGCCAGAAAAGGTGCTCCGGTATTTATGAATCTTCGAATCAGCGCCAGTCCGATTCGAAATGCCTCGGAACTCACGGAGCACGATGTACTGGCCTTTTTTAATGAAAAGTTTCTGTCCGGTGAAATCTTAAGAGACTACGTCGGTGGACTGAACCAAAACGGGCTGCTTGTGATCAACAGCCCCAGAACCGTGGATGAAATCCTCAAGACTTTTCCAGTTGCAATGCAGCAGCGTATTGCCGACAAGAATATCAAGGTGATTGCCGTGGACGCCACCCAGGCCGCCTTGAAACATCTTAAGAAAAATTTGCCCGGCGCAGTAATGCTGGGGCTAATCAATAAAGCTACAGGAATTTTTACGCCCGAGGCTTTTGAAGAGAGATTTACCAGCATCATGAAAGAAAAACTGGGTGCCAAAAAAGGATTTGAGGTTATCGATTCAAATATCGCCCTGCTAAGGGAAGGTGTCGAAAAGGCTCCAACTGATCCCATTGAAGGAATCTGCTCGTTTGCCGCAGAGTCCGATAATCAGGATCCATCGGCGGTGATTGAACCCGACGATTTCGGTCAGGCTCCTGGCGCCGCCGGTCTTCCGGTTACCATGACTGAAAAGGACGAAATGGGAACCATTAAACCGGTGAATTTGATTGACGATTTTCAGGAGACTTTTCGTCAGGAAATGGTTAAACCGATTTTGGAGGGAAAAAAGGTCCCCTGGGACCGGTTTATCCCTGTGGTACCATCCGGCACCAGCCAATATAAGGATGTGAGCTTTATTGGTTCTCAACTTCCGATCTGGGATGCAGACAAATGTATCGCTTGCGGCATGTGCGCAGCATCCTGTCCGGATTCGGCACTTCATTCCACAATCACGGACAAACCTGTCCCCGAAGGAGCGGCTGGCTATTTCAAAGTCTTCAAAAAACCTCCCAAGGGAATCCCCTGGCAGCGTTTTGCCTTAAACATTAACGCAGTTGTTGATCGATGCAAAGGATGCGGGGTCTGCGCCCAGGTCTGTCCGGTGGACGCTTTTAAAATGGTCGACAAGACACAGACCACTGAAACGGATTTTTTTCCCGAAGCGTACCATTATCTGGACAATACCTATGATGCGGCCCAGTATGTAGACCGGATGCCGCTCAACCACCAGGTACTTTTCGTCTTTTCAAAACTGTACCCTGGTAAGCACACCCTTTGTCCCGGCTGTGGTGAAGGGACCATCAACCTTTTGACCTTCTTTGCCCTGGAAAGTTTGCGCAACAGCCCCAAAGGGATCGAAACCTTTTACCAGGGACTCAAGGTTCTCTCGGATAAAAACCGGCGGGCCATCGAGCATATGATCGATCGCGGGTTTACCATTTACAACATCAATGCCACCGGCTGCAATGAGGTATCGGAACTGGTCAATCCTTTCAACGCCCGGATTTACCAATCAGGTCATTACGGTTTTGGCACTGCGTCGGCTGCGGCACTGGGGTCCAAGTTTGCCCTAGATCAGGCCTATGCCAACGGCTTCAACGATGTGTTGAGCAAGATTATCGTGTTCGCCGGCGACGGTGCCATTTATGACATCGGTAACGGCCCCTTCAATTATGCCCTGGGGGAAAATTATGATATCACCTGGGTGATTTACAACAACGAGGGCTACATGAATACCGGTGCACAGAAATCCGGAGCCACTCGCTTCGGGTGTGACCGTTCCACCTCGCCCATCGGAGATAAATTTGCCGGTAAGACGACGCTGCATCGACGTATCGTCAGCCAAGCCACGGCCATATCTCATGTCTATTCGGCCAAGCTCACGGTGGACAACCCCTTTTACGCAATTAAAATACTGAAAGAGGCCATCGCCTATTGCGGCCCATCGGTAGTGGAATTTTTCTCTTACTGCTCACAGGGTCAACAGAGCCATGACTGGGCGGGCCCATTGGTTTCCAGGATGATGAACGAAGCCAGAAACTGGCAGATCCAGGTGAGAAGACCGTTTCAAAAGCTTGATATCTCTGCAAACCCGGAACCAGACCAGGTGTTTCCAACAAAAGGTAAATCTTTTAAAAAAGGTGTTAAACGAGATCCGGCGACCTTCCACGATGTAGTCGGCATGCTGGGCCAGTTTCGTCGACACATCCTGTCCCAAGAGGAGGATGTCATTCCCGAACTGATTGAAGTCAATGAGATGGTATCCCTTTTCAGGTGGATTCGTAACCAATGTCTGGCAGGTTACCGGGATGCCATGCCCACGGAAGAGGAGGTTGAACGCATCATTATGGAACGATACAAGTCATAAAACCAAACTCGGGGGGCTATTAAGGCCTCCCGAGCTACATGGAATGGATTACGTATTAGAATAACAGGATAATGGTTCTGGTGATAGAAAAAATTCGCTTGGGAACCGGAAGACAGATCTTGTACTCATATGGATCTGGCATGAAACAAGACCGGATTCTTTTTTAAATAGGGCACCGGCTGAAGCCACCGGTTCTGATGCCCATCGTAAAACCATTTATCCGGGAATCCACGGCGTCTCCGAAAGGAAGGATTTTCCGCCCACCGTAAGAGATCCAGGTATGCTTGGTGAATTTTTCTGAATGTATCGGCATCTCCACCTAAATCGGGATGGTGTTTCTTCGCTTGAAGCCGGTAGGCACTTTTAATGATTTTTTCCAGTTCAGGAGAATTCAGCTGTGGCTTGCCAAGCTTTAGACAGGTTAACGACGATTTTTTTAGGAAAGGAATCTTAAACTCCACAGGTTCGACTGAGCGATTTAACATCTTTTGACGTTTGGCTTTTTCAAGTAGGTACCGCGTGGCCAGGTAGTGGCGCCTCGTCCTTTTTTTCTCCGCCCACCAATCATTTCCCAACATATCCGACATATTGCTGTAATCTTCGGCAGGCTTTTTGCCTGAAGAGCGCGGATAGATGAAGCTGAAGATTTCTTTGGTATCATAGGGAAGAATATCCATTACAATTAATACGTCTGTAAAATAAAACGATCCATAGCGTGTATTTAGTGCTTTGAGTAGTCCTGTTCTCATATCAAGCGTATATCGCAATTTCTGACGGCAGCCGATAGAGCAATACTTTCGCTTGCCGATATCGTCACTAGTACCACATGACAGGCATTTGTTATTTTTCCAGTCATCTGAACCGGATCTATTGTTATGTGTTGAGTGTCTGGCCATAAAATTAATATTTATTACTCAGTGTCTATCTAAAAATGAGGATTTTTGTTCAATATCAAGCCTCCGGCCTGTGGAGCCTACGCCCCTGAGGGGCATGCGAAAAAAATAACCACAGACATATGTTAAATATTCCGAGGATTATTTTTTGGGCATACCCCCAGAGGAATGGGCTCCGCCCCAGTTGAATAGGCTACGCATTCAACGGGATAAACATTCCACAGGGTAAGCGCAGAGACTTGTCCGCCTCCGGCGGATTGGGCAAAAAGACCATTTTGGGATGGACACTATTTGATGTTTCTTTCCTTTTTAATGGTCTCATAGGCTTCCTGGATTTCGCGGAATTTGTCATTTGCAAATTTTGTAAACTCTTCGGGAAGACCCTTTGATGCAATCTTGTCAGGATGATAATCCGATACAAGCTTTCTGTATTGTTTTTTTATATGTTCATTAGAATCGGTACTGTTACACCCCAGAGTCGCATAATATTTTTCAACATCGTGAATATATTTCGACTTGAGTTTTTTATATTTTTCATCATCGAAATTGAATATTCTCACGGCAGACAAAATGAGTTTTTCTTCACTCGGACTCAGCGCACCGTCAGCCACGGAAACCCGGAACAATATATCGATCATCAGGTCGAGCATCTGATACTGTTCGCGAAATTGGCTGTAAAACTGGGTGGCAAAATCATCGAAATTGTTCGGGGATTCAATGGCTGTATGAAAAATGTTGGTTGCAAGGCTCCTGCTTTCAGGATTCAGATTTAAATCGTATATCATGAATTTTTCAACTGCGTCTATTTCTTCTCTGGATACCTGGCCATCTGCTTTGGTAAGTTTTGCCAGCATTGAAAACGCTGCAACGAAAAAGGTAAACTGGGCTTCTTCTCCTGCTGAAAGACGGACTCGTTGATCCATGTAAACCGTCTGAGAGTTGGAATCAAATGCATGCCCCAGCGCTGCACCTGCAATTGCACCTAAAGGACCGGCCATAGCGAATCCGATGGTCCCTCCGATGATTTTACCGAGCATACCCATCAATATCTCCTTTATTATGAGACCGTTACAAAACACACCTTTTTGCCCAATTTCTGCGTCAGACTCAATTTTTAATCCTCAAAATACTCAATGTATTCCTGTGGTTAAAATTTTCGTCTTCCCCTCCGGGGCGTAGGCCCTACTGGCCGGAGGCTTGACCTTGAACAAAAATGAGCATTTTTCAAAGGTCTTATTATGTAATTAAGCCTTCATGGTGTTTTTCTTTTAAAACATTGAATATCAGCATATCCTCCGCTTCCAGGCCGGAGGGAAGAGCGAAATGGATGATTTTTTTAAAGCGGGTGCTTTTTGAGTGCCTTAGGGATCGTTAGAAAGAACAGGCGCAACCCCACATCTCATCTATAAAATAAATTTTAAGATTGTGTGGCAAACCGATTAATTTTTCATAGATGGGTTCCTGTTCTTTCTTTATGAGCCCTTGCCACGAGTTCACGCGGTTTAAAAAAAGATTATCCATGGAGCGACTAATTAGAAAAACTCTTCGAAACCTCAGTTCTATAACATTTTGGATCATAGGAAACAACACTGCAGTCAAATTTCCAAGATGTTCGGCCTTTCAGGCACTGCCAGACTCAGATATCGATCATTTTCTCTGAACATCAGCTTTTTGTCCACCATCATCTTTAAAAACGGCTCGATCCTGTCTGACGGTACCAAGGGAAAACGGTCAATAATTCTTTTTAATGCACGGTGTTTTTGACAAAAAAGATATATGGCTCTGCTTGTTCCTTCCAAGCGGTGTGTCAAGGGTTCGCCGTCAAGCCTCCTCTGGCGTATGATCAAAAAGTTCCTACCGTCTCTATAACTTAAGATTTTTTCATGTTTTGCCCCCTGATAAAGTTTTGCATAGGCTTTTTTCCAGTCTTTCAGCTTTTTTTTAACCGGTTGCCAGAGTCTTTTCTGATGCCCGATGTCTCCTCTATAAGCCTGTATGGTAAACTGCATCGATTCGACAACTTCCTGAGGGAAAATACCGGCGTAATTTCCGTGGTTAAACACGGCCTTGATACCAAAAGTTTCCGGATTCTGCCACACAGAACTCCCGAGACCGAGCCAAAAGTGAACCATCCGAAGCGGTCGAAACGAAAAAGTAAATTCAAGATTTTGAAGTGTCTCGGCCACATCCTCCTGATCACTCTCCGGAAAATGCATAATAAGGTTTGAGGAATGTCGAATCCCCAACATTTCACAGTGTTTCATGATTTCGATATTCTGAATTGCTGTTGTCCCTTTGTTCAGTTTTTTAAGAAGACGTGTACTTAATGCCTCGATGCCGATCTGAACCTCTTGCATGCCGGCAGCATGCATTTCGCAAAGATCTCGTACTGGCGTCGTGGCCCGGATCTCTCCAAAAAGGCGAAAATCTTTTCTTAATGTTTTAATCTGTTTGAAAATGGCCCGAGATGTTTTCAATGGAAGTAAATTATCCGTAAATGCCACGGAAAGTGTTTTATGTGTTGTGGTAAGATCATCAATCTCTGAAACCACCTGTTCGGGTTGTTTTTTCCGGTATCCGTCCCACTGTAAGTTGAGGTTACAAAAAGCACATCCTTTAGATTTCCGGTCTTTATTTTTATTTTGCCACCAGCATCCTCTGGATATCTCCATGGGCAGGGTGGGGAAAAAGTTTTTTTCAGGACCGAATGATGTCAAAAGCTCAAAGTAATCGCTGTAATCCGGGGGGTTAAGACCGGATAAATCTTTCATCTGATTAAAAAAATACCTTGTCTCCTTTTCGACGGGTCCCGGCATGACGATCCCTTTAACGGAAGGTATTCTTTTTTTCCCTTCAAAGTCTTTAAGGCAAGAAACCAATCGGCTCAAAGGGATCTCTCCCTCACCGTTCACTACAATATCGATTTCCGGAAACACGTTAAATATATTTCGGATGGCTTCTCCCGTGAACATCGACCCGCCCACAACGATGAGAAGGTTTGGGAAACGTTCTTTAATCTTCTTTATAAAATAAAGCGACGCCGTTAACTGACATAGACATATCGAAAAACCGGCCAAACCATATCCTCGCCAGTCCACGCTTTGTATAAATTTTTCTGAGACCTCCTGAACCTGTCTCGTTACGGAATCAAAACTAATGTCCCGCAACAAAGTTTTACCCTTGGCTTTTTTATAAAAAACTTTTTTAATGCCTTCTAAATTTTCAGGATATAACAGGGCAGCGTAAACGGTTTCAGCCTGCCATGTTTGCTCAGATATGGCTTGATAGTGCCTGTATCCGATGGCCTCGGCCACTTTTAAATATAAGTGATGCGCATCAACTTTAAGTTCCGGAAACTTTTTCTTAAGATGTGCCTTCAATGTTCCGATTTGAATTGAAGGTCTGTTGTAAAGCGGCCAAGGTGCTGAAATGAGAGCCACTTTCTGAAATGGGGTTGTCTTGTTTAATTTCATCGTCATTCACTAAAATGCATAATAAATCAAACACATGAAATATTGTTCCCGTTTTGTTTACGATCAATTAGGCTTATAATATCATGTGCTTTAGGCCCGCAATTTAAAATAAGATCGAGTGCTGAAAGATTGGGGATGAAGTCTCCCCAAAGTTGCGGGTAAATCGGTGACGGTAGTCTGAAATCATTCAGCTTTATCCCTGCTGCCGATAATCGGTCAGAATCGATATATTTTCTCGCAGCCTTTTGCACCAGCAATTGCGAAGCTCCCAATTTGCTGCAAATCTCTAATAGAAGTTTATCCCCTTTCGCACGAATCCCGAGTTCAGACGATAAGATGACATTTGTGTCAACTTGAAGTTGTTGCATTAGATAACGGACAATCTTCAGGTTTAAGTGGATGAGTTTTTCAAATTTTGTTGAAAAAAGATCTTCTAAAAAATTTAGATGTTCCCTGAAATATGGCGCTTTGATATACGCATTTTTCAAGCTATTCAAATGTTTTTTTGCCCATCGGCCGTCATGGTTTATCCTGACGGCATTGATTTTTTGAAGTCCCAGGCCTTTTTTTATTACAGGCACGGTCATCCACAGGCTTCCCTGGGCGTTTTTAAATCGGTTTCGGGTAATCCATGTGGTTCCCCTTGGAAACTGGACATCATCCAAAATTACAAAATTATCAGAAAGATATGCTTTGTAAAAAAACCCGACAAAGGGGAAAAAATAAGGCTGATTTACGGATATCATCATTTTTTCGGTTGACATTTTTTGGCATACAGCGCCATATAAACAGGCAATCAGGGGGCTTATATATGTTCACTGCTCTATAAATAATGCTTTTTTAAATGCATAGAGGTATCTGATGGATATCGATGATATTTATAATCTCATTCCGGATTTTATGTGTACCAATAGGTGCCTTGAATGCTGCCAAAACTTTGGTGTGCCGTCAAGAACCAAAATTGAAGACGAAAGGATAAAGGTGTTTCTTAAGAAAAATGCCATGAAACTTGGAAAAGCGCATGGAACCACTTGTCCGTACTTAAATGAATCAGGCTGCACAATTTATCTTGTCCGACCATTGATTTGCCGATTATACGGAACATCCCCGAACTACCGCTGCATAATGGAAGTCGCTCCGCTCAGGCTTCTCCACGAAGATGAGGAGGCGGAAATTTTCCATTTATACCAGACCTATTTTTTCTAACCTAAATTGAGCGTTTCAAATAGTGACAGAACAGTATAAATTAAATTAATTCATTATATTACATAGCATCTAACGTCTAATAAATTCACACCAGCTTAAGCTGTCCCCCACAGTTTTCACAAACCAATAGACTGTCTAAAAGTTTCGATGTAGAATCAGAAGGATCCATGGTAATGAGATCTTCAGGCATATGGATCGACATACCACATTCCAAACACATGCATTCCATTACGTTGCTCATTTTGTCACACTTTTTTTTGTAATTATTAATTTAAGATGTATAACATTATTTTTGTGTGATCTCAACGATTTCACACATCCTAAAATTTTGGATCACGCTACGATGTCTTGGTTCATATCACCTTTTTTGAAAATACATGGCTGTGATAATTGTTTAAAGCAAAAAAATTTTGTAGACGTTCTCAGTTTTACAGTGTAAAAGTTTTAATATAGCAAATTCATCCGGTTTATTCCACCTAAAGGAGCTTAAAATGTATGAGATAATTGCAGATCCTGACGATTACGCCATTGGGGCTATAGAGGAGGGGTTTGGACATGGTCAAATTCCCTTTTCCGATAATAAACGAAAAAAATGGGCTGAAGAAATCGGTGCCTTTGCCCAAAAACTTGACGGCTTGTCTGATAAAGCTAAAAATCTGCAGAAACTCCTTTTCAGTGAATCCGCCATAATGGCGACACCTGCATCCCTCAAGACATTTAAAGTCCAGCTGTTTAAAATAAACGATGCATTAAATATCGCTTTCGATCTGGCAGAAAAGCTCGAAACCGACATTGTAGAGAAATAAAGTTGATGGCCTTGTAAAAAAATCGTTTTTATGATTCCTACTAAGCCGTCAAAAACGATACCCCAATTGAATTCAAACAAAATTAGAAAAATTTTTGGGGTACCCTTGAATTTCGCTCATTACAGGCGACAGATTATGTGTTAGGAAAGGTTAATTCAAATGAAACAAGATGTCATCGTACGCTTTGCCCCCAGTCCCACCGGATACCTTCATATCGGTGGCGCGCGAACAGCTATTTTCAACTGGCTCTTTGCCCAAAAGAACGGCGGCAAAATGATTCTCAGGATCGAAGATACCGATGCGGAAAGGTCCACAGAAGAATCTATCCAAGGAATTGTCGACGGTTTGAAATGGCTTGGGATAACCTGGGATGAAGGACCCTATTTTCAGTCACAGTTTATCCGCGAACATCTCGTTGCAGCCCGTAAACTTTTGGAATCCGAACATGCCTACAAATGTTTTTGCACCATAGAAGAACTTGAAAACAAGCGCCAGGAAGCACTGAAACAAAAAAAAGATTTGAAATACGATGGCACATGTCGTCAATTGACTTCGGATGAGGTTACCGAAAAGGAAACCGCCGGAGTCCCATACACCATCCGCATGAAAGTTCCAATAGGCGAAGGATCCGTCTGTTTTGAGGACATTGTCTATGGAACCATTGAATACAAATATGAAGCCATTGAGGACTTTGTTATTGTCCGTTCCAACGGTCAACCCCTTTATCTTTTGTCAAACACCGTTGATGATATCCGTGATCGGGTGACCCATATCATTCGCGGACAGGACGGGCTATCCAATACCCACAGGCAGATTTTGATCTACCAGGCGCTGGGGGCCCCTGTTCCGAAATTTGCTCATATGTCGCTCACACTCGATCCTAAAAAAGCCAAGATCTCGAAGCGAAAACATGGTGAACTGGTGGCCGTCCATTTTTACAAAGAACACGGCTTTTTGCCATGGGCATTGGTAAATTTTTTGGTCCTTTTAGGTTGGGCAACCCATGAATCAAGAGAAATTTTTTCAAAAAATGAGCTGATCGAAGCATTTTCTTTACAAGGAATCAATCGCGCCAATTCCATCTTCAATGTCAACAAGGATGATCCAAAATATTTTACCGATCCAAAAGCCATCAGCATCAACGCCCATTACTTAAGAACCATGCCGGTTGAACAAATTGAGCCTTATGTTCGGTCTGAACTGGAAAAAGAGGGAATCTGGGACATGACGTATGAAAGTACCAAGCGCCAGTGGTTTTTGGATACCATTGAACTGATTCGAAGCCGGTTTCATGTGACCACCGATTTTGCCACACGAGGCCGGGCCTATTTTTCAGATGATTTTTCTATCGAAGATAGAGCTTTGAAAAAAAATATTGTTAAGCACCCACAGCTTATAAAATGGCTTCCAATGCTGGCGGATCGTCTGGAGGGTTTAAAGAATTTTACAACCCACGAAGCCGAGAATGTTATTCGGGAAATGGCGGAATCTCTCGATATCAAACCCGGCGTGTTGATCAACGGCATTCGAACCGTTGCCACCGGCCAGCTTGCCGGCCCGGGGCTGTTTGATATTTTGATCACCATTGGTCAACACCGGGTAGCGGACAGGCTTCGGAACACCCCCGCACTTTTTGAAAAACATTTGAATTTGTGACTTGTTTGTACTTGATTCTCGATATTTTGTAATCGTTTAGCCATTTGAAACAAATCCATTTTAAAAAAGCTTCAAGTATGATTAAATTTTCGGCTGGAAGCTGTCTGAATGGATTAGGGCTCGTTTTGAAAGAACCATAGACGATTTTACTTTATGTTTGAAACGCCTCGTTAAAGCAAAGACCTTTATAAATAGCCCGGGCAGGTTCTTTCATTACGAGGCCTTATTCATGAGTTCTTTCAGCAAAAATTTAATTATGCCTGAAGCGGCAAACATTTCAAAAGGATAAATGTTTACGATATTCTGAATTTCAACAATCCCTTTAACTGATGCCATAAAGACAAAAGAATGGAACTTTTGATATGACCAAACCCGAGTCTACCCCTGCTTCTAATTTTATTCGAAATATCATCGCCGAAGATTTAAAAAACAACAAAAACGACGGCCGTGTTGCTACCCGTTTTCCGCCGGAACCGAACGGTTATCTTCATATCGGACATGCAAAATCCATCTGTCTTAATTTCGGCATTGCTGATGAAAATGAGGGGGGGACTTGCAATTTGAGATTCGATGACACCAATCCTAGCAAAGAAGAAGTGGAATATGTGGAATCCATAAAAGAAGATGTTCGCTGGCTGGGATTCGATTGGGAGGATCGGCTTTTTTATGCCTCCGGTTATTTCGAACAACTCTATGAATATGCCACGCAATTGATAAAATTGGGAAAAGCCTATGTCTGCAGTTTGACCGCCGAAGAAATCAGAGAAACTCGGGGTACGCTGACAGAACCAGGAACCGAAAGCCCTTTTCGTTCACGATCTGTGAAAGAAAATCTGGATCTGTTTGAACGGATGAGGGCCGGAGAATTCGAGGACGGAGCCCACGTACTTAGGGCTAAAATCGACATGGCCTCTCCTAATGTAGTGATGCGTGATCCGACGCTCTACCGGATTAGAAAGGTTCCGCATCACAGAACCGGAGACACGTGGTGTATTTATCCCATGTACGATTTTGCACATTGTCTTTCAGATTCTATAGAACGAATAACCCATTCTCTTTGCACCCTGGAATTTGAAAATAATCGTCAATTGTACGACTGGATACTCGACGAACTGGATGTGGATTGCCATCCCCAGCAAATCGAGTTTGCCCGCCTCAATCTCAGCTATACGGTTTTGAGCAAGCGTAAACTTGTGGAGCTGGTCCAAGGGAGACATGTTTCCGGGTGGGACGATCCTCGAATGCCCACCATCAGCGGACTTCGTCGACGGGGCTATACACCGAAATCGATACGTAATTTTTGCGAACGCATCGGTGTTGCCCGGCGGGACAGCACAGTTGACATTGCACTGCTTGAATTCAGTATCAGAGAAGACCTGAACAAACAGGCACCGCGGGTCATGGGGGTTCTGCGCCCCTTAAAAGTTATCATCGATAATTATCCGGAAAATCAGGTCGAAGAGCTCGACGCCCTGAACAATCCCGAAGATTTGGCCATGGGCACACGGAAAATTCCTTTTTCACGGGTTATTTACATCGAACAGGATGATTTTCTGGAAAATCCGCCGAAAAAGTTCTTCCGTTTGGCCCCCGGCCGTGAAGTACGATTGCGTTATGCCTATTTTATCACCTGTGTAGACGTTGTTAAAGATGAAGAAACCGGCCAAATTATTGAACTTCATTGCACCTATGATCCGTCCACACGTGGCGGTTCATCCCCGGATGGACGAAAGGTCAAAGCAACGTTGCACTGGGTTTCGGCCTCTCATGCTATCAACACCCAGGCGCGTTTGTATGAACATCTTTTTGTAAAAGAAAATCCCGACGAAGAAAAAGATATCGATTTTAAAACACATTTGAATCCAAATTCTCTGAAGATATGTCCTTTTCTTGTGGAACCCAGTCTGGCAGGTGCACCATCGGGCAGCAGATACCAGTTCGAAAGACTCGGATATTTTTGTGTTGGCTCCGCAGATTCTTCTGACACCCCCCTGGTATTCAACCGTACGGTAACATTACGGGATACATGGGCAAAGATACGGACAAAACAATAAAAACTACAGTAAAAACTGTCATATAAGACAGGCCTTGGTTATTCCTAAAGGGGCTTTGTTTTGTTGAAAGTTCATTTTAGAAAATAGGAATTAGAAAATAGAAAAATATTTTTAAAAGTGTTCATCAGTGGTTTCTCTGATCCCTGGTCGCCTCTGGCGCCGCCGATCCGAAGGATTCCGGATTCCTTCGGAAAGGCGGAGTAAACCTCTTTCCTGTTTTCTCTTTCCTATTTTTTGACACAATACTCCCAGGTAGAGCCATTTATCTTTAACAGAGCTAACAGTACCAGGTTTTCAATGCAAAATTTAATTGAAACGAGGTGAAATTATGCCGATCTATGAGTTTTATTGCGAGGATTGCAACACGCTGTTTAACTTTTTTTCAAAAACCATTAACACAACCAAAAAACCCAAATGCCCGAAATGCAAGACAAAGACACTTTCAAGACAGATATCCCGGGTTGCGTTTACAGGGCGGGCCAAAGAAGGCGGCGATATGGACGACCTTCCTTTTGACGAAAGCCAAATGGAACGGGCCATGCAAATGCTGGTCAGCGAAGCGGATAAAATCAATGAGGAGGATCCCAAACAGGCGGCCAATCTGATGCGAAAACTCTCCGATATGACCGGAATTAAACTCGGAGACGGGATGGATGAAGCGTTAAGACGGATGGAAAAAGGTGAGGACCCGGAACAGGTTGAAGCTGAACTGAGCGATATCCTGGAAAAAGAAGACCCCTTTTCCCTTTCCGGTAAAAAAGGAATACGCAACCAAACAAAACGCAAAGAACCTTTTAAAGATGAAACACTCTATGACCTTTGAATCTAATTTATTGAAACTTAAACATTTATTGTAGAATCATCTCCCAAAGAGTTGATCGATTGGTAAGTGGCCAAGGGTCCAAGGATTCAAGGCCCGCCCTGTCGCGACGCGGTGATTAATTAAAGTATAGGCTAAGCTTCATAATAATGATAGTTTATTGACAATATAGTAAGGTTAATCGGTCTGGGCCAGGGGTTCGAGTGAAAACGCTTTAAAAACAAACAGCAAAGATGTAATACCTTGATCCTTGGAATTACTTTAAGATCATATTTTTATAAAGATAGAGGATAAAGGGCAGAACAAACTCTAATGTTAACGTCATCTGAATCAAAGCGTGTACAATCCTTTTATCTCTTGACCCCTTGAATCCTCGAATCCTTTTCTCCAACTAA
>Ga0210123_1000250_pt1 | contig 35579 bp, 32 predicted proteins | sample Muzzi_PWB_D2_FD_185535 | JGI IMG/M metagenome (GOLD analysis project Ga0210123, IMG submission 185535) | Wetland microbial communities from San Francisco Bay, California, USA, that impact long-term carbon sequestration - Muzzi_PWB_D2 (SPAdes) | ecosystem: Environmental > Aquatic > Marine >... | reverse complement strand
ATAAGGTCCGCAAGTACGGTACATCCATGCTGCCACCAGGCGCACCCGACAATCTCAAAGCGCCCACAGTACCCAAATAAACCCCAATGCTGCAAAAGCCGGAGAACTCCAGATCCAGCGTTGCCAAGCGCTTGCAGTAGTCAGGTCAGGCTACGACTGCACCCTCGGCGCCTTGGCTCTGAAGCCCTCCGACTTTTTCAACGTCGGGGCAGCGTACCAATCCACTCGGACGCTTCTCCCGGATTCGTGAAGCCGTCTCGGTCCATACGAATGATGATGCCTGCAGGAACTTAATCCTGCTCTGAGATTTGCATCTTGTCCGGTGTATGAATCTGATTCAAGATGGCCTGGGCAGTTTCGCGCACCAGGGGATCATCATCCTGCTCGGCAATTTGTCGCAGCAGCTTTTTGTCCTTCAGTTTTGCAACTGCCTTTTTACGAATCCCCGGATTGGAGTGCTGCCATCGGGGTACAAATAGATCCTGAAATTTCATAACGATCCTCCTCTCCAGGCCCGCATCCCAATCCCCACGCGGCGATCGGGTTTGAGCCTGCGGTCTTTGGCGCCACATTCATCAACCGGGGTTCACGCATGAATCCATTTACTAAGGGGTTCTGCATTGCAATTCAGGTCTTATTGCACGCAAATGTATCGATAGCACAGAAAACATAAGGTGTTGCGGCAAATTCAATACTCAGCCCGACAGGTCGGGTACGCTGCATTGTGGCAGATAGCACCATCCTATATGATGACGCGGCCACATGTCAAATGGCAAGCGCCTGGGACAACGATTCTAACTGAACGATATTCAGGAACAAGACATCGATCCCGATACCGATACCGACCCCCATACCGAGGCCGCGGCAAATCGGGATCGGGATCGCTATCGAAAAGAGAGAGAGGAACCGTCCGAATCATTGACGCGGTCTGAAAGGGCCGGCGCAGAGGCCGATTCTTCCTGCAGGGCGCTGGTTTCGACCAATGGTCTTCGTAGGGCAGGGCTCCGTCCCTGCCTTTGATGCCTGGCCAGGCGCATCCTGCGTCACGCGGCCGGCACGGAGGCCGGCCCTACATAGGCCCAGGCGGGCACGGAGGCCGGCTCAACGCGAAAAATAATATTTGTAAAGTACATGAATCTGCGGCTGGGATCATCCGATGGTATTTTTAACAATGCCGATAAGCTTTTCCGGATCGAACGGTTTGGCAATGAACGCAATGGCATCCTTGACGGCATGGTCCCCGTCGATGCCGCTGATGACTATGACCGGCGTATCTTTCAAGGCCTTATCCTGCCTTAACTTGCGGTAGAACCGGGGGCCCCATTCCCCAGGCAATTGCAGATCCAGGGTGATCAGATCCGGATTTTCTTTTTTAACCACCGCCAAACCTTCCATCGTACTTCCCGCAGTACAGGTGGCATACCCGTTGTCTCCAAATACCGCCTGTAAAAATTTAACCACCGTGGGATCGTCATCGATAATCATGATTTTCTTTGGCATAATGATTCCCCTAAATTGGACTTATCTTTTCGAATGGCATTGGGCGCAAAGGATAGGCCCTTTTTCCAGGTTTATATGGCACCCTTTGCAATTCTGGTGAAAAGCTTTGGTCAGTTTGGGTTTTCGCCCGGCGTCCCTTGGCCCGTGGCACTCAGAGCATGCCTGGTCCTCCGACGACTCCCCGTCCAGCTTCTGCCCGTCCTCACCATAGAGATGATGACACTCGGCACAGTCATCTATGCCGGCGTTTTCATTGTGGGTGTCATGGAAAAAGGCAGCCGGCCCGCGTTGCGGCCGATCAAATGCATCATTGCCTACAAAAGCCATCTCCTCCTGGCACAACGCCGGCGCCACCATCGACACAAACACCGCCAATACCGCTACGGCAACACAAACCGACCTTTTCATTTCCACCCCCATATCCACAATCCCTGCTGACTGCTATTGATTAGGGCCACCATTCCAAATCCCATGGTTTGAGTGGCTTCCCGCCGAAATTCAGCAACCGGCCGCCCCTATCGCGGCGAGACACCGCTCCCACTGTACCAATCTCGTTATTCAAAACTCCCCTGAAGAATAAAAGCCGTCTTAGGAGCGGCTCTCAGGTCCAAGATCAAGGCGGAGGGGCAATTTTAACCGCAGGCGTAGCCCGGCTCGAGGATTAAAATTGTCCCTCCAACGCAGAGATTGGGCCTGAGAGCCGCTCCTAAGACGGCTTTTGCATGCATTCATATATTATATCCCCAAAAAACTTAATATCCAGCCCAATTTCATAGTGGTGGATGATATCATGCAGCCCGCTGTGGCAGTTGTGACAAGGGGCAATGAGGGTTTCGGCCCCCCTTGATTTGGCATCGAACAGTTGTTCGGCTTTTATTCGGTTTCCATCCAGGCGCGTCTTTTTGTACGGCGGTCCGCAATTGATCACGCCGCCACCGGCGGCGCAGCAATAGTTGTGCTCCCGATTGGGATGCATCTCGATGAGCTGCTCGCATAATTCATGCGCCACATAGCGCGCCTTTTCGTGCAAACCTCCGCCGCGGGAGACATTACAGGGGTCGTGCAAAGTTACCGGCGGTTGATACTTGCGGGCGATCTTGATGCGCCCCGATTTGAGCAGATCGTAGTAAAACTCAATGGCATGCACAATGGGAATGGGCGGCATGGCCCAGCCCAACCAACGGTTGCCCATATCATAGACGGAACGAAATGCATGGCCGCATTCGCCCATCACGATCTTTTTGACCTTCAAACGGGCCGCAGTTTCAAAGTGCGTACGCTTGATGCGGCCCATCATTTCATTGTCCCCGGTGAACATGGCCATGTCGCTGTTGTCCCAGCCGATGGTGGAAGGCATGGTCCAATTGACCCCGGCTACATCCATGATTACAGCCGCCTGGTAAATGAGCTGCGCCTGAAATTTCGGCTCAGGGGCGATGACGGAATACATGATATCGGCCCCCTCCTTGTCCAGTGGGATACGCAGCGTGGGAATTTCCGCCTGGGCCTCCTCTTCCTGCCATTGCAGCGTATCCGGCCATTCATCGCCCTTCACCCACATCTGGTTCATGTGCACGGAATGGCTGTGGGCCGTATCCTGAATATACAACGGCGTGATGCCCAGCTTGTGTACAATGCGCCGGACCACACTCATTAAATAGGCAATATCGATGCCGAAGGGGCAGTACTGCGCACAGCGTTTGCACAGGTTGCATTCGGTGTGGGCAACACGCACGGCCTGCTTGAGAAAATCAACATCCACGCGCCCTTTGTTTTTCACCATGGGCCACAGCGCCTGTTTGACCTTGCCCACCGGTGAAAACCGCGGATCTTTTTGGTGGGAAAGATAAAAGTGACAGGCTTCGGAGCAAAGCCCGCAATGGATACAGGTCTCCACATAGGCCTTAAAGCGCGCACCGGTCTCGCCCTTCAACACACTATTGATTGCCCGCTCGATTTTCTCAGGCGTCAAGCGTGAAATACCCACGTCAATGCCTTCATCCAGAACTTCAGCCTTCTCTTCCTTCACCGGCTCAGCCATGATGCTCGCCCCCATGGATTTTCGGATCTTTATACATACAAAACGTCATACAGCTCGTTTCAGCAATCCATTGTTCACACAAAAACCAACCCCATCTTATCCAACACGCCGATTTGCACTTCTTCGTCTAAAAAAGTTCTCGGTTTTCCGTACCAGTTGAAAATCATTTTCAAGGCCCCTCTCAGGTCCAAAATCAAGGCGGAGGTCAAAGCGTAAGCAGGCGCGTAGCCCAGCTGGATTAAACTTTGTCCTCCAACTCTCTCAATATTCAATACCAAGTCAACCCAGAGCCATCCGGGGCCGGAGGGCGCCAGAGCCAAGGCGTCCAAGGGTGAAGCCGTAGTACAGCTACTGCGAACCCTTGGCAACGCAGGATATGGCGTCCTCCGGCCCCGGATGGCTCTGGGTTTACCAGTCGCGCGCATGTCTTACCTTCCCAAACTCCGACCCCATATACGCCCGTGTCAAAGGAGAAAAAATCATATGGCTCAACCGCGTAAAAGGGATGATGGCCAGCATGACTTCTCCGCAGAACATGTGCACAATGGCCATCCATTGCACGGCATAATGATGATAGGCCAAAAAACCGCTGACGAAGGGGGCCGCCACGATGGCCAACAGGACGTAGTCGGTCCAGTCGGTGACGAATTGAACTTCGGGCTGGGAAATCCGGCGAACCAGGAAGAAGATGCAGCTCAATATCACCAGAACCGTCATGTCGTCGGCTACGGCATCGGGCAGCGTCCACCAGCTCAGTCCCCAATTTTCGTCCCACAACACCATATGGGAAAGCAGAAAGATGGGTGTCACCACCAAACAGAGGTGGAAGACAAATGTCACCACGGTTAAAGCAGGGTGCTTGCGCCAGTTGACCGTTGCAAACGGCACCATCCAGTGCGCTATGGATCGCAGGCTGTACTTCAGGCTCATGTAGGAGAAGATAAATTTTTCTGTCCTTGACGTCAGCATCAGAAGCCGCACCAGACGAAATACAATGCCGCCAAAGAAAAGCACAAACGACACCCACGCCAGGGGTCCGGTCACAATGGAATAGATTGCGTGCATGCCTTTACCTCCCTATGCCCGTGATGGTGGAGATGGGAATAATGCGCCGCCGATAGACTCCGCCATCAACAGCCCGTACCAGCAGCCGCAGACCGTCCGGACTGAATACCGGATCCCAGATCCAATCAAAGCTTTCGCTCCAGAGTTTATCGTTGACCGCTATGGAATATCGCCCGGCGCGCTCGAACTTCACGGCCACCGTCTTTCCGTCGGGGGCAAAGATCGGCGCCCACGCCATATCAAAGCTTTGCTGCCACGGCTTGCCGTCCACCACCACGCGCCATTGCTCACCGTCCTTGGCCAGGGCGGCCACGCATTGACCGTCCGGCCCGAATTGCAAATCCGAAACCATATCCTTGAAGGTGGCCGCCCAGGGATTACCGTCCACCGCCACTGTCCAGCGGCCGAATTGTGGTGCCACCACTGCCGCCAGCTTGGTGCCATCGGCATTGAATTGCTGTTGCCAGAGCTGAACAAAGGAAGCCGGCCATACGTTCCTGCCGTCGCAGGCCATTGCCCACCGCCCGGCGCTGCGCACCGGCGCCACCACTTCTCCGGTGGCCGGATTGAAACTCGGCGCCCACACGCAGGGGTAGGTCTGGTCCCAGATCCGGCCGTTGACGGCAATGGTATATTCATGCAGGTTCAACCGAACCTCGGCCGCCAGTTGACTTCCATCCGTATTGAAGGCCAGGTTCCAAACATTGACGAAATGCTGGTCCCATGCCGTGCCTCCCATGGCGGCGGAAAAGGTGCCGGCCTGGAATTTATGGATTTCGCCGGAATCAGCCTCTTTAACCTGCACGGCGCCCGCAGTATTCCGGCCGGCGGGACTGAGAGCGAAATACGTCATGTTGGCAAAATCGGTCTCCCACGGTGTGCCGTCGAGGACCATGGCATAGCGCATATCCTGCTGTACGGCGACGGCGATATGCTTTCCATCGGTGCTGAAAATGGGGTTCCAGACATATCCGAATCTGGTGTCCCAGGCAGTCCCGTCCACCGCCACCGTCCATTCACCCATATCCGAGACGATGGCAAAAAGACGACCATCGGCCAAATAGCGCAGATGCCAGATCTTGTCGTAGCTTTGATCCCACCGCTCACCGTTGACACAGACACTGAATTCTCCCTCATCGATGTTTACAATGGCGGCCACCCGCTCACCGTCCGGGCTGGCGCATGGCTCTTCAACCCATCGGGAGCCTTCAGCCCAAGCGGCCATATCAATCTGCTTGTCACCACTGTCCCAGTCCCAAAGCGAGGTGTACGTCATTCCTGCCCTCCTGATTTGCAATACCGCAGCAAAAGTGCCTACGGCTCCACATACAATGGCCAGGCACCAATATGAGCATATGCCCATTACATGACCTTGGTAACCCGAACCCCATTGGTGAGTCAACCAAAATGTCAGGTTTCAACTGCTAAGATGGAACTCAAGTGGAGCTGCAGCAATACCTCTTGTCATCCGGGCTATCTTTAGGAGGATTGTCTTTGGGCACATAGACCCGGAAACGGCTACCTTTACCGATTTCGGATTCCATGGCAATCCGTCCTCCTTGCTGACGTAAAATCTGATGGGCGAAGAAGAGGCCCAATCCGGTGCTGTGTTCATATTTGGAAGTAAAGAACGGCGTAAAGATCTCTTCCTGTGTCTCCTGGTTCATACCGATGCCATTGTCCGCCACTTCAAAAACGATGTGTTGCGGGTCATGACTGACGCTGAACACAATTTCGTGGGAATGCTTAGCCGTGTCCGCATGGCAGGCCTCGATGGCATTCTCCAGGAGATTGATCAGGGTTGCACGCAAAATGCCCGCATCCACCTCAACCTCCTTGAGGACGGGATCAAATCGACGTGTCAGCGTAATATCCTGATCGGCGATCTTCGGCATGATGGTCTGGACCACGTCCTCTGAGAATTCAATGGTACCCAGTTTTTCCCACTTCAGGTCTTTGCCTTTGGCGTAGTGGAGAATATCCAAAACCATTTTGCGAATTCGGTTGCCCATAAAGCGGACCAGTTGCCGTCCTTCATCGATACGCGCCTGGTTCCCCTTTGAAAAACCGCTGTCCAGCAGGTACATGCCGCTGTCCAACCCGGTCAGCAGCCCCTTGATGCCATGGGATACCGACCCGATAAGCAACCCCAGGGAGGAGAGCTGGTCCTGCAGCTTGCGAACCTGGGTAATATCGGTGGACATCTCCATTACGTGGGCAATTCTGCCGGAAGCGTCGGGCAAGGGCGCTGTCCACACCTGCATATGGCGGATATCACCGTCCGGCGCCGGCAGCTCCATCTCGCAATGATGGGATCGACCATCCTTGAAGGTCTGGTTCACCGGACAGTCCGGGCAGGCACTGTCCCGGTGCTTGTAAGTCTCGAAGCAATGCGACCCGATGGGGGTCTGAAAGTCCTCGCGAAAGCGGCGGTTGGCAGCGGTCACTTTCAACTCGGTATCCTGCACCGTGATATAGCAAGGCGCTTCGTTGAACAATTGTTCATAGCGTTGCTGGGTGGTGCGCAGCTCTTCCTGAAGCCTTCGAATCTCTGCCACATCGGCGGCAATTTCAACCACCAGTTCCACATCGCCGTTGGCATTGCGAATAGGCGCCGTATGGACGATCACCGGCGTTTGGGAACCGTCCTTAAAACCAACGGTGGCTTGCCTGCGTTGGCCTTGCCCGCTTTGAAATGTGATTTTGATATGATCGGGCGGGTTGTCGTCAGCCTCCAGAACGTATGCCTGGCTGCTGGATCGGCCTATCAGGTCACCCAGCCGGTCCAGATACCGCTGGTTGGCCGCCACCACCTCCAGTTGGGGAGAATGCAGGGAAACGAAGCATGGTAGATCGTTAAAATACTGAATGCCGGTATCGACGTCCGAGGCAATATTCTGCATGGCGGATGCCATGCCATCCAAGGCCTGACCTACAGCAGCCCTTCGCTCGGCCGCCACCAATTGCGCGGATTTTTCTTCAACCAGGCGTTCCAGGTTTTCCGTATACTCTCGCAATTGCCGACGCATGCGGATGCGTTCATGGGCCCGTTTCAGGGAAATTTCCAAGGCGTCATCGTTGATCGGCTTGGTGATAAAGTCAGTGGCCTCCAGTTTCAGACACTCGATGGCCAGATCCATGTCGCCATGGCCGGTCAGCATGATGACTTCGATGTCGGGGTTCGTCCGCTTGATCTGCTTGAGCAGCTCGATGCCGTCCATGACCGGCATTTTGATATCGGTGATGATGATGGGCGGGGTGTGTTGATGAAAAAGTTCCAGGGCTTCTTTGCCGTCGGACGCAGTGAAAACCTTGTAGCCCACATCGGCCAGGGATATCCCCAAAACCTTGCGGATGCCCTCCTCATCATCGACGAGTAGTATTTGCTTGTCCATAGTTCCCTGGAATGTCATGAGGTAACCAAGGGAAAATTCATTGCACCATTATAAACAGTGCGGCTCCCGATCTTCAAGCCCCGGCCATAACCTTTTTGGCCACAGTCAGCAGTGCCTGGGGATCCGGCGGTTTTTCCACATAGGCCGCCGGCTCAGGAACCGGATTGTCCGAACGGGCATTGAGCATCTTCAAATAGTGTTCAAAGGCGTTTTGCCCGACGGCCGAACACATGATTACCGGAATGTGCTGCAATACCGAGTCGCCCTTGAGCGCCTTATACATCAGCGCGCCCCCCTCGCCGGGCATCATTACGTCGAGAACAATCAAATTCGGGTGATGGCACTTTGCCTTCTCCAAACCTTCGGTGCCATTGCGGGCAATCACCGGCTGAAAGCCGCTGGTTTCAAAGAGGGTGGACATGAAGATGCGCATATCCATCTCGTCATCAACGATAAGGATGGTGGGTTTGGTTGACGATATGTTGGATGAATCGGTCATGCCGCTTATTTCCCTTTAGCGGTCAGACGCACAGCCATCGCAGCAGCCGACGGCCTCCTGAATATGAATATCCCGGGGAATTCCTGCCGCCGGCTTTTATACGGCCTTGCCCGGCCGGTTCACGCTGGCCACCGGGCAGGCCGAGCGCAGCACCACCTGTTCGACAATGCTGCCCAGCAAGGCCTGCTCAGGATCGATTTCGCGCGTGTGGTGGGCCATCACAATCAGGTCAGCCTGCCGGTCGCGGGCGAATTTAAGAATCTCGACATAAGGCGTGCCCTCCCAAATCGCCATGGTATATTTGTCAAAGCCTTTCAGCTGCGGAATATATTCTTTATCGATTTTGGCTTTGGCCGCAGCGATGCGTTTTTCGATATCCTCCTGGGCCTTGCCCTGCCCGCCGGGGCCGACCTCCAAATCCAAGGCGTGAAAAAGGTGCAGGTTGGCGTTTACTTCCTTGGCCAACTTAAACGCCCACAGGAAAGCCGATTTGGAGGCTTTGGAGAGGTCTGTGGCGATGACGATATTCGAGAAAAGTTTCCAGCAGGTGGTGCATGGCCGGCTGATAATAGCTACCGGACATCCGGCTCCCTTGGCAACCTTTTGCATGGTGCTGCCCACCACATTGCGGTAACGCGAGGCACCCACATCTTCCGGCCGGGTGTGGGCCCCCATGACGATCAGGTCAACATTTTCGGTACGCGCCTTGCGCAGGATTTCACGGTGAGGGAATCCAACCGCGGCGTCGATGGTCACATTTTCGCTGTCCTTAAGCAGGTCGCCATAGGTATTTTTCATCTCTTCCTTGACCCACTCGATATAATCGGGGTCAACCTGTTCTTCTTCTCCGGTGCGCACATCGGTAACGAAGGGACTGTACCCCCGGGTCGGAATCCCCAGCACATGAAAGACAATCAACTGGGCGTCCCATTTGAGTTCCAGATCGAATGCGACTTTGGCGGCATCGTCGCATACCGGTGAAGCAGTGGTCGCAAAAAGGATCTTTTTAAACATGGTTGAACTCCTCATATTTTGCACTGCGCCGGGGTACCATGAAAACTGAGCTCCCAGGCAATGCTATCAATAAATTCAAACAGCGAATATCCCGTGTCAAAGTCAAATGTATCGACTTTATCGCCGAAGATCACATGCTTCAGGCGGCCTAACCGCATGGGCATATCCAGGAGGAACTCCAACGCCAGCGAACGAATGTCGCTGTTTCCGTCCGCACCGACGCCTTGAAAGCTGTTGTAGATCTCCAATCTCGGCGTACCGGGATGGCCGACCATCTCAACGGTTTTTGCCAGTTCCAAATATTTGAAATCCTGCCAGAGGCATCCGCTTTGCGGACAGTGGCCGTATTGCTCGAGCAGCGAGAGGTAGAAATCGCCCAATTGGGTCAACACCGCATACCGGGCCAGCATCCTGAAATAGCTGCGCAATGAGCATCCATCAGTCACAATCGTCTGATGGCCGAGGCATGCCAGGGGATTTTGAATGCCGCGCTGCCCTTCGGGGGTCAATTGTCCATCGGGCATCAAATTGACACGGTTCATCGCGCTTGCGCACCCCTTCCGCGGTGTCGGTTGCGAACTACTCTTCGGGTTTCATATGATCCGGAACCACCACCATTTTCAGCAGCAATGGTTTGAGGAACGACCATCGGATGCCGATTTTATAGATCTCTTCCATATCCCGGATGGCATCCCAGCAGTTATGACATGGCGCCACCACCAATTTGGCGCCGGTGGCCAGAATCTGATCGCGTTTGGTCTGCAGCCCCTTGTTGCGCTGCTCACGGTAGAGTCCGATACCGTTGAAACCGCCGCCGCCGCCGCAACAGAAGTTATGCTCCTTGCAGGGGGTCATTTCCCGAAAATCTTCGGCAATGTAGCTCATGATTTCACGGGCACAATCGGCCAGGCCGCCGTTGCGGATATAGTTACAGGAGTCCTGGTAGGTCACCGGTTCTTTAATCCTTTTGTCCGGATCGATTTTAAGCTTGCCGGTGCGCAGCGCCTCGGCTACCCATTCCACGTAATGAAAGCTTTCGATGGGGGTTTTGCCCTCCTTCATGCCAGCCCAGTACGGCCCTTCCAACACCGTGGCCCGGTATGCGTGTCCGCATTCCGTCACCACCATGCGTTTGGGTTTGAGACGCTCCATGGCCTGGTATACGCCTTCCACCTGCATTTTGCAGGCGGCCCAATCGCCGGCAAACATGGCCAGGCTGGTCTCTTCCCAGCCTTCGCTGGGAACGGTCCAGTTTTCACCGGCCAGGTGGAACAGCACCGCCGCTTCGGCCAGATCTTCCGGATAGTGTTTTACTTCGCGGGCGTTGACGGTATAAATGATGTCGGCATTGGGCTTGTCGATGGGAAATTCCAGCCCGGGCCAATCCTCTTCCCACTCTTCGCACATCCACTCACAGGTCTCGGTCCAATCCTCGGTGGTAACATCCATCTGCGCCCTATAAATACGGTGCATGCCGGCACCGATCTTCAATTCCCAGGGCACGAATCCCTGTGAATAACATAGCCCGCGAAGGTAGCCGAACATGACCCCCATGTCGATGCCGAAGGGGCAGTAAAGCGCGCATCGATTGCAGCAGGTGCACTTTGACCAGGCCGTATCCATGACGTAGCGCATGAATTCATTGTCCACTTTGCCTTTGCGCTTAACCAGTTCACCCAGGGTGGATTGAATCTTATATGAGGGCACCTGCTCCGGATTGCGATTGTCGGTGAGATACAAAAAGCAGCTTTCGGCACACATGCCGCAATGGGCGCAAATCTCCAGCCAAGTCTTCATTCTGGATTTAAGGCTTTTTTGAATTGCGCCCCACAGTGCGTCGCTGTCGACCTCCAGCGCTTTCATCTCCTCATAATACTGCTTGCCGCTCTTATCCGCCAACAGGGCATGCAATTGTTCTTCCGTATCCACCGTCTGTTTGTTGCAAAGCGTTCCTTCAGGCATGATATGTCCCTACCTTTTGTCATTATAATCGATAGAATACCTTAACTTAAAACTTAACACTTTAAACTTAAAACTATCTTTTACCGCCAATGCGGCATCTCCCCCGCATAAACCAATTCTGTGGCCCCATCACCAAGGCATACTCCTGCCCTTCATCCCCCCACGTTTGATGCCAAAATCCATTCCCAATTGCGCCCGGGACAGGAAAAAAAGCAGAAAGTGGGACAACTTGGTAAATGGAATGGCCATCAACATTATTTCACCGCATAATATGTGGGTTATCAACCAAAAATTATAGTTACCCACCTGCATATGGGCCAAAAACCCGGTGAAAAAAGGCGCCATGGCGATAAGCAGCACCAGCAGATCATAGGGTTTGGTCAGAATGCGCACCTGGGGCAGGGCAATGCGCCGCAGCAGGATAAACACCCCCGCCGCCAGCATGGCCACCGTCAATGTATCGGCCAGCGCTTCCGGAATGGCGGGTAGACTGAAACCCCAGGCAGCCGCCAGCATCAGGTTGTGGCCCAACAGAAAGAGCGGCGTAACCAACAGCCCGATGTGAAAAACAAACACCAGCACTGTAAACCCCGGATAAAAACGCCAACTATGGGTGCCGAAAGGAATGAGCCAGGCTACGATGGAACGCAGGGCCCCTCTGATACCGTATCCGACGTTCTGGCGATAGGTCACCCGGTCGGCCTGCCAGTTCAGACCCCTGAGATACCAGATAAAGCGCCAAATCAGACCCCCAAAAAACACGATAAACGAGATCCAGGCCAATGGGCCGGTTACAAACTCATACATGGTGGACTCCTAATCTATAAATCTTCTTCTGCCGCCAACCCTGCGGATGTGAAGCACATACTAATCCTCGTCACCGCCGCTTAAAAACTTCCAAAATGCCGTCATGCCCACCAAAGCCAATATCATAAGGATATAGATGATGTTTTTGGTGTGCAGCATGAATTCCTGTAATGTGTGTATGGTTTCCATCTTAATCCGACTCCGTATCTTTAAATGGCCGGGCTGCCGTTGAGGCGCCCGCGGTTAATGCGATTCGTAATCCGGATGTTCATATAGTATCGGCATGCGGGTGCAGATAAAACGAAATACGAGAATCCCGACGGTGACAATAAAAACCGAGATGCCGATCTCCATCCAATGCGGAAAGTAGCGCTCACTGGAGGGCAGGTGATAGTTGAAGGCCACCATGGAAATATTGAAACGATTGACGACGATGCCCAGCACCGTCCAGGCGGCCGTCCAACGGATAATTTTGATGTTCCTGTCCCGAACGCCCACGGCGTACATGAAGGCCGGCAAGGCGACAAAGCCCAGCATCTCCACCAGGAACCACGCCCCGTATCCGGTGCCCAGGTAGTGCCAATTATTATCGGCGGCCACGCCGATGGTTTTGATTACAAAGTAACCGGCCAGCACCCATGCGGCTGCTTTGCCAAACCCCAGGGCCAGCCCTTTATTGCCCGCCAGGTGGGCCTCGTCCATTTTATCATGCAGAAAATGATGGGAGAGCGTACTCTCGAAGATCACCATGGAGAGCCCGGCAATGGTGCTGGTGACAAAGAAAAATATAGGCAGATAGGATGAATACCACAGGGGATGCAGCTTGGAGGGCGCAATGAGAAAAAGCGCGCCCAAAGAGGATTGGTGCAGGGTGGAAAGAATCACACCGAGGATGGTCAGCACCATGGTCAGCTTGACCACCAGGTTGCGGGCCTTTTTCAGCCCCAGCCACTCCATGGCCGCCGGCGAAAACTCGATGAACAGCACCGACAGGTAGAGGGCCACGCAGGCGCCCACTTCGAACAGCAGCGAAGTGGTCCCTTGGGATACAAAAAACGGATAGGGTAGCCGCCAGGGCCGGCCCACGTCATAATTAAGGGCAAAGACCACCAGGGCATATCCCAGAAAAGCGGTCAGAATGGCCGGACGGACGGCACTGTGATACCGTTTCATGCCGAAAATATAGACGGCGGCGGAAGTGACATAACCGCCGGCGGCCAGAGCCACCCCCACCAGCAGGTCAAAGCCGATCCACAACCCCCACGGGTTGTAATCGGACAAATTGGTGGTGGCATCCAGGCCTTTGGTAAATCGAATCACCGTAAGGATCAGACCCATAATGACAATCAGACCCGCAATCACATTGAACGGCGTAAAGAGGGTGCTTCGGTTGGCTTGCTGGGACATGGGACTCCTCCTGATATTATGCATCTTCCGATGTCCCGTCGGGGGCATCGGATCCTTTTTCGTCTTTGGCGGCCTCGGCTTCGGCCGCCGCTTTGGCTGCTTCTTCCAAGGCTTTCTTTACTTCCCTGGCAACCGCCGCCTCCTGGTTTTGGGCGGCTTTTTCCATGGCGGCTGCAAGTTTGGCTTCGGCCTCGGCGTTGGTTTGCGCCACGGCTTCATCTACCGCCGCATGCTGTTCCTCGGCGGCAATCTTCTCTTTGCGCTTATTGATGGCATAGATGCCGGTGAGCAGGACAGGCCACAATCCCACCACCATGGGAACCGCCCCCAGAGCGCCTTTGGTGAGTTTGGGTGCCGGCGTATTACCCAGATCTTCGCGCATGCCGACCTCGCCATAGGGTTTACTGGTGAGGTACAGCCAGTTGGTGCCGCCCATCTCCTTTTCACCGTATATGTGATCGACATAGCGGTCCGGGTAATCGGCGATACGCTGGCGAGCGACCTTGAGGAGCGCTTGGCGTTTACCGAACACCAGGGCTTCGGTGGGGCAGGCTTCCACACAACCAGGCAGCAAGCCTTTTGTTATGCGCGGGTAGCACATGGTGCACTTCATGATCCGCGGTGTAAAGGGTTCGTCATACTCATAGGCCGGTATCTCAAAGGGACAGGCGATCATGCAGTAGCGACACCCCACACAAACCTTCTCATTATAAACCACAGCACCCTCGGGTGTTTTGGTAAAGGCTTTGACGAAACAGGCCGACGCGCAGGCCGGCTCCTGGCAGTGGTTGCACTGCTTCTTCACGAAGGTGGGGGCTTGGCCACCGAACTGATTCACCACTGTATAGGCTTTGGCGGTCGTGCGACGTTTTTCCTCCAGTACGGTCAAATCGTCAAAGGGCTTTTCGGGCTTGGGCAGATCATTGACCGTGTTGCAGGCGCCTTCGCATTTTCGACAGCCAATGCAGCGGGTAATGTCGTGCAAAACCGCCATGCTGTCTTCATACCCCTTGAACTCATGGTTGGAGGCCGCCCGGGCTGAAGTACCTACAGCGCTGGTCAGGCTTGCCGCGCCCATCCAGCCTAGAAATTTTCTCCGTGAAATCGACATACGCATTACCTCAAATACTGCTTGCTGTTATTTGCGTTTGGCATGACAAGTTGTGCATTCCCGGGAAACTGGCTTTTCAAGTCCCATCTTGTCATGACACTGGATACATTGTTGGTGATAGGCCGCCATTAGTCCGGGACGTGTCAGGTTGAGCGCCTCGGACGACCGGCCGTGGCAACTGCCGCACTGGGGCGGCTTAACGGTAGCCGGGCTGTTGTGGTGGCATCCCTGGCAAAGGGTGGTGGGTGCGTCATGGAAATACGCTGCCAGGCGATTGTCCTTGACCCCTGCCGCCAATTTCAGAACGATTTTTCGATGCGGCAGGGCCACTGCTTCGTAGTCATGGGTCAGTGACTGAATGGTAACCGTCTCCGGTATCTGATCCACGGGCACGGTCTCCACCACCGGCTTTCTCGCGGCCAGCAGATCCGCCGCCATCGACTTGCTCTCTGCCGAAGACTCATCAGGGTATGGGTTCTCGACCGGTATGTTCATATGACATGTCTTGCAGGCGGCTTCACTGGTGAGGGAACGCCCCTTGACGATGCTGCTGTGGCAACCGGCGCAGGCCGGTTCGGCTTGCTGTTGCTTATGGCAACCGACGCAACTGTTACGGGCATCGTTTTGGTGCATGGCCTGGGCCAGTTTGACTTGCCGCCCCTCCTCGTCGCCTTGAACGGTGTGGCAGGTGGCACAGCTTTTCAGGTCGGCATGGTGGCACTGCCGGCAGCTGTTGTTATAGCCTTCGTGCGCCCGGTGATCGAACGGCACCGGCCGCATGCGGTTGGTTACCGGCTCGGGATTCCCGCCTTTGAGGCCGGTCTTGACCAATACGGCATCAGGCTGGTTGCGCTCCATGCGGGGCGGATCGGCAATTTTTTCCAGCAACGCCTGTTGGCGGGGATCATGGCAACCACTGCACTGGGCAGGGCCGGCGTCCTTGTCCTTGGCCGCCAGTTGGCGATGGCAGGCAATGCAGGCCTGATGGGAAGCCAGTCGATTGGATATACGGTTTTCTTCCGTCTTTTTCTTGTGGCAGTACAGGCAGGCGCCCTCATCCCCTTTGGTGTAATAAAGCGCTTTGGTTTGCGGGTTAAACTCATGGTGGCATGTTTCGCATTTCTTCTCATTGGCTTTGACATGCCGGTAGTGCAAAGATTTATCCAGCGTGATGGCTTGCCAGGTGCTTCGCAGCATGGCATCTTTGATATGGCACTCGCCGCAAGTCACCGGCCCACCGGCTTTGTTCGCCGACTTGCGCTCTTTGTGGCAGCCGATGCATTGGTCATGGTAGACATCCATGACGGCTGTTTTGCTGTTGTCCTGTACGCGCTTGAATTTCCGGGACAGCTTATCCTTGACCGTCTCATGACAGGCCGAACAATCTTTGTTCTGTTTGACCATGGCATCGGTATGCTTGTCATGGTAAAAGGGTACCGGCGGCCTCTCCAAAGGGCCGAAAGACTTCAAGCCGTCAATAACAATCAAATCCGCGCGCCCCAAAGCCAATGCCTCTGCAGGCGGCACTGCCGCCGCCGCGGTCCATACTGCGGCCAGGACAAACACGCCGCAAAGCAAAATGCCCATACCGAACGGGTAGATTTTTTTAATGCCCATTTTTCCGATTCCTTGCATTGAAACTCCTTGCGCCCGGGGCGCGTTGGTCCTGTCTGCTAATGCGCTCCCGCTTTTACCATTTCGTTGGCATCAAGCAGGTCTTGCATGGTGGTTTCATCATATATTTGAAAAGCTGCCGCCTTAACGTCATGCCATAGATCTGAAAAAGCACATCCTTTAAGAAACGGGCAGGCCTTTTGCGACACACAGGCGATACAACTGGAACCATCCGAATCTTTTTGCAGGAAACGGAACACATCGCCCACGGTTATCTCATGGGGGGGTTTTGCAAGGAAATACCCACCGTAAAAACCGCGCTTAGACTCAACTAGCCCGCTTCCCTTGAGTTGATGCAGAATAACTTCCAGGAAACGTCGGGGGATAGCCTGTGCCACGGCAATATCCGAAATTTTGGTCGGACCTTCCCCTTTGCGCTTGGCAAGCTCATAAATGGCCCGCAGGGCATACTGATCTTTTTTATGCGGCAAAAACATGGGGACATCTTGACCTATTTAGTCGGAATACTTGCTGACTTTTATAGTCAAGAAACAAAAGGCGAGTCAATTCTTTTTTTAAAAATATATAGAAAAATCAATATTATACCAAATAAGTAGGAATTTAACCGGCCAGTATCACTCCATATACTGATGCGCAGAATTGATCTATGCATGGGGGGGGTATCCTCCTCATGGGTATGGGTATGGGTATGGCAGGGTGATGACGAATTTACTTCCCTGCCCTTTTTCCGAGGTCACATGGATGGCCCCGCCATGGGCCTCGACAATCCTGCGCGTCAGCATTAGGCCGATGCCGGTCCCTCGGCTCCCTTTGGTGGTGAAGAATGCATTGAATATCTTCGCCCTTACCTCTTCGTCCATGCCGTCGCAAGTGTCGATGACGGCATATTCGACAACGCCGGCCGCCTGCCTGGAGACCAGCTCGATTTTGGCATGACCATCGCAGAGTTCTCCCTGCAGGCAGGCATCCATGGCGTTGGTGACCAGATTAAGCAGGCAGCGATGAATGCCCTCTTTGTCACAGGCCATGGGCGCCAGGCCGGTATCCAGGTTAAGCATCATTTCTATGCCGTATTGCTCCGCCTGAGGCTGCATCAGTTCATACACCTGTCGCAGCGGCAGGTTGGGATCAACGTGCTCGATCTTCTGTTTGCCGGGCTTGGCGATGTTGAGCAGGTCGACGGAAAGCTGCTGAATGCGCGTTACGTTATCCCGCACCATTTGCCAGCCCTGCTTCAGGTAGGTGGCATTTTCCAGTTCCAGCCCTTTTTCCAGCACAAATGCACCTCCGGTTAAGCCCCCGGAAATGTTCTTGATCGCGTGGGCCATACCAGCCACGGTCTCACCCATGGCCGCCATGCGCTCGGCCTGAATGAGCTGGCGCGATTTTTCCTCCACCATGCGCTCCAGGTTTTCCGTATGGTCGCGCAATTGTCTGCGCAGGGTAATGCGCTCATGCGCCCTTTTAAGCGCGATATCGAGGATATCATCGTCAATGGGCTTTGTAATGAAATCGGTGGCATCATGTTTCAGGCTCTTAATCGCCAAATCGATGTCACCGTGGCCGGTGATCATGATGATCTCTGTGTCGGCCGCCTGACGTTTGATCTCCTTTAACAGGCCGATACCATCCATACCCGGCATCTTGATGTCCGTCAGCACGATTTGCGGGTTGGTTTTTTGGAACAGGGCCAACGCCTCCTGAGCGTTGCCGGCCGTATGCACCTGATACCCCTTGTCTTCCAGGGAAAGCCCGAGGACCTTGCGCAAACCTTCTTCGTCATCGACCAATAGGATAGTGTAACTCATTGCACATCCACGGGAATGGGAAACTCGACAATAAAACATGCCCCGCCGTCGGGGTTGTTGCGGGCATGGATTTGACCATGGCATTCCTGAATAATGCCATAGCTGATGGAAAGCCCCAGGCCCGTGCCCTGACCGACCTTTTTGGTGGTATAAAAGGGTTCAAAAATCTTGTTCCGGATCGAGGCGGGAATACCGCTGCCTGTATCGGAGACCTGGATAATAACCGTCCGGTCCCTGCGCTGGGTGGATATTCTGATCGCCTTGACCGAACCCGTTTCAGGCGCCGCGACCCATTTATCTTCTATGGCGTCCCGGGCATTGATCAGCAGATTGATCATCACCTGCTCCAGGCGGCCCGGATCGCCCATGATCATGGGCAGCCCGTCATCGATGTCCCATTCAACTGCTATACCCCGCACTTTGAGCTGCTGACTGAAGATCTCAAAGGCCTGGCGCAGCACATCGTTGACCTGGACTTTTTCCAGGCTGAGATCGGTTTTGCGACCGAATTGCCGCATGTGGTTGATAATCTTGGCCGCCCTTTTGACATGGCTGTCGATCTCTTCCACCATGGTGTAGTGAATTTCTTCATCGATGGGTTCTTTTTTACGTAATTTGCGCATGAAGAAATTGCTGGCGGTCTTGATGACCGACAGGGGCTGATTCAACTCATGGGCCACCCCGGTGGCCATCTCTCCCAAGGTCGCCATTTTACTGGCTTGAATCAATTGCTGCTCCGCCTCCAGGCGTTTGGTAATATCGCTGATGGTCACCAGGCGCACTTGCTGGCTGTCATATTCCGAGGGCGAGATGCGAATGGTGACGTAGCGCAGCTGATCATCTTTGCTGCGGTGCTTGACACGTTCCACCAAAGAGGCGGTCTTCAAACTTTGGACAATCAGGTTTCCCGGCGGGTCCCAGAACAGGTCCAAAAACGGGGTGCCGATCAAATCGGCGCGCTGATGGCCGTAGACAGCGGTCACGCTGTCGTTGCAATCCAGAATATTCAGCGTATCGGGAGATAAGACAAACACAGGATTGGGAATGGTGTTGAAGATAGCGTGATATTTTTTTTCCGATTGTTCAAGCTTCTCTTCCAGTTGTTTGCGGGCGGTGATGTCCAGGTTCATCTCCATGGCGGCGACGATTTTGCCTTCGCTATCCTTGATGGGCGTGGTACGCACGATCCAGTGTTTGACGGTACCGTCCTTGTCGATGCCGGACTCTTCACTGTAATGCGACTCACCATCATCAAATGTCTTTTCCACCGGGCAAACCACACATTTTTGGTCACGTCCCTTGTAGACCTGGTAGCAATGGTCTCCGACTTTGGGATCAAACTTATCCGCGAACTCGCGGTTGTATTCGATGAGCCTATAATTTCGGTCCTGAACGGTTACGATGCAGGGCACCAACTCAAATAACTTCTGATATTCATCCCGCTGCTGATTCAAGGCTTCGGTTTTATCGCCGATGGCACTGCCCATCTGGTTGATGGCCACGGCCAATTCCTGCATCTCATCCTTCTGATTGATCCGGACCGTGGTGCTGTAATCACCCCTTTCGATGCGTCGTGCGCCGCGGATCAATTGGTTGATGGGTGCAATCACGAAGCGCAGAATAATGAAGACGATCATGGCGGCGGTGCTGCAAAAAAGCACCAGGGCCAGAAGGGCCAGATTGGCTTTATGCCCGGCGATCTGCTCATCCACATCCTTGAGCGAGACCACCAGATCCAAGGCGCCGAGCACTTTTTTGTCCTCGTCGTGCACATGGCAGACGGCGGAGCATCCCGACTCGTTGTACACCGGGCTAATGATGCCCATGACCCGGTATCCCTGCTTGGACTTTCTAATGCGAACCCGTCTCCTGAGCGGCACCGAAGTAATGGGCGGCTCCGAATGGTGGCAGATGTGGCAAGCCTCGTCCTTGATGTTGGTCTGCCGGTCCACCTCGCCGGGATGATTGGAAAACTTGATTTCGCCTTGTTTGTTGTAAATGCGGATATTTTCAATCTCATTCTGGCGGGAAATATTCTTGATGTTCTCCTTTATATCGTCCCGTGAATTGAGCATCATGGCATAGTGCATGCCCAGCCGAATGGTATTGCTCAACCGGTCCACGTTGCCGGTGAGATCGGCCATGAATTTTTCTTCCACGTACTTGATATTAAAGTATCCCCACAATGATAACGATAGAAGCAGAACCACACCGACACTGAGGAGTATTTTGGTAATCAGACTGTTTCGCAGGCTTTTTTGCAAGATACCCGTACCCATTATTGCCGCTATCAATCCATACCGCGAAGGGATAGATTATTTTTAACTGCGGGAGGGATAAACGGCATTCGATAAACACAAAATAGCTTATAATCTGCTGCGGGTCAACTTTGTCACGCCAGGCCCAGCGATTCTAACTGAACAATATTCAGGAACAAGACATCGATCCCGATACCGATACCGAGGCCGCGGCAAATCGGGATCGCTATCGAAGAGAGAGAGAGAGAGAGAGAGAGGAACCGTCCGAATCATTGACGCGGTCTGAAAGGGTCGGCGCAGAGGCCGATTCTTCCTGCAGGGCGCTGGTTTCGACCAATGGTCTTCGTAGGGCAGGGCTCCGTCCCTGCCTTTGATGCCTGGCCAGGCGCATCAAAGCGTCACGCGGCCGGCACGGAGGCCGGCCCTACATCGGCCCAGGCGGGCACGGAGGCCGTGCTCAACGCGAAAAATAATATTTGTAGAGTACATGAATCTGCGTCTGTTGTGATGAATCGAATTCAGTTAGAATCGCTGCGCCAGCCCCCCCCCGCAGGTTGCCGGACGATTGCATGCGGTTGAGGTTAACGCAATATGGCTGCGATTCAAAGCACGCCCATGCAAGAGTCGAATGAAGGATTGAGGCATTGACTTTGGCACTACGCCGGATTGATATGCTTGCCCTGTCCGCAGCGGTTATCCCCCTTGAAATAAGCCTCTGTTCGTGATATTGGAGCAAGGCTTAAAGGGAGGGGTGCCGTACCATGCCCATCTGCGGACCGCCCCTCAAAGGACCGCTTAAGCGAAGGAATATTGGTTATTATAAAAGGAGCTTGCCCTCATGTCGAACAAAATCAACCTTGCACAGTTGGTCATCGTTCTCGGTATTGCCGCCGTTTTGCAGTTGGCTTTGATTGGCGCTGATTGCCAACAAACCCCTATTAAAGTAGCCAAAGCATTTGCCAGTGCTTATTACTATCTGGATGCGGACATGCAGGACTATCTCTGTGCCGGGCTGACCGAAGAGGGCCAAGTGGTGGGCGATTACCTGCTTCGAAAACAGGACGAGGCATCCCAGCGGGGTTTGAGCACCAACTACCTGCGCCATAAATTTCTCGAAATGGATGTCAGCGTCATTGCATCCGATAAGAATGCCATGAAGGTCCATTTGAGCGGATCGACAAGGGTATGCATCAACCCGGCCTTTATGCTGGTGGGCAAACTGTTTCACCTCGGCAAGGACTACCCGGTGGATGAAACCCTCGAATTGGTCAAAGAAAACGGTCAATGGCGGGTTTGCGGCCAGCCTCTAGGATTGCGCCCGCAAGCTTAGGCGCCAGCGCACATTGGCACACAAATCACGAACCGGGTCGCTTAAGGGTTCGCACAAAAATAAATTTATAATGTCAGCCGAAGACCACAATAAACGCCAGGCCAAGCCGCAATCCATCTGGGTTTTTCAGCAAGGTCAGAGCGCATTAGGCAAAATCAAAGCCATTGAGCAATACAGCCCCAACGAGATTCGACTCAAAATCGTTACCATAGATGAAGGCCTGCCGCCCGTTATCGATGATGGGGCCCCTTATCTGCCGGACCCCCAGGGGGCTGATCTGGTGCTCGATCATTTGAAGCACCCTGACCTGAGCTTTTTTCTGGCTGAAAAATGCCGTCAACTCAACATACCCGTCATCGCTTCCGGCAAGAAACCACCCCTGTCGGAAGCCCTGACGCCGCGCACCTGCTGTGCCCTGAGCCAACAAAAGGGTTTGGGGCCCTATGGTCAGCGTTATGGGCAGCCGGAGTTTCGCGTACGTGTCGACAAAGGCATTGTCACTGCGGTGGAGACGCTGAGGGGCGCCCCTTGCGGCGCCACGTGGGATGCCGCCCAACGCATCATCGGCCTGCCGGTAGCCGAAGCCCGGGTTCGCGTGGGTTTGGAAACACAATTCTTTTGCGTCGCCGATCCATCCAGCTGGGACCCCATCTCCGGAAAGAGCCCGGTGCATATTGCCGCCGAACTGCACAAAGCCGCCTTGATCACCGCTTTGAAAAAGGCCGGTGAAGACGCCGACGAACCAGCCTAAGGATCGCCCATGGAACCCCTCAGCCTTAAGGATTATCAGGCCCAGGTCGACAATTGGGTCCAAACCTACGGGGTGCGCTACTTCAGCGAAATGACCAACCTGGCCATCTTGATGGAAGAAGTCGGTGAAGTGGCCCGGTTGATGGCGCGCACCTACGGCGAACAAAGCTTCAAGACCCAAGACCGGGATCAAACCATTGCCGATGAAATGGCCGACGTGATGTTCGTGCTCACCTGCCTGGCCAACCAAATGGGAATTGATTTGTCCGAAGCCCTGCGCGATAACCTGGACAAAAAAACCCGACGCGACCATCAGCGCCATTGGAACAACCCCAAATTGAAATCCTGACGGCGGTTTCCAGGCTTTCTCCAAGGAAACACCAAAGAGGCATCATGAAGCGCTTCGATTTTTCGATTCCCTTGTCGGTCCGCGTCAACGACCTGAACTACGGCAACCATGTCGGCTATCAAAACTACTTCACCTATTTCCAGGAAGCCCGCATCGCTTACCTGAACCAATTCGGATATTCGGAACTGGACATCGAAGGGTGCGGCATGATCGTAGGTGAAGCCAACTGCAAGTATACTCGCGAACTTTTTCTGAACGACCGCATCGATGTCACCTGTCGCATCAGTACGCTGAAATCAAAGCTCTTTGTCATGGAGTACCAAATATTTAAGACCGACGAGAACTGCGCCCAGGGATTCACCAGAAACTTTTGCTACGATTACCAGGCCAAGAAGACGACCCGTTTGCCGGAGGCTTTTGTGCAGGCAGTAAAAAATTATGCGGGACCTGATACGTAATTGATCAGTCGTCGTTTTGCTTTTCGGAGGAGATGCACACGATCTGATTGCGGCCTTTTGATTTTGCCCGATAAAGGGCCTTGTCGGCCGTTTCCACTAAAATCTTGGATGGTAATTCGGGCGTCGGCGCAAGGGCGGCCACGCCGAAGCTCAGCGTGATATTTTTATCCACATCTGAGGAATTATGTTTGATGCCAAGGGCGGCCACGGCATCTTTTACCTCCTGGGCCACCCGGCCGGCGCCGACAATATTGGTATTCGGCAGAATCATGGCAAACTCTTCTCCGCCAAAGCGTGCCACCAGATCCATAGGCCGCTTCAATGCCGCACTGATCGCCTGTGCCACGGCATACAGGGTCTCGTCCCCTTTTAGATGCCCATAAGAGTCGTTGTAATCTTTAAAGTAATCGATGTCGCATATAACCACCGCCAGGCTGCTGCCCTCGCGCTGGCCGCGGCGCCATTCCTGGGCCAGCCGATCATCGAACCTGCGCCGATTGGCGATCTGGGTCAAGTCGTCCAAAGCCGCCAGGCGCTGGAGTTCATCGTTGGCCTTTTGCAGCGCCACTTCCACCTGTTTGTACTTGCTGATATCGATAAGGGTGCCGACAATGCGCTTGGCCTTGCCGTCATCGTCGGACTCGACTGTGCGGCCCCTGACCTGAAGCCAACGCCACTGACCCGACCGCGACAGCATTCTGATCTCGATGTCGAATGCTTCCTGCCCGCCGTCGCCCAGGGCATAGAATATCTTCTCCAAAAGGGGGAGATCGTCCGGGTGGGTCAAGGTACTCCAGGTTTCAAAGGTATCCGGAAACTCCCCCGGCATGTAGCCCAGCATACCGAACCACCTCGGGCTGTAATAGATGTGCCCCGTTCTGGGAGCAAAATCCCACAAGCCTTCATTGGCTGACTCCAGGGCCAGGTTCAAACGCCTTTCGCTTTTGGCCTTGTCCGCCTCCATTCTTTTGCGAAGCAATGATTCGATAAATGCCTGGGCCAAAGCCTCCACATCGGTCTGATCCACCAGGGCATACCCATCCTCCTTATCGGCCACGGCGATAAACCCGGAGACACGCTGGTCCTTGCAGAGCGGCACCGCCAGGAAGGAATTTAAAGCCGGGTTGCTCTTGGGCAGCGGCAACAAATCAAAGTCTTCGTCAATGCCTGGTATCGCCACGGGTTTACCCCGGGTCATCAATTGCCGCCACAATTTGCTTATCTCGGATAGATCCGGTTGGGTAACATCCTCTGCAACCTCATCCACCGCCCGGGAACAGTGGATGGCCATGATATTCCAGCGCCCCTGCCGCTGTTCGGCGATAAACCCGAAGGGACTGTCGGTCAGTTTGCGGGCGGAAGTTAAAAAAGCCGCTGCCAAATTTCGATCGTCATGGTCCAGCAGGGTCTGTTTGAAGATCTGATTGATGGCATCCAGCAGTTTGGATTTACGCTCGGTCTGCTCCTCGGCCATGTCGCGCTCCAAAACTTCCAGCTGCAATCGATTGTTGGCCTTGATCAACTCGGCCGTACGTTCCTCAATCTGGGTCTCCATCAGGGTACGATGCTTGTCCAACTCGCTCTCCATACGGTCCAGCCTGGAGATATCAAGCGAGAGCAAGTGTTTCTCGTAGACCAATCGGGTAAACTGTTGCGCCAGGGTTTCGATCCATTCAATGGTCTTGTAGAAGCCCTTGGCTTCTCCTTTGGGCAGTCGCCGAAATTCATCGGCCAGCGCTTCTACATCGAGTCCGACCCCTTCGGCATAGGCCTGCATCTGATCTTCGGCAGGAGGTTGCCCGCAGTACTGGCTGACCCACCAATTGGCCAGATGGGTCTGATCCACAAAGATGGGCACGGCCGCTTTCAGAATGCCCATGCGCTCGCAGGTGGGGCAAATGGGCAGTTGGCCGTGTGCTTTCTGACGGGCAATGGCAAGGGATGTCTCCATGCAGTGCTTGAGACCGCGGGACGAAGCGCGAATCAAGCGGCATACTGAGATTTCATTACTGGGCAGGGTTAAGAAGTTGCCGTCGAGATCCGTTATGACCGACGCCACATGATGGATATCCGCCAGGGCATCCTGAAGTTGTTGAAGCTCATCCAGCGGGATTAAATCCAGTAGTGCCGGTATTTCATTTGGCGGTGCAGAATGAGATTCATGCATGAGCGGTTTCCGAACCAGTAAAGCGCATGTGAGATGCAGACAAAGCTGTTGCCACCCCCAGGATCAAAACCATTGTTTGTCATGTTCCCCAGCAGAAGCCTCTATGCAAGGCCCCAACACAATGGCTAAGATACCAAAACTACTATCAATTCAACATAACCGACACAGATTCTTATCGGCTTCGGCCAAAAAAAAACCGGATTGCCGCCGCACAACCCGGTTTTGGAATAATTCCATCCTTCCAGGCAGTTCGGCCGTCCATAGACTGGACCCGTAACTTTCCGTCCTCCGGTTACCCGAAGTTTGGCTTTATCTGTATATAAGTTACGTTGATAAAATGAGCAAGGATGGTGCCAAATGGTTATTTTGGGTAAGCTTGTGGGGCATCCTACTGGATTAAATTAATATATTTTAAAATCGCTTAATTTTGCCTCCGCCAGGAATGAAAAAAACTCACAATTTTTGTTACTTTAATTTCCTATTTACATAGCCTGAGCCATCCCGGCGGCCACTGCAAGGGCCCGCTCACGCGGATTTCTGTCGAACCGGCATTCAATGGCCGCGGTCAACATATCCGCTGTGATGATCAATCCCATCCGCGCCAGCACAGCCAGTCCGGCCAGCGCCCAATCCGCACGTTGAATGGCGCGGCCCTTAAAATCCACCTCGACGACCTTGGCCGCGGTGGCGGGTATGCCGAGCCCTTTGGTCTTGATCACCAGGGCCGCACTATCCAAAGATGCAAATACCTTTTCCCGTCGGTTGACGCCTTCCGGGGACAATGCCAGCACCGCGCCCGGCGCCTGCAGCCCGGTATAATCGATGGGCGCACTCGACAGCACCACCTCGCTGATGGAATGACCCCGCAACACGGTAATGGGGTAATCGTTTTTTTGAGTGGCGTGTAGCCCGGCCGTTATTGCAGCCAGGCACAGTAGTTCCCCGGCGGTGTTGATCCGCTGCCCGGCGGCGCCCAGCAGCAGAATTTCACGGCGACCGCTGAACGAAGTGTCAAAGCGAACCTCCACGGATCGCATCGCGGGGGCTGTTTTTTGATCTTTGGCCAGTTGAAAATAGCGTCCGGCATACTCCGGGCGTTCATTGCGGGGGATGATGCCGCCGGGTTGGTGCTGCTTTGCCATCTCTTTTTCAAGCTGTTGAAGGGTCAATTGATTGCGTTTGAGATAGCGCCCGGGGCAGAGGCCCCAGATATCGAGCACTGCAAAACCGTTGTAGGTCATCGCCTTTTCCATCCCGTCGGGCAGATCCTTGTGATGGGCCATGGCCCTGGCCACGTAAGGTGCGCCGGCCGCCTCGGCCACTTTACAAATATCCATCGGCATTTCCAGTTGATTCAGAAAACCGGAGGCGGTTTGGGCGCTCTCGGGGGTCGTGATGGAACACTGCCCGCCCGTCATGCCGTAGTTGAAATTGTTCAGCACCAGCAGGGTAATGTCGACATTGCGGCGGCAGGCACTGAGCACATGGGCGCCGCCGATGCCCAGTCCGCCATCTCCCATGACGGCGATGACGGTCAAATCAGGACGGGCCATTTTCAGGCCGGTGGCATAGGTCAGGGCGCGGCCGTGCAGGCCATGCAAGGCATGGGTATGAAAGAAGGTATCGAAAAGACCAGAACACCCGATATCGCTGACGATGGCCACCCGGTTGCCCGGCAACGCCATGACTTGCAGCGCTTTGTCCAGCGCATGCACGGCCTTGTCATGGCAACACCCCGGGCAAAAGGCGGACGGCCGCTCACGGTTCAGCAGGCTGGTCATGACATCACCGCCGCGGCAATCTGTTCCGGAGAAATCAACTCGCCGTTCATCTGCCCAAAGAAAGTCACCTTTTGGGCGCCGGCCAGGCGTTCGATCTCGCGCACATATTGCCCCATGTTCATCTCCACCACCACCACCTTTTTCACACCGGCCAGATGGTACCGAATCAGCGCTTCGGGCACCGGCCAAAGGGTTTTGAGCACCAGCAGGGCAACCTGCTCCCCTTGCTCGCGAAGACGCCGGACCGCCACCTTGGCGGACCTGGCCGTCACGCCATAGACCACCACCAGAATCCGGGGATCATCCACCCTATCCGCCGCATAATAGGTGAATGCCGGCACGCTGGCGGCAAGCTTCTCCTTCAGGCGCTCCTGGCTCTTCCTGATATGCTCTCCATCCAGGGTGATATAGCCGTCCTCGCCATGAGTCGAAGAGGTCTGGCGAACGATGCGATCGGCGCCCAGGGGCAAAAAGTCCGGCACCTGCCGGTCCGCGGCCACATGAAAGGGCATAAACAGTTGACCGGCCGGACTGTATCGGCGATCCACGGGCTCCGGCAGGGGCAGGTCTTCCAGGTCGATGCTTTCGCGGGTCATGGCAATCTCTTTGTTGGCGGCAATGAAAACGGGACAGCGAAATTGTTCGGCCAGGTTGAAGGCCAGCACGGTGAGCACAAAACAATCGCGCACATCCACCGGACAGAGGACAATCACCGGCAGCCCGCCGCTGTTGCCCCAGCGCAGGAATTGAATGTCGCCGTCCGCGCCTTTGGTGGCCGATCCCGTGGAAGGCCCCAGCCGCTGCACATCCACGATGACCAGGGGTATCTCGCTGCCGACGGCAAAAGAAATCTGCTCGCTATAGAGGCTGATGCCCGGGCCGGACGTTGCCGTCATGGCCTTCATTCCCGCCATGGAGGCGCCCAGACAGAACCCGATGGAAGCAATCTCGTCTTCGCCCTGCAGGCAAACGCCACCCCGGGGCGGCAGCAGCTTGAGCATATATTGATATATGGTGGTGGCCGGCGTAATGGGATACCCGGCAAAAAATCGGCAACCCGCCTCAACCGCGGCCCGCGCGATGGCCTCGTTGCCCTCCATAAAACTTATGGCCATGGCAATGCTCTCTTCATGGGTTTTGAAATCCAGCAGCACCGAGAATGCGCCTTAAATCTAACCCAACCGCCAGGCATTGACAATATCTAATCCGGCGCCATGGACCACGCCGCGGCAAACGGGGCCGGAAGGATAAACGATATCAAGCGGACTTTGCGCCTATTTGGTGATCCTGCTTTGAAAGGTGTGCGTATAGACCATGGTGGTGCTGACATCGCTATTGCCCATGGTGCGGATGTCACATTTGGCTTGCAGCAAGCGGCTCGCAAAACTGACCTGAAATGAATGTGCCGTCCCGTCATGCGTTTCATGAAGATGGTATCGACAGCGTGCTTTCAAATCAGTCAAGAACGCTTAAAAATCATTCTTCGATAAAAGTTGCGCATCCTCGCTTTGGCATGGCAAAAGCGCTGCAACTGGCGAACCCATGTGGCGCAGGAGTCTAATGTTTCCGGTGTGGAATCATCGCACAGTTCCTTCTGTTTATCATGGCATCTTGCATGTTAAACGGCCATGTTTGCCTAAGATATTGCAATTTTTCAGTCAATGAATTTATTATATGGAACATTTAGTAAAGTTTATCCGATTGGTCCTGATAAACAGAAACTACTTAATCCATTGTTGGGCAAAAAGGGAAACAGATGAAGAAGACGTTTTTGTATCGATTACTCGGACTTGGCTCTGTCCCCAAGAAATTGCTTCCATTGCTTGAACAGGAGGGTATTGTTATCTCTGATGAAGGAATGGGTGGATGGTTTATCACAAAGCATGTCAATGGACCGGGGAAACGGTATCGACATCGCTCAGAGGGTTTTTCTGGTTGTCTTGTGATAACTAAAAAGAGAGTGATTTGCTACACATACAGGAAACGTCAAATAAACATTTCTGTTGAAGACCCCAAGATAGCAAATCTGTATGTCGACATCTTGAAAGAAGAAAAATTGAGTCTTTCGTTTGAATCATCAGACCTTCGACAAGGTTGGAATGGTGTGATTGAATTCCGATTCAATACAGATAAAGCTCATCAATTTCGTGAAGCATTGCTCACAATCGGTGCCCAACAGGGCGCTGCACTGGCCGCTCGTTCCTCGCGCCAGTGAGCTTTCACGTTCCCGGCGCTGACTTCGTCAAGCGTCGCGATTCGAGCTATATACCCGGTTTGCACCATATTCCAAACGTTATGATTAAAAAAATGATATGCGAATAATTCGGTATCATAAATCAGCTTTTTTTTCATTATTGCTTATTTTCCTTTTTCGTAACGCATATTGCGATGAAATTTATTATATAGATAATAGCCCCTTATTTTTATACAAGACTATCAATTGGTGGTATGATTGCATTCCAAAAGAATCAAAAAAACTTTGCGGGAGACCCATTAAATGTTCAAATACTGGTAATGCTCAGGTTGAATACGATGAACCGAATAAGAATATAGAGCTTAAAATAAAGGGCGGCTTTGCAGCCATGCTATTAGCATTCAAAACGTGCAAGCAGTGTTACGGTCCTTCCTACTTGCATTGCATTTGGATAGATCAAAAATATCTTAATGGCACAACTGCAAATGTTATTTTGAACGATTCATTGACAATCAGTGGCTTTACTTTCAGCAATATCGAAAAAGAGCAAGCCCAACATTTACAAAGTATTTCTCATTACATACAATTCACATTAGGGGGAGTAATTGGTGGCTTATCCAATGGTCGGATAGCCCTTCATGAGTCGAGTAATTTGCTTAAACGATGCAACAGGGCTTCTCCAGATCCGGATGAGAAATATCCAATCACTCTTAAAATTATAAACACAAGTCCCAATGAAATAATTGCCATATTTAGCATGTTTTGGGAGACTTAAATCATAATCGGGTAGCCGGGGGTATTTCTCCCCCAGCCCCCACACCACCCGGCATGCGGGTCCGCACCGGGCGGTTCACTAAGTTTACCGGGCCGTAGCCGGGTAATGAATGTTCACCCACAGCTTCAGCAGGCCGAAACTACTGGCAAGGTATTAATTCGAAGAAAAGACGGTCGAACGTTTGCATTGATTCCAGAACGAAATGCCTCTTCTCCACTAGATGTGCCTTCTATTAAAGCAAAAATTACAACGCAAGAAATCGTGAAGATTGTAAGAGAAGGAAGGGAAAGGTAGAACCAGCGTTTTCAGCGGAGCGCGAGGACCATGCGCCGCACTGAAACACGCCGTTATCCATCGATGCAATACCATGCATCAAAAGGCAGAAAGAGCTAATTAGCGGATATGAAACAATATCTGAATCTATGTAAGAGGATACTGGAAGATGGCGAATGGATTAAAAATGCCAGAACCGGGAAACGCTGCCTTACTGTTATTAATGCAGATCTTACCTACGACGTAGAAAATAACGTCTTTCCACTCATCACCACCCGGAAAAGTTACTGGAAATCGGCGATTGCCGAACTTCTTGGTTATCTGCGCGGCTATCGAAGCGCAGCGGACTTTCGTGCCATCGGGTGCAGGACATGGGATGCCAATGCGAATAACAGTCCGGACTGGTTAAAAAATCCATACCGTCAAGGCCCGGATGATATGGGGCGGGTGTACGGCGTTCAAGGACGCGGCTGGCGCAAGCCGGATGGTACCCATCTGGATCAGCTTCAAAAGGTGGTCACCCATCTATCCCAGGGCGAGGATGACCGGGGTGAGATCGTAACCTTTTATAATCCAGGTGAATTTGACAGGGGCTGCCTTCGGCCTTGTATGCATACACACACCTTTTCGTTGTTGGATGGCGGACTTTATCTAACTTCATATCAACGGTCTTGTGATGTCCCGCTGGGACTTGCCTTTAACCAGGTACAAGTATTCACATTTTTGAAATTGATGGCTCAAATTACCGGACATGAAGCCTGCCGGGCGTACCACAAGATTGTAAATGCCCACATCTACGAAGACCAGTTGGCCCTCATGCGCGATGTGCAACTCAAAAGAAAGCCCTACCCTTCTCCCGCATTGCACATCAACCCGGATATAAAGACATTGGAAGATATTGAAACGTGGGTGTCTTTGGATGACTTCGAAATTGAAGGCTATCAGCACCATGCGCCAATAGATTATCCATTTTCCGTATAGGCCTGCCCGGAAGGCGGCCGGGGCATCCGGCCTTGCAAGTGGATCTTTGAAAAGCGTCACACTGATTGCCCTATGATCCCGTAATTATTGACATGACTTGCCGTTCTGGCTTGACACACCTTTCAGGTTTTCTTATAGTAAGCCCTTGATCGGGAAAAGAAAAAATATGTAGGCCCCTAAAGTTTTTAATAATATTTCCGATAAGACAAAAAACCGTAAACAAAACGCGCTCCCCGAACGTCGTAAGGTCGTGAAGGGATTCAGTAGTGGCGCCGCTGGCCCGATTGAAATCTCTTGATTGCAGACCCGCTCTTATAAAGAAGGAGGATGACATGGCCCTTAAGTACCGGGCACTCATACTGGGGATACTCTTTCTGCTGGTTGCTCAAGCGCCGGCGGAACCAAAAATGATGCGCCCCATGGAAACCTTGCAGGGGCCCATCGATCAAATCATCGCCATTTTGAACGACCCCTCTTACAAGGGCGCTGAAAAGAGGTCCCTGCAGCGCGAGAAGATCTGGGCAATCGCCCGTCCGGTGTTTAACTTCGATGAAATCAGCCGCCGGGCTGTTGGAAATACGTGGTCGGATTTTACCATGGATGAAAAGACCCGTTTTACGGCGGTCTTCTCCCAATTTCTGGGGTCCACCTACATCGACAAGCTGCAGGGTGAATTCAACAGCGAACAAATTGATTTCGACAAGGAGCTCGTGAAAGGATCCAAGGCGCTGGTACGCACCCGGTTGCGGCGCAAAAACCTGGAGATACCCATCGATTATCGCATGCACCAGGTGGACGGCGACTGGAAAATCTATGATATCCTGGTGGAAAACGGCGTCAGTCTGGTTAAGAATTACCGGGTTCAATTTACCTCGATTTTAAAAGGCGGCACGCCCGCCCAGTTGATTGATCGACTGGAAAAGAAGTTGGATGGACAGAATACCCCGGCATCAAAACCAAAGTAGATCGGCGCCCTCATGAAAAACTCAAGCTTCCTCTGGCTCCTTGCGGTTGCCGTGGTCTTAGGCACATTTTCGGGTTGCGCGGGCCAATCCAAGCAAGCGGCTCAAGATCCGTCACCGTCTCCGGCATTACAATCAAACGCCACAGCAAATGAAGCCGAAACCACCGATTCGCTGAGCGCGGAGGAAGAGGCTCTCTTTGAGGATGATACGAACACGTGGGATACGGAGGAGAGCCAGGAAATAGCGCTGGTGTCCGACCCCATCGAGCCCTTCAACCGCACCATGTTCTATCTTAACGACAAGCTTTACACGTGGGTGCTCAGGCCCGTTTCCCTGGGTTACCGCAAAGTCACGCCTGAAACCGTGCGGGTCGGTATCAGCAATTTCTTCACCAACCTGACAACCCCCATTCGCTTCACCAACTGCCTGCTGCAGGGCAAAGGCCGGGCAGCCACGGCCGAGATATCCAAATTCATATTCAACTCCACCTTCGGGGTGCTCGGATTCGGCGATCTCTTCGAAGACTACCCGGAGATGAATCCCGACCGCGAAGACCTGGGCCAAACGTTGGGCAGCTACGGCATCGGCGACGGCTTCTATATTGTATGGCCCCTTTTGGGAGCTTCAACACTGCGTGATTCGTTCGGCCTGGCCGGCGATACATTCCTCAACCCCATAACATATGTCGACTCCACCGAGGCCGGACTGGCCGCGCGAGGCGTCAACACAGTCAATATGCTCACCTTTCGCATCGAGGACATCGATGCCGCCAAAAAGGCTGCCTTCGATCCCTACGAAGCCAACCGCAACTTCTATATTCAATCCCGCCGATCCAAAATCAACAAATAGGCCGTAATCCCGAATCGAGACGCAAATCTCAGAATACAGCGCCATCGACCGCTGCTTCCCTCTGGCGGCCGAACCTTCCGCCGCCACTTCCGGCCGTTGACAACCAGCACCATTGTTGGCATACTTCGCCCGCTTTTCTTTCCCTTCCCCCCAATAATAAAGGAGGCCGCCTTGCCGGTTCAACTCGTCCAACACCCGCTGGTCAGACACAAACTGGGCCTGATGCGCGTTCATGACATCACGACCAAGGATTTCAGAGACCTGGCTTCGGAGGTGGCCAGCCTGCTCACCTACGAGGCCACCCAAGATCTCGCCACGGAACACCGTACAGTGCAAGGATGGGCCGGTGTCACCGATGTGGAGACCATCAAAGGCAAAAAAATCACGGTGGTGCCCATTTTGCGCGCCGGACTGGGCATGATGGACGGTGTCCTGCGCCTGATTCCCTCAGCCAAGGTAAGCGTCATCGGCCTCTATCGCAATGAGGAGACCCTGCAGCCGGTCCAATATTATGCCAAAATGACCGGCGCCATGGAAGAACGCATTGCGTTGATCCTGGACCCCATGCTGGCCACGGGCGGCACCCTGATTGCAACCATCGACGCCATCAAGGCCTCCGGCTGCAGCCAGATCAAGGGCATCTTCCTGGTCGCCGCACCGGAAGGGCTGGCGCGGGTGGAAAAAGCACATCCTGACGTGGAAATTTACGTGGCCGCCATCGATGAAAAACTCAATGAGGTTGGATATATTTTGCCGGGATTGGGAGACGCCGGAGACAAAATTTTTGGAACCAAGTAATTTTATCGCCAATGGCCTTCAGGAGGTATCATGACCATGGACCGCACTTCAACGAACACCGGCTTCCACCTCAAAGACAGCCTGATCGGCGCCCAGATGCTCTTTGTCGCTTTTGGCGCACTGGTATTGGTACCCCTGCTGACGGGGTTGGACCCCAATGTGGCATTGTTTACGGCCGGCGCCGGCACATTGTTATTTCAGCTGGTGACCAAAAGACGCGTACCCATTTTCCTGGCCTCATCGTTCGCCTTTATCGCGCCTATCATCTACGGCGTTCAAACCTGGGGCATTCCCGGCACGCTCTGTGGACTGGCCGCAGCCGGCGGACTGTATATTGTCATCAGCATCTGTATCGGCATTTTCGGCACGGGCTTTCTGCACCGCCTGCTTCCCGCCGTGGTGGTGGGTCCCGTCATCATGGTCATCGGCCTTATTCTGGCCCCGGTGGCTGTATTCATGGCGCTGGGAAAAACCGGTGACGGCGCGGTAGTGCTGGTGCCGCAGGACAAAGCCCTGTTGATCTCCATGCTGACGCTGTTTACCACCATCGGCGTATCGTTGCTGGCCAAAGGCATGCTGAAGTTGATCCCCATTCTGATCGGTATTATCGTCGGCTATCTGGTCTCCGTGCCCATGGGCCTGATAGACCTGAGTCCTATATCCAAAGCCGCCTGGCTTTCCGTTCCCAATTTTGTGTTGCCTCAATGGAATTTACAGGCCATTCTCTATATCGTTCCCGTGGCCATCGCGCCGGCCATCGAGCATTTTGGCGATATCCTGGCCATCGGGCACGTCACGGGAAAGGATTATCTGGAAAATCCCGGTGTCCATCGCACCCTGCTCGGAGACGGCCTGGCGACCTCTATGGCCGCCGTCCTCGGCGGGCCGCCCAATACGACCTATTCGGAAGTCACCGGGGCAGTAACGCTGACACGCATGTTCAACCCCGCGATAATGACCTGGGCCGCCCTCTTCGCCATTTTGCTGGCCTTTGTGGGCAAACTCGGCGCCATCCTGCAAACCATTCCCGTGCCGGTTATGGGCGGCATCATGCTGCTGCTGTTCGGCGCCATCACGGTGGTTGGCCTTAACACCCTGGTCAAATCCTCCGAGGATTTGACTGAGCCCAGAAACCTGGCCATCGTGGCCCTGATCCTGGTCTTCGGCATCGGCGGCATGACCCTTTCAATCCACGAATTTACCCTCAAGGGCATTGGTTTGGCGGGCATCACCGGGGTGATCCTTAACCTGGTACTGCCGGGCGGCAATGCCGCGGCCAAACGGCAAGCAGTGGCCGCGGCGAAGGGCAAAAAAATATCGGCCGCATAAGACGGCATCGAAATTGCCGGCCCCAAAGTTGACGCTCGGAGAGAGCCAAGGCTTTTCTTCGGGCGTTGATGTTTCAAA